>OFDN01001969.1_pt1 | contig 12218 bp, 9 predicted proteins | sample 1520971 | NCBI WGS metagenome assembly OFDN01 (sample SAMEA94257418, study PRJEB24077) | hot springs metagenome | biome: Aquatic biome; feature: Geographical feature; material: Water | place: India | collected 2012-06-12 | depth 5 m | reverse complement strand
GGACGAAATTACCGGGGCGAAAAAATTGCCAGCGGTATGTATCTGGTCCTGGTACGCGATGATAGCGGCTCAGAGAAGATCGCAACCAAAATAGCGATCAGTTCAGGAAGATGATCAATCCCTGTCCTTCTCTGCCTTTGGCACAGCCTTGAAGAAAGCCGCCCTCTTTGGCCCTGGAAAAGGAACATGATCCCCTTTTAACCCATGCCACAATACTTTATTAAACTCCAGATCAGGAACCGCATCTTCCTTGGTTAGATTAAAGTTCTCAGAACGTCTTTGCCATTCATTCATTGCAATATTTTTATCCAGAAGGTTTACGGTTGCCGGCCTTGCAGTGAAAGGTGTCAGATCAGCTTTACCAGTGAAACAACGCCACATAGGAGTTGCAGCGGCATCGTACTGGCTCATGGGAGGGATACCGAGTATCAGTTCTATGGTGCGCAGCATAGATGAGGTGGAGTACATAGTATGATCCACATAACCCCTCTTTACAAAACCACCCGCCACATAAGCTGTACTGCGATGTGCATCCACGTGGTCGGCACCATTCTGGGCATCATCTTCCAGAATAAAAACAGCTGTTTCTTTCCATATCGGACTTTTGCTCAGGTGCTCCACAAATAAACCAACAGCTAGATCATTATCGGCTACATGGGCATATGGTGTAGGCCTCCCCTTTCGCATACCTTCTGTATGATCATTGCAAAAACGGACACTGTTAAATCTCGGAACAGCATTCACTGACAGTAATGAATCAAATTCCCGCTTCCATTGGCCAAAACGGACCGTGTCCTGCACTTTATTATCATACCCGGTAAAATATGGACAAAGATGTCCTTTCAACGAAGGGATATTAGGCTTATAATTATCTGCGAACTCTCCATACGTGCGATAGGTAACGCCGGCCCTTTTGCAGTGATCCCAGATAAAACCGCCTTTGTTGTTAGCTACAGCGCGGTTACCTTCTGCATCATATGCACCGCCACGACCTCCATAACTGGTCACCCAGTTTTTCTCCAGGAAGTCTGTTGCGTAGGCTCCGGTACTCCAGTTATGACCATCTGCACTCACTTCCCCATCTACATAAAAATTATCCAATAATACAAATTCACGTGCCAGTGCATGCTGGTTCGGCGTGATATTCTCACCAAACAAAACCAGACTTGGGTCTCCGTTACCCTCTTTGATATCCCCCAATACCTGATCATAGGTCCGATTTTCCTTGATCACATAAAATACATACTTAATGGGGCCCTGGTCCCCTACTTTTCTCGGGATAGGATTTCCATCTTCACCCTGTGCCAACAGCTCTTTCAGTTTATTATACGGTGTATTCCTGTATACCACCTGCGAGTATACGGAAAGCTGTTTATCGGTAGGTTCCTCCAACACGGTCATCATGCCCTTAAACAAACCAGCAATGTATTGTACATCGATAGGTTTGTTGAGATCACCCTGTTGGTAAACCACCTGTTGACGATTGATGAACGGATTAGGCCCATAAGGATTGGCCATAGAAGAAAAACCTTTCCCATTGGATACAAACAGCTTTTTTCCCACCACTTTAACATTGGTTGGATACCACCCCACAGGAATAAAGCCCCGGCTTTTGCTTTGACCGGGATCTGACACATCGAACACTGTTACGCAATTATTGTCGGCGTTGGCGATATAGAGGGTCTTTTCATTATCAGACAATGCGAGCCCGTTGGTGGTAGAGCCATTAGGCGCATCCGGATAAAGCGCCGCATTCAATACTTCCAGCACCCTTCGCTGGGCCACATTGATCACAGAGACCGAATTATCATTAGAATTGGCCACATAGAGATACTTCCCATTCTTAGAGAGGCAAAGCTCGTTTGGGTTATCGCCTACCTGGATCTCCGAAGTCACATTCTTTTTACCAGTATCGAAAACGTATATCTTATCACATCCCCAACAACTGATATAGAGCTCCTTTCTGTCGGGTGAAAGCACACAGGCATAGGCTTCTCCACCCAAAGAGTATTGCTGCTGAACTTTCTTTGTAACAAGGTCTACAATATATAATGAGCGGTTATCCTTTGTCACTACATACATCAGATGGGCTGCATCATCCACTGCGATACCGGCAGGCGATATCTTATTGGGCCATTTATCCCCCAGTTTGATACTGTCTTTTAACACCAGTTTCTTATTCTCTACTGCATACTCAGTGATCCAGTTATCATTACCTGCAGAGGCATACAACGTCTTCTCATCTGCGCTGAATTGCAGTCCATACCAACTTTTCGGAATGATCACATTATCCAGTACCTTTTCTGTAAACGGATCGATCAATTGTATACTTTGAACACCCTGACCGTTATTGGTCACCGCCATTAATTTTTTCGACCTGCTCAAAGCGATATTCAGGGGAAGATCACCCAGCGGAAAACTCCGGCCAACGGGTGTCAGGCTCCATCCATTGGGAAGAGTTACCTTATTGGCCTCTACTTGCTGTAATGTTTGAGAATAACTGCTGAAACAGCATCCGATACCAATAAAAAAGGGGAATAATTTTTTCATGACGGCCATCTTTGTAGGATCGTAAAGGTACAAAGCACCGTGATGAAACAGACAGAACTACAATAATTTAATACCGGCCGTTATTGTTTGGTATATTCATAACTACGGGCTGCTTTGAACTTGGCCCCTCTTTCGCCAGGTACCACGATATATTGTATCTGCCGCATCAAAGTACCACTGGTGGGAGGTGCAGGTGTGCCTTCGGCAGGATAAACGGGGAAACGTCTTATCAGCGTGCCCTCCATCAGGAAATATTCGTCGTTTCCTTTGTAGCCCACCCTTAATTTGGGATCATCATAAATATCCGGTAAAAAGATAGGAGCAACACTCTCATTTTTTTCAGAGCTGATAGCGACCACATTGCCGCGGGGAATGGAATCATTGGTGTAGGTATAGAACACCAGGTCGGGATAACCATCCCTGTTCACATCATCCACTTCGGCCCTGGATACCCTGCCTTTGATCTCAAAAGAGAACTCACGCATATTCTTGTCAAACCCTACGGGAGAAATGGATGCTGTATTCTTTTCAGGATTCTTATTACTGCAGGTGAGTCGATACCCCACCTTACCTACTTTCATAGTCGTATCGATCCGTCTAAAACTGTTTTGTGCGCCCAAATAACCGATCAATCCAAAAGAACAGATCAGCAGCAATAGGTATTTCCTGAAATGCATAGCGTTTATAAGTTTCAATTCTGGACGAAAGATACAAAAACCTGCTTACATATTTCTCCGGTACTGGCCACCCACTTCATACAAAGCATGCGTGATCTGACCCAGAGAGCAATATTTAACTGATTCCATCAACTCTTCGAAAAGGTTCCCGTTATTGATGGCCACTTGTTTCAGTCTCTGTAAGGCTTCGGTACTTTTACCGGCATTCCGTTTCTGAAAAGCTTTCAGGTTGGCGATCTGCTGTTCTTTTTCTTCTGTAGTGCTACGGATCACTTCACCGGGCAATACTGTTGGGCTTCCCTTTTTATTCAGGAATGTATTGACCCCTATCAGCGGAAGTTCCCCTGTATGTTTCAATGTTTCGTAATGCAGGCTCTCTTCCTGGATCTTGTTACGCTGGTACATCCTTTCCATCGCTCCCAACACACCACCTCTTTCTGTGATACGATCGAACTCAGCGAGTACCGCTTCTTCTACCAGATCTGTCAGCGCTTCGATGGCAAAACTTCCCTGTATGAAATTCTCTGTAACGGCCGAACCAAGTTCCCGGTTAATGATCAACTGGATCGCCATGGCCCTGCGCACACTCTCTTCCGTTGGCGTGGTGATGGCCTCGTCATATGCATTCGTATGCAAGCTGTTACAGTTGTCATAGATCGCATACAAGGCTTGTAAGGTGGTCCGGATATCGTTAAAATCGATCTCCTGTGCGTGCAGGCTCCGTCCGCTTGTCTGGATATGGTATTTCAGTTTCTGCGAACGGTCATTCCCCTTGTATTTATACTTCATGGCTTTGGCCCAGATACGTCTTGCCACACGGCCGATCACGCTATATTCCGGATCCATTCCGTTGCTGAAGAAAAAAGACAGGTTGGGTGCAAAATCATCGATATGCATTCCCCGGCTTAGGTAATATTCAACATAGGTAAACCCATTGGATAATGTGAACGCCAGCTGCGTGATCGGGTTGGCACCGGCTTCTGCAATATGATAACCGCTGATGCTGACACTGTAGAAATTACGCACTTTCTGCTCTATGAAATACGACTGTACATCGCCCATCAGTTTCAGGGCGAATTCTGTGGAGAAGATACAGGTATTCTGCGCCTGGTCCTCTTTCAAAATATCGGCCTGAACTGTTCCACGCACCTGCGACAAAGCTTCTGCTTTGATCTTTTCATATACATCTCTCGGCAAGACCTCGTCGCCGCTTACCCCTAGCAATCGCAAGCCCAATCCATTATTCCCTTCCGGTAAACGTTCTGGTGATGCCGGGTTATAGTAGACCGGTACTGGTAAATGACTATATTTTTTTTGGGTGTATGCATGCACTTGTTCCCATTGTCCATTGGTTTCGATCCATTTTTCACACAACTGATCGATAGCGGCATTCATAAAGAATGCCAGCAGTATCGGTGCCGGTCCATTGATGGTCATGCTCACCGAAGTTTTGGGATCGCAGAGATCAAAACCGCTGTATAATTTTTTGGCATCATCCAAAGTTGCTACACTAACACCACTGTTCCCTACTTTACCATAGATATCAGGCCGATGATCAGGATCTTCGCCATAGAGCGTAACACTGTCGAATGCGGTGGACAAACGTATTGCCGGCTGACCCAACGATACATAATGGAAACGTTTGTTGGTCCGCTCAGGCCCACCCTCACCCGCGAACATACGAGTAGGGTCTTCACCCTGCCTTTTCAACTCAAATACGCCGGCCGTATAAGGGAATTCGCCCGGCACGTTTTCCTGTAACTGCCAGCGCAGGATATCTCCCCAGTCCTTGTATTTGGGCAATATCACTTTAGGGATCCTTGATCCGCTGAGTGATTGCGCCGTTAATGGCTGTTTAATTACTTTATCACGAACCTTGTATTCAAAAAAATCGGCTTCATATTTCTTTACCAGTGCCGGCCATTGTTCGATGAGTGTCTTACACTCCGGATGTAACTGTTTCTCGAAATGCACTTTCAATTCTGCAAGAGCAGTGGTATCAAGATTCTCTTTTGCTTTGAAAGAGCCATCATGTAACAAAGCTTCCGTCACACCTTGTATCTGGTATAATCTGGAAGCGATGGCTGCCTGTTCTGTTACCCAGGTATCATAACCACGGTTATTCTCAGATATCTCTGAAAGATAACGGACACGTTTGGGCGGAATGATCTGTGATTTAGTGGAAGTGGTTTCACCCTTTGTATCCCTGCTGCCTGGTGCAGGTGTATGCTGAAAGGACACTCCTGTTTTTTTGCCAATTGCATCGAACAGTTTCTCAAACAGCTCGTTCACACCCGCATCGTTGAACTGGGCGGCGATGGTACCAACAATGGGTAATGTTTCATCTTTGGCATCCCAGAGATTGTGATTGCGCTTGAACTGCTTACGTACATCGTGCAATGCATCCAAGGCGCCGGCTTTATCAAATTTATTGATGCAAACCACATCGGCATAATCCAGCATGTTGATCTTTTCCAGTTGCGATGCCGCACCGTATTCCGGTGTCATCACATATAAACTGACATCACAATAATCCAGGATCGACGCATCGCTCTGACCCACACCTGCTGATTCCAAAATAATAAAATCAAATCCTGCTATCTTACAGATATCAATCGCATCCTGCACATGGGCGCTCAATGCCGTATTATCATCCCTGGTGGCCAGGCTACGCATGTAAGCACGTCCGTTCGAGATCGCGTTCATCCGGATCCTGTCGCCCAATAACGCGCCGCCCGTTTTTTTCTTGGAGGGATCAACAGAAATCACCGCAATGGTCTTATCCGTAAATGTGTGCAGGTATCGCCTGACGATCTCATCCGTGACAGAACTTTTACCTGCACCTCCTGTTCCGGTAATACCGAGTACCGGGATCGTGGTATTGTCTGTGTCTGCTTTCCGGTTCTTTTTCTTTTCCTCGTTGTTCTCCGCAGCAGTGATCTGCCTGGCTACCTGTCTTACGTCTTTCACTTCGCCAAGGCCCATGGGTTTACTGAAATCTCCCTTCCCTTCCACATTGAAATCACATTGACGGATCACATCCTCGATCATACCTTCCAGGCCCATCTGCCGGCCGTCATCCGGACTATATATCCTTGTAATTCCATATGAGTGAAGAACACGTATCTCTTCCGGCAAAATGGTTCCTCCACCACCACCAAATATTTTAATATGCCCACAACCATTCTGGTCGAGCAGGTCTTTCATATATTTAAAGAACTCAACATGCCCTCCCTGGTAACTGGTGATAGCGATACCCTGTGCATCCTCCTCAATGGCACACTCTACAATCTCTGCCACGCTGCGGTTATGCCCCAGGTGTATGATCTCAGCCCCCTTGGCCTGCAAAATGCGGCGCATGATATTGATGGCAGCATCGTGTCCATCGAATAAACTGGCTGCCGTAACGATACGTATTTTATGTTTGGGTATATATGACATGGTCCTACATTGAATAAGCAGCAAATTTACAGGTTTGAACGCAAAGGTTAACAGGTGTTAGCTTTTACTTAACTTGTTGTTTTTCAATGCAATCTTCCTAATTTCACCAATCAAATTATTTTTTTATGCGTTTTGAAGTAAGCACAAGCAAGGAATCGGGCTTCCCTATCATCAGTCTGATCGATAAACAGGGTGGCTGCCAGGCTGAGATCTATGCATTAGGGGCCATGCTGAATGCCTTCCGTATTCCGGTTGCTGGCGGCAAAGTTCAGAACGTAATAGATGGGTTTGATAATGCCACCCATGCCATGAACCAGCTCACCAATGGCTTCAAAAGCGCTAAACTGAGCCCATTCGTATGTCGCATGTACAAGGGTCGTTACGAAGTAAGAGGGAAACAGTACAGAACAGAAAAATGGTACCTGGGTGAGCATGCGATCCATGGACTGCTGTACGATGCTGTATTTACCGTTACCGATAGTTTTGCCAGTACAGAAAAAGCAGCGGTAACACTCGAACACCATTACCCCGGCTCAGATGCCGGTTATCCTTTTCCCTTTACCATGATGGTGAACTGGCAATTAACCACCGACAACCACCTAACTGTTACCACTTCTGTATTCCATCATAATCCTGAAGCCATCCCGATGGCTGATGGCTGGCATCCTTATTTTACACTGGGCACACCGGTGGATGATTGTACCCTGCAAATCGACAGTGAAACGCAACTGGAATATAACGCAGACCTCCTGCCTACGGGCAATAAGATCAAAGATGACCGTTTCGTGAACGGTTGTTCATTGCGTGGGATCTCTCTTGATAATTCTTTTGAATTACCTGCAGACCGGGAACATCCAACATGTGTGCTGAAGAATGCGCAGTTGCAGTTAACCATAGAACCCGGCAGAAGTTACCCGATATTACAGATCTACATCCCTGCCCATCGCCAGAGTATTGCCATAGAGAACCTGAGCGGTGCGCCGGATAATTTCAATAATGGCATGGGATTGATCATGCTGGCCCCCAATGAGCAGAAAGTTTTCAGAACCAGCTATAGAATATCGAATGTTGAATGATGAATGTTGAAGTGGTTCGAGAGACGCTTTATTCAACATTCATCATTCATTGTTCGATATTCATCATTCCTCAGAGATCTACGACAGCAATTACGCTGATCTCAACATTCACGCCGCGGGGCAGGCCTTTTACAGCTACTGTCTCGCGGGCAGGATAATCGCCGGTGAAATAAGAGCCATACACTTCATTCACCTGGGCAAACAACGACATATCACTCAGGAAAATGCTCGTTTTCACTACATGGGCAAAAGTCAGTTTTGCTTCAGACAGAACGGCCTGTAGGTTCTTCATTACCTGATGGGTCTCGTCTGCAACTGAACTGCTCACCAGTTCGCCGGTCTCAGGTACAAAAGCCACTTGTCCGCTGACAAAAAGCATCCCATTTGCTTTTACCGCCTGGTTATAGGGACCGATCGGAGCCGGGGCCTTATCTGTTTTAATGATCTGTTTTGACATAAGATTCGTTTTACCGGCAGCAAATTGCTGCATTTCTATCAACCTGCCAACCTAAATTTGCATTTTACTTATCCGCATGCAGATCGTACTCAAAGGCACAGCAGCTCAGAAACAGGTATTCCTTGACAAAGGGATCCCCTCAGGCATCACCGTTCTGGGACCGGATGAGTTGTCGGCTGACACCAGCCCCGCTGCATATTTCGATCTATTGTTTGAAGAAGAAGGTCCCGCTTTTGCCAATATTGCTGATAGACCTGTGTTTGTGAATGCGGTGATCGCAACGGCCGCCCTGCTGCCTTCCAACTGTATCCGTATCAACGCATGGAACAGTTTTCTGGAAAGGAATCTGCTGGAAATGGCCGTTGGCAAGAACAACCGCTTTGCCACACAGGCGGAACAACTGATAGAGGCACTGGACTGGAAATACCAGTGGGTGCCGGATGTACCGGGTTTCATTGCAGCCCGGGTAATTGCCATGATCATCAACGAAGCCTATTTCGGCCTGGGCGATGGGATCAGCAGTAAACAGGAGATGGATATTGCCATGAAACTGGGCACCAATTATCCTTTTGGGCCATTTGAATGGAGTGAGAAGATAGGTCTGGGCAGGATCCATGCATTATTAAGCAAGCTTTCCGAAACCAGCACCCGCTATCAGATAGCCCCGGTCTTAACCAAAGAAATCAGCTGATACATGCCATTACTCTTACATATTGATACAGCTACCGAACAAGCCAGTGTTTGCATAAGCCGGGAGGAACAGATCCTTGGACTGATATCCAGTCAGGAACAGAAGAACCACGCAGGTTTTGTACAGCTAGCCATTCAGCAGTTACTGGCCGATAACGGGTGTACCATACAGGAGCTGGATGCCATTGCTGTAACCGCCGGTCCAGGCAGTTATACGGGATTACGTGTAGGACTCGCCACTGCCAAGGGCATAGCCTATGCCCTGCAAAAACCACTGATCCTGGTAAATACTCTGGAAGTGATGGCAAGAGCAGTTCTTCGTGACCTGCAGGAACAGGGTATCCGGTCAGCCACCAACACACTGCTTTGTCCTATGATCGATGCACGCAGAATGGAGGTATTTACTGCCCTGTACTCCCTAGACCTGACTGAAATATGGGCCCCACAAGCGTTGATACTGGAAAATGGCTGTTTTTCGGACCTGCTTGCGAACCAACCGGTTATATTCAGTGGCTCAGGACATACCAAGCTGAAGGAGTTGGTAGACAGTCCCAATGCGTCATATTCACACACCCTGCATAACGCCGCAGATCTGGCCATCCCGGCCCTTGTAGCCTATCATTCAGGCCAATTTGCCAACCTCGCTTACAGCGAACCCCTGTACGTAAAGGAGTTCTTCGACCCCTTAAAAAAGGGTTGACCGTTGGAGAAATAGTATAGACGAAATTTATACTATGAATCCCCAAACAAATTGCGTAACTTTATAATGCGATTATAGTTTTTTTCACCCCCCAATTACAACTTTATTGCCATGAGCCAGACCTTGCAAGCCGTTGTGCTGATTAACGGCAAAAATCAGATTAAGGTTGACTTTCTTCACACCAAGAAAGCCTCATTGATTCTCAGATCGATTAACCACAAACTCCGTCAGCAGATCATCAAATTACTGGACGAACACCAGAAGATGACGGTTACAGAGATTTATGTGAAACTCCGCCTGGAACAATCCGTAGCATCCCAACACCTCGCCATTTTGCGCAGGGCTGGTATTGTTAGCACATCCCGTGACGGTAAATTCATCTACTACTCTGTTAACTATACCCGTCTTGCGGAAGTAGTACAGTTTGTTGAAGCGCTGGTTGGTTGATTGCAGACTGACAATCTAACCCATTTAACAATGTTCTGACCATTTTGGCCCGAAGCTTGCCATAACTTTGCACAAACCCTGATAATATGTTCATCAAACAATTATACACCGGCTGCATAAGTGAAGCGGCTTATTACATCGAGAGTGAAGGCGTTGCTGCGATCATTGACCCCCTGCGTGATATTGAGGAATACCTCGACCTGGCAAATGAACGCAAGGCCACGATCAAATACATCTTTGAAACGCATTTTCATGCCGACTTTGTCAGTGGTCACCTGGACCTGGCCGACGCAACCGGCGCCACCATTGTGTATGGACCTGATACCGTATCCAAACTTCCTGTTTACATTGCACAAGATGGTGAACGATTCCCACTTGGAAAGATCACCATTGAGGTATTACATACGCCGGGGCATACTTTGGAAAGCAGTTGTTTCCTGTTGAAAGACGAGAATGGAAAAGATCATGCCGTGTTTACCGGTGATACTTTGTTCGTAGGTGACGTGGGCCGTCCCGATCTGGCGCAGAAAGCCAACGAGATCACGATGGAAGACCTTGCCGGAATGATGTTCGAAAGCCTGAATAAAAAGATCATGCCGCTGGCAGATGATGTGATCGTATACCCGGCGCATGGTGCAGGAAGCAGCTGTGGTAAGAACCTGGGTGCTGAAACATACAGCACCGTTGGCGAACAGAAGAAAACAAATTACGCACTTCAACCACAAACAAAAGAGGAGTTCATCAAAGTGGTCACAGAAGGGTTGACCGCACCTCCACAATACTTCCCGATCAATGCCATGATCAATAAGGAAGGATACGAAAGTCTGAATGCCGTTTTAGAGAAAGGTTTACAGGCACTGAGCATAGCGGCCTTCAAGGCAAAAGCGGCACAAGACGATGTGATCATACTGGATACCCGTTTGTCGGCTACTTTTACAGAAGGTTTCGTGCCTGGTTCTATCAGCATAGGTCTTGACGGCAGGTTTGCAGAATGGGCGGGCAGTTTATTACCGTTTGACAAAAAACTGATCCTGGTCACAGACCCGGGGAAAGAAAAAGAAAGTATCGTACGACTTGCTCGTGTGGGATACGATAAAATGGAAGGTTACCTGGATGGCGGTTATCCTGCCTGGCAGGCTGCCGGTGAAAAAACCGATATGGTGATCGACGTGGAAGCCGATGAACTGGCCATGGATATCCCCTTTGACGCTAACCTGTTGATAGTGGATGTTCGTAAAAATCCTGAATATGCGGATGGCCATATCAAAAATGCCATCAATATACCCCTTACCGATCTGATGGATCCGGGAAGTATGGCAGACCTTGAAGACCGACACAATATTTATGTTCATTGCGCGGGTGGTTATCGTAGTGTGATAGCTGCATCATTGTTGAAACGGCAAGGGATCCATAACCTGCGTAACGTTGTAGGCGGCTGGGGAAAGATCAAAGAGTTACCTGATAAATTCGAGATAGAAAAAGAAACAGCAGTACTGAATTAATCCTTTTCACCGATTACGTACTTGCTGAACTTTTCCGCATCGTATTCGAATTTCCATCTTCTATGGCTCCATAAGTAATTATGGGGCCTTTTTTTGATACACTCTTCAATGAACCTGACTAGTGATTGGGTAATGAACCCGTTGGGCGTGTCTTTCGGTGTAGTGGTCAGGAGGGTAAGATCCGTTTTATAATACCCTCTTTTCACTTTATAGAAGTCTGCCATGATCACGGCAGTATTCATGTTTTTAGCTCCTTTCTCCGGCCCTTTCACAAAAGGCGTCATCCTTCCAAAGAATTTTACCCAGTATGCATTGGTCGGATCTACCGGATTCTGGTCGGCCACCAGTCCCAGTACATAGGGTTTCTCCGTATACAGATGAAACCGTGTTCTGAAATCGGCAGTCGAGATCAGGATGGTACCATATTTGGAACGGATCTTTGTGATAAGCCTATTGAAAGTTTTATTGCTCAATGCAGTAAAAATTCCCAGCAATGGATATTTACTGTTTTTGGCCACTCCCAGGTTCAGGAACTCCCAATTAAAAAAATGACCCGAATGCACCTGTACACTCTGCCCGGTAGGCAACAGATCGTTCAGCACTTCTGCATTGATCACAAAACGCTTATCGAATTCCTTCGATGAGATGGAAACCAATTTGATGGTCTCAATAAAAGTA
>OFDN01001968.1_pt1 | contig 12224 bp, 4 predicted proteins | sample 1520971 | NCBI WGS metagenome assembly OFDN01 (sample SAMEA94257418, study PRJEB24077) | hot springs metagenome | biome: Aquatic biome; feature: Geographical feature; material: Water | place: India | collected 2012-06-12 | depth 5 m | reverse complement strand
CGAGGGCCGCGGCCCGCCCGGGGCGCCCAGCACGCTGCCATGCAGCGCGGCCCAGGCCAGGCCGCTCACCATCGCCATCCGCTTCAGTCCGTCCACGCCCTGGCTCCTTGCGCCGTGCCCTCCAGCGCGCTTCAGGCCGGCAACCGCCGCGCCCGGCGGCCCGCCAGGCGGGCCACCACCGCCAGCCCGGCCAGCGCCATCGCCCAGGTGGAGGGCTCCGGCACCGCCGTCACCTGGCTGAAGCCCGAGACCGTCAGCGTGGTGCCCGCGGCGCCCACGCCGGCGAAGCTGAGCGAGCGGCCCGAGACCGAACGTCCGTCGTCGGACAGCGCCAGCCGCACCAGCAGGCTTTCATTCGGGCCCAGCGTCGGCGCGTTCCATTGCAGGCCCATCACCGCGTCGCAACCGGCCGGGGCCAGGCAGGCGGCATCGGGCGCCGCGTCGGTCAGGTTGGCATTGACCGCGAAGCGGCCCAGGATGTTGTCGAAGGGGTCGGCCGTGGCCGCATGCACCTCGCGGCGCACCGGGTCGCCGACCACGGCCGCGCCCCAGGTCTCGGTGACCCGGTCCAGGAAGTTCAGCTGCTCGCCGTCGGGGTTGGCGAACACCATGAAGCGCAGCTGCGAGAAGCTGTCGGTGGCGCTGCTGTTGGTGATGCGGTAGTCCACCGTCATCAGGCCGCTGCCCGCGCCGGCCACCGACACCGCGTAGTCCAGCGCGCTGTTGAGCGTGGTGACGCTGGCCGGCCCGCCGGGCGAACCCAGGCCGTTGATGAACAGCCGCGGCGTGAGCTGGAACACGTTGCCGGCCAGGCCGTAGGCGATGTTCTCGAAGCCGCCTTCGAAGTCGGGGCCGGTGCCGTCGGCCACCGCGGCCTGGGCGGCGGGCACGGCCAGTGCGCAGGCCAGGGCGCAGGCGGCGGTCAGGGGCAGCAGAGAGGTTCTTGCCATGAGAGGGCTCCTTGAAAGGGTGCGGGGCTTCAGCGCAGCGCGCCTTCGGCCTCGGTGGGTGCCAGCAGGTCGTATTCGCGCACCAGGCCGGGCGCGGCGAAGGCCTTCTCGGAGGTCTGCAGCCGCTCCCGCGTCGCCTGGGAGACGATGACCTTCACCGCCGGCTGCAGCACGCCGCACACCGGGCACAGCGGCGGGTTGGGATCGTCGGGATGCGGATAGCCCTTGCGCAGCGCGATCAGCACCGACATCGAGCGCACTTCGCGCACGCCCTCGTTCCACAGGTCCTGGGTGATCTCGTTGACCAGCGTGCTGGCCGACTTGGCACGCCGGGCGTCGGTCTTGGGATCGATCTGCGCATCCGACCAGCCCTGCACCTGCGCGAACTGCACGCCGGCGTCGTTGATGGCGATCACCGCCTGCCCGGGCGCGATCACATGGTCCAGCGCCACGCCGCTGGTGCCGTCCCGCAGCAGGCCACCGGGCACCAGGAAGGCCCGCGGCAGCACCACCACCTTCTGCAGCTCGAACTGCCGGGCATTGGCGCCGGGCTCGTCGGCCGCGCCGGCCACCAGCGTGCGCACCGGCAGCGGCACCTTGGCGCCCGGCGGCGCCTGCGGGATCTCCGACTTCGGTATGCCCAGCAGCTCGGCGAAGGCCAGCGCGGTCTTGTAGGCGTCCTCGTCGGTGAGCTTCAGCGGCTGCGGCGTGCCCTCGTCGCCCGGCTTGAAGGCGGCGCGGCGGAAGTAGCGGATGTCGCCCTGGCCGATGTTCTTGCTGAAGGCCAGCTGCACGTAGGCGCCGGCCGGGTCATCGCGCCCGCCGAGTTCCAGCGTGCACAGGCCTTCGTCCGGCTCCTTCATCGGCGTGGTGGCGCCGCGGCATTCGGGCGCCGCACTGGGGCTGCCGCGGCCGAACACCGCCTGCGACACCCGGCCGGGATTGAAGCCGCGCGAGATGGCGCCATCGGGCCGCACGTTGGCCAGCTTGCCGACCACCTCGCCCGGGCCGTTGGGCATCACCCGCGACAGCGCGGCGGCCACGTCCTTCTGCAGCACGTCGAGCCGGCTCTGCGCCTGCACCGGCAGGCAGCAGGCCAGGGCGGCCAGGGCCGCGCAGGCAGCGGCGGTGGGATTGAGCTTGAGGGAGTTCATGGTGTGCGTCCTGCTTCAGGGGTTGAAGGGGTTTTCGCCGACCGGGTCGCAGCCGCGATAGCCCATCCAGGCGTACCAGCTGCGGCCGGTGGGTGGGCCGAAGGCGGCGCTGTTGTTGTAGCGCTCGTGCAGCAGCCGGTTGAGCGCATTGCCGCCGCTGGGGCCCACGGTCATCGCGGTGGGGCACTGGTCCTGGCAGGTGCCGAACCAGCCGAACGGGTCGTAGCCCGCGCAGGAGAACTGGTTGGACTTGTAGTGGTTGGTGACCCAGGCGGTGGCCACCGGCATCACGTGGCCGTCGCTGGCGGTGTCGCGGTAGTCGCCGTTGAAGCTGGAGCTGATCCACATGATCCCGTGGAAGCCCGTCATCACATGCAGGCCCTTGGCGGTGCCGGGCTCCTTCATGGCCACCCGCATGTTGCTGAAGTAGTTGTCGTTCAGGCTGTAGCAGGACGAGGCGTGCAGGAATTTCAGGCTCTTGTCGCCTACGAAGGTGGTGCCGCCGGCACCGCCCATGCGCAGGCTGCACTGGTTCTTCCAGCTGTTGCGCATCAGGGCGCCCCAGGCATTGCCGGCATCGAAGCCATGCGCGGCCACGATGGCCGCGTCGGGCCAGTCCACGTAGGCGAAGTCCAGGCAGCCGGCATCGAAGCTAGGGTCGCAGAAGCGCTGCAGCGTGGTGTTGCCGTCGACGAACTTGCCGGTCTTGCTGTGGCCGATGGCGCCCATGCGGTCGTACCAGGCCGTGGCCATGCCGGGCCAGGAACCGCGGTCGGCGTCGGTGTCGCCGGGCGCGCAGTTGCCACCGCTCCAGTTGCCGATGGCGTACATGTCGACCTTGAAGGCCAGGGCCGTGGACAGGCCGGTGGAGACGGCGGCCGCGGCCGCCAGCCGGATCAGCAGGCGCCGGTGATGGGGTGGGATGAGGATCTTCAAGGTGTGCCTCCTGTGCGGGCCGGCCGCCAGCGGGTTGCAGCGGCCGTGCTTCAAAGGTAGGCGGCCGACCCGTGCGGCAACACCCCCGGCGCACTTCAACAATGGGGGCCCGGAAGGGGGTGCGGGGGGCCGCGGCGGGGGCGCCCATGCGGGGGAAGGGCGGCTCGCATAATCGCCGCCGCACCCGCTGTCCAACCCTCAACACCTGCCGTCCCATGAACACTCGCCCCGCCGGCCATGCCCTGGTCGAAGCCCTCGTTGCACAAGGCGTCGACACCGCCTTCGGCGTGCCCGGTGAAAGCTACCTGGCCGTGCTCGACGGCTTCCATGAACACCGCGAGCGCATCCGCTTCGTGGCCTGCCGGCAGGAGGGCGGCGCCGCCTTCATGGCCGAGGCGCAGGGCAAGCTCAGCGGCCGCCCGGGCATCTGCTTCGTCACCCGCGGCCCCGGCGCCACCAATGCCAGCATCGGCGTGCACACCGCCTTCCAGGACTCCACGCCGATGGTGCTGTTCGTCGGCCAGGTGGCCAGCGACCAGCGCGACCGCGAGGCTTTCCAGGAACTGGACTACCGGCAGGTGTTCGGCCCCGGCACGCTGGGCATGGCCAAGTGGGTGGGCGAGGTGCACGACGCCGACCGCCTGCCCGAGTACGTGGCCCGCGCCTTCCACACCGCGATGCAGGGCCGGCCGGGCCCGGTGGTGCTGGTGCTGCCCGAGGACATGCTGGCCGCGCCCACCGCGGCGCCGGTGCTGCCGCGCATCGAACCCGCCACCGCCTGGCCCGCACCCGGCGCGATGCGCGACCTGCGCGCAATGCTGGCTGCAGCGCAGCGGCCTTTCGTCATCGCCGGCGGCAGCGGCTGGACGGCCGAGAGCGTGCAGGCGCTGCAGCGCTTCGCCGAGAACTGGGGCCTGCCGGTGGGCTGCGGCTTCCGCTTCCAGGACACCTTCGACAACCGCCATCCGCTGTATGCGGGCGACGTGGGCATCGCCCTCAATCCGAAGCTGGCGCAGCGCATCCGCGAGGCCGACCTGGTGCTGGCCGTGGGCGTGCGCCTGGGCGAGATGACCACCAGCGGCTACACCCTGCTGCAGGTGCCGCGGCCGGCACAGAAGCTGGTGCACATGCATGCCGGCGCCGAGGAACTGGGCCGCGTGTACAGCGCCGACCTGATGCTGCAGAGCGCGATGTGCCATGCCGGCAAGGCGCTGGAGACGCTGGCCGCACCCGCCGGCACGCCGCGCTGGGCCGACTGGGCCGCCGCCGCGCATGCCGACTATGAGGCCAACCACGTCGCGCCCGAGGTGGTGCCGATGGACATGGCCCAGGTGATGAAGACCATCCAACGCCTGGCACCCGAGGACACCGTGTACACCAACGGCGCGGGCAACTATGCCGGCTGGCTGCACCGCTATGTGCGCTACTTCGGGCTGCAGCACCATGGCCGCACCCAGCTCGCGCCCACGTCGGGCGCAATGGGCTACGGCGTGCCGGCGGCGGTGGCGGCCTCGCTGCTGCAGCCGCAGCGCACCGTGGTCAACATCGCCGGCGACGGCGACTTCCTGATGACCGGCCAGGAGCTGGCCACGGCCACCGGCTACGGCGCCACGCGGCTCATCAGCGTGGTGGTGGACAACGGCACCTACGGCACCATCCGCATGCACCAGGAGCGCGACTACCCTGGCCGCGTGAGCGGCAGCGACCTGTTCAACCCCGACTTCGCCGCGCTGGCCCGGGCCTACGGCTGGCGCGCCGAGCGCATCGACGCAACCGCGCAGTTCGAGCCGGCCTTCGCCGCCGCCCTCGACAGTGGCCGCCCCACGCTGCTGCATGTGAAGCTGGACACCGACGTCAGTACCACCCGCAGCACCCTGAGCGCCATTCGCGCGGCAGCTATGATGAAAAAATGATGAAGTCAAGGGGGTGAGCAGGCACTGATCCCCCGAGGCTGTGGAAATTCGCGCAGTCTCAGCAATTTAGGGGTTGTTGCTCAACGCAACGCCAGCCAACACTCGGAGAACAACTGTTACGTCTCGGCGCGCTGGTGCGCCGCTTCGTTACAGCCACAACATCCGAGGAGCGGGCAATGGGCGTCGTGTTTGGCGAAAGCGCGGTCAACGTTTTCCAACCGGGCAGCCAGGAGGCGCCGAAGGTCACGGTGCTGGCCGATGGCAGCTACGTGGTGGTCTGGCAGTCGTACGGCCAGGACGACTCCGACAGCCAGGGCATCTATGCCCAGCGCTTCAGCGCGGCCGGCGTGGCCGTAGGGCCCGAGTGGCGCATCAACCAGCTCACCGAAGGGGGCCAGCACAGCCCGCGCATCACCGCCTTGAGCGATGGCGGCTGGGTGGTCACCTGGCAGGACGACGCCGAGGCCGATGGCAGCAGCACCGGCGTGATGGGCCAGCGCTTCAACGCGGCCGGCGTGCCGCAGGGCGCCAACTTCGTGGTGAACGCCACCACCAGCAGCTCCCAGTACGACGGCGCGGTGGCGGGCTACACCGGCGGCTTCGCGGCGGTGTGGTCGTCGGCCCAGGCCGGTGGCAACGGCTACGACATCATCCTGCGCCGCTTCGACAACAGCGGTGCCACGGTGCTGGAGGAAACCCGCATCTCCACCGTGCCGGGCAGCCCGGGCAGCGCCCAGGCCGGCACGCAGGAGCAGGCCGACATCGCGGCGCGGGCGGACGGCAGCCTGGTCATCGTCTGGACCGACCAGGGCGGCAGCGATGGCAGCAGCTACGGCGTGTACGGCCGCACCGTGGCGGCCGACGGCACGCTGGGCAATCCCTTCCTGGTCAACACCTTCACCAGCGGTGCGCAGTACGAGCCCAGCGTGGCGATGCTGTCGGGCGGCGGCTTCGTCGTGGTGTGGCGCTCCGATGCGCAGGACGGCAGCAGCGCCGGCGTCTACGGCCAGCGCTTCGACGCAGCCGGCGCGAAGGTGGGCGCGGCCTTCCTGGTCAACGAGACCACCAACGGCGGCCAGTACCAGCCCTCCGTCACCGGCCTGTCCACCGGTGGCTTCGTCGTCACCTGGTTCAACGACAACTACGACAGCAGCGGCAGCGGCAGCACGGCCGACGTGTACCTGCGGGAATACAGCGCGGCGGGCGTGGCCCTCACCGGCCAGCAGAAGCTGGCGTCCGGCAGCAACAGCACCGAGTACCAGCCCGACATCGCCGACCTGGGCAACGGCAACTACGTGGTGGTCTATGCCGACTATGTCACCGCCGCGGGCCCCGGCGACAACACCTACCGCATCGCGCAGCAGATCTTCGGCGATGCCAATCCGCCGGCGCGCCAGGCCGACCCCACGCTGGGCGACTTCACCGGCACCGTGACCTTCGCCGAAAACCTGGTGAACACCGCGCCGCAGGTGATCGACGCAGCCATCAGCCTGGCGGACAGCGATTCCGCCGACCTGGCCGGCGGCCGGCTTGACCTGTTCTATGTGCAGGGCGGTGATGCCACCGACCAGCTAGGCGTGCGGCACCAGGGCAACGGCTTCGGCCAGATCGGCCTGGCCGGCAGCACCGTCAGCTATGGCGGCGTGGCCATCGGCACGCTGAGCGGCGGCGCCAACGGCGCCAACCTCGTCATCACCTTCAATGCCAGCGCCACCGTGGATGCGGTGGAAGCGCTGGTGCAGAACCTCACCTACGCCAGCACCTCGCAGAGCCCGCAGCCCAGCCGCACGGTGGGCCTGCGCATCAGCGACGGCGATGGCGGCAGCAGCGAGGCCAGCACCGTCACCATCCAGGTGACGGCCGAGCTGGACGGCCGGCCGGTGGCGCATGGGGAGGAGACGGTCAACACCTACCGCGCCAGCACGCAGGACACACCCACCATCGCGGTGCTGGCCGATGGCAGCTACGTCATCGCCTGGGAGTCGCAGGCCCAGGACGGCGCCGGCACCGGCGTGTACTGGCAGCGCTTCGCGGCCAACGGCACCGCCATCGGCCCCGAGGTGCGTGCGGCCGGCGCCACGGAAGGCGAGCAGCGCCAGCCGCACCTGGCGGCCTTGAGCGACGGCGGCTTCGTGCTCACGTGGGAAGACAACTCCGGCGTGGACGGCAGCGGGCAGGGCGTGATCGGCCAGCGCTACAACGGCGCCGGCGTGGCCCAGGGCGGCAACTTCGTGGTCACCAGCACCACTGCCAGCGCGCAGTACGACGGCTCGGTGGCCGGCTACACCGGCGGCTTCGCGGCGGTTTGGTCGTCGGCCCAGGCGGGTGGCAATGGCTACGACATCTACCTCAAGCGCTTCGACAACACCGGTGCGGTGACGCTGGCGGAAACCCGCATCTCCACCGTGCCCGGCAACGCGGCCACTGCCCAGAGCAGCACCCAGGAACAGGCCGACCTGGTGGCCCGCGCCGACGGCAGCCTGGTGATCGTATGGACCGACCAGGGCGGCAACGACGGCAGCAGCTACGGCGTCTATGGCCGCACCGTGGCGGCCAACGGCACGCTGGGCGACACCTTCCTGGTCAACACCTTCACCGCCGGCGCGCAGTACGAACCCGCGGTGGCGCTGCTGAGCAACGGCGGCTTCGTCGTGGTCTGGCGCTCCGACGGCCAGGACGGCAGCAGCGCCGGGGTGTATGGCCAGCGCTTCGATGCCGCGGGCCTGAAGGTCGGCGGCGAGTTCCTGGTCAACGAGAGCACCACCGGCGGCCAGTACCAGCCGGCGGTCACCGGCCTGTCCACCGGCGGCTTCGTGGTCAGTTGGTACAACGACAACTACGACACCAGCGGCACCGGCACCAGCGCGGACGTCTACATCCGCGAGTACAGCAACGCCGGCGTAGCGCTGGACGGCCAGCGCAAGCTGGTGTCTTCCTCCAACAGCACCGAATACCAGCCCGCCATCGCCGACCTGGGCAGTGGCAACTTCGTGGTGGCGTACATCGACTACCGCCCGAGCGGCAGCGGCGGCAACAACACCTACGAGGTGGCGCAGCAGATCTTCGGCAGCGGTGCCTCGCTGGCCCGCCAGGCGAATCCGGTGCTGGCCGACGTGGTGGAGCTGGTGACCCTGAGCTCCAGCGCCGCCAGCCCGGTGTTCGCCGGCCTGGCCGTGACCATCGATACCGACGTGTCGGTCAGCGATGCCGATTCGGCCAACTTCGCCGGTGGCGCCCTCACGCTGCAACTGGGCAACGGCGCCACCGCCACCGAGGTGCTGGGCGTGCGCCACCAGGGCAACGGCGCCGGCCAGATCGGCGTGGCCGGCAGCGTGGTGAGCTTCGGCGGCGTGGCCATCGGCACCATCAACGGCGGCGGCGCCGGCAACAGCCTGCTGGTCATCCAGTTCAACGCGGCGGCCGATGCGGCGGCGGTGCGGGCGCTGGTGGAGAACATCACCTACCAGAACACCTCGCCACCGGCCGGCACCACCGACCGCAGCCTGAGCCTGCGCCTGAGCGACGGCGACGGCGGCAGTAGCGAACCGGTGGCGGTGCAGATCCGCATCCAGGCCACGGTGAGCGCGCCCACGCTGGCGCTGACCGACCTGGCGGAGGAACGCACCCTGACCGAGGCGCAGGCCCAGGCCGGCGTGCTGGTGGACGATGCGGTGCAGCTGGACTACGCCGGCGCCACCGGCTTCGCCAACGGCAAGCTCACCGTGAGCTACACCGGCAACAGCAACCGCGCCGACGACCAGCTGGCGATCGCGCATGAAGGCAACGGCGCCGGCCAGGTGGGTGTGGCCGGCAGCGCCATCAGCTACGGGGGCACGCAGATCGGCAGCCTCAGCGCCACGCTGGACGGCGGCGGCGGCCGCACGCTGGAGATCACCTTCAACGGCAGCGCCACCGCCCAGGCCATCGAGGAGGTGATCGAGCGCCTGCGCTACAGCACCACCTCCGAGGCCCCCAATGCCACGCGCGAACTGCGTGTGCAGGTGACCGACGGCGCGGGCGCCAACAGCCCGGTGCGTGACGTGCTCATCAGCATCACGCCCGAGGCCGATCCGGCCGCGGTGCAGCCGTTGACCGGCGACCTGCAGGCCAACAGCCAGGAAGGCGGGCAGCAGACCGATGCGTCCCTCGCCCGGCTGCTCGGCCCGAACAACGGCGGCTACGTCATCGCCTGGGTGAGCGACGGCGGCCAGGACGGCAGCGGCAGCAGCATCCACCTGCAGCGCTTCGCCGCCAACGGCAGTGCCCAGGGCGCCGAGGTGCAGGTCAACAGCTACACCCTCAACACCCAGAACCAGCCGGCGGTCTCCGGCCTGGCCGATGGCGGTTACGTGGTGGCCTGGACCAGCGGCCACGACGGCAGCGGCAGCGGCGTGTATGCGCAGCGCTTCAACGCCGCCGGCCAGCCGGCGGGAGGCGAGTTCCGCGTCAACACCACCATCACCAGCACCCAGAACATGCCCACGGTGCTGGGCCTGGCCGACGGCAGCTTCGTGGTGGCCTACGAGAGCGACTATTCCAATGCCACCGCCGGCTACACCTACGACGTGCTGGGCCAGCGCTTCGCGGCCGATGGCACGCCGCTGGGCGCCGAGTTCACGCTCAACAGCAATGTGAACGGCAGCCAGGTGCAGCCCCAGCTCGCCAGCCTGGCCGGCGGCGGCTTCGTGGCGGCGTGGACCGACACCAGCGGTGCCGACGGCAGCGGCTACGGCATCGTGCTGCAGCGCTTCGCGGCCGATGGCAGCAAGCTGGGGTCGGAGATCGTCGCCAACACCACCGTGGCCGGCACGCAGCAGGGCGCCGACGTGGTGGGCCTGGCCGGCGGCGGCTTCGTGGCAGTGTGGCATGACGACAGCACCAACAGCGTGCTGGCGCAGCGCTTTGCGGCCGACGGCAGCAAGCTGGGTGCCGAACTGCTGGTGAGCACGCCCGACACCCGGGCGGACTACAACAACTACGCCCGCGTGGCCGCGCTGGACACCGGCGGCTTCGTCGTCACCTGGGACTCCACCTATGCGGTGGGCGGCTCCAACTACGAGGTGGTGGCCCAGCAGTTCAGCGCCACCGGCCAGCGGGTGGACGGCGTGTTCGTCCTCAACCAGCGCACCGCCAGCACGCAGATCGAACCGGACGTGGTCGGCCTGGCCGGCGGCAATTTCTTGGCCGCCTGGAGCAACTACGACGCCGAGCGCCGGACCGACAACAGCTACGGCGTGTTCCACCGCGTGTTCGGCACGCCAGGCTCGGTGGCCAGCTCGGCGGCCCCGGTGCTGGTGGACCTGGCCGACAGCGTCACCTTCGACGAGGCCTTGGTCAATGCCGGTGGCCAGCTCATCGATGCCAGCGCGGGGCTGAGCGATGCCGATTCCGCCAACTTCGACGGCGGCCGGCTGTGGGTCAGCGTGATCAACGGCTATCCGCACGACAACGATGGACCGCTGGCCGCCGGCCTGGTGCAGCAGGACGTGCTGGGCATCCGCTCGGTGGGCACCGGCGCGGGCCAGGTGTCGGTCAGCGGCAGCACGGTGAGCTACGGCGGCGTGGCCATCGGCGTGATCGAGCTGGGCGGCGCGGCCGGCGCCGACCTGGTGCTGCGCTTCAACGCCGGCGCCACCAGCGCCGCGGTGGAGGCGGTGATCGAGAGCCTGACCTATGCCAACACCTCGTCGGCCCCGTCGGCCAGCCGGGTGGTGAGCATCAGCGTGAGCGATGGCGACGGCGGCACCAGCGATCCGCGGCTGGTGACGGTCAACGTCACGCCGCAGGCCGACGGCCCGCAGCCGCTGTTCGGCAACGAGGTGGTCAACACCTTCCGGCCCGACACCCAGGGCGAACCGGCCACGGCCGCGCTCACCGGCGGCGGCTATGTCACGGTGTGGACTTCGCAAGGCCAGGACGGGTCGCAGGGCGGCGTGTTCGGCCAGCGCTACACCGCGGCCGGCGAGCGGGTGGGGCCGGAGTTCCAGGTCAACACCCAGACGCTGCAGGTGCAGGACCACCCCAAGGTGGTGGGCCTGGCCGGCGGCGGCTTCGTGGTGGCCTGGGAATCGCAGAACCAGGACGGCAGCAGCACCGGGCTGTACGGCCAGCGCTTCGGCGCCGACGGCGCACCGGCGGGCAGCGAGTTCCGCATCAACACCACCACCGACAACGACCAGAGCCAGGTGAGCCTGGCGGCCTTGCCCGGCGGCGGCTTCGTGGCCACCTGGTACAGCCACTACCACGAAGGCACCTACTACCAGATCGTCGCCCAGCGCTTCGATGCCGCCAACGTGCCGGTGGGCCCGGAGTGGACGGTCAACACCGACGCCAGCAGTTCGTACCAGGCCGAGCCGGCCGTGGCCGCCGCGGCCGATGGCAGCTTCCTCATCGTCTGGCGCAGCGACGGCCAGGACGGCTCTGGCGCCGGGGTCTATGGCCAGCGCTTCGCGGCCAACGGCAGTGCCCAGGGCAGCGAGTTCCGCGTCAACAGCTACACCGACGGCAGCCAATACCAGCCCGACGTGGCGGCGCTCGCCGGCGGCGGCTACATCGTGGTGTGGCACTCCGACAGCCAGGACGGCAACAGCGGCGGTGTCTACGGCCAGCGTCTGAATGCGTCCGGCGCGCCGGTGGGGCCGGAGTTCCGCATCCATGCCGACATCGTCGGCAACCAGCACACGCCCAGCGTGACGGCCCTGCCTGGCGGCGGTTTTGCCGTGGCCTGGATCGACAACGGCCAGGCCTGGCTGCAGCAGTTCGCGGCCGACGGCACGCGGCTGGACGGCGAGCTGCGGCTGGACACGCTGGACAGCGGCGGCAACGTCAGCCTGCCGCAGGTCACGGCACTGGCCAACGGCAGCCTGGTGGCCACCTGGGGCGACTATGTGCAGGCCCAGGCCAGCTACGAGGTGGTGCAGCAGCTGCTGGCCAATCCGGCCACCACCACGCGCCAGTCGCGGCCGGTGATCACCGACCTGGTCGACAGCATCACGCTGCCGGAAAACCTGGTGAATGCCGCAGCGCAGCTGATCGACGCCAGCATCGACCTGGCCGATGCCGACTCGGGCAACTTCGATGGCGGCCAGCTGTGGGTGAGCGTGATCTCCGGCTACGGCAACCTGGAGGTGGCCCAGCTGCCGGAGGACGTGCGCGCCCAGGACCAGCTGGGCCTGCGCAGCACCGGCGACGGGCCGGGCCAGGTGCGGGTGACCGGCAGCGCGGTGAGCGTGGGCGGCGTGGTGGTGGCCACCGTGCTGACCAACGGCAGT
>OFDN01001964.1_pt1 | contig 12279 bp, 24 predicted proteins | sample 1520971 | NCBI WGS metagenome assembly OFDN01 (sample SAMEA94257418, study PRJEB24077) | hot springs metagenome | biome: Aquatic biome; feature: Geographical feature; material: Water | place: India | collected 2012-06-12 | depth 5 m | reverse complement strand
GCCGGTCCGGAAGCGGCGCGCTGCCAGAGATTTGACCCCCCTATGGGGGCTGGTCCCTGACAGCGCGCCCATCGGCGGTGTCTATCCGTCGAACATTGCCGGGCGCGGGTATCGATCACCGCCGCGCCGTCCGTCCTTCTCTTGCTGTCTTTGCCGCGTGACACGGCTTGCAGAGGGGTTGCAGGTTCCCTTCGTCATCGGTCCCGCCCTGATGCTTGGGCTTGATGTGATCCACGGTGACCGCAACCACCGCCACACCATCAGCGCGGCATATCCGGCAGAGCGGCTCCCGCTTCAGGACCGCAGCGCGCAGCTGCTCCCATGCCCAGCCATAGCCTCTCTGGGTACGCGAGCCCCGCTGCGTCTCTGCCCAGCCCTTGCGCCGGGTCCGACCGATCCGTGTCTTGAGGTGGGGCGGACGCTTGGCCATCAGCGCCTGCGCCCGATATGCCAACGCCCGAAGGGTGTCTCCTCCGGGCGCAGCTTTGAACAATGACAGGAACCTACCAAGTCCATGTAAGTTGTCAAGCCGCCAATCCTGCGCCGAGCACGCGCGGCCCGGCACCTTTCAACAGGTGATTGGCAGCGATGGCAAACGCCTTGCTGGCCTTGCGCGCAGCCCAGTCCGCGCACAGGCCCGGCCAGACCACCGACCCGATCGTGCGGAAGTCGGCATCCCCCACCAGATCGACGCTGCCCATCACGCCGTCGAAGACCTCGCGCAGACCACCGCCAGCCGGGATGAACCCGCGCGCCCAGTCAACATCGGCGCGCGCCTCCATGGCGGCCTGCGTGGTTGGAATGTGGTGGAAGGGCGACCCGCCGCCCGATCCCGACACATCGAGCCCGCAGCGGATCAGTCCTCCCTGCGCAACCGCGAGCCGTCCTGCGTACCATGCAAGGCAGGCGAACACCGTGTCATCGATCACCTTGGACCGGTAGAGCGTTTCGAAACGCGGAACCCGCCGCACCGCCTTGTGCCGCCGGACCTCGCCACGGACCACAACTTCGCCGAACGGATTGGGCACCGGGGCCACCTCGTAGTCAGCGCGGGTGAGCTGCGCACCGTTGCTGATCGCCCTCACCATAACCGGGTGCAAGTTGGCGATGGGCCGCACCAGCGAGCCCCCCTGCCCCTCCCTGCGCGCCGCCGCCTGTGCGGCCTTCTTCCGAGCCTTCAACCGCTTCCGTCCCATTATGCCGCCCTTTCCCTGATATCCTGAACCTGAAATCTCACCTGTCGCACCCCGCCGCCCAGCACCGCGCGGGCGGCGTCCAGTATCTTCGGGCTGAAGCGATCCTCGATCCACGCGCGCTGGAACTCGCTCGGCGCGATCACCACCAGTCCGCGCACATCGCCGATCAGCGCCACGGCGCTGAACCACTGGTCATAGATCACCCCGCCCAGCGTGCGGCGCAGCTCCCGCCGGACAGCCTGCGATCGGTCATCCTCGCGCGCCTGCGCCGCCACGGGCTCCGCCGGAACCGCCGCCCCGCCGCCGCGCAGCCCAGAAGAAACCTGCGCGGCGAGCTGCACGAAGCTGACCCCGGCCTTCGCGTCCCGCATGATCTTCGCGTGATCCCGGATCGCCCAGGCTTCCAGCGCCGCCTTGCTGGCGAGGCGCTTGCGGCCCTTGGACCCGCCTTCGGCCTGCCAGTGCAGCCGGAACGTCTCGCACACCGCTTCCCACGCGCCGGGTGGCCACTGGCGAACCAGCGCCGCCGTCTTCGGCCCCAGCCGGTCGATCGACGGCGCGGTCCATTCCTCCCGATCGTCATTTTCAGCCAGCGGGGGGACATCTCCCCCGTCAGGGGGAGATAGGGGTAAAGGTTCCAAGAAAGGTTCCGTGTCCCGCTTTTGGGACTGTTTCCGGGAAGAACCGGAACTGTTCCGCTTTTGGGACTGTTCCGCTTTTGGGACTGTTTCCGAAACGGGATCGATCCGCGCCCCTTCGGCCCCGGCTGCCAGCCGATAGACCTTGACCTGCAGCGTGCGCCCTCGCCGCTGACCCGTGTCTTCGATCAGCGGGAACATCCCGTCTTCCAGCCGCTGCAGCGCCGCAATCACGGTCTTCCGGTTCAGATCGCTGAAGTCGCACAGCCACTGGATCGAAGGGTGCGCGCAGTGGTTCGCGTCCGCGCAGGATGCGAGCCCCAGCAACACCAGCTTGGCGGACGCCGATCCGGGGCGCTGCTTCGCCGCCCAGCTTTGCGTTTCCCAGCTCATCGCCGCATCCACATGAAGGCGGGCGCGTGCGGCACGATCCAGATGTGGCGCAGGTTGGCGACATTGACCACGTGGCGGTCCGGGGGGAACAGCTCGATCGCGCACCTGTCCCCATAGCCCGCCAGCGTCTTCAGGTGCTGCAGATCGTCCCACGTGATCCCGTCGATCCACCGCCCGGACGCCCGATCGAAGGCGCACCGCTGGATAGAGAGGCGCAGCAGTCCGTTGTAGGACAGGCCCACGGCGCTTTCGTCGAACACCTGCACAAGGAAATCGCGGTTCCGCAGCACCCGGATCAGGTTGTCCCGGCTGTGAGGCCAATCGGCGCGCGGAATTTCCACCAGCCGGTCCACCGGGAACCGCTTGTTTTCCTCGCGTAGCTGGGCGAGCTGCTGGCGGGTGATGTCCAGCCGCTCCGTCGAACGCGGGCGGGGCAGGCAATCGCGCCATCTCATGCCCCTCGCCCCTTCACCTTGGCCGCGTGCTGCAGCTTGGCGACCGCCATGATCGCCGGGCGCACTTCCGGTGCGGCGTCATCATAGGCCAGCTTGCGATGATGCCGGTTGCCACCTGCAAGCCTGGGCAGGATCGCGCGCGGCACCGCTTCCCAGTTCGCCGGATCGCAATTCAGCTTGTCACCGTCCAGACACTTCAGCGCGTGGCCTTTGGGCACCGGCCCATTGCGGGCTTCCCACTCGATCAGGTGCACCAATCGCCACCGGCGGTGGAACGGCAGGTCGTCATTGACCTTGCGTTCGCGGTAGCCGTCATCGGTGATCCGCTCATAACCGATCGGCTTGTAGAGCTTCTTGGCAACGCCGCTGCGATGGCCCTTGCTGAACTGGGTCCGGCGCGCGTTCGGATGATTGCCGCCGCGCCCGGGTGCGCAGGGGACGCCCTTGTTCATCGCGGGCTGACCCTTGACGAACTGCCCGGTGCGGCCCGTCCTCCACCCCTTGCGCTTGCGCAGCGAATGGAGATTGGCTTCGGTCACATCATAACGGCCGAAGCGGAGCACAAAGGCGGCATGATACCAGCCGATCTGCATGGTGCGGTGTTCTTCCAGCCACGCCAGCTCGGCGTCACTGTAGCGGATCGGGCGGCCCTTCATCAGTCGGCCTTGCTTTCGAGCATCGTCAGCATCGGCTTGAAGCGATCGCCGTGATTGGCGAGTAGCTGCACCGCCTTCAGCTGCACATCCACGTTGCGGATGATCTGTTCGGCCACCTCGGTGATCGCGCCTGCGCGCTCGACCTCGGCCGCGATCGCCTCGGCCGAAAGGCCTTCTTCCCCGAGCCGTTCGAGTTGCGCGAACAGGTGATTATTCAGGTCGGCAAGCTTGTTCTTCATCGGATCGTCCCTCCAATTGATTTGCAGTGCGGCGTTGATTTTCCCGGCTTAGCGCACGCAGTTGCCACTGGCGCAGGCCCGTGCGCGGGTCCCGGCGGAAGACATCGCCCTTCCTCGATCGCCGCGACGGCGCGGCTTCGCGCAGCCAGCGCAACACCGTGCTGTTCCCCGCGCGATAGTGCCGGGTCAGCTCGGCAAAGGTCATCCGGCCCGCCATCCAGGCGAAGTCTTCCGGGACCGGGCGCTTCGATCGCCCGCGTTCCGCCGCCTTCCAGCCGCGCTTCTTCCACGAAGTGATCTGGCTGGGCTGGACGCCGAGGATCGCCGCCACATCCTGCAGCGGGTGCCAGCGCGCCAGCCGCGCGGCGCGGTCCACCAGCTCTTGCGGGTGCGCCCTCATGGCAGCCACCTTTCCTGCCTCATGGCCTTGGCGGCTTCTTCGTCCGCGATCACCAGTTCCGGCATTCCCAGCCGGTAGGCCTCGCGGCGCAGCATTTCGAGCTTGCGGCGGGTGGCGGCGAGCTGCCCCGGCAGATACCGCTGGCGGTTCTTGATGGTGCGGACTTCATCGGCAATCCCGGCCCGCCGTGGACGCTCGCCCCTCATGCTCGGAGCCCTTCGACGCGAAGCTGTGCGCTGGGATCGTCCGGCCGGATCAGGCTGAAGACGACGCAGGATCGCGGCTCGGCGTGGAGCACGGTGATAGTCCGGAACCGGGCATCATCGCAGCGCAACGCATCAGCCACGCCGTCGCGCCCCGCCTTGAAGCTGGCGGGCACGTTGTCATCGTCGCGCCTGGCGCGGTTCGGGGGGAAGAAATCCAGCCGGACGGTGATCGGACCGCCGTCCGCCGCATAGTCCGGCACGCGCAGCTTCGCTTCCAGCGCCAGCGCCCAGCACATCCGGCGATATTCGCGCGCCGCGCTGGAATGCGTGGACCAGTGGCCCCGCCAGTTCGGTGACAGCTCCACCGGCGGGAACGGCAGGATCACCCGCCCTAGCGTCCGGTCCGCCCGGATCAGTCCGGGCAGATCGTCAACGCCGCGCGGCGCAGGGCGCGGGCGCGAACGCCCTTTCTTTGCCGCGCGCGCGCCTGCCTTGCCTGAAAACGTGGCCCCGGCGGCGGACTTCGACGCCGCGCCCCAGCCGGTGAAACCCTTGAAGGGGGAGACAGCCCGCTTCATCCGCGTGCTTCCACGAAGGCAAGTTGCGTGGCCGGCGGCTGCTTGGCCAGCTCGCCGATCGGGCACGTCAGCAGCTCGGCGAAGCGGTCACAGGCGCGGATCACGGTTTCGCAGGGGCGATTGTTGCAAGGCCCCTTGATCTGCACCGCGCGCACCCGCCCGGGCAGCACCCGGAATTCGCAGGTGGCCAGCCGCTTGCCGCCTTGGCGCACCGAATAGATGCGCGTCTGCCCGGAACAGATGTCCCGATAATAGCTGGCCACGCAGTGGTGCATGGCCTTGCCTTCGACGATCAGCGCGCGCAGCGACTGCAGCGCCACGAAGTCGTGTCCGTTCACCGTCACTTCGCTGGGGAAGCCGGTGTAGGGCACGTGCCGGTCATACTTGCCGTCACCCGTGGCGCTGATCTGGGCGTTGGCCAGCGCCTCGTGCCATTGCTCCGTTTCGCGGGTCATCCGGTCATAGGACCAGCGCGGGTTCCACATCCCCGGATTGCAGATCATGAAGTCGGCGATCTGTTCGACGTAATCCAGCACGGCGGGCGTGATCGCGGACCCGTCGCGGTTGGCCAGCATCATCCAGCGCAGCGCGCCGATGTTGGCGGGATCGTCCGGACGGCGGCGCTGCAGCACTGCCCAGAGCTGCGCCAGCGCATTGATCCAGCCGACGTGCGCTTGCCCGCGCGCCGGGATTGCCTGCGCGATCGTGGACGGGTCCACCGCCCGCGAAATCGCCTGCAGCACGTTCCACGCGCCGGGCCTGATCGAAGCAGCGGACAGCGCGCGCAGCGGGAAGGCGACGTGATAGGCCTTCATCACATCCCGCAGGCGCGCGCCGCGTTCGCACATGGGCTTGAAGTTCATGGCGATGTAGGCGCGCTGGGACCGGCTTGAAGCCATCCCGCCGAAGCTCGCCGCCAGCGCCAGCACCGGGGCCTGTTCGAGATACTGCAGCGCGTGCGGGTGCAGCCCGGCGATCCATTCCGCCGCCGCGTGCATCCCCTGATTGCCGAAGAGCGCGCGCGCCGTGGCGCTGTTTTCCAGCACCCAGGGCGCGCCCGGATTGACCCCGTTCATGGCGAATTCGCGCGCCAGCCGCTTGATCGAATTGTGTTCCCCGGCGAAGCCCGCGCGGGCGTCCCATGGCGATTGCGCGTTCATGTGGCGATGTCCTGTTCCCCGGTTTCGGGACTGGAATGGATCTGTTCTTCGGGATCGAGCCCGAAGGGCATCAGATACGGGCTGGGCGGAAGGCCCATGTCCGCCCGCATCTGACGCGCCTTTGCGAGCACCCGCAGCCGGTGCGCCGAGTAGCGCACCTTGACGAACCGGCCCTGCGCGTCACGTGGCTGCCCGCGCGTCTGCGCGCTGGCGCTGGCGGGGGCGAACAGGCCCAGTTCGCGCTGGCGGCTCATGGCGCACGCTCCGGTGGCCAAGGCAGGCCCTGCAGCGCAGCAAGGCACTGGCGCGGCTCCCGCCACAGCAGCGGTTCGGGCATTCCTTCCGAAGCAGCGGCGCTGGCTGCGAAGCGTTCGATGATCGACGGCAGATCGCAGGGCAGCTTCATACGCGGCCCCAGAACCAGCGAACGCTTGATCGCCTCGCACCCTTCCCGGATCAGCGCCGGGCTGGCATCTTCGAAGATTGCCGCCAGCGCGCTGATCACGTCATCATCGGGCTGGAACGGGGCCATGTAGAGGCGCACGATCGCAAACCGTTCGGCAGCGCCGGGGAAGCCGATTTCGATCTGCAGCTGAAACCGCCGCCAGATCGCCGGGTCAATGTCCTTGGTGACGTTCGTCGCGGCGAACAGCAGCCCGTCATAGCGATCGAATTCCTGAAGCAGCGTGATCGTGATGTTCGCGCGCTCATTGTCCGCGCCGTCACTTCCCAGCCCGGCACGACTTTTGGCGAGCGCGTCGAATTCATCGAAGAACAACGCGATGTCATGCCGGTTTCGGCGCGCCGCGCGGAAGGTCTTCGACAAGTTGCGGGCGCTCTCGCCAAGATACTTTCCGATCACTTCGGACGATTGCATAACCAGCATGGGCACGCCCAGGCGCGCGCTGATGTGATGCGCCAGCGTGGTTTTCCCGCAGCCCGGCGGTCCAGACAGCAGGCAGCGCGAACGTGGCTTCAGCCCGACCGCTTTCAGATCAGCGTCCGAATTCATCTCGAACAGCCACTGATGGAGCGCGCCGCGCACCGGCGGGGTCAGGATCGGGGCTTCGGCCTCGCCGGGCATCACGATGACGCCCAGCGATCCGAATTCGCGTTCCAGTTCCGCGCGCGCACCCTGAAGCTGGTCCAGCGTGGTGGGCGTGAGGTTGATTTCCTTCCTCACGCCTGATCGCCTTCATCAGGAGAAGGGGCACCATGGGGACCTTCCGCACCCTGATCTTCCGGCGCTCCGCGCTTCTTCTTCGGCCCATTGCGCTTGTCAGCCTCGGGGGCTTCGGGGGCCGGTGCTTCAGCGGCGGGCGGCGGTGAGGGGTCAGCCTTCTTCGGCTTAGGTGACGGCTTCAGCGCGTCGGGAATGTCCATGCCGTCCGATCCCAGCTCGGCGCACCACGCTTCATCCCAGGCTGCGCGGCGCACATCGCGCGCGGGGAACGGATTGGACGTAACAGGCTTCCCGGTCCGCGCCGCTTCCTGACCCATGGCGCGGGCGTCCTCGATGGTGGGTTCAGGTTCCGCCGGTTCAGCAGCTTCGCCCGCGTCGTCCGGCGCGGTGCCTTCATCTGGCGCGCCAAGATCGCCGGGGGACTGATCTTCGCCTTCCCCTTCACCCGGCGCAGGCGGTTCGTCTTCCTTTTCGAGCTTCTCCAGCGCCCAGCGCCCCAGCGGCGTGCCGTCCAGCATTCCCAGCGCGCCCTTGTAGAGGTCGAGCATCGCCTCCATTTCGCGCCGGTCTTCGGGCTTCAGCTTGCGCAGCGCGACGATGCGCCGCATGGTCTTCGCGCAGAACCCTTTGGACTTGTACTCGCGATACACGTCCTTGATGTCGTCGGCGATCGCCTGCTTTTCTTCTTCCAGCCGCTCGATGCGCTCGATGCCCAGCCGCAAGTCTTCGGATGAAATTGGGCCATTGGCCATGATGAATTCTCCCTAGGGCCGCCCGGCCCGGAGCTGCACGGCGCAGCCCGGTGCCGGACGGGTCCATGCGCGAGGAAATGACGCTGACAGCCGGGGGATCGTCCGGGGGTCTCTGTCAGATCGTCGAACCGTTCCCCGCGATGGATTGCAGAACCGGAAGCAGGGCGGCGGCGCGATCGGCGAGCTGCGCCCGCTCGCGCGGCGAAATCCGCCCGTCTTCCAGAAACTCGTTGCCGTCCGCCACCAGCCGGGCGGACTGCGCCAGCGCGCGCATCAGCGTGGCTTCGTCGTCCACATCGAGCGGCGCGGCGCTGAAGCCGATGTGACGGGCCGCGCGCGCGAACGCCTCGGGCGGCAGCACCGCGAACACCCGCATGAACACATCGAGCGGCATCAGCGGGCCGTCTTCCTCGACATAGGAGCGCAGCTTGCGTTCCTTGTCGCCGGTGGCGGCCGCAAGGTCCGCCCAGGACAGGCGGCGCCCGTGGCCGACGAACAGATGGAGCGTGTCGCGGATCAGCAGGCTGACGCTCGCGGTGGAAAATCCGGGCATCATTTCCATGGCCCTGCCCCCTTGCCGCGCGCACACTGGGCGCATGAGAAACCCCGCCGAGCCATCACGCCGCCTCCCCGAGCCCGCCGCGCGCGCCGTGCGGGCAGTCCACGAAGGTGCAGGAATTGCGAACCCCGCCATCGACCCGCCGTTCGCACACGTCGCAGACGGTGACGCGCGCCTCGATGAAGGGGGTGGGGGCGGGCTTGCGGTATCGGCCGCAATACTTCTCCAGCACGTCAATCTCTGGCTCGCTGGCGCCTTCAAGCGGGCCGATCAGATGGCCGCTGTGACGGTAAACGGAGATCGCGATGGGAATGGTGAGCCGGTTCGCGTACTTGTCCGAGAGCATCTGCGAGACATGACCCTTGCTCATCCCGGTGGCGGCGATGATGACCTGTTGCAGAGACTTGGGCTTGCCTTGCAGCGCCGGGATCGTTGCCATATGAGCTTCGATGTCCGGCGCGAGGTTGAACCATTCTCCCGCGATCCGATGGGCCGCGAACTTGGTGTGCACCCGCGCTTCCTCGGCCGTGTCGCCGTCGCAGATGCGTTCGAGCGCCAGCCGCACCGGGCTGTCGGACTGGATTTTGCTGAACCGATGCCTCGGATTGGCGCTGTAGCCGATCTTGACACGGCCGATGTCGCGCGCGGTGATGAAGTAGATCATGCCGCCCTCGACAGGGCAAAGGGACAATCGTCCACCGGGCAGGAAAGCTGCTGCGAAACTACCTTTTCGCAGACAGCGCACTCGATCACCGGTTCATCGTTGATCGTCCGATCATCGCTTGTAGCGTCTTCCTTGATCAGACCGTGCCGCGCGGCGCGAACATCGTCATTCAGTGCGCTCGCATCGATCAGCCCGCCGGAAAGCTCTTCAAGTCGCAAGGCAACCTTGGCGCCGGGCAGGAACGTTCCCTTCTCAAGTTCACTTACCTTGCCGCGCGAAATGCCGAGCGCGAGCGCCAGCGCCGCGCCGCTCATATCTGCGCTGACGCGCCAATCGCGGACCTTCTGACCGATGGGAGAGGCTGCTTCCATGACCGGTCTGTTCCCATATCGGGAACGCCTATGTCAAGCGTCATTTGTTCCCGATAAGGGAAAGGACGGTTTTCGCCGCCTGAGTTACACTGCCGTCATGAAGAGTGTGAGGCACGACTGGTATCTGAAAGAGTGGCTCGACACGCTCGATTGCTCGATAACGGACCTGCGCGAACGAACGAACTGGACGCATCGGATCGCCAGCCAGCTGGTCAACCGAAAGCTGCGCTGGAACAGGGATCATCTGTCGCAGGCGGCTCTTGCTCTGCGCCTTGATCCCTGGGAACTGCTGATGCACCCCTCCGATGCAATGGAGGTCAGACAGCTGCGCGCACAGGTGCTACGCGCAGCCGAACGGCGCAGCGATTACGCCGCGCCGCCGAAAGACAAGGATTTGCGTAAGAGTATCGCAGTCTAGCCGTGGACGAAGAGTTGCCCAGCGCCGGCGGGCTACGGCAACTTGCAATCCGAGAGTAATGGCTTTCCTACAACTTCGGTCAGTTCGCCACACGTGACGGTGATAGTTTCGCCTTTCTTGAGCGCACCCGTCTTCGCCGCGTCGTCCTTTTCGAAGTTCGCATCAACCGTAAGGATCGGGTTCGAGGTCTTAAGGCTGACCACCGGCTTGTCGAACATGTCCAGGCTGATCCCGGAGATGACCCCGGTCACCGCCAGCGTCTTGCCCCCATACTGCGCCTTGGCGGCAACCTCATTCGCTTCATAGGCGGCGAACAGCTCGCGAGCGGTCACCTCAATGGCCTTCGGCGCTGCCTCCGCTTCCGCCTGCCCTGCGCCAGCCGCGCTGCCATCCTTCTTCGGGTCGGGATCGCCCACGATCGAGCCGATAACGGCCAATCCGAACAGGACCCCAACCCCGATCCCCACGTTTCGCTTCCAACCCATTGTGCGCCCTCCAATAAAAGTCAGCAGACCCAAGCTGTCCCGAAATGACCTGAAGCGCAAGCGCCGATTTCTCCTGCACTCGCTCGGAAAACAGCGCCTTTCCCAAATAGGGAACATTTTTCGTTGACAGCAGCATTCCCTATGTGGGAACAGTGCGCCAGCCGGATCATCCGGCACGGGAGCCCAGCCCATGCGGCACACTGACCTTTCCGATGATCTGACAGCAGCGGCCGACGCTTTCGACCGGCTGTGCGCCCGCATCGCGCGGGCCAGCGACCTTCTCTGCGCGGTGGCGCTGGCGGGCACGTTCGCCCTCGCCCTGTTCCACGCCGCGCGCTTCGCGCTTCGGGTGCTGGGCTGATGCCCGCAGTTTCGACCTCCTATTCCGAAGCCGCCTATTTCGACGGCGCGCCCGTGGCCCACTGCGCCGCGTGGGAAGACAACGCCCGCCTGCGCCGCATTGCCAGCCGGTTGGGGCAAGCGCCGCGCCCCAGCCGCCAGCGTTTGGAGCGCGCGCTGTGATGGTCCGGCTCGTGCACTCACCCGCCGATCGCGCGGCGCTGTCCGGCGTGGTAGAGCGCCGCCAGAACGATCTTCTGCGCTTCGTCGCGGGCTGGCAGGAACGCCACGGCGGCATCAGCCCGACGCCTGTACAGATCTGCGGAGCCCTGGGCTATCGCAGCAAGACAACGGCTTTCCGGATGCTGCAAGGGCTGGAAGCCAGAGGGCTGGTCCGGCGCCTGCGGGGCCGTCACCAGTTCATCGAAGTGCTGGTGGAGGTCGAGCTTCCGCGATCGCCGGAGGGCGCGCCGCTCTACTTTATCCCGGCAGACCGGGCCGCGCAGATCGACGCGCCCGACCCGGAGCGCACCGGCGGGGCAGCCCGATGACCACCCACCGGTTCACGCCCACGCGCCCGAGCTCCACGGCGAGCGGCCCGCGCGCGCGGCACATTCACGGCCCGCTCCAGCCAATGGAGGCGACACGATCCGGGAAGCCCGCGCTGGGCGAGGACGCGCGCACCCGGCTGATGGTCGCAGGCCTCACCCTGTTCGCGATTGTCCTGATCGTGGCCCTGCTCGCGCAGGTGCAACCATGAGCCGCAAGCGCATCTGCGCCCGGAGCCTCGATGGCGGGCCGGGCACCTGCTGGCACTGGTGGGACGGCTGCCCCAAGGGCGTCGAACACTGCTTCGTGCGGTTCATCCGCCACGTCACCGGCCAGCAGTTCGGCGGCAAGATCGATCGCGCTGCGGCCGAAGGGTGGCAGGCGCGCCGCGATGCCGCGCGTAATTCCCGGCGGGCCACACAGCTGGGGCTCGATCTGCCCGCGCCGCCGCGCGCCGATGTTTCAACCCGTTCCACAACCGAAAGGAAAGCACGATGAATGTCCTGATCACCACCAAACACCGGGGCGTGTTCGCCGGGGAATTGCCTGAAGGGCAGGACCTCACCGCCACGGCGATGCCGCTTAAGAACGCACGGATGGCCATCTACTTCGGCACCACGCGCGGGCTGCTCGAACTGGCGGAGACCGGTCCTACGACCAAGAGCCGGATCAGCGCGCCGGCCGATATCCCGATGCTGCACGATATCACCGCCATCTTTGCCATCACCGATCAGGCGTGGGCAAAATGGCAGGCAGCCTGACCCTCCCACCGCCGCCGCCCGAGGTCCTGACCTGTGACGACATCATCCGCGCCGGAGCTTGCACTGGGGGCGTCGCCAGACGCCTCCAGCGCGTCTCCCGCACGGTGCCGATCGCCGCCTGTGAGGCACCCGCCCGGCTGATGACAATCGTTCCGCAAGACGAACACCAGCACATCCTGTCTGCGGTCAACCAATGCCCCAGCGACGGTCCGGCCACGTGCTACGGCTACGGCTACGGCTACGGCGACGGCTACGGCTACGGCTACGGCTACGGCTA
>OFDN01001963.1_pt1 | contig 12281 bp, 12 predicted proteins | sample 1520971 | NCBI WGS metagenome assembly OFDN01 (sample SAMEA94257418, study PRJEB24077) | hot springs metagenome | biome: Aquatic biome; feature: Geographical feature; material: Water | place: India | collected 2012-06-12 | depth 5 m | reverse complement strand
ACCGCGGTGGCGGCGGCAAAGGCGCTGCCGGTGTGGCCGGAGGGGAAGGAGCGCGCGCGGTCCCCGGCGCACCAGCGCCGCGCGTCGCCGCAGTCGTCCGGCCGCCCGCGCGGCAGGGCCAGCTTCACCGCGTCCACGACGGCCATGGTGGCGAGCACCCCGGTGAAGCCGAGAGCACCCGCCCGGTGCAGGCGTGGCCGGTCATCCCGCCGTCCCAGCCACCAGGCGGCGGCGAAGGCGGGGAACAGCACGTGGCGCTTGATGGCGTAGCGCCCGGCGATGGCGAGCGGCCCGACGCGGATGTCGGGCGAGGCCGTGCAACGCCGCCGCACCGCCTCGTCGATGCCGGCGATGGCCTCGACGATGGCCGGCAGCACGACCGGGGCGGCGGTGGCGGTGACGGCGGCGACGGTGGTGGGGTTTGGCAAGGAGCGTGTCCTCCGATCGATCTCGCCCAGGAGAAACGCGGCGGCCGAGGTCCCGGTTCCGTGCCTCAGCCGGCGGCCCGGCGGCGGGGCTCTCCTTGCGGAGCCTCGCCCAAGGGCGAGGCGGCGCGCTCCGCATGGCCGTGGGTGGGGTTGGTGATCAGTCGCGCCCCGCGCTCATAGGTGGCGTAGCGCCACAGCCACTGCATGGCGACCAGCAGCCGCTTCTCGAAGCCGGCCAGCAGATAGACGTGCACGACCGCCCACAGGATCCAGGCGAACCAGCCGCGCAGCCGGTAACGGCCGAAGTCGAACACGGCGGCGCTGCGGCCGATGATGGCGGTGTTGCCGCGGTCCTTGAAGCGGAAGGGCGGCATCGACACCCCCTCCAGCAGGTTGGCGCGCAAGGCACGGCCCAGATGCTGCCCCTGCTGCTTGGCGACCTGGGCGAGACCGGGCAGCGGCTTGCCTTCCCCGCCCATGGTCAGGGCGGTGTCGCCCAGCGCGTACACCACCCCCTCCATCCCCTTGACCGACAGGTCGGGGTTGACGGGGATGCGGCCGGCCCGGTCGGTCTCCACCCCGATCCAGCGGCCGGCGGGCGAAGCCTTGACCCCGGCCCCCCAGACGATGGTGCCGGCCGGGATGAAGCGCCCGGCGACGCGCACACCCTCGTCCGAAACCGCCTCCACCGCCTGGTTCAGCCGCACATCGACGCCGAGGTCCCGCAGCTTGACGAGCGCGTAGTCCGACAGCCCCTCCGGAAAGGTCGTCAGCAGCCGGGGGCCGGCCTCCACCAGCAGCACGCTGGCGGACCGCGGGTCGATGCGGCGGAAATCGCGGGCCAGCGCGTGGCGGGTCAGCTCGGCGACGGCCCCCGCCATCTCCACCCCCGTGGGGCCGCCGCCGACGATGACGGTGGTCATCAGCGCCTTCTGCCGCTCCGGGTCGTCGCAGGCCTCCGCCTGTTCGAAAGCGGTGAGCAGGCGGGCGCGGATGAAGCGGGCGTCCTCCACCGTCTTCACGCCGGGCGCGTTCTCCGCCCACTCATCATGCCCGAAATAGCCGTAGGACGAGCCGGTCGCCAGCACCAGCCGGTCGTAGGGCACGGCGGCGCCGTCGGCCAGCCGTACGCGCCGCGCCGCGGTGTCCACCCCGGTCACCTCGGCCATCCGCACCTCGACGTTCGGGTAGCGGCCGAGCATGCGGCGGATGGGCTGGGCGATGTCGGCGGGCGACAGGGCGGCGGTCGCCACCTGATAGAGCAGTGGCACGAACAGGTGATGGTTCTGCCGGTCGATGACCGTGACGCGCACGGGCGTACGACCGAGCCCGCCGGCGCAGGCAAGCCCGCCGAAACCGGCGCCGACAATCACGACATGAGGGGATGATTCGGGCATGGGAGCCTCCGTCCCGGAACGACACCCCCTGTCAACGGACCGGCTGCGGATGGGTTGCACCCACCCTTCGGTCAGCCCCTCAGGTCACGCAGGCTGCGCCACGCGCACATGGCGACCACATAGCCGCTGGCAGCCAGCCAGGGCAGGAAGGCGAGCGGCGGCTGCTCGGGGTGCACCGCGACCAGCCAGCCGCCGGCCACGAACCACACGGCCGTGGCGGCGAGGTTCAGCGGCATCAGCGTGCGCACCCGGAACGGGTGCAGGAACTTCAGCCGGGTGAAGGTCAGCACCCCCAGCGCCAGCAGGATGCCGGTGTTCACCCAGGGATCGAAGTCCAGCAGCCACAGATACAGCGCCACCACGTTCCACACGGCGGGGAAGCCGACGAAATAGGCGTCGGAGCTCTTCATTCCGGTGTTGGCGAAGCAGTAGAGCGAGGTCAGCAAGACCCAGCCGGCGAGCGCCAGCGCGAACCCGTCGGGCAGCAGCCCAAAGCGGACCATGAAGACGGCGGGCACCACCACATAGGTCAGGTAATCGACCACCAGATCGAGCGCCGAGCCATCGACGCCCGGCAGCACGTTGGCGACGTCCGCCCGCCGGGCGAAGGTGCCGTCCACCCCGTCCACGAACAGCGCCACGGCCAGCCACAGGAAGACCATGGCCGGCTGGTCCTGGAACACGGCGAACAGCGCCAGCAGGCCGAACACCGCCCCGCTGGCCGTGAAGACGTGCACCGCCCAGGCGGATGCCCGGCGGTGCAGCGTGTATGGCTCGCGTACCTCGACCCTTTGGTCCACTATTCCGCCGCCTCGGCCGGTTGCGCGGGTTCCGTTCGTACCATGAAGGCGGGGTGTCCGGCCACAGCCTCGGGAAGCGGGCCGCCGGTGGCCCAATCCAGAAGCTCCACTGTGTGCAGGATCGGCACGCCGGTGCCCCCGGCGATCTGGGTGATGCAGCCCAGATTGCCGGCGGCGATGGCGTCGGGGCGCGTGCTCTCGATGTTGCGCACCTTGCGGTCGCGGAGCTGCCGGGCCAGCTCCGGCTGGAGCATGTTGTAGGTGCCGGCCGAGCCGCAGCAGAGATGCGCCTCCGGCACCTCCCGCACCGTGAAACCGGCGGCGGCGAGCAGGTCGCGCGGCGGCGCCTTGATGCGCTGGCCGTGCTGCATGGAACAGGCCGAGTGGTAGGTGATGGCCTGCCCGGTCGCCACCACCGGCGCCATCAGCCCCAGCCCGGCCATGAACTCCGTCACGTCCTTCGCCAGCGCCGCCACCCGCGCTGCCTTCGGCCCCCAGACGGGGTCGTCGCGGAACATGTGGCCGTAATCCTTGACTGTCGTGCCGCAGCCTGACGCGTTGATGACGATGGCGTCCAGGCCGGCGCCGTCGATCTCGCGGATCCAGGCGTCGATGGTGCGCTTGGCGCTCGCGTGCGACAGATCCTCCTTGCCCATGTGGTGGGTCAGCGCGCCGCAGCAGTCGGCGCCCTTGGACACCACCACCTCGACCCCGTGGCGGGTCAGCAGGCGGATGGTCGCCTCGTTGATACCGGGCGCCAGCACCTGCTGCGCGCAGCCCAGCAGCATGGCCACACGCTTGCGCCGCGGCCCCTCGGCCACGTGGACGCCCGGCCGGTCGCTGCGGCTGGGCGGCGGCACGCTCTTCGGCAGCAGCCCCAGCATGGCGCCGAGACGGCCCGGCAGCAGCCCGGCGAAAGGCCGCCCGAGCGCCCCGCCCAGCAGCGCCAGCCGGAACAGCCGTGGGTTGGGCAGCAGCCGCGCCAGCAGCTCGCGGATCGCTCGGTCGGCGGGCGGGCGGGTGTAGGTTTTCTCGATGTGGGTGCGGGCGTGGTCGACCAGATGCATGTAATGCACGCCCGACGGGCAGGTCGTCATGCAGGACAGGCAGGACAGGCAGCGGTCGATGTGCTTGACCGTGGCGTCGGACGGCGGCCCACCCTTCTCCAGCATGTCCTTCATCTGGTAGATGCGGCCGCGCGGGCTGTCCAGCTCGTCGCCCAGCAGGACATAGGTCGGGCAGGTCGCCGTGCAGAAGCCGCAATGCACGCAGGTGCGCAGGATGCCTTCCGACTCCTTGGTGTCGGGATCGGCGAGCTGGGCCAGGGAGAAGTTGGTCTGCATGGGTTCCGCTCAGACGCCGGCGTGCATGCGGCCGGGGTTGAAGATGCCGGCCGGGTCGAAGCTGGCCTTGACGCGCTGCGACAGGGCCGCCACCGGAGCCGGCTGCGGGTGGAAGACGGGGACCGACGCACGCACGGAGTCCGGTGCGCGCATCAGCGTGGCGTGGCCGTTGGCGCCGACCGCCGCGCGCACGGCCTCGGTGTGGCCGGCGGCATCGACCGCCGCCCAGATCAGGCCACCGCCCCAGTCCAGATAGAGATCGGCCGCGACCGACGCCTGGAGTGCGGCCGCCACCGCCGGTCCCGAGGCCGGCGGCACGGAGAGCTTCCAGATGGCCCGGTCGCCGGCGGCGATCAGCGAGGCGTCACGGACCTCGGCCCACACGGCCGCCGAGTCCGCGGCGTCCAGCATACCGTCGCAGCCGAGCTCGTCGCGCAGCGCCGCGGCGCGGGCGGTGACGGATGGGCCGAAGCCCTCCAGCCGGACCAGAGCCACCGAGCCACCGGCCCCCGACACCGCCGCCACGCCGGAGCGGGCGGCGACCTCGGCCGGCAGGAAGGCGGCGCCCGACACCTCGTAGGGGCTTTGCAAGGCCAGGGTGAGCACCCGCACGGCCGCCGCTGTGTCGCGCCCGAGGACCAGCATGGTGGCGGAGGTTTCCGGCGCCGGCAGCACCTTCACTGACAGCTCGGTCAGCACCGACAGGGTGCCGAAGGAGCCGGCGAGCAGCTTGGGCACGTCGTAGCCGGTGACGTTCTTCACCACCTTGCCGCCGGCCCGGTACACCTCGGCACGGCCGTTCACCGCCTCCAGCCCCAGCGTGTGGTCGCGGCAGCTTCCGTCCTTGATACGGCGCGGTCCGGCGAGGCCGGACGCCACCAGTCCGCCGATGCTGCCCTCCCCCGCCGCACCACCGTAGAGCGGCGCCAGATCCGGCGGCTCAAAGGCGAGCTGCTGGCGGTTCTCAGCCAGCAGCGTCCGCAAGTCGGCCATGGGGGTGCCGGCGCGCACGGTGAGCACCAGCTCCTCCGGCGCGTACGCGACGATGCCGGTCATCGCCGACAGGTCGATGGCGTGGGCAGCCTGAACCGGGCGCCCCAGCCCGCGCTTGCTGCCCCGCCCCAGGACCTCCAGAGGCTCGGCGTTCGACAACGCCCAGCGCACGGCGTCCGCCGCCTGCTCGGCCGTTTCCGGGCGGAAGGTGGTGATGGTCATGCCGGGCGGCCCTCTAGAAGCGCGGGATGTCGGGGAACGGCAGCTTGCCGCCGGAGATGTGCATGCGGCCCAGCTCGGCGCAGCGGTGCAGCGTCGGGAAGACCTTGCCGGGGTTCAGCAGCCCGTCCGGATCGAAGGCGCATTTGACGCGCTGCTGCTGCTCCAGGTCGGTCTCGGTGAACTGGTGGGTCATCAGGTCGCGCTTCTCCACCCCCACACCGTGCTCGCCGGTCAGCACGCCGCCGACCTCCACGCACAGCTTCAGGATGTCGGCGCCGAACAGCTCGGCCCGCTCCAGCTCGCCGGGGATGTTGGCGTCGTAGAGGATGAGCGGGTGCAGGTTGCCGTCGCCGGCATGGAAGACGTTGGCGACGCGCAGGTTGTAGCGCTCCGCCATCTCCTGCATGCGCTGGAGCACCAGCGGCAGCGCCTTGCGGGGGATGGTGCCGTCCATGCAGTAATAGTCGGGGCTGATGCGGCCGACCGCGGGGAAGGCGGCCTTGCGCCCGGCCCAGACGACCAGACGCTCCTCCTCGCTGCGACTGACACGGCTGTAGCAGGCCCCGTGCTGCCCGGCGATGGCCTCCACCCGTTCGATGAGGTGGTCGACCTCGGCCGCCGGGCCGTCCAGCTCGACAATCAGCAACGATTCGACGTCCAGCGGGTAGCCGGCGTGGACGAAGGCCTCGGCCGCGTGGATGGCCGGCTTGTCCATCATCTCCATGCCGCCGGGGATGATGCCGGCGCCGATGATGGCGGCCACGCAGTCGCCGCCCTGTTCGTTGGTGGGGAAGCCCAGCAGCACCGCCCGCGCTGTCGCCGGCTTCTTCAGGAGGCGCACCGTCACCTCGGTGACGACGCCCAGCAGCCCTTCCGACCCGGTGATGATGCCCAGCAGGTCGTAGCCGCCCTGGTCCAGATGCTTGCCGCCAAGCCGCAGGATGGTGCCGTCCATCAGCACCATCTCCACGCCCATGACGTTGTTGGTGGTCAGCCCGTATTTCAGGCAGTGCACGCCGCCGGAATTCTCCGCCACGTTGCCGCCGATGGTGCAGGCGATCTGGCTCGACGGGTCGGGGGCGTAGTAGAAGCCGGCGTGCGCCACCGCGTTGGAGATGCCGAGGTTGGTCACGCCGGGCTGCACAACCGCGCACCGGTTGTCGAAATCGACCTCCAGGATGCGGTTGAACTTGCCCATGCCGAGCAGCACCCCATCCTCCAGCGGCAGGGCGCCGCCGGACAGCGAGGTGCCGGCACCGCGCGGCACCACCTTCACCCCCATCTCCTTGCAGGTCTTCAACACCCGGCTGACCTGCTCGGTGGTCGAGGGCAGCACGACCACCAGCGGAAGCTGGCGGTAGGCGGTGAGGCCGTCGCACTCGTAGGCGCGCAGCTCGTTCTCGTCGACGATGACCCCCTCGCCGGGCACGATGGCCCGCAGGCGGTCCACGATCTCGCGACGGCGTGCGAGCACGCCGCTGTCGGGCGCGGGCATCTTCATGCCGCGGAATCCTCCCAAGGCCATGGCCCGGTGTGTCCGGGCCTTACGTTCGGTGGGTTAGGATTTAGTGGTATCACCAGCGACGGGCAACAACGATTCGCACCCACGGCACGAAAACGCAAAAACCGCGCCGAAATGACGCGGCGCGGTCCATGATGCAACACCCGACCAGTCGACCGGCCGGCCGGAAGTCCGGCCGGGTCGCGAGGACGTCAGCCCTGGCGGGCCTTGAAGCGCGGGTTCTGCTTGTTGATGACGTAGACGCGGCCCTTGCGGCGAACGATACGGCAAGCCTTGTGGCGGGTCTTCATCGATTTCAGCGAGTTGACGATCTTCATGATACAAACCTTCAGTTCCCAAGATCCGGGCCGAAGCCAGGCCGAAAATAGGTCGCGACCCTACCCATCGGCCTGCCCCCTGTCAATGCAGGAGTCTGAAAAGCCGCGAAGAATCTCACTCACGCCGGAAGAACCCGCCCAACCCGCACGCTGACCGGCCACACCAGGGATAATCGGCGCCCCGGCCCGACTGCCGCCTCCCACGCCTCGGTGAACTCCTGGCGGAAGGCATTCAACCGCCCCTCCCCCTCCGCCGCCAACAGACCGCGCACGGCTGACCACGTGCCGATATAGCCCAAGACCGCCGCCGCGTCCCAATCGGCCTCCAACTGCTGGGGTGGCAGCGGTAAGAGATCGAACGGAAACGGCAGGTCGGCATAGCCGTTTTCCACATGAAGCCGGTCGGCGGGCCAAAACGGGCCGAGCACATCTTTATAAAAATGTTGGAACACGGGCGCGAGCGCGGGCGGCAGGTTCATGTTTTCGTATGAGATCAGCGCCAGCACAGCCCCCGGCGCGGCCACCCGGCGGCATTCGGCATAAAACGCCGGTAAATCGAACCAATGGGCGGCCTGGGCGACAGTGATGAGATCGACACGGCCCTCCGGCAGGCCGCTCGCCTCCGCCCGCGCGGCGCGATAGGCGATCTGTGGGTGCGGCGTCGCGGCGGCTATTTGATCGGCGGATGCGTCGGTCGCCACCACGGTCTCGAAATGGGCGGGCAGAAGGGCGGAGAATTGACCCGACCCACAGCCCGCATCCCACGCCAACCGATGCCGCGCACAGAGCGCCGCCAGATCCGCGGCCAGCCTGGCGCCATACCGGGGCCGAAAGGCCGCATAGCCGCCCGCAACAGCGGAAAAATGATCCTTGAACCCGCTCATATCAGCCCTCCCATGCTTCGGGCACTCTTGCAGCTTTTCACGGATGGGCCTACATCTTTTGCAAGTTTTCCAAATCACGCTGTAAATTGGAGAAAATCATGTCCACGCCCGGCCTATTCCCCGCTATCGGCCAGACGCCGCTGATCTATCTCAATGGCCCCTCGGCGGCGACCGGCTGTGCGATTTACGGCAAGGCAGAGTTTATGAACCCCGGCGGCTCGGTGAAAGACCGCGCCGCGCTGGCCATCGTGCAGGCTGCTGAAGCGGCGGGGACGCTAAAGCCCGGCGGGGTGATCGTCGAAGGGACGGCGGGCAATACCGGCATCGGCCTCGCACTGGTCGGCAATGCGCGGGGGTACCGCACGGTCATCGTCATGCCGGAAACCCAGAGCCAGGAGAAAATCGATTTCCTGCGCCTAATCGGGGCGGAGCTGAAGCTAGTCCCGGCCAAACCCTTCAAAGACCCCGGCAATTATGTGCATGTCGCCCGGCGCTTGGCGGAAGAATTGGCGGCGACGGAGCCGAACGGCGTGCTGTTCGCCGATCAGTTCGATAATCTCGCCAACCGCGACGGCCACGCCCGCACCACCGGGCCGGAAATCTACGCGCAAGTGAAAGCCCTGACCGGCGAGGCGCCCGATGCCTTCACCTGCGCCGTCGGCACCGGCGGCACCCTGGCCGGGACGGGCGGCGCCCTGAAAGCGGCCGATCCCGCGATCAAAGTCTTCCTAGCCGACCCGCACGGCTCGGTTCTTTATAATTGGGCGACGGGCGGGGACCTTGTGGCGGAAGGGACTTCCATCACCGAAGGTATCGGCCAAGGTCGCGTGCCGGGCAACCTCGCCGGGGTACAGCTCGACGGCGCCGTGCGCGTATCCGACCCCGAGGCGCTGGAGGTTGTGTTCAACCTTCTGAAGAACGATGGCCTCTGCGTCGGCGGGTCGGCGGGCATCAATGTCGCCGCTGCCATGCAGGTGGCGCGCACGCTGGGGCCGGGGCATACCATTGTTACTATCCTCTGCGATGGCGGGGCGCGCTATCAGTCGAAACTCTTCAACCCCGAGTTCCTGCGCGCCCGCAATCTACCGGTGCCGGGCTGGCTGGCCTAGGCAAACTCCCCTATCTCGCTTAAGCTGAAGCATCTGAGATGAGAGAGAGATGGGGGCTATCATGCGGGTTGTCTCCTCCGCCGAAGCGCAGCGGCATCTCGATCAGTTGATCGAGGATGTTGCCCAGGACTCTGACTATACAATTATTACCCGGCCGGATGCCCCCCACGCCGTGCTAATGTCGCTTGACGTGTTCAACGGCCTGATGGAAACAGCACATCTGCTGCGCACCCCCGCCAACGCTGCCCACCTTGAAGCCTCGCTGGCTGAATTTCGCGCGGCAAAGACGGTCCAACATCCGCTGAATGAGCGGGATGACTAGGCTTCTTTCCTGGACCCCTTCAGCCTGGTCCGATTATGAGATTTGGCAGACTGAAGATCGCAAAGTGGTGAAGAAGATCAACCTCCTCATCAAGGAAACTTTGCGCGATCCGTTCAACGGTATTGGGAAACCGGAAGCGCTGAAGCTCAATCTCTCAGGCCTTTGGTCACGGCGGATCGACCAGGAGCATCGTTTGGTTTATCAAGTAAGCGAAACGGCGATCACCATCATCGCCTGTCGCTACCACTACTGAAGTGCTTCCCATGCCCAGCCTGTCGCCCCGCTTTTGGGAAACCAAAACCCTGCTCCAGCTTTCCGCCGACGAGTGGGAAGCCCTCTGCGACGGCTGCGGCAAATGCTGCCTTGCCAAGCTGGAATATGAGGACGAGAGCGGCGAACCGTCCGGTATGATCGAGTTTACCGCCATCGCCTGCCGCTTGCTCGACCCCAAGACCGGGCGCTGCTGCGATTACGCCAACCGCTTCGCCGAGGTTCCCGAATGCGTGAAGGTGACGGCGGAGAGTATCGAGAGCCTTTATTACATGCCGCCGTCCTGCGCTTACCGGCGGTTGGCGGAGGGTAAGCCGCTGCCCGCCTGGCACCCGCTGCTGACCGGCGATCCCGCGTCGGTCGAACGGGCGGGCCATTCGGTGAAGGGCCGGGTCGTCAGCGAAACCAGCATCGCCGACGAGCAGGAGTATCTGCACCACATCATCGAATGGCCAAACGCCGAAGAGTAGACCGGTCTTAAGCCGCCGCCGCCTGGGCGACGTAATGATCAACATGAGTTTTGAGCGCCGCCGCTTGATCGGCAAGATTGCCGGAGGCACTTAACATTTCCTGTGCCGCGTGCCCGGTTTCTGTGGCCGCCTGCGAAACGCCATTGATATTGCGGCTGACCTGTTCAGTCCCGCTCGCCGCTTCGGTCACATTGCGGGCGATTTCGCGCGTCGCGGCACCCTGCTGTTCAACTGCCGCCGCGACCGTCGCAGTAATATCGTCGATACTGCGGATCGTCGCACCGATGCGGTTGATTGCCGCCACGGCCCGGCGGGTTTCATCCTGAACCATCGCGATTTGCGCCTGAATATCGTCGGTTGCCTTGGCGGTTTGATTGGCAAGGCTTTTGACTTCGGAGGCAACGACGGCAAACCCCTTTCCGGCATCACCAGCACGCGCCGCTTCAATCGTCGCATTCAGCGCCAGAAGATTAGTTTGTCCGGCAATACTCTGAATAAGATCGACGATTTCACCAATTCGATCCGCCGCAGTTGCAAGCTCTTTAATTACGCTATTGGTCTCCTCGGCTTCGTCAACGGCCTTGCGCACAACGCCCGATGCGGTTTCGGTCCGACGGGCGACTTCGATAATAGATGCCGAAAGTTCCTCGGCAGCCGACGCGACAGTTTGGACATTGTTGGTAGCCTCGTCGGTCGCAACCACCACGGCAGCAGCCTGTGCATTGGTAAGCCGCGCGGTATCCGCCAAAGCTTGGGCATTACTGCGAACTTGGCTGGAAGCGGTGCCTAGACCTTGGACAATCCGGTCAATGCTACGAAGGAAGTTATCGGTCAGCCCATCCAGCTTAGCGCGGCGTGCTTCTTCACCGGCCCGGGCCACCGCCTGTTCGGCGGTCAGTTGGTCGGCCTGTTGCATGGAGGAGCGAAACAAGACCAAAGCCTGCGCCATTTTACCAATTTCATCGCCCCGATCAGCCCCCGGAATAGTAACATCATACTCCTTCCGGCTGAGAGCGCCCATGGCCCCCGTCATGCGCATCACCGGGGCAGTAATCACCCGATTGGCGAAGATCGACAGGAAGACAGCGGCAATGACGGCGGTGAAAATTGCGGCAATGGTAACGCCTTCTGCCACATTTGTCGTCGCTGTAAACTCATCTGATCGCGCGGCCAGATGCACCCGTTCTGCGGCCTCCAGATCGGCCACCGCCACCCGGAACCGATCAAACAACTCCTTCCCCTTGCCCGAGGTCACAAGTTCCATAGCAATCGCTAGTCCCGCTGGATCCTTGATCGCATCGACCACCTTGATCCCGAATTCCCGGCTCCAGGTTTCGGCAAGACCATGCACTTCGGTTAGCTTGCTGCGTTGGGTTGGGTTTTCCACGATTAAAGCCAGAGCCTTAGCGTAGGCGGCCTTATACTGCTCCTGCCCTCGCTCGAACGGGACGAGCGATTCCGGCGTACTTAGCAGCACAAAGGCATAAACACCCGCCTCGCTATTCAGCATCCCATCCCGCATTGAGGCAATAGCATCCATCGATTCGTAAGCGGCTTTCCCCCGTAACGAGCTATCAACCAGCGCCGTCAGCGACTGAAGAATAAACCCGCCCGTTACCAGCGTAATCAGCGCCACAACGCCAAAGGCCGCCCCCAGCTTCATCGAAAGCTTCTGCCGCAATGCCGTAATCATTCGAGCCCCCTCGCTCCGCCGCCACTCAACCGTTTCGATCGTTACCGAATTTTGCAAAAATTGTACCAGCCCCTTGACAAAGCAAGGGCAGAATCATGACGAAACAGTATTATTTTTTGAAAGCATCAAGATCGGAGAACATTTATTTAAAATTGAAGATTGAACAATGCTTAATCAACTAAGAATAGGCCGAGGGATCATATGATTAAGCCCCTCAAAGCGTTCAAGAAATTAGGGTACGAAATTTTACCCGTTCTCATATTGCTTGATAAAGAATGCCCAAAAACAAAAACCTCAACGAACACAGCAAGGAAGAAATGCAGAGGCAACCTTACGACCTTTCAGCGGCTCCTGAAAAATTGATGAAAATTTATTTATATTGATGCGCGACAGTTGCCCTCGTTTTCACGCATCACATGACTTGACCACGCCCCCCTGAACGGCCCACAATTGCCATTAAGCCTTACGCCGAAACGATCACGCGAGGGAGAGAGCTATCGGTCATGGCTTG
>OFDN01001961.1_pt1 | contig 12287 bp, 14 predicted proteins | sample 1520971 | NCBI WGS metagenome assembly OFDN01 (sample SAMEA94257418, study PRJEB24077) | hot springs metagenome | biome: Aquatic biome; feature: Geographical feature; material: Water | place: India | collected 2012-06-12 | depth 5 m | reverse complement strand
GAAGTGTTGGGCGACGTGGCCGCCGCCGGCCGCCGCCCGCCGCCTATTTGCGCACGAGCGGGCATTCGCTCTCCGCCAGCGGCGTGAAGGCCTCGTCGCCGGGGATGGTCGCGACGCGCTTGTAATAATCCCAGGGGTACTTGGATTCGCCGGGCGCCTTCACCTCGTAGAGGCCGAGGTCGTGGACGAACCGCCCATCCTCCCGGATGCGGCCTTCCGCACCGAAGTATTTCATCGGCATGCTCTTCATCGTCTTCATCACGGCGTCCGGATCGTCGGTCCCGGCGGCGGTGATGGCGCGGAGGTAATGCGCGACGGTGGCGTAGGTCGTGGCCTGCTGGCGCGTCGGCATCTTGCCGAAGCGGTCGAAGAAGCGCTTCGACCAGGCGCGGGCCTCGTCGTTCATGTCCCAGTAGAAGCCCTCGGTCAGCAGCAGCCCGTGCGCGTTCTCCAGCCCCATGGCGTGGATCTCGGAGATGAAGAGGATCAGCCCGACCAGCTTCTGCCCGCGCTCGGTCAGCCCGAACTCCACCGCCTGCTTGATGGCGGCGATGGTGTCGCTGCCGGCGTTGGCAAGCCCGATCGCCTTCGCCCCCGACGACTGCGCGCTGAGCAGGAAGGAGGAGAAGTCCGCGGTGTTCTGCGGGTGCCGCACCGCGCCCAGGACCTTGCCGCCCGACGCCTTGATGACGCGGGTGCTGTCGGCCTCCATCGCGTGGCCGAACACATAGTCGGCGGTCAGGAAATACCAGGTGTCGGCGCCGTTCTTGGTGACCGAGCGGACGGTGCCGACCGACAGCGCCGTGGTGTCGTCGGAGGTCTGGATGCTGTAGGGTGAGCAGTTCTTGCCCGACAACGACGCGGCCGCGGCACCGGAGATCAGGAAGATCTTCTTGGAATTGCGCGCCAGCTCCTGGACCGCCATCGCGACGGAGGAGGTGGGGACGTCGGCGACCGCGTCCACCCGCTCCTCGTCGAACCATTTGCGGACGATGACGGAGCCGATGTCCGGCTTGTTCTGGTGGTCGGCGGAGACGATCTCCACCGGCGCCCCCAGAACCTTGCCGCCGACCTCCTCCGCCGCCATCTGCGCGGCCAGCACGGAGCCCGGCCCGGCCAGATCGATGTAGGGCCCGGACATGTCGTTCAGGATGCCGATCCGCACCTTGCCGTCCGACACCGCGCCCTGGGCCTGATTGATCTGGGCCTGGGCGCCAAGCGGCGCCATCAGCGCCAGACCGGCGGCCATCCCCAACCCTGCGAACCGCTTCATGGACTGTTCCTCCCCGGTTGTTTTGTGATGCGACGACGGTGACCCATGGCGCCGCCTCTCCGCGGCGTGGGATCATGGTCCCTGCGGGTGCAGCACCACGCGCCCGGCCACCTTGCCGGCGCGCAGATCGTCCAGAGCCTCCCCCACCTCGGGAAGCGGACGACGGGTCACGGCGATCCCCGGCACCCGTCCGGCGCGCCCGAGGGCGGCGAGTTCCCGCAACTCCTCCAGCGAGCCGACGTAGGAGCCGCGGACGGTGATGGACCGCAAGGGCAACAGCGGCAGCGACAGCTCGATCGCGCCGCCGAACAGCCCGACGACGATCATCGTCCCACCCTTGCGCAGCAGCGCCATGCCGAACTCCGCGGTGGCGGTGGATCCCACGAAGTCGATCACCGCGGCGAAACCGCCGCCGGTCGTCTTCATCAGCGGGCGCCGGGCCTCGGGGTCGGCCGGATCGACCACCGCGGCGGCGCCGGCGGCCAGCGCCGCCGCGCGCTTGGCCGGATCGATGTCGGCGACCGTGGCGCCCAGCCCGTGCAGGACCGTGCAGAGCCGGATCGCCGACTGGCCGACTCCGCCGGCCCCGATGATCAGGATGGGATCCTCGGCACTCACCGGACCCGCCTTGCGCAGCGCGCTGAAGGCGGTCAGGCCCGAGCAGGCGTAGGTGCAGGCGACGTCGACCGGCACGTCGCCGTAATCCACGAGGTAGCGCGGGTGCGGCACGACGATATGGTCGCTGAAGCCGCCATCCGCCGAGGTGCCGAGCGCCCGCGGCTGGGCGCACAGATGCTCCTCCCCCGCGCGGCAGAGGGAGCAGTGGCCGCAGCCGATCCAGGGGTAGACCACCCAGCGGCTGCCGGCCGGCACATCGCCGGCGTCCGGCCCCGCCGCCACCACCTCCCCCACGATCTCGTGCCCGAGGGTGCGGGGAAGCGGCACGCCGCGGCCGAGATCCATCCGCCGACCGCCGCCCAGGTCGAAATAGCCGTCCCAGATGTGCAGGTCGCTGTGGCAGACGCCGCAGGCGACGACGCGCAGCTGCACCTCGGTCGCTTCGGGGACGGGCAGCGGCTCCGTCACCTCCTGCAACGGCGCGCCGAAGCCGGTGACCTTGAAGCTGCGCATCATCGCGAGGTTGTGTCGGGCGGGATCGGTCATCGGCTTGGTCCGGTCATGTCCGTGGATAGGGTGAGCGCGCCGTCGATCACGGTTTCGCCGTTTTGGCGGACGACGCGGACCGCGAAGCGGCCGGGCGCGTCGGGGTCGGGGACGGCCTCGCCGCGCACCGTGTCGCCGATGCGCACCGGCTGCCGGAAGCGGATCGTCAGGCTGGCGCCGGCGAAATCCTCCGGCCCGGCGCCGGCCCGCCCGTCGGCGCGCAGCGCCTGCCACAGCAGCGCCGCCGACAGGGTGCCGTGCGCGATGATGCCGCCCATGATCGTCCCGCGGGCGAACGACTCGTCCAGATGGATCGGGTTCGCGTCGCGGGTCAGCCCGGCGTAGCACCGGAGGACCGGCGCCGTCACCGTGAGGCTGGCATCCCAGTTTCCAGTCATCGCGTCACCCCGCCCAGATCATGGCGATGCGGCTGCGGAAGACGCACCCGCCGTCGTCGCCGGTGGTGACGGTGTCGAAGGCCACCCGCCGCCGGCCGCCGGCCAGCGACGTCTCCGCGCAGGTGAGCGTGGTGGTGAGCGGATCGGCGGCGCCGGGCAGGCGCAGGATGTCGAGATCCTGGCCGGCGTGGATGTTGCCCGGCGGCCGGTCGCCCAGCACCCGCATGTAGGCCCGCATGACCAGGGCGAGCGCCAGGCCCGGCGGCATCCGGGGCAGGAAGTCGCGGTCGCCGGGGTGGATGGCGAACCAGTCCTCCAGATCCGCCGGGCCCAGCGCCTCGCGGTGGGTGCCCAGCCTTTGCCCCGGCTCGAAACGGTCGAACGTCCACCGCGCCTGCATGCCGCCCTCCTCCCTCGCCATCGCCATCGCCCGGCCGGCCGGCCCCGGTCAGGCGGGCGCGATCGTGGCCAGCAGGTCGTCCTCCTGCACCGTGTCACCCTTGCCCACACGGATGTCGAGGATGCGCCCGGCGCGCGGGGCGACCACGGGGATCTCCATCTTCATCGCCTCCACGATCAGGACCAGGTCCCCCTCCGCCACGTCCACACCCCGTTCGCCGAAGACGTCGACCACCACGCCGGTGATCTCGGCCCGCAGTTCCATCATGCCCACGACCAGCCCTTTCGCTCCGACCGCCACCGGACCGCCGCGCCGCATCGGACGACGCGACCGGCGTTGCGTATCGATGTTATACTGGATAGTATGATAAAAAACTAGATGGTTTCAATGACTGCTTGAGGGGCGAACCATGCGGAGGATCCTGATCGCGAACCGCGGGGAGATCGCCTGCCGGATCATCCGGAGCTGTCGGCGGATGGGGCTGGAGGCGGTGGCCGTGCACTCACCGGCCGATGCCGGTGCCCTGCACACGACGCTCGCCGACCGCGCCATGCCCCTGCCGGGAACCGCGCCGCGCGACAGCTACGCGAACGGCGGGCTGCTGATCGCCGCGGCGCTGGAGAGCGGGGCGGACGCGATCCACCCCGGCTACGGCTTCCTGGCGGAGAACGCCGCTTTCGCCCGGGCGGTGGTGGCCGCCGGCCTGACCTGGATCGGCCCCGATCCCGCCACCATCGCCGCCATGGGCGACAAGAACCGGGCGCGCGCCCTGGCGCGGGCGGCGGGGCTGCCGGTGCTTCCCGGCTCGCCACCCATCGGCCCGCAGGATGCGGGGTCGGTGGCGGCGCTCGCCGAGGGGCTGGTCTTCCCGGTGATCGTCAAGGCGGCGGCCGGCGGCGGCGGCATCGGCATGCGCCGCGTGGACGACCCGGCCGCGCTGGCCGCGACGGTGGCGACCGTGCAGGCGCACGCGGCGCGTCTCTACGGCGACCCGACCGTCTACATCGAGACGCTGGTCACGCGGGCCCGCCATGTGGAGGTGCAGGTGTTCGGCTTCGGCGACGGCGAGGCCATCCACCTCTTCGAGCGCGACTGCTCCGTCCAGCGCCGCTTCCAGAAGGTGGTCGAGGAAAGCCCCGCCCCCGGCGTGGATCCGGCGCGGCTCGCGCTCATGCACGACGCGGCGGTGGCGCTGGCCCGGCGGCAGCGCTACGGCGGCCCGGGCACGGTCGAGTTCCTCTACGACGACGACAGCGGCGCCTTCTATTTCCTGGAGATGAACACCCGGATCCAGGTGGAGCATCCGGTGACGGAGATGGTCACCGGCCTCGACCTGATCGAGGCGCAGATCCGGCTGGCGGCCGGCGATCCGCTGGACGCGCTGCGCGCCGGGCCACCGCCGCGCGCCGGCCACGCCATCGAGGTCCGCCTCTACGCCGAGGATCCCCGCCGCAACTTCCTGCCCAGCCCCGGAACGATCGGGGTCCTGACCCTGCCCGCCCCGTCACCCGACCTGCGGGTGGAGACCGGGGTGCGCGCGGGCGACGCGGTGACACCCCATTACGACCCGATGATCGCCAAAATCATCGGCTGCGGTCGCAACCGGGTCGAGGCGCGCGCCACGCTGACCGCCGCGCTAGCCGGGGTGGCCGTGTCCGGGGTGCGGAGCAACCTCGCGCTGCTTCGCGCCATCCTCGATCATCCGTGCTTCGCCGCGGGACTCACCCACACCCGCTTCCTCGACGACCACATGACGGAGCTGCTCGATGGCTGACGGGGGACGCCGCCCATGAGCTGGATCATCGGCGCCTTCCCGGCGCGATGCCGTCCGGTTCGACCGCTGCCCGGCCTGAGGGGGTGACGGTGACCCGCGCCCCAAGCCCGGAGATGGCGTCCGCCGTGTCGCGGACCAGGGAGACGAGGCGGGGAAAATCCAGGAGTCTCAGGCGATCGACGGGGACCCCGACGGACAGGGCCGCCACGGGGCCGCCGTCGGCGCCAAAGACCGGGGCCGCGACGAGCACCGCGCCGGCGATGTCCGAATTGACGCTCACCGCATAACCCCGGTCGCGGATCAGCGCCATCATGGACGCATGGATCTTGCGGGTGTCCGGACACCGGGATCGACCGTCGCCGTCGTGGTCCTCGGCCGTCATTCCGACGACGTGGTCCGGCAGGAAGGCGAGGATCGCCTTTCCGCCAGCCGACACCCGCGACGGAGCCCAGCGGCCGATCGGCGCGGTCAGCCCCAGCTCGTGCGAACTTGGAATGCCGTCCACCCGCACACAGCCGGTGCCGCAGAGTTCGATCAGCTCGACCATGTCGCCGGTGGCGCTGGCCAGCCGTTCCATGTGCGGACGCGCCAGCCGCCGAAGCTCCCGATGGCGGGCGGTGAAGAGCCGGATGAACTGTGTCCCCAGACCGAAGCCACGCCCATCATCGGCACGCGCGACGAATCCGATGGTCTCCATGGTCGTCAACAGCCGCAAGGCGGTCGCCTTGTCGATGCGCGTCCGCCTGCCGATGTCCGACAGCCCGATCGCGGGAGCCTCCATGGCGATGATCGACAGGATCGACAGGGCACGCCTGACCGACCGGACGGTGTGTTCGTCATCACGCCCCGGCGTCCGTTCAGGCCCCGGTGGGACGGCGCGGATCGCCCCGCCCCTGGTCACGGGACGGCCGCGCCCGGACACCCCGGTCGATCACGCCGTCGGTCGGAACGACAGGCCATGGCGGGTGGTCTCCTGTCCAGCGGTGGCGGGTGGGGCGCGCACACGGCGACCTTGATAGTTACGTTATAACATAACATATTTGGTGCGCAACAGACACGTTCCCGCTGGAGCAGCGTCCCATCCCATGACCGTGAAACTTCCCGTGACGGTGCTGTCGGGCTTCCTTGGCGCCGGCAAGACCACCCTGCTGAACCATGTGCTCAACAACCGCGAGGGCCGCCGGGTGGCGGTCATCGTCAACGACATGAGCGAGGTCAACATCGACGCCGACCTGGTGCGCGAGGGAGGCGGCGCGCTGTCGCGCACCGACGAGACGCTGGTGGAGATGACCAACGGCTGCATCTGCTGCACGCTCCGCGACGACCTGCTGCGGGAGGTCCGCCGGCTGGCGGCGGAGAAGCGGTTCGACTACCTGCTGATCGAATCCACCGGTATCGGCGAGCCGCTGCCGGTCGCCGCCACCTTCGACTTCCGTGACGCCGAGGGGAACAGCCTGGGCGACGTGGCGCGGATCGACACCATGGTCACCGTGGTCGATGCCGCCCATCTGCTGAAGGATTACGGCTCGCGCGACTTCCTGAAGGACCGCGGCGAGTCGTTGGGCGAGGACGACACCCGCACACTGGTCGACCTGCTGGTCGAGCAGATCGAGTTCGCCGACGTGATCGTGCTCAACAAGCTCGACATCGCCGCGCCGGAGCAGGCCGACTCCGCCCGCTCGATCGTCCGGGCGTTGAACCCGGACGCCGACCTTGTCGAAACCAGCCTGGGCCGGGCGCCGCTGGACCGGCTGCTCGACACCGGGCGCTTCGACTTCGAGAAGGCGCGCACCCACCCGCTCTGGTACAAGGAGCTGTACGACCCCGCCGCCCATCTGCCGGAAACCGACGAGTACGGCATCGCCAGCTTCGTCTACCGGGCCCGGGCGCCCTTCCACCCCGAGCGCTTCCACGCCTTCCTGAACCAGGACTGGCCGGGCGTGATCCGCGCCAAGGGGCATTTCTGGCTGGCCACCCGGCCGGACTGGGTGGGCGAGATGAGCCAGGCCGGCGCCGTGGTCCGGCACGAGGCGATGGGCTTCTGGTGGGCCGGGGTGCCCAAGGAGCGCTGGCCCGACGACGCCGGATGGCGCAAGGCGGTGCGGCGGGTGTGGGATCCGGTGTTCGGCGACCGCCGGCAGGAGCTGGTCTTCATCGGCCGCGGGATGGACGAGGCGGCGCTGCGCGCCCGGCTCGACGCCTGCCTGCTCGACCCGCGGATCGCCGCCTTCACGCCCAAGCTGTGGGCGCGGCTGCCCGATCCGTTCCCCGCCTGGCGGCGGGCGGGCTGAGCGGGGCGGCCGGGGGGTGCGCGCCCGATCGGCGCGCGCCCCGCGGTGGTCAGGAGGCCGGCTTCAGCGCCTCGGCGAACTGGCGGATGTTGTGGCGCATCATCGCGGTGTAGGTGGCCGCCGGGCCGTCCGGCCCGGACAGCGCGTCGGAATAGACCCGGCCGCCGATGCGGGCCCCCGTCTCCCGCGCGATCTGCTCCAGCATGCGGGGGGCGGCGATGGACTCCACGAAGACGGCCTTGACCTTGTCCTTCTTCATCTGCCGGATCAGCTTGGCGACGTCGCCCGCCGACGGCTCGGCCTCGGTGGAGACGCCGACCGGGGCCAGGAAGGTGACGCCATAGGCCCGCGCGAAATAGCCGAAGGCGTCGTGTGAGGTGACGATCCGCCGGTCGGCCTTCGGAACCGGGGCGAGCGCCGCCTTGATCTCCCGATCGAGCGCGTCGAGCTCGGCGGTGTAGGCGGCGTGCCGGGCGCGCACACCGTCCGCCGCGGCCGGCGCCGTGTTGGCCAGCCCGGCCGCGATGTTGTCGGCGTAGATGCGGGCGTTGCCGACAGACTGCCAGGCGTGGGGATCCTCGCCGTGACCGTGGTCATGGCCATCGGCATGCCCGTGGTCATGGTCGCCCTTGATCGGCTTGATCCCACGGGAGGCGACCACCACCGGCCCCTTGTAGCCCGACGCCTTGGTCAGGCGGCCCATCCAGCCCTCGAAGCCCAGCCCGTTCACCACCACCAGATCGGCGGCGGCGACGGCGCGCGCGTCGGCGGGGGTGGGTTCGTAGACATGCGCGTCGCCGTCCGGCCCGACCAGCGTGGTCACCGTCACCGCGTCGCCGCCGATCTGGCGGACCAGGTCGCCCAGGATGGAAAAGCTGGCCACCACCTTGAGCGGCTCGGCCAGCGCCGGCAGCGCCGCCAGTGCCACGGCCGCCGCGGTCAGGGCGGCGGCAAGGGTGCGTCTCATCGAACTCTCCTTCTTCGTGTCAGGCCTCGCGCGAGGCGTGGTGTCAGGCTTCGAGGTGCCGGCCGGGGAACCAGCGCACACGCAGGCTGCCGACCGGCCCCAGCGCCATCGACAGCAGGTAGACCGCCCCGGCGACCAGGATGATCGACGGTCCCGACGGCAGATCGAGGTGGTAGGACAGCAGCAGACCGCCCCAGCCGGAGCCGAAGGCGACCAGCGCGGCGACGGCGGCGAGCGTCCACACCCGCTCCGCCCAGAAGCGGGCGGCCGCCGCCGGCAGCATCATCAGCCCCACCGCCATCAGCGTCCCCAGCGCCTGGAAGCCGCCGACGAGGTTGAGGACGACCAGCACCATGAAGACCAGATGGCCAAGCGCCCCGTGCCCGCCGACCGCGCGCAGGAAGCCGGGGTCGAAGCACTCCACCAGCAGCGGCCGGTACAGCAGCGCCAGCACCGGCAGGGTGACGGTGGCGATGGCGGCGACCAGCAGCAGCCCGGCGTCGTCGACCGCCAGGATGGTGCCGAACAGCACATGCATCAGATCGACGTTGCTGCCCTTCAGCGACACGATCAGCACCCCCGCGGCCAGGGAGATCAGGTAGAAGGCGGCGAAGCTGGCGTCCTCGCGCTGCACGGTGGAGCGCGACACCAGCCCGGCGAGCAGCGCGACCGTCATCCCGGCCAGGAAGCCGCCGGCGCTCATCGCCCACAAGGACAGGCCGGCGGCCAGGAAACCGATGGCCGCACCGGGCAACACCGCGTGGGACATGGCGTCGCCGACCAGGCTCATGCGCCGCAGCACCAGCAGCACCCCCACCGGGCCGCAGCCCAGCGCCAGCGCCAGGCAGGCGACCAGCGCCCGCCGCATGAAGGCGAATTCCAGGAACGGCGCGACCAGGGCGTCGTGCAGGGTCATGCCGCGCTCCGGGGTGGGCGCCGGCAGGCCGGCGCGTCGTCGTCCCAGGCTTCCGCCATGGCGCGGGCGCGCCGCAGGTTGGCGGGGCCGAGCGCCTCAGCGCTGGGGCCCCAGGCCACCGGTTCGCGGGCCAGCAGCAGGGTCTCCGGGAAATGGGCGCGCACCTGCTCCAGGTCGTGCAGGACGGCGACCACGGTGCGGCGTTCCCCGTGCCAGCGCCGCACCACGGCCAGCAGATCGGCGGTCGTGCGCGCGTCGATGGCGGTGAAGGGCTCGTCGAGCAGGATCAGACGGGCGTCCTGCAGCAGCATGCGGGCGAACAGCACGCGCTGGAACTGCCCCGCCGACAGCGCGCCGACCGGCCGCCGCTCGAAGCCGGCAAGCCCCACGGCGTCGAGCGCCGCCAGCGCCTCCGCGTGCCGGCGCCGTCCGATGCCGCCGAACACGCCGACTCGCCGCCAATGGCCGAGCTGCACCGTGTCGAGCACGTCGATGGGGAAGGAGCGGTCGATCTCCGCCTGCTGCGGCAGGTAGGCGATGTCGCGGCGGTCGATGCCGTCGAGCGCGATGCGGCCCTCCAGTGGCTTCAGCGCGCCGACGACGGCCTTCAGCAGCGTGCTCTTGCCGGCACCGTTGGGCCCGACCACCGCCGTCAGCGAGCCCTCCCGCACCGCGCCCGACAGGTGGTGCACGGCGGGATGGCGGCGGTAGCCCAGCGTCAGGTCGTCGAAGCGGAGCACGGCGGTCACGATGGGCGTCCGGTGAACCAGTCGAGCCCCCAGGCGACCGCCAGCCACAGCCCGCCGCACAGGACGAGCGCCACGGCAAGGCGGGCAAGGGCCGGCATGGCGACGGCGGACGGGCGGTATGGCGCGGGTCGCATCCTATCCTTCGGCATGGTCGAGGCAGAGCAGCAGGCGGGGGCCATGGTGGCGATCCGCGGGCGGCGAGCGGTGGACAAGGCCGCGCCCGCGGTTGCCCGGCCACGCGTCGCCCTTCAGCAGCCCGACATGGCCGGCGGACAGCGCGCGGATGCGCGACGGGTCGGGAACGGCGGCGGCGTTGTCGCCGCGGCCGAGTGCGGAACGGTCGACCGCGTCGTCGGGGACCCACAGGGTGCCGGCGCCACGGTAGGTGCACAGCAGCCGGATCCCGACATTGTCGGCATGGAAGTAGCGGCAGCCGTTTCCCGCCACCGCCTCCAGCCGGACGGTCACCGCGGGGGCCGCGGTCAGTTCCTCGAACAGCCGGACGAGACCGGCGACATCGGACGACAACACGTCGGGCAGCGCATCGGGAAGCCGCTGCCGCCATGCCGCCGCAAGATCCCCGCGCACGCGGAGCGCCGTCGTCTCCACCCGCAACGAGGGCCACGCCGCCGCGGGGATGCGATCGAGTCCGGCCGCGATCCCCGGCGGCAGCGGCCGTGTCCAGACGGCCATGGTCACCGACGGTTCGAGAATGGCCCGCAACGCCCCGCCCGTGTCGCATCGCACGGCATGCACGCGAACGGGAGGATGCGCCGACGATGGGGTGAATCCGTCCACGGTGTCTGTTCCCTCCGCGGCAGGACCGCCGTTCCGCATAAAGAGTAATGTTATAACGTAACGATCAATAGCGCCGCGGTGCCCGGCGGTCAAGGAGGCTGTGACGGACACCCCACGGCGCCGACGGGGAGCCCACCGGACCGTCGCACCGTCCTGGAAGCGCCGCAGCGGGCCGGCCGGCACCGGGCCGGCCCTGGGCGGTCCCGTCAGAGGACGGCGTCACCCTTGCGGATGGCGGCGAGGCGGCGGCCGACCGCGGCCCAGTCCACCACGTTCCACCAGGCGTTCAGATAGTCGGCGCGGCGGTTTTGGTACTTCAGGTAGTAGGCGTGCTCCCACACATCGTTGCCCATCAGGACCGGGCGCCCCTCCATCAGCGGCGTGTCCTGGTTCGGCTGGCTGAGGATGTCGAGCCGGCCGGAGGACGGATCGACCGTCACGAAGACCCAGCCGCTCCCGAACCGTCCGGTGCCGGCGGCGTTGAAGCGCGTCTTGAACGCGTCGAAGCCACCAAAATCCCGGTCGATGGCCGCCGCCACGTCGCCGGTCGGCGCGCCGCCCGCCTTCGGGCCCATGATCGACCAGAACATGGAGTGGTTCGCATGCCCGCCGCCGTTGTTGCGCACGGCGGTGCGCACCGCCTCCGGCAGTTCGGGAATCCGCTTCAACAGATCGCGCAGCGGCATCGTGCGCAGGGCGTCATGGTCGGCGATCGCCTTGTTCAGGTTGTCCACATAGGCCTGATGGTGCTTGCCGTGGTGGATCGCCATGGTCTGCGCGTCGATGTGCGGCTCCAGGGCGGCCGGATCGTAGGGCAATGGCGGCAGCGCGTGGGGCGCGCCCGCAGCCTGCGCCAGGGCGAATCGTGGAGCGGCCGAGACGGCGAGCACGGCCGCAAGGCCGGTCAACACGCTGCGGCGATCCGGACAAACGGGCATCGGTTCCTCCTATCGTAGGGGCGGCGTCTGCGCGCCATCGCCGAAGCATGCCGCCTGTCGCGTCCGCGCTCAAGCCGGTCTCGGCAACGCGGTGTCCGCCGGTGTCGGTTCGACGAGCGGCCCGCCGGGGAGGAGGCGCATCCAACCGAGGATGCGAGGGAATGCCGGACGGCATCGCACGTCGCCAGACCCTTGGCGGGAAGGCCGCGCGCCGGCTCGCCGACAGCACCAAGCCCCCGCCCGCGTGTCGGCCATCACGCCGCGCCGGCTGGTCGCACTGGCCCGCTCAAACGGTGCGTGGCCGCGCGATCAGCGCTGAGCGACCCTGTCTGCCGCAAGGAATCCCGCCGGGCGTCGCAATCAACAAGCGAACAACGAGCATAGGGACCGTGTCAGATGTCGTAGGTGAGCGGGCTCTGGCCGGTGGCGCGGCGGTGGGCCAGGCCGTCCAGCAGGGTCCGGCTCTCCAACACACCGGCGATGGCGTCGCGCACGTCGATCATGGTCCAGCGGATGGAGCAGCCGGCCGGATCCACGCAATCCTCGCAGGGGCGGAAACTGTGACGGCTGGCGCAGGGGATGGGGGCCAGCATGCCGTCCATCAGCCGGATCACCTCGC
>OFDN01001958.1_pt1 | contig 12298 bp, 13 predicted proteins | sample 1520971 | NCBI WGS metagenome assembly OFDN01 (sample SAMEA94257418, study PRJEB24077) | hot springs metagenome | biome: Aquatic biome; feature: Geographical feature; material: Water | place: India | collected 2012-06-12 | depth 5 m | reverse complement strand
GTGCCCGGCCGCCACCCGCACCCCCGCCGCCGCCAGCCGCCGCACCGCCGCGGCCGGCACCCGCTCGGGTGCGAGGGTCACCAGGGCATGGGGGATGCCGGTTCCGGTCAGCAGATCCAGCGCCGCGTCGTCCAGGGGGGCGATGTGGCGGGCATCGTGCACGCCGCGGCGTTCCGGATTGATGTGCGGTCCTTCGACATGGATGCCCAGCAGGCCGGGCACGCCGATGGCCATCGCGTCGCGCACCGCGGCCGCTGCCATTCGCCGCACCGCGACGTCGTCCGTGATGACCGTGGCGAGCCAGCCGGTGGTGCCGAAGCTCCGGTGCGCCGCCCCGATTCGCGCGAGCGATTCGACCGTGGGCGACGCGTTGAACAGAATTCCGCCGCCGCCATTCACCTGCAGGTCGAGAAAGCCCGGCGCCAGCAGTCCCCCGCCGAGATCCAGGGCGGTGATCCGGGGATCGAGCGCACCACGCGGGCAGACGGCTGCGATGCGGTCGCCGTCGATCACCACGGCGCTGTTGGTCAGCGCTTGGTCGCCGGTGAAGACATCAACATTCACAAGGGCTTGCACTCTGGCGGCCTCGCTCCGGGTTGGGCCCGTCGCAGCATGCGGGCAGCGGCGGGCGGTGGGCAAGACCTCTTCGGGCGGTCTTGGTACCGTCGTGCCACGGCAACGCACGAAAGGACCGGACGGGGTATGCCCTCGGTAAGGGGTTGCCCGCCTTACGGCTTTCTGGCAGAAAAAAGGCCGCTGAGAGCAGCGGCCTGAGTTTAGGGAGGAAACGCCCAAGAAGGGCGAAGCAGCAATCGCTTGCTGCGTTGCACAATGTACGGCGATACGTGCGGTCATGCAACCGTGCCGGCTCGGCCCCCGACGGGGGCCGAAGCTTTTTGGGGTCGCTGTTGCTGCTGCGCAACAGAGCCCGGATCCGCTCGATCGAACGGGACGGGTCGGGCGCGGCGGATCGAATGCAGGCTTCGCTGGTTTCCTCAGGGAAGCGCCGGCGCCGGCCGGTCACCGCGCAGGGAACCCGCCATGGCTGAAGCGTCCACCACATCCGTCCCATCGGCCCTCGATGGATTCCACGCCTTCGCGGCGTCGCTGACCGGCCGGACGCCGGCGGTGTTCCTCGATTACGACGGCACCCTGACACCGATCATGCCGCGGCCGGATCTGGCGGTGCTGGACGTCGCCGTACGGTCCGGGATCGAGCGTCTGGCGGGACTCTGCCCGGTGGCCGTGGTCAGCGGTCGCGACTTGGAGGATGTGGCGCGGCTGGTGGCCCTTCCCGGCCTCGTCTATGCTGGCAGCCACGGCTTCGACATCCGCGGTCCGGATCTGCGCGTGCGGATCGGCGCTGAGCATACCCCCGCGCTCGACCGAGCCGAAGTGGCGCTGCGGCGGGACCTCGCCGGCATCGGCGGCGCGCTGGTGGAGCGCAAGCGCTTCGCCATCGCCATCCACACACGCCTGGTGGAAGCGGCGCACAAGCCCGCCGTGGCCGACGCCGTTCACCGCCAGGCCGCGGCGGAGGACGGGCTGCGCGTCACCGGCGGCAAGGAGATCCACGAACTGCGGCCGAACGTCCCTTGGGACAAGGGGCGGGCGGTGCTGTCGCTGTTGGACCGGCTGGGCCTTGCGGTCGGTTCGGTCCTTCCCGTCTACATCGGCGACGACGAGACGGACGAGGACGCATTCCGCGCGCTGGCCGGCCGCGGCACTGGGATCCGCGTGATGGACGACCCGGCGCCCACATCAGCCGCATGGCGCCTCCGCGATCCGGGGGAGGTGGCGGTGTTTCTCAAGCGCCTCGCCGATCATCTCGACCCGGGCGGGTGCGCGGCGGTGCCCGAGCACTGAACCGACGGCATATGACGAAAATTGGAACGATCCATGGTATGAATACGCGCGTATGAATCCGTGTCTTCGCAGACTGGCAAGAGAGTACGGACGTGCCGCTGGACATCACCTGCACCGTGATCCCCGACGATCCCCAGGATGGCTCCGACCGGGCCGGCGAGGTTCTCGACGCGCTTCGGCAGTTCGAAGCGCGGCTCGACGCGATCGGCGTTCCCTTCTCGGTGCAGGTCCGCGACATCAAGCTCGGGACGATCGTGCACCGGACGCTCGGCGCCGGCCGCCGGCTCCGCGTGCTGCGTTGCGCGGCGCGATGACCGCGCGCCCGGCTTGCGGTAGACTGCTGCCCGGTTGAACCGGGTTTGCGGGGGCGGTGGCATGGCGGGTGCGGTCCTGGCCCGGTGCGCGATGATCGCGGCGGCGCTGCTGCTCGGGGGGCGACCGGCGGAGGCCAACGACAGCATGGGCTTCCAAGGCACCACCGGCATCGAACTCACCACCACCGACGCCATCCGCATGGTGTCGGAGGATCTGTGGATCGGGCTCGACGAGGTTCGGGTCTCCTACGTCTTCCGGAACGAGAGCGACCGTCCGGTCGAGACGATGGTGGTCTTCCCGCTGCCGGATCTCGATCTGTCGCCGGGCACCACCGCCACCGCCTGGGCCTTTCCCGTCGACGAGCCTGATTTCCTGCAGTTCCGGCTGTGGATCGACGACCGGCCCGTTCCGGTCGCGCTGGAGCGCCGCGCCTTCCTGCAGGGGCGGGAGGTCACCGCCGAGCTGGCGGACTCGGGCGTGATCGACCGCCTGGTCCCCTGGTCCCACGGCGGATACGACGCCGCCGCCGAGGCGATTGCGCCGGCTGTGCTGGAACGGCTGCGCGCGCGTGGCCTGATCGCCGAAGGCGACGACAGGAACAACCCGCAGTGGGTGCTGAGCCACCGTTACCATTGGCGCCAGACCTTCCCGCCCGGCGTCGAGGTCCGCGTCCGCCACAGCTACCGCCCCTTCGTCGGCACCGCCCTGCTTGAAAAACCGTCGGCCGTCGACGGGCGGACGGTGGTCGGCCGCCTCATCGGCGAGCCGGCCGCCACCGACGACCGCTACTGCCTCGACGCCGCGACCCGCCAAGCGGTCGCCGCCGTGGAGCGCCGGCAACCGGCCGGCACCATGGCGTTCCACGCCGCCGAGCTCGAGTACATCCTGACCACGGCCCGCAATTGGCGCGGCCCCATCGGCCGCTTCCATCTCACCCTCGACAAGGGCGATCCGGAAAACATCCTGTCGCTGTGCTGGGACGGGCTGAAAAAGACGGGGCCGACCACCTTCGAGGCGACGGCCACCGATTTCTTGCCGAACCGCGACATCCGCATGCTGGTGTTCGTGCGCGCCAAGCCGCAACCCTGACGGCTTGCGACAGCGGCACACGGCATGATCCGGACGATATCAGGAGGGTTCAAGCACCAGCATCTGCACGACACATGATTGATTGTGCAGGGGAACGTGCGTTGGAGCGGGTGAAGGGAATCGAACCCTCGTCGTAAGCTTGGGAAGCTTCTGCTCTACCATTGAGCTACACCCGCGCCGGACGCTCCTTATAACCGAGCCCGGCGGTGCTTTCAAGCGGGTCTGGCGTACCAGAGGCGGGTTTGTGCGTAGCCGGCCGCGGTGCCGAAGGCGCCGGGGACGGGGATCGCCAGATCCTCGGGCGTGGTGCTGGTCCAGGGGGTGATCATGCCGGACACGCCGTCCAGCGCGCCGGGGACGATCTCCAACCCCAGGAAGCGGTCGAGGTCCACGGGGCCGGGGAGCTGAAGGTCCATGGTCAGCCGCCGGGTGAAGCCGAAACGGCTGTAATAGGGGGCGTCACCGACCAGCAGAACGATCCGGTGCCCGGCCGCGGCGGCCTTGTTCAGGCTCATGCGGATCAGCTTGGAGCCGAGGCCGGCGCCCTGCAGGTGCGGGGCGACCGCGATGGGGCCCAGCAGCAGCGCCGGGACGAAACCGCCAATGCTGACCGGCCAGTAGCGGATGGTGCCCTGGAGCACCTCCTCGCCATGGTCGTCGTGCTCCAGCGCCACCAGACCGAGGTCGGGCAGCGGGTCAACGCCGTCGCGCAGCCGGTAGGCGGTCTTCTTGTGGCGGTCGGTCCCGAAGGACCGGTCGAGCAGGGTTTCGATGCCGGCGGCGTGCCGCGGCTCCTCGGTGGTGATGATCATCGTGATGGACACTCCCGGCGTAGGATGGTGGTGCTGGCGGGTTGCGCCGGTGCCGGAAGGTCGCGTCAGGCCAGGGTGAAACCCTGTCCGTCGCTCCGGGCGACCGCACGCGACCCAAGGACGGCCGCGCCCGCACTCAGGCGGACGGAGCAACGTCGTCGGTTGCGTATGGCGGGCAGTCGCCTCATGGCCTCGTCTCATTGGCCGTTTCGGAGGACCGTGCATATAGCATCGGTCCCGCCGGCGCGCAAGGGAATGGCCGGGCGCGGACCCGTCGCCGCACCTGCCCGCTCTGGACAGCCGGCGAAGCGCGCCCTTATGCTCCGCAGGGCGCGCCGAGGCGCCGCCGACGGCCGGCGGCAAGGAGTTACGCCATGTACAGCCAGGTCACGCGGTCCATCCGCATCACCGTCCAGCCCAATTTCCTGGAGGACCAGTCGGCCCCGGCCGAAAGCCATTACGTGTGGGCATACCACGTGCGCATCGACAACGAGGGTTCCGAGACGGTGCAGCTCCGCACCCGCTACTGGCGCATCACCGACGGGCGCGGCCGGGTGCAGGAGGTGCGCGGTCCCGGCGTGGTCGGGGAGCAGCCGGTGCTGGAGCCGGGTGGCTCCTTCGAGTACACCAGCGGCACCCCGCTCGCCACCCCGTCCGGGATCATGACCGGCTCCTACCGGATGGAGACGCGGCGCGGCGAGATGTTCGATGTGGCGATCCCCGCCTTTTCACTCGACAGTCCGCACCAGCCGATGAATCTCAACTGACGGGCGATTATTTTCCGGTCTATGATGATCAGGTTGTGCGGTTCGCCGCGTCACCGGGTATGATCCAACCGGCTCCGCGGCTGCGTAGAACATGGAAGACGGTCTCCGGGGAGGGGGCCTCCGAAACGAAAAGGGACATCCCGTGACCTCAAGCAAGAGTTCGCTTGCCGAAAACATCGTGCGCGGCCCCCGTCATGCCCGCCGCGAGCCGGTGACGGTCGAGCGCCCCACCCGCGCCGAGGCGGAAGCGGCCGTTCGGCTGCTGATCCGCTGGGCCGGCGACGACCCCGACCGCGAGGGGCTGGTCGGCACGCCCGACCGCGTCGTCCGGTCCTATCAGGAGTTCTTCGCCGGCTACGAGGTGGACCCGGTGGCGATCCTGGAGCGCACCTTCGAGGAGACGGACGGCTACGACGAAATGGTCGTGCTGCGCGACATCCGGCTGGAATCCTACTGCGAGCACCACATGGTGCCGATCATCGGCAAGGCGCATGTTGCCTATCTGCCGCGCCGGCGGGTGGTCGGCATCTCCAAGCTGGCCCGGCTGGTGGAGGCCTACTCCAAGCGCCTGCAGATCCAGGAGAAGATGACCGCGCAGATCGCCAACACCATCGACGAGGTGCTCCAGCCGGAGGGGGTGGCCGTGGTGATCGAGGCGCAGCACCAGTGCATGACCACCCGCGGCGTGCACAAGACCGGCGTCAGCATGGTGACCAGCCGGATGCTCGGCGTGTTCCGCACCGATCCGTCCACCCGGCGCGAGTTCCTGGCGATGATCGGCAACCCGTCCAACCGCGGCGGGGAGTGATCCCGCCTACTCCACCTTCATGCCGTGCTGGCGCAGCAGGCTGTAGAGCGTCGGCCGGCTGACCGCCAGCAGGCGGGCGGCGGCCGACACGTTGCCGCGCGACCGTGCCATGGCGTCGACCAGCGCGCGGCGCTCCGCCTCGTCGCGCACCACCCGCAGCGTCGGCGGGGCGTCGCCGGTGGCGAGTTGGCGCACCTCCTGTTCCAGGTCGGCGCGGTGGAAGGCCCGCTCCACCGCCCGCTCCAGCTCGCCGGTGTCGATGGGCAGGGCGCAGAGGTCGAAGGCGCCGCGCGCCACGGCGCGGATGGCCAGCCGCCTTTGGGCCGCGCGGGACGGGACGACCACCTTGATCGCCGGCGCCTCCTCCAGAAGGGCGGATAGGGTGCCGAGTCCCACCGCCCCGCCCTCGTCGTCGTCCGGCGGCAGGGGCAGAACGACCACCGGTGGCCGGTGCCGGCGCAGCGCCGCGACCGCCTCGCCCGGGTTTGCGGTGATGAGGGTGCAACCGGCGAAGGACGGCCCCGCCGGCAGGACGGGTTCCCGGCCGTCGTCCACGATGAGCAGCGTGCGCGGAACCATGGTGCTCCTGGAAGGGGCGGGCCGGACGATCGGCCGATGCGGGCGGCGCAAGGATCGCGAGTGCCGCCCCTTTCGTCCAAGGTGCGTTGGAATGACGCACGGCCCACGGAAGGCACAGGGGCCTCGTGCGAAGGTGGTGCACCCCGCCGGGCCGGCCGCGCGTCGGGACAGGATCGTCGGGGGGACGTGCCCACGGTTCAGCGCATCGGCTCGTGCGCCGGCACGCCGCGCTTGTGGAAGATCGCCTTGATGGACGCGGCGATGGCGCTGGTCAGGGTGCTGCGCCGCTCACCCTCCGGCGCGTGCGACGCGCGGTAGGCCTCGCTCGTGCGCTCGTTCTGCAACTGCATCTCGGCGACCATAGCGGCGATCAGGTCGATGGCCGCCGGGCGCCGCTCGAACACGCCGGCCAGCGCCTCGGCGTCCAGCTCAAAGGCGGTCAGCACGGACAGCGCCCGCACGGTGGCGGTGCGCGGCTGGCCGGTCAGCAGCGCCATGTGGCCGACCACCTCGCCTGGGCCGAGCTCGGCGACGCGCAGCTCCACCCCGTCGGTCTGGCGGATCGTCACTTCGGCCCGGCCGCGCGCGATGACGAACATCGACCGACCGCCGTCACCCTGGCGGACAAGGCATTCGGGGGCGTGCAGGTCCACCTTGCGGGCGCGGTCGGCGAGTGCGGCGTGGTCCTCCGCGTCCAGCGGGCGCAGGATGTGGACGCGGGCCAGCAGCGCCGCCAGGTCGGGGGCGGCCGGCGGCACCGGCAGCGCCGTGGCGGCGTCGGCGGACGCCCCGAGATCGGCCCGACGGAAGGCCATGCGGTAGCCGGCCCGGTGCAGCGACGCCAGGATCAGCGCGCCGACGTCGTCGGCGGCCGAGAACCAGTCCTCGTCGCTGCGGATCCAGAACCGCGCCTGGTATTGCACCCCGAAGTCGCAGCAGCCGCGCAGCACGACGCCGGGGGCCGGGTCGGACAGGACGCGGCGGGACTGCAGCATCGCCCGCGCCACCACGGCGCGCACCTCCATCGGCGGGGCGTCCTCCTCCACCGTGAAGTCGAAATGGCGGCGGATGCGCCGGTCGGGCAGGTTGTGGTTGATGATGGCGGCGGCGGCCACCACGCTGTTGGGCAGGAACATGATGCTGCCGTTGTTCAGCCGCAGCGTCACCTGCCGCCAGTTCATCTCCTCCACATAGCCCCAGTGCTTGTCGATCTCCACGCAGTCGCCGGTGCGGATGGGGTGCGACAGGTTCAGCGAGATGCCGGCGAAAATCTCCCCCAGCGAACTGCGGGCGGAATAGCCCAGCACGATGGCGAGCGCGCCCGACAGGGCGGCGATGGCGGTGATCGGCTTTTCATACACGACATGCACGATCACCAGCGCCGCGACGAGGTAGATCAGCACCGTGCAGAGGTCGATCAGCAGCTTCGGCACCAGCGGCCTGTGGTCGCGCGCCAGCCGGCCGAACCACACATAGCGGCGCAGCGCCGCGTTCGACAGGTAGGCCATGCCGATCCACCACAGGCTGGCCAGCACATGGCCCGGCTCGTCACGGTAGTCGGCCAGCTCCGGCGGCAGCTTGGCACCGATCCAGGAGCGCAGCAGGTAGGCGCCGGTCAGGGCCAGCATCACGGTGATCCCGATCCGCACCCGGTTCTGGGCCCGGCTCGGCCGGAACACGCTGCCGGCCAGGGACAGGAGGAGCATGCCCGCCGCGGCGAGCAGGGTCGCGAGGCCGGACGCCTCGACCACATTCATCGGGGGACCATCCACGGCAGGAATCACCGGATGCGGACGACGAAGACGCCAGCTAACGCACAAACCGGCGGTGCCGACAACAGCGGTCGCGGGCGTTGGCGGGCGTTGCCGCAGCTCCGAAGAAGTCCGTCGGCCTCTCCGTGGCGTACAACGGCTGCTATCCTGTCGACGGGGGGATGGCCTCGGGCCAAGGGGGAACAGGCGATGCAGGCAGACGCGACCGGTGCTCGCCCGGCGGGTTGGTGCGGGTGCGTGGTCTGCGCCGGCCTCTCGCTGTCCACCGGGGGCAAGCCGGAACCGGCGTCCTACCAACTCTACGGAACCAAATGGGGACTCGCCGGCCTCGGCCGTTCCGGCGGGGTGGTGAGCTGGAGCTTCGAGACGGGATCGCGCGACGTCGGCCGGGTGATGCCGGCCGGATACCGCGATCGGATCGCCGCGGCCTTCCAAACCTGGGAATCGGTGGCCGACATCCGGTTCGCCCAGCTTGCCGACGGGGCCACCGCCGACATCCTGGTCGGCGCCACGACGATGGACGGCGCCAGCGGCACGTTGGCGCGGGCCTATTTCCCCACCGCCTCCTCGTCGCTCGGCGGGGATATCGAGTTCGACAGCGCCGAACGGTGGAACATCGGCACCGCCGGCGGCACCGATCTGTACCGGGTGGCCGCGCACGAGATCGGCCATTCCATCGGGCTGGAGCACGAGACCGCCGTCGTCGCCCTGATGAACCCGTTCTACAGCGAGGATGTGTCGGGTCCGCTCGCCGACGACATCGCCGGCGCGCAGACCATCTATGGCGCGCCGGCCCCGGACACGCGCCGACCCGGATTCGATGCCGGCTATTATCTGACCGTCAACGGCGACGTGCGGGTTTCGCTGGGGGCCGGCAACGCGGACGGCGCCTTCGAGCATTACCTGCGCTACGGCGCGCGCGAGGGCAGGGCGCCCGACCCGGTGTTCGAGGAGAGCTGGTACCTCGCCTTCAACCCCGACGTGGCCCGTGCGGTCGCGCTCGGCAATTACCTCTCCGGCTTCCAGCATTATGTCGAAAGTGGCCACAGGGAGGGGCGCAGCCCGGGCTCGCTGTTCGACGAGGCTTATTACCTCACCACCTACCCCGACGTGGCCGCCGCGGTGGCGGCTGGCTGGTTGCGGTCCGGCGCCCAGCATTTCGCCGCGTCCGGCATGGCCGAAGGTCGCGATCCCGGGCCGGCCTTCGACGCCGGTTTCTACCTGGGCACCTATGCGGACGTGGCGGCGGCCGTGAGGGCGGGTGCCATGCCGTCGGCGGCCTACCACTACTTCCTGTACGGGCGGGCGGAGGGACGGCTTCCCCTGGCGACCACAGCGAGCACCGTGTCGGAGGCGAGTGGTGGCGATCTTCCGGCCTCGGCGGCGACCACGGGCCGTGTCGTGATCGGCGGTTTGGTGACGGGGCGGATCGGCAGCTCCGGGGACCGGGACTGGTTCGCGCTGTCGCTGACAGCGGGCGACACGGTGCGCGTCAGCCTGCGCGGAAGCGCCAGCGGCGGTGGGACGCTGGGCGATCCGTACCTGCGGATCTACAGCGCCGGCGGCGTGCTTCTCGCCAGCAACGACGACTCCAACGGAACGCTCGATTCGGCGCTGCTGTACCGCGCCGCCGCGACGGCCACGGTCTATGCGGAGGCCGCGGCCTATTCCACCGGAACCGGCACCTACACGCTGGCGGTCGCGCGCAGCTCGTCCACCGCGGCGCTCGCCGAGGCGTGACGGCCGAGCGGCCTCAGCCGCGGCGCTCTGGCTCCGGCCGCGTCACCACATAGACGGCGACGGCCGCCATGCCTGCCCCGGCGAAGACCGGCACCAACGGGTTGGCGGTCGTGGCGGCCAGAAGCGCCCAGCTCGCGGACATGCCACCGACCGCCAGCAGCTTGGCACGGCGGGGGATGGCCCCCTGGTCGCGCCAGTCGGTGAGGAATGGGCCGAAGCGGGGATGGCCGTAGAGCCAGGCCTGCAGGCGCGGGCTGCCCTTGGCGAAAGCCCAGGCGGCGATCAGCAGGAAGGGGGTGGTGGGAAGCAGCGGCAGCGCTACGCCGAGCAGCGCCAGCCCCACCGCGAACCAGCCGATGGTCAGATAGAGCATGCGCCCGATCAGGCCGGGGCGCGCGCCGCGCGTCTCCGCAATTCCGCTGTCCATGCCCCACCCCGTTTTCCGCCCGACCCGGACGGACTGTTCATGGTTCGACATGTGGTCCGCCTTGTCCACGGTCAAGTGTGGGGCGCGGCACGCTGGCGTTTGACCGTAGCGCTCCGGGTCGGCAGGATCAGGTCTCCTTCCGCCCACCGGACCCGCCATGACGACCGACCTGCTTACCGGCCCGACCGCCGACACGCTCCTGGAGACCCTCTTCGCCACGGCTCCTGATGCCGTTCGGCGGCTGTCGCTGCTGCACCCGGCCTTCGCGCCGGAGGCCGCGCGCGCGATGGGCGTTCCGGCCGACGCCAGCCTGGGCGACATGGCGCGGGCCGCCGACCTGCCGCTGGAAGTCGTGCTGACCGCCGCGCGCGGGGAAATCCGGGTGTCCGAGCTGTGCGGGTGCCATGGCAAGGGCGGCGGCTGCGGGTGACAGCTATGGCAGGGGGAGGGACACCATGAAGTTCGGCTACACCATCGTCTATGTGCCCGATGTCGGCGCTTCCCTGGCGTTCTTCGAGCGGGCCTTCGGGGTGAATCGGCGCTTCCTGCACGAATCCGGCGACTACGGCGAGCTGGACACCGGCGGGACGGTGCTCGCCTTCGCCGATGTCCGGCTCGCGGACACGAATTTTCCGGGCGGGGTGCTTTCCCCGCAGGCGTCCGCCAAGCCCGTGGGGGTGGAGATCGGGTTCGTCACCAGCGACGTGGACGAAGCCCACCACCGGGCGGTCGCCGCCGGGGCGTCGGAGCTGGCGCCCCCCAAGACGAAGCCCTGGGGCCAGACGGTGTCGTTCCTGCGGTGCCCGGACGGAACCCTCGTGGAGCTGTGCACGCCCGTGGGTGGTTGACGCGCGGGGGCAGGCCCCCGCACAGGGGTGACCGCCATCCCGCACCAGCGCTTGCGCGCGCCGGCGGCTTGCGGCCAGATGGGCGCAACGGTGCGACGGAGGGAACGCATGGATCGGGTTGACTGCGTGGTGGTGGGGGCCGGGGTGGTCGGGCTGGCCGTGGCGCGGTCGCTGGCGCTGACCGGCCGCGAGGTGATCGTCCTGGAAGCGGCCAACGCGATCGGAACCGAAACGAGCTCCCGCAACTCCGAGGTCATCCACGCCGGCATCTATTACCCGACCGGCAGCCTGAAGGCGCGGCTGTGCGTGGCCGGGCGCGACGCGCTCTACCGGTTCTGCGCAGAGCGCGGCATCGCGCACAACCGCCTGGGCAAGCTGATTGTCGCCACCGACGAGAGCCAGGTGCCCAAGCTCGACGCGATCCGCCGGCAAGCGGCGGCCAATGGCGTCGAGGACCTCTACCCGATCAGCGGCGCCGAGGCGATGGCCCGGGAGCCGCAGCTTCGTTGCGAAGCCGCACTGGTTTCGCCGTCCACCGGCATCGTGGACAGCCACGGCGTTATGCTCGCCTTGCAGGGTGACCTGGAGGACCACGGCGGGATGATCGCCTTCCACAGCCCGCTGCTGTCGGGCCGGGTGGAGGATGACGGCTTCACGCTGCAGGTCGGCGGGCCGGACCCGATGCGAATCGGCTGCGCGCTGCTGATCAACGCCGCTGGGCTCGGGGCGTGGGAGACGGCGCGCGGCCTCGCCGGCTTCCCGGCCGGCGACATCCCGCCGAAGCATCTGGCGAAGGGAAATTATTACGCGCTCGGAACGGGCCGTTCCCCCTTCACCCGCCTCATCTACCCGATCCCGGAGGATGGCGGGCTCGGCGTCCATGTGACGCTCGATCTGGCAGGGCAGGCGCGGTTCGGTCCGGATGTGGAATGGACCGACGGCGTGGAGTATTCGGTCGATCCGCGGCGCGCCGACCGCTTCTACGACAGCATCCGCCGCTATTGGCCGGCGCTGCCCGACAACGCTCTGGTGCCTGCTTACTGCGGCATCCGCCCGAAGCTGTCCGGCCCCGGCGAACCGGCCGCCGATTTCCTGATCCAGGGGCCGGCGGTGCATGGCGTGCCGGGGCTGGTCAATCTTTTCGGCATCGAATCGCCGGGGCTGACATCCTGTCTGGCGATCGGTGATTTCGTTACCGGAATGGTTTAGTGACGCGGTAGGCCCCCACCCCGACCCTCCCCCCGCTGGGCGGGGGGAGGAGAAAAAAAGCCCTGC
>OFDN01001957.1_pt1 | contig 12299 bp, 11 predicted proteins | sample 1520971 | NCBI WGS metagenome assembly OFDN01 (sample SAMEA94257418, study PRJEB24077) | hot springs metagenome | biome: Aquatic biome; feature: Geographical feature; material: Water | place: India | collected 2012-06-12 | depth 5 m | reverse complement strand
GGGGCGGGTGGCCGCGGGTCCGCAGGCCGGGCGCCGCGTCGCCATCAACCCGCTGGTCACCTGCGGCGTGTGCGACGCCTGCGTCTCCGGCCGTGCCAACCTCTGCGCCAGGCGCGCGCTGATCGGCATGGCGCGGCCGGGTGCCTTCGCCGAGCTGGTGACCATCCCCGCCGTCAACGTCTGCGACGTGCCCGACCATCTGCCGGCCGAGCACGCCGCCCTGGCAGAGCCGACCGCGGTGGCCGTGCACGCCGCCGCATTGGCCGCCCGAGCCTCCGCCCGCCCGCTGGGCGAGTGCGACGCGCTGGTGATCGGCGGTGGTGGCATCGGTGTGCTGGCGGCGCTGGTCCTGCAAAGCCACGGCGTGCACCGCCTGCGCGTGGCGGAAACCAACCCCTTGCGCCGCGCTCCGCTGGCGGCCAGAGCCATCGGAGCACCCTTCGATCCCACCACCGAACCGCCGGCGGAAGGCCGCTTCGACGTGGTTATCGACGCGGTCGGCGCCGACGCCACCCGCCGCATGGCGGTGCACGCCGTCCGTCCCGGCGGGGTGGTCGTCCATGTCGGGCTGCTGGGCGGGGAGGGCGGGTTGGACATCCGCCGCATCACGCTTCAGGAGATCACGGTGATCGGCACCTACACCTACACGCCGCTGGATTTCCGGACGGCGCTGCGGGGGCTGGCGGAGGGTGCCTACGGCGACCTCTCCTGGATCGAACGCCGCCCGCTGGACGATGGCGCCGGCGCCTTCGCCGACCTGGACGAGGGGCGGAGTGCGGCGGCGAAGATCGTGCTGGTGCCGTAGGGGAGGGGGAGCGCGGAGCCTGACGGGTCTGGCCCCGCCCCATGGTGCCAGTCGTCTCAGACCTCGCAGGCGACGGCGGCCGCCTGACGCCGTCCCAGCCAGACAAGCCCCAGGCCGGCGGCGGCGGTCAGCCCGCCGACCAGCGGCACGGCGGCGTAGCCAAGCCCCGCGGCGATCACCGCGCCGCCCAGTGCCGCACCGATGGCGTTGCCAAGGTTGAACGCGCCGATGTTGACCGATGAGGCCAAGCCCGGCGCATCGGCCGCGGCCTGCATCACCCGCATCTGCACCGGCGGTACGATGGCGAAGGCGGCGGTGCCCCAGACAAACAGCGCGATCGCCGCCCCGACCTGGCTGCCCAGAAGCAGGGGGGAGACCAGCATGATGCCGGCGAGCGCGCCAAGGAAGACCACCGTCGCTCCATCGAGCGACCAATCGGCGACGCGACCGCCCAGCCAATTGCCAAGGGTGAAGCCCAGACCGATCAGCACCAGCGCCCCGGTGACGAAACCGTCGGACGCCCCGGCCAGCGTCGTCAGGATCGGGGCGACATAGGTGTAGAGTGCGAACATGGCGCTGGACCCAAGCACGGTGGTCAGAAGTGCGATCAGCACCTCGGGCCGGGTGAGGACGCGCACTTCGCGCCGGACCTTGGGACGCGCTCCGGCGGCACCCGTCGGCAGCGCCAGCCAAAGGGCCGCGATGGTCAGCAGACCCAGGATCGCCGTTCCCGCGAACGCCTCACGCCAGCCGATGCTCTGGCCGATCCAGGTCGCGACCGGCACGCCGCCGACGTTGGCGATGGTCAGGCCCATGAACATGGTGGCGACGGCGCTGGCCTGCTTCTCCTTCGCCACAAGGCTGGCCGCCACCACCGAGCCCAGGCCGAAGAACGCTCCATGGTTCAGGCTGGTGACGACGCGCGAGGCCAGGAGCGTCCAGTAGTCCGGCGACAACGCCGACATGAGATTGCCAAGCGTGAAGATCGCCATCAGCGCCATCAGCGCCGTACGCTTCCCGAACCGGGCGAAGAGCAGCGTCATGACGGGCGCCCCCACCGTCACGCCGATGGCATAGGCGCTGACCAGAAGGCCCGCCGAGGGGATGGAGACATCCACCCCGTCGGCGATCACCGGCAGCATGCCCATGGGCGAAAATTCGGTCACGCCGATGCCGAAGGCCCCAACGGCCAGGGCCAGCAGCGGCCAGTTGACTGTGCGCTCTTCCATGATGCTTCCTCACGCATTCCACCCCGGGGCCAGCCGCTTTGGGCAGCCGATCGGCCCATCACTGTCGTGCCGGGACAGATAAAGCCGATGCCGTGTCTTGATAATCGCGCGGTTCTTCGCATCATCTGTGAATGGATTTCACAAGCGGGCGCGGCGATGGACAACCGGGCGGGCGAGATGCAGGTGTTCCTGCGGGTGGTCGAAGCCGGCAGCTTTTCGGAGGCCGCGCGGCAACTGCTGACGACACCCTCGACGGTGTCCAAGCTGATCGGCCGCATCGAAGCGCGGCTCGGCGTCCGGCTCCTGGAGCGATCGACCCGGCGCCTGTCGCTGACCGGGGAAGGGCGGATCTATTACGAACGCAGCCAGGCCCTGCTCGGCGAACTGGACGCCATCGAGCGCGACCTGACGCAAGGAGCCGCGAGCATCACCGGCACGGTGCGGGTGTCGGCGTCGGTCGGGCTGGGCATCATCGCCATCGAGCCGCTGCTGCCCGCGTTCTGGCAGAAGTTCCCCAACATCGCGCTGGATCTGTCGATCTCGGACGAGATTGTGGACCTCTATCTCGACCGTACCGATGTCGCGTTTCGTGTGGGTAAGCTGACGAATTCCGGCCTGACCGCAATCCGGCTGGGCAGCGCGCCGCGTAAGATCGTGGCCTCGCCCGACTATCTGCGCCGGCGCGGCGTGCCGAAATCCGCCGCCGATCTTGTGCATCACGCCTGCCTCGGCCTCAACTTCCGCCGCTCGGCGCCGGTCTGGCTGCTGCGTGAAGCCGGACGGGACATCGACAGCCCCGTGTCAGGTCCTCTTCTCGCCAACAATGGCGAGACGGTGCGGCGCATGGCGTTGGCCGGAATGGGGCTGGCGCGGATCGGGGAGTTCCACATCCGCGAGGATCTGGCCAGCGGCGCGCTGGTCGAGGTTCTGGCTGGAGTGGTCGCGGTGGACAGGGAGGATGTGCACGCCCTGCATCTGGGTGGCGTTCACATGCCACGCCGTGTTCGCGTCCTGCTGGACTTCCTGGTGCCGCGGTTGCGGGCGTTCCTGGGCGAGGCGATGGCCGGGGACGACGGTTGATCGCACGCTTTCGTCAAATCCATGTGCACTCGGTGTGCACCGGACCCCTCGGAGACACGGGGCTTCGATCGAAGCGATCTGGTTGGGGCGCCAGGATTCGAACCTGGGAATGGCGGTACCAAAAACCGCTGCCTTACCGCTTGGCGACGCCCCAGCCGTGCGAGGCCGGCACCATAATCGGAAACGTGGCGGCGTGCAACGCCGTCCGGAGGGGAAAATCCAGGCTGCCGGTCAGCCGGTGGCCTGTTGGGGGAGGCGGGCGGACTCGTCTTGCGGATCGCGGAGCACATAGCCGCGGCCCCACACCGTTTCGATGTAGTTGTCGCCGCTGGTGGCCGCCGCCAGCTTCTTGCGGAGCTTGCAGACGAACACGTCGATGATCTTCAGCTCCGGCTCGTCCATGCCGCCGTAGAGATGGTTGAGGAACATCTCCTTGGTCAGCGTGGTGCCCTTGCGCAGGCTGAGCAGCTCCAGGATGCCGTATTCCTTGCCGGTCAGGTGCAGCGGCTGGCTGTCCACCTCCACCGTGCGGGTGTCGAGGTTGACGGTCAGGCGGCCGGTGCGGATGACGCTGTCGGAATGCCCCTTCGACCGGCGGACAATCGCCTGGATGCGGGCGATCAGTTCGCGCTTGTCGAACGGTTTGGTCAGATAATCGTCAGCGCCGAAACCCAGCCCCTTGATCTTGTGATCCAGCTCCGACAACCCGGACAGAATGAGGATCGGGGTGGTCACCCGTGCCGCGCGCAGGCGTCGCAGCACCTCGAATCCTTCGATGTCGGGCAGCATCAGGTCGAGTATGATGATGTCGTAATCATAGAGCTTGCCAATTTCCAGCCCATCTTCGCCAAGATCGGTGGAGTCAACGATGTAACCTTCCGTTTGGAGCATCAGCTCGATGCTCTTCTGGATGGACGAATCGTCTTCGACCAGCAGAACTCTCATGGCGATTTCCCAACTGTTTGCGCGGCTGCGGTACGGATCGGGCTCAATCCGGGCGGAATTGGGGCGCAGCAAGTACGCCGTTTACACAGGTTAACAGCTTGTTCAGCTTAACGCCAGCCCGGCGTTACGCTTCACTTAACGTTAATGAATTCGTACGAACATCCGAATGGTGTCGTTTCGTTCCCGTCTTGCCGCGCCACGGTCCATGCCTGCCGACATCGCCCGCCTGATCCAGGATATCGAAACCCTGCCCGACCTGCGGCGCTTCGGCCGGGTCACGGCGGTGCTCGGCTTGCTGGTGGAGGTCGGCGGCATCGAGAAGGAATTGTCGGTGGGCGGTCGCTGCGTCGTGGAGGCGCGCGACGGCCGGCGTCTTCCGTGCGAGGTGGTGGGATTTCGGCAGAGCCGCGCTCTGCTGATGCCCTTCGGGTCGCTCGACGGGGTGGGGCTCGGCTGCCGCGCCGTGGTGGCGGATGGCCTGCCGTCCGTGTTCCCGACCAACGCGTGGCTGGGGCGGGTGATCAACGCGTTGGGCGAGCCGGTGGACGGCAAGGGGCCGCTGCCGAAAGGGCCGCAGGGCGTGCCGGTCCGCAACAGCCCGCCACCGGCGCACCGGCGCGAGCGGGTGGGGGCCAAGCTCGACCTCGGCATCCGCGCCGTCAACACCTTCCTGACCTGTTGCCGCGGCCAGCGCATGGGCATCTTCGCCGGCTCCGGCGTCGGCAAGTCGTCCGTGATGTCGATGCTCGCCCGCTTCTCAGCGGCCGAAGTGGCGGTGATCGGGCTGATCGGCGAGCGCGGGCGCGAGCTGCAGGAGTTCATCACCGAGGATCTGGGGGAGGAGGGGCTGGCGCGCAGCGTCGTGGTCTGCGCCACCTCCGACGAGTCGCCGCTGATGCGCCGACAGGCGGCCTATCTGACTTTGGCCGTGGCCGAGCATTTCCGTGACCAGGGCCGAGACGTGCTGTGCATGATGGACAGCGTCACCCGCTTCGCCATGGCGCAGCGCGAGATCGGACTGTCCGCCGGCGAGCCGCCGACCACCAAGGGCTACCCGCCCACCGTCTTCGCCGAGCTGCCGCGGTTGCTGGAGCGGGCGGGGCCGGGGCTGCACGGATCGGGATCGATCACCGGCCTGTTCACCGTGCTGGTGGAGGGCGACGACCACAACGAGCCGATCGCCGACGCGGTGCGCGGCATCCTGGACGGGCACATCGTGCTGGAACGCCAGATCGGCGAGCGCGGGCGCTACCCGGCCATCAACATCCTGCGCAGCGTGTCGCGGACCATGCCCGGCTGCAACACGCCCAAGGAGAACGAATTGGTGGGCATCGCCCGCCGGCTGCTCGCCTCCTACGACAACATGGCGGAGATGATCCGGCTCGGCGCGTACCGCCGCGGCACCGACCCGCAGGTGGACGAGGCCATCCATTTTCAGCCGGCGCTGGAAGCCTTCCTGAAACAGGGCAAGCGTGAAGCGACCAACCTCGCCACGGGTTACGCGCAGCTCGCCCAGATCTTCGGGATCCAGTGGCCGTGAGCAGCCTAAAATCCGTCATCCGGCTGCACAAGTGGCAGCTCGACGAAAAGCGCCGTGCGCTGGCCGAGCTGCAGAATCTCGGCGACCGGCTGCGCGCCGAGGCGCAGCGGCTGGAGGAGGAGATCCTTCAGGAGCAGCGGGCGGCGAGCGCCAGCTTCGAGGCGTCCTTCACCTACGCCAACTACGCCAAGGCGGCGATGGAGCGGCGCCAGCGCATCGCCCAATCCATCACGCAGGTCGATCGGCAGATCGCCGCCGCCACCGACGAGATGGCCGCCGCCTTCCAGGAGCTGAAACGCTTCGAGCTGGCGGAGGAGGAGCGCCTGCGTCGCGAGAAGGAGAAGATCCGCCGCAAGGAGGACGCCATGCTCGACGAAACCGCCCTGGTGGGTTTCCGCCGGCGGCAGAAGGCCGCGGAGGAGGCCGGATCGTGACGGCAGGCGGTACAGGGTTGGAATCCCGCGCCGACCGTCGCTAATCTGCGGGCACAGGGGATACGGCAAGGGATCAGGGCGGACGATGGGCGGCGGTCACGGCGCTGGGCTTCTCTTCCACATCGACGGCATCGGCGGGCACATCGAGGTGTTCGCCGACCGCCTTGTGCTGCACCGCCACGGCTTCGTGCATTTCTGGATCGAGCTGCTGAAGCTGTACGAGGGCTCGACGGAGACGGTGATCCCGCTGTCGCAGATTTCTTCGATGACCATCGTTCAGCCGATCTTCCTGCCGGGTTATGTCCGCTTCACCTATCCGGGATCGCCGGCCTATTCGGCGCATTACTGGGTGGACGCGATGCAGCCCAACACCATGCTGATGGGCTATGTGGACAACCGTGGCTTCCATCGCCTCAAGAGAATGCTGGACGGCCGCTTGCCAGCCGTGATCCATCACGACCACGCGGCGGAGTGAGGGCGTGCCATGGCGGGCGGCGGCGGACGTTTCCAGGTCAAGCATTTCACCATACGCTGGCTGTTCACCTTCGGCCTGCTGACGGCGACCTACAACCCCACCGGATACTGCTACGTGGACTGGCTTTTCGCCTCGTTCAACGAGTATCTGCCGGTGAAGGTGTTCATCGGCGTGTGTCTGTTGATCGTGCACCTGTTCGTGCTGTCGATGGCGATCCGGGCGCTCACACTCCAGGGGATGGTGACGTCGGTGCTGTTCTTCTCCGCGCTGAGCTGGGCGGGCTACAGCCTCGGCGTGCGGCTGCCGACCATCGGGCTGATGATCATGTGGGTGCAGATCGCCATCGCCACCACGCTCGCCGGCGGCATGTCGCTGGCGTTGATCCGAGCCCACATCTCCGGCCAGATCACGCCGTCGGAAGAGGGCGGGCATGTGTGACGACGGGCTCCGCCGGGGGAGCGGCCGGGCATGATCGACGGGCTGATCGAGATGCTGTGGCGGGCCGCGGAGCTGGGCCTGCTGATCGTCCTGCCGGTGGTCGTGCTGTCGCTGGGCGAGCGGCTGATCCACGCCGTCGATGTCATCCACTACCACGAGGTGCCGGGCCTCGCCCGCTTTAGCGTGCTGTCGGGGGTGATCGCCGGCGCCCTGTTGCTCTACGCCAACCACGAGCGGGAGTGGTACGAGTTCGATACCGTCTTCGACCCGAACGGCCCCTGGGCGGTGCCTTTGCCGCAACTGTTCACGGTCTGGCTGAACCCGTTGCGCTATCCGCCCCAGCCGCTGCTGCATCACATAGCGCCGCTGGACTACACCGACACCGCAACAGTTCTGGCTGGCATCTCCACCGCGCTGGCGGGGCTCGCGGTGTTCGGGTCGGTGCGCTATTTCGGGATGAAGGCGCCGCTGGCCATGCTGGCCAACATCGTCATCTGGTTCTGGGGAGCGGGCTTGGCAATCTATCTGGTCTGCGCCGGCGCGTGGGCGCTGAACATGCTGAATTTCTGGGCCGTGGTGATCGGTTTCTTCGTCTACCGCTACTATCATCTGAAAGCTGCGGCGCATTGATGCGCAGCGCGCGGGGACTTGGCCGCGAACGCATCGCACGATTGTATGATCCGGCTGGCTTCGCCTATCCTGGCGCGGTCGGACGGGAGCGATCCCGGCCGACGGACGGAAAGGAGGTGACGCGCTTGAAGAAAATCCTGAGGTGGTTCAACCGCTTCTGGTTCACGTTGAAGATCGAGTTGGAAGCCGGCTTCAACAAAAATCAGGATCGGTAAAGGAACCGCAGGGTGGGGTCGGGAAACCGGCCCCACCTTCAGGGAACCAACGAGGCGCGTCACCTCCTGATCCAAACGTTACCATGGTCGCCGGAAAATTCAAGGATCGGCCCCTTGCGAGCCCCGCCTCAGGGGCCTCAAATCCGCTCCAGCCGCGCCAGCAGCGGCGGGTTGTCCCATGCGGGCTGCCGGTCCTCGGCGACCACGCGGTGCGGCAGCGGGGTGTCGGCGGAGGCCGTGACCTCGAGCCAGCGCGGCACCAGCTCGTTGGCAAGGTCGTCGAGCAAGGCGAGGGCCACCGCCTCCGGACCGCCGGACAAGCCTTCGGCGTGGCGGGCGAGGCTGGACGGGTCGAGGATCAGCCGGTCGGGGACATAGCGCACCCGCAGCCTCACCGGCCCGGCCATGGCGACCAGATCCACCAGATAGTCGTGCCGTGGATCCGGTGAGGGAAGGGTGACGAGAGACTCCCGCCGCAGGGTGCTGCTCACCGCCCCTCCCGCCGCCACGCCAGCAGCAGGGCGCCGAGTGCCAACAGCAGGACGGCGACGACCGGAAGCAGCGGGGTGTCGGTCACCCCGGTCACCACATGGTCGCCGTTGGCGCGCAGGCCGATCCAGCCATTGCCGGTCTGGTCGCGGTCGGGGCGGGTGCGGCGCACCTCCACCCCCGGCCGCAGGCCGCCCTCGTGATCGGCGACCCAGTGGATGCCGCCGCCGGTGGCCGCGGCCACCGGGGCCATGCGGTCGCCGGTGGAGCGGACGTCGGCCAGCTCCGGCGGGTTCACCGCGCCCACCACGGCCAACGCGGTGCGCGATCCGTCGGACACCCGGTAGATGCCGGGCTCCGCCCCGACCACGGTGGCGCTGGCGAGGCCCGGCCGACCCTCCCGCATGTCCAGCGTGCGGGTCTCGTCGGATGGGGTGGTGAGGGTGACGGTGCGCGGGTCGGTCTCCAGCGAGCGGCGTTCCACGGTGATGCGGTTGCCGTCCACGCGGGTGCGCAGGTCGTTCTCCTCCAGCTCCGGCTCCTTCATCAGCCAGTGGGCGAGGCGGCGCAACAGCTCCGCCTGCGGCCCGCCGCCGTCGTAGCCGCGGCTCCACAGCCAGATCTGGTCGGACGCGAGCTGCGCCACCCGGCCCTCGCCGACGCGGTTGAGGATCAGCAGCGGCCGGTTCTCCGCCCCCGACATCACCACCGCCCCGTTGGTGGGCAGCGTGTCCACCTGATGAAACCAGCGGCCCCACGCTGGTTCGCCGGTCGGCCGGTCGCCGGGCAACCCGGCGGTGACGGGATGGCGGCGGCCGAGCTCGGTGACCTTGGGGCGGAAGGGCACGCTGAGCGTCTGCCCGGAAGGCTCGGCCGGTAGCACCTGCCCCAGCGGGGTGCGGAACAGCGACAGCGGGCTGGCGAAGCCCTGGCCGGAGGATTCCAGCAGCGCGCCGCCCTTCTCCACATAGCGCGCGATGTTGTCGAGATACATCTGCGGCAGCACACCGCGCCGGCGGTAGCGGTCGAAGATGACAAGGTCGAACTCCGACAGCTTGATCTCGAACAGCTCGCGGATGGGGAAGGCGATCAGAGACAGCTCGCGGATCGGCGTGCCGTCCTGCTTTTCCGGCGGGCGCAGGATGGTGAAATGGACGAGATCGACGGACGGGTCGGCCTTCAGCAGGTTGCGCCAGGTGCGCTCGCCGGCGTGCGGCTCGCCGGAGACCAGGAGCACCCGCAGCCGGTCGCGCACGCCGTTGACGACGACCGCGGCGCGGTTGTTGGCGAGCGTCAACTCCTGCCGCGCCGGCTCGACTTCGATCTCCATGACGTTCTGGCCGCCGTGGCTGACCGGCAGCTCGATGCGGAAGTCGCGCCCCACCGGCACGCGCGCCGTCTGCACCTCGCCGCCGTCGCGGCGGAAGGTGACGGCGGCGTCCGGCGACTGACGGCCGGGCATGTCGTCCACCCGGATGGTCAGTTCCACCGGCTTGCCCACCAGCCCGAAGCTCGGCGCCTGCACGATGGCGAGGCGGCGGTCCCCCTCGTCGCGGTCGCCGGTCAGCAGCGTATGGACAGGGCCGGCCTCGGCCAGCCGGTCCAGGGCTTCGGGAATGTCGTGCACCTGCCCGTCGGTGATGAGGACCGAGCCGGCGATGCGTCGGCGCGGCACATCGGCCATCGCGCGGTTCAACGCCTCGAAGAGGTGCGTCTCGTTGATGGCGCCGGCTTCCGAAGCCCCGTCGCCGGCACGGACCACGCGCAGCTCGAGGTCGTCGTAGGCTTTCAGCCGTTCGGTCAGGGCCTCCAGCGCGCGCTCGGTCCGGAGGCGGCGGTCGCCGATGTTCTGGCTTGGCGAGCCGTCGACCACCACAAGCGCCACGTCCTTGATCGGCTCCCGCTTCTCGCTGACCAGCGACGGGTTGGCGAGGGCGACCGCGAGCACGGTCAGCGCGAGCGTGCGCCACAGCATCCCGCGGGCGCGCCGGACAAAGCCCAGTATGACGACGAGCAGGGCGAGGCCCGCGAGCGTGCCCAGCACCGGCCAGGGAAGCAGCGGGGCGAAGGCGATGCTGGTGCCGTCCATCACTGGCCGAGCCTTTCGAGGATGGCGGGCACGTGCACCTGATCCGCCTTGTAGTTGCCGGTGAGCGCGTACATCACGACGTTCACCCCGAAGCGGAACGCCATCTCACGCTGCCGTTCGCCGCCGGGAACCACGGCGTAGAGCGGCTGGCCGTTGCGGTCGCTGGCCCAGGCGGACGCCCAATCGTTGCCGCCGATGATCACCGACGACACGCCGTCGTTCAGCCGCCCCTCGCGCGCCTCCACCCACAGCTCCGACCCTGCGTAGCGGCCCGGGAAATCCTGGAGCAGGTAGAAGGATTTGGTCAGCACATGCTCGGGGTTGACCCGCCCCAGCGCCGGCACGTCCAGCCCCTCTGTCAACTGGCGCAACGCCATCCCGCCGCCGCCATAGCCCGACCCCTGGTCACGCGTGTCGAACAGGATGACGCCGCCGTGGCGCATGTAGTCGTTGAGCCTGGTGCGCGCCCGGTCGGTGAGCGGCGGATGGCTGGGGGAGACGGCCCAATAGAGCAGCGGGAAGAAGGCCAGCTCGTCCCGCTCGACATCAACCCCCATGGAGCCCGCGGCCTCGACCGCCGTGCGGCGGTTGAGCACCTCGACAAGGCTGTCCAGCCCGGATTTCACCGTGTTGTCGAGCGTGGAGTCACCGGTGCGCACGAAGGCCAGATAGGTCTCGGCCGTCGCCTTCAGCCCGAAGCCGTCGTCGGCGCGCACGGGCGACGGAACCCCGGACAGCCCGCTGGCGGCCACAAGCAGCAACCCGGCCGCCACGGCCCGCCGGGGCCGCGCCCAGCGGCCGAGCAGGCCACGCAAGGCCAGCGCGATCAGCAGGTCGATGATGGCGAGCGCCATGGCCGTTCCCAGCAGATGCGGTTTCAGGGGGACCTCCCCGCGCTGGCCGTAGACGCTGCGCGCCACGCCCGGCGGCAGCGCGCCCAACGGATCGATAGAAGTGAGGGCCGACGTCAGATTCAACGCGCGCCGCGCCTCGTCGGTGCCGTAGAAGCCCGGCGGGTGGCGGGGGCCGATGGTCTCCCCGCGGAAGGCGTCGCCGCCGATGGGGAAGGCGGTCGGCGGGGCCGGGATCAGGCGGCCGAACCCGTCCAGCACCTCCAGCGGCTCCAGCGACACCGCCTGGCCCGGACCGGCGACCCCCTCGCTCAGCGCCACCATCCGGCGGAGCATGTCCACGAACAGCCCCGACAAGGGCAGGTTGGACCAGTCAGGGCTGGCGGTGGTGTGCACCATCACGATGTGCCCGTCGCCGCGCGCCTCCGCCGTGACCAGCGGTGTGCCGTCGGCCAGACGCGCCCAGGTGCGGTCGGCGAGGTCCAGGGATGGCTCGGCCAGCACCTGCCGCTGCACCGTCACGTCCGGCGGGATGCGCAAGCCGGCGAAGGGGCTCTTGGCATCGAAGGGCTGGAGCCGCGCCGGCTCCGACCAGCTCAGCGCGCCGCCGAGAGCGCGGTCGCCGATGCGCAGCCGCACCGGCACCAGCGTGTCGGCGTTCTGCGCCAGCCGTGGCCCGGCGAAGCGCAGCAGCACGCCGCCGCGGCGCACCCATGTCTCCACCGCGGATGCCTCCTCGCCGGTCAGCGAGCCGACGTCGGACAGGATGAGCACGGCGAGGTCGCGCTTCAGCAGATCGCTGATGACGCCCTGCCGCACCTCGTTGTAGGGCTCCAGCGCGCGGTTCAGATAGTGCAGGTCGGACAGGAGCGGCTGATTCTCCCCCTCCGGCCGGCCGGAGACGAGACCGACCGGGCGGCGGCGCCAGCGCTCGTCCAGCAGGACGGTGGCGCCGGCCGTCGTGTCGTTCTCGACGCGCAGGGCCGCCGCCTCGTTGCGCAGCTCCGCCGGAACCTCCAGCCGCACCTCCCGCGCCTTCTGCCCGGCGTCGAAGGCGATGGTCTGGTGGGTCAGCAGCC
>OFDN01001955.1_pt1 | contig 12305 bp, 12 predicted proteins | sample 1520971 | NCBI WGS metagenome assembly OFDN01 (sample SAMEA94257418, study PRJEB24077) | hot springs metagenome | biome: Aquatic biome; feature: Geographical feature; material: Water | place: India | collected 2012-06-12 | depth 5 m | reverse complement strand
CCGGAGTGAATCCGGGCCCCTGTGATTCCGCTAGCTGTTAGAAAGCTCAGAGGCGGTCGCCCCGGCGGTTGATTCCGTCGAAGATCGCATTGAATGCGCCGGAATTGAAGCAGTTGAAGCGTTTGTTCCTATTCGCCTGATTGAGCAGCGCAATCACGGTATAGGTGCGGTTGTTGCTCAGTCCAATCGAACTGCCATAGCAGCCAATGTTGTAGCACTTTGCACCGGTTCCAGCGGCGGAAACATTGAATCCGCGCGCCGCGGCAGTGTTGCCCGCCAAGTCTGAGTCAGTGACATACACCGCCAAGGCAACGGCCAGCATCTGGGCTTCGGTTTTCGGGCTGCCGCAATTGGAGAAGACATGGCGGAAGAAGGCGGCCACGGCTGTATTGCTCTTGCCCGACAGATTCCTCCAGCTCGGCGAGCTGTTGCCCCAGAGATGAGGGAAGTTCGCTGCCAGCCAGTTCCCAAGCGCGGTCGAATTTGGACCACCATTGAGCGCCAGAATCAGCGCCTGGCCATTAGGTCCATTCCAGTAACCGATCGTTGCAGTGTCGCCGGCCACCAGCGACTGGCATCCAACACACACGTCTGCCGGCGCGACCGTGATGGTGCAAGTGACCGTCGTCGAACTGCCGTAGCCACAGAGGTTGGTAGGAGGCGGCGGGGTGTTGCAGTTTGTCGAGGTGCAGGGGCCGCAGACTCGCCATCCATAGCCAGGGCCGTCACAGGACTGGTAGCATCCGGACTTGACCCAAACGCGGGTGATATTCTTGCCGTTAGGTGCGGTGAACTTGCCGGTGCGACCGCTCAATCCATCAAACTTGTAATGAGCGCCACCGCACGTTTCCACGACCACGTTCGACAGATCCTTGGTGCTGCAAACGTCAACTGTCGGGCTGCAGCCGTAGAAGGTCACCGAGACGCGAGACTTGCATCCCCAATCGGTTCCGACGGTTACCGTCTGGGCAGGTCCAGTCGGGGTGGATGACGGAGGATTGGCCGAACGAACCCTAGCGGTGAAAGTGTAAGTTCCAGCCGCGGTAGGAGTTCCCGTGATGGCACCCGTTCCGCCGTTCAGGGAAAGTCCGGGAGGCAGCGAGCCCGACACGATTGAGAAGGTGTAAGGGGCGATGCCACCTGTCACTGACAACGACGACGAATATGCAGTGCCAACCTTTCCAGACGCGTTGGCGACGCAGGCCAGTGTGATCGGCGGGCAATCGGACTCAATGGTGACGATGCAGTCGGAGGATACGACCTGATTGCCGTCGCAGAGCGCGCCGGAGCCATCCGTCACCATGACCGTAATCGGGAAAGAGCCGGCCGCTGTCGGAATGCCGGAAAGAACGCCGCCGGCGGAGAGGGTCAAGCCGGGAGGCAGCGGCCCAGTCACCAGAGAGAAGACATAGGGTCCAGTGCCGCCGCTGGTGGTGAAACTTGCCGAATAGGACTGGCCGACCTTGCCGGGAGCCGTGGAGACGCATTGCAGATTCAGCGGCACGCAGGGCGGATCAATCGTGATAGAACAGGTGACCGACTTGGTGCGAACGGTTCCGGTGAGCCCCTGAGAATCAGTCACAGTGGCTTGGAACGAGAACACTCCCGCGCTGAGAGGGATGCCACTGATCGTGCCGTTGCTCGCCAGCTCGAGTCCCGAAGGCAAGGACCCGCCTGTCAACGCGAACGTATACGGGCCAACCCCTCCAGAAGCGGTCAGTTGCGCTGAAAAACCAACATTCACTTGGCCTTCATTAACTGAAGCACAATTGGCCACCAGTTCAGGAGGCGCGATGGAAATGCCGCAAGTGTTGGTGGCGGCGTGTTCGGCGGTGTTGCCGACCGCGTCAGTCACCTTGATGGTGAAGGAAAAATTGCCCGCGGTAGAAGGTATTCCGGAAATTTCCCCAGAAGCAGGATTTAGGCTGAGCCCGGGAGGAAGGCTTCCACCCTCCAGCGAGAATGCGTAAACAACGGACGTCGCGTTGGGAGCAATCTCGCCACCGGACGCGACCATAAACGCGGAATAGCTTTGACCGACACCACCCGTCGTAGTCGCCACACACTCAAGCTCGACCGGGTCGCTCAGAGGAGGAGGCGGGCACACCGAAGGAATGCCGATCAAAAGCGGCTGCGCGAGCGGAACCGCCGTTTCCGGATTGAAGGCAATGCCGCATTGGCCCGCTTGGCTTACGGGATTGAGCAGGTATGCCTGAATCTGCCCGCACTGAGCCTCGAAGTTGCTGTTGGCGTTGGCTGCGGCTAGAATCTCGTCAACCCGGGCCTGTGAAAAGTTGGTGGTGGAACCCAGATTCGCCGAGGTGATGGCCGCCGGTCCGTCCAGAAGCGTCCAAATTGCCACTTGGACATCGTCGGCGGTGAATTGCTGTCCGTCGGCCACAGCCACCTGCAATTGGTATGCCTGATTCAAAATGAACTCGACCGAGTTCAGTTTGGACGGGTCGGTCACCAATCCCAAAGTCCCCACTGCAGTAAGGTCTTGGACGCTGAATGAGCTGAAGGTGTAAGCCTGATTACGGAAAATACCCTGCGTAATGCGGGCGCAAAACACATCGTAGGTTCCGTTCGGGATGACCGTTGCAGTCGAACTTGCGACCTCAACTTCGCGCCAACTGGGCAATCCGACGGTTTCCTGAAGCCGAAGCGTCAAGCAGCCGGTGCCGAGACTCGCCGCGTGCAACTGTGTGATGGCGGCAACCGCAGCCGCGGAAGCCCCTAATTTTCCGATAATACTCATTTTTTCCTCCAACATTGTTTAATCAGAACCAACAGGGCGGTCCCCCCGGAAAACCCCGCAAGTTCACTTTGGCTATTCAAAGATACCCAAAACTAAGTAGTCTGTGGAGACGAAAAGTCACACTGGACTGACTGTGGAAAAGGCTCCTTGTGCCAAAGGCAAACGAATGACCGCGGACTTTTGCCGGAGTCAGCGACCCCTGTCAATGTCCCGATTTGCTGATTTCGTTACCTAGGCCCGGTCCGCAGGTAAAGCAGCCAATAGCTGGCATGGAGAACTCCAGTTTGAGACGGATGTGACCTCATTGCGAAGAGAGCCTTGCGCAGGTCGTTGGCAGAGATTGGAATCAGCTGGATTCTCCGCAAAACTTGACAGAGTCATCCGAAATATTGGTGCGCACGGCAGGACTTGAACCTGCACGCCTTACGGCACTACCACCTCAAAGTAGCGCGTCTGCCAATTCCGCCACGTGCGCAATTGGATGAGTTTGCCGATCATCCTCGGGCTTAAATGGTCGGGGCGGTGAGATTTGAACTCACGACCTCCTGGACCCGAACCAGGCGCGCTAGCCAGGCTACGCTACGCCCCGTCCCAAAAAGCGGGCGGAAAATGGGGAACTCACCGGCGTTTGCAAAGTCTTTTTTCCCACCAACATCCGTTTTCGGCGATTATCGAAGGACAACGCGAGGCTGGGCGGCCGAAGCGACGGGGCTCGCCGGAGAGGTGGGTGAGTTTGGGTTTGTTTCGCCCGAATGGCGCCGGCTTAATCCCGGGACTCCCAGTTCATGACTCCTCCATCGAATTCACCTGATCAACGCCTCGGCGACCTGTCAGCCCAACAGCGAAGGTCAGGTTTGGCCGCGTGGTTGGGGTGGCTGTTCGACGGTTTGGACATGCACATCTACACGCTGGTGGCGACGCCGTTTGTGGCGGCGCTGTTGGTCGAGGGCGGGACGCAGGCTTCCAAGGGCGAAGTGGATACCAAGGCGTCCATCATTCAAGCAGCGTTCCTGGTCGGATGGGCGTTGGGGGGGGGGCTGTTTGGACGATTGGGAGATTTGTTCGGGCGCAGCCGCACGCTGGTGCTGACGATCCTGTTCTATGCTGGTTTTACCGGCCTGTCGGCATTTTGCACGGAGTGGTGGCATCTGCTGATCTGCCGGTTCCTTTCCGCGTTGGGGATCGGCGGGGAATGGGCGGTGGGGGCGTCTTTGCTGGCCGAAACGTGGCCGAAAGCTTGGCGGCCGTGGATTGCGGCCACGTTGCAGACCGCGGTGAACCTCGGGGTCCTGCTGGCGTGTGCCGCGGGCGGAACGTTCTCTTGGGTCGTCAATCAGGGATGGATGGCCGAAAGCACAAGCCATCGGGCGGTCTTCCTTGTCGGCATCCTGCCAGCCCTGATCACGCTGTGGATTCGCAAGGCGGTTCCCGAAACGAGCGAATGGAAGGAGGCGGCCGGGCGAACCAAACCGCCGGCGCTGAAGGATCTGTTTGGCCCCGATGTCGTGTCCACGACGTGGCGGGCGATGCTTATTTGTGCGGTGTCTTTGACTGCGCATTGGGCCTTCATGTTTTGGCAGCAAAGCCTCATTCGTGCGCTGCCGGAGGTGAAATCCCTGAGTGGTCCGGATCAGACGCATGCGGTGGTCGTGGCCCTGATCTGGATCATGTGCGGGTCTATTGTCGGGAACTACGTCGCCGGCGGATTGGCGCGGAAGCTGGGATACCGCTGGGCAATCGTGCTCATGCTTTCCGGCTACGCAGTCGCCATGCTGGCGGCCTTCCATAATCCCAGTGCCTGGAGCCACGCGCAGATGCTTAGATGGTATGGCGTGATCGGCATCTTCCAGGGCGTGTTCGGCCTGTTCACCATGTGCCTGCCGCCGCTGTTTCCGACGCTGATGCGCACGACCGGCGCGGGATTCTGCTACAATATCGGCCGCATTGTGGCCGCGGTCGGAACGGTGGTGTTCAAGCTCTACGCGCCCGTCGGCGACTACCATCAGGCACTGTATTGGGCCGGATGGCTGTTTATCCCCGCTGCGGCCGTGGCGTTCCTGTTGCCCGAGCCGCGAGAAGACAGTTAGCCATTTTCATGGTTTCGCGATCACCGGCCCGCCGACGAGGGGTTCGACCGTTTTCTCCAATTCTTCACGGGTGATTGCGCCGAGAAAACGAGCCGCCATTCGCCCTTCGCGATCAATCACGAACGTGGTCGGCAACAGGGTGACATTGCCGAACTGAAGCTGGATTTCCGGGGTGGCGAAGACGATCGGATACTTCAGCCCGTTGCGTTCCGCGAAGCGCCTGACCACCTCGGGGTCACCCTCGTCCACCGATGCTCCGATCACCACCACTCCGTTCGTTTGGTTCGCCCCGTGAAAGGCGTTGAGATCCGGAAGCTCCTCCCGACAGGGCGGACACCACGTTGCCCAAAAGTTGAGCACCAGGACTTTTCCGGAGAAGTTGGTCGAAGATACCGGCAGACCTGACAGATCGGTCATTTGCCAAGCCGGCATGGCCACGTTGCCAGTGGGAAGGCGCACTGCCGGCCGTCGGGTCGGATAAGTGACCCACAGGAGGGCAAGGCCAAGGGCCAAGGGTATCAGCCAGCGAGCCTTCATGAGGGGGGGGAGGAGGAACGCCGGCGCCGGTGGCGAAGCCAGCACACTGCGGTCATGGCGAACGCCGCCGATGCAAGGAAGATGCCGGGCAGGGGGATGGCCGGTTGGTTTCGCGGAAGTTCCCAGCGCTCAAATTCCCGAAGCAGATGGTCGCGCCAGATAGCGTAGCCCGCGGCATTCAGATGTGTGCGGTCTGGGGAAAACAGTTCCGGTCTCGGCTGGCCTGTCTGATCCAGCAACGACGAAGCGACATCCACGAAGTGCAAGTTGGTGCCACTTGCACAGAATTGGCGTGCCGCCTGGTTGAATCTTCGCTGCAGTCCAATCGCCCAAAGCCGCGCGGGACTCGGCTTGATGGACAGCACAGCGATGTGGGTGCCCGGAAATTCCCGGTGGATTGCCGTTACCAGATTGGTCATGTAACCGAACACCGATTCGACAGCCCACCCATCCGCCAGGTCGTTGTCACCCGAATACAGGACCACCGCCTGCGGCTTGTATTTCAGGATCACTCGCTCCCGAAGCTCCCACAGATGCCGGTAGTGCGAGCCGCCGAAACCACGGTTCAGCACGGGCCAGCCCTTGAAGTCTGTTCCCAGCGAGGTCCAAATGCGGATTGAGGACGAACCGGTGAAGACAATCGGGGCGAGCAGTGGAGGTGACGTCCGGTCGGCTTCTTCGAAGGCCCGGATCTCCGGCTCAAAATCCCCGGACAGCTGTGCCTGGGTTAACAAGCCGGCGGCGAGCCAAGCCACGATGAGCAGGAGGCGAACGAATCGTATTGGTGGCCGCAGGTTCAAACCGCGCACAGCGTAGGCGTGATTGGGCCGGTGGCGAGTCTTTGCTGGGTATCAGCGTCCCCGCCGGAATCGCTCCCGTTCCCGCCGGTTGTAGGCGGCGAGGTCCGTCGCAGATTCCCCGAGTGTTCCGGTGACCTGGGCGATGAACGTGGCACAGCTTGAGGCCAGTGCCCCGAAGCCCGTCACCGTATCGCGCTCGGCGTGGTCGTCGGTCACCACCAGCACGGGACCATACTCCCGGAACCGATATGCCGCCCGCTCGATGAGCATGTCCGCCGTCTTGTTGCCCGACGAAAACAGCACCTCCACCTCCCGCGAAGACATCGGCTTCGGCGTTCCCGCTGGAGCGCCCTGACCGTCGAACACGATGGTGATGGGCGTTTGGGTGGCCGCCCGGTATTCGGTCATCGCTGCGACGAGAGCATCCCGTGCCTTCGCGGAATGCCGGGGCGCACCGGGGGCCAGCTCTGGCCATTGATGAAGCAGGCTGTATCCGTCCACGAGGATGCGCACGAGCGGCATACGGGGAAGGCTAATGCGTGGGCCGACTGCGGCAAAGGCTGGTGCCCGATTGCTGCTCGTCAGCACGCCCTGCAGCGGCAAGCATCAAGCCATGTTCCTCCGTGTGATGGTCGGGCTGACCCTGGTGGTGCAGATCGGGCTGGGGCTGTCCCCGAAAGCCGACCGGCTCACCTGGGCGTTGGAGAATTTCCCCGTGTGGCTGGGCTTGGTCGCCTTGGTGCTGACCTGGCGACGTTTCCCGCTCTCCCGGCTGTGTCTGGGACTGCTCGTGGTCCACGGCGTAATCCTCGCGGTGGGCGGCCACTGGACCTATGCGAAAGTGCCGGCCGGCGACTGGGTGAAGGAGTGGTTTGGACTGGCCCGGAACCATTACGACCGGACTGGGCACTTCGCGCAGGGTTTCGTGCCAGCCATCTTCGTGCGCGAACTGCTGCTTCGGCGAAGCGGCGTGGGCCGGACCCGCTGGCTCCCGTTCCTCGTCGGTTCGGTCTGCCTGGCTTTCAGCGCGTTCTACGAGTTCATCGAGTGGTGGACTGCGCTGATTGCCGGCAGCGGGGCGACCGAGTTTCTGGGAACGCAGGGTGATCCCTGGGATACACAGTGGGACATGTTTCTCTGCCTCCTCGGCGCAACGGTCGCGCTGCTGCTGCTGTCGCGCGCCCATGATCGTTCGCTCGCGCGGTTGGAGCGGACAGGTTCGGGCCCGGATGACAAGATCTGAGCCGCGCGGACTTGCACTGGCTGCGGGGCTCGCCACCCTCGTTCCGTGACCAAGATGCCTCGCCGAAGTTTTCTGAAGGGTGCCGCCGTGACGTTCGCGGGCGGGACGGTTCTCCACCAGGCCACGGGTGCGCCGCTCATCGAGCGGGCCCAACTGACCGGCCAGGCGCCGCTGATTGTCTCCACTTGGCCCTTCGGCAAGCCAGCCAACGAAAAGGCGCTCGCAACATTGCGGAGCGGCGGCTCCGGCCTCGATGCCATCGAGCAGGGCATCCGGGTCACGGAATCCGATCCTGCCAACCGCAGCGTGGGCCTCGCGGGCATTCCCAATGCCGCGGGCATTGTCCAGCTCGACGCCTGCATCATGAGCGGGCCCGGGCATCGTGGCGGCAGCGTGGGCGCGGTGTCCGGCTTCCAGCATCCCATCAGCATCGCCCGTGGTGTCATGGAGCGGACGAAGCACGTGATGCTGGTGGCCGAAGGGGCGGAAGCGTTTGCGGCGAAGCACGGCTACGAGCGCGGGCCGAAGGTGTCCGCCAAGGAAAAGGCCGCCTGGAAGAAGTGGCTGAAGGAGGAGGCCGCCAAAGAGCAGGCCGCCCAGGCGGAATCCAAGCTCAAGCGCAACCATGATACCATCGCGCTGATCGCGTTGTTGCCGGATGGCAACGTTTTCGGCGGCTGCTCGACCAGCGGCTGGGGCTACAAGCTTCCCGGCCGTTTGGGCGATTCACCCATTCTCGGCAGCGGACTTTACGTGGACAACGAAGTGGGTGCCGCCGGCGCGACCGGCTTGGGCGAGAACGTGATGCGTTACTGCGGTTCGTTCCTGGTGGTCGAGTTCATGCGGCAGGGCCTGCACCCGCAGGACGCCTGCATTGAGACCATCAAGCGCATTGCCCGGCTTGACCCGAAGGGCTTCGACCTCGCCATCAACTTCATCGCGCTCGACAAGCAGGGACGCTTCGGCGCCGCTGGCACCGGCACCGGCTTCGAATACGCCGTCACCACGGAAGCATTCAGCAAGGTGGTCCAAAGTCCCGGGCTGACCAGCCAGGACGTGGGCCCGCTCGGTGGCAACCGCCGCTAAGGTCACCTACGTCCAAATCATGGCTGACACCCGTTCGAGTTTGCTGTCGCGGGGTTGGATTGTCGTGTCCCTGCTGGTGATCGTGGCAGGGGGCTGGCTGCACCGGGAGCACCGGGCGCTGCACCGTGAAATTGCCGCGCTGCGTGAAACCGTGGACGCGATGTCCGCGACGACGACCGCACTTGGCGAGCTCCCGCCCGCGGCCCCCGCGGGGGACACGCCTTGGGCGAACGAGCTGCTGGCGTTGCGCGGTGAAGTCGCCGCCCTGCGCCGGGAACGAGGCCCGGTGGACACTGCCAGCCGCACGGCAAAGAGCGCGAAGACGGCGGAGAATCCCGCGTTGCCGCCCCAGTTGCGTCGGGGCTGGTTGGAAGCCGACGGACTTCCTTCCGGGGTGCTGGGGGCGTTCCGGACGCAACTGGGCGGCGCTCCGTTTGAAGGTGCCCACGTGAAGCAGTCCGAAGGCCGCTTCTTCTATTCCACGGAGGCGAAGCTCGCCGATGGCCGCCACCTGGAGCTGGCGCTGGACGACGAAGGCCAGGTGGTGCGCCGCAGCCTGGAACAGCCCTTCGAGGCCCTCACACCCGCCTTGCAGCAGGCGGTGCAGGCGGCCTTGGGTGATTCTCCGGACCCGCGCCGAATCCACGAAGTGTTCGAGGATGGTCGCACCGTTTTCCGGCTCACCTCGAAGAATCCGGATCAGGCGGCGATTCACGTGTTTTCGCCCGACGGACAGTTGCTGCGGTCCGAGCTGATTCGCCGGGAAGACCGGCCGTGACCCTCCCCGTGACCGTGGAATTGGGCGTTCAGTTCCGCCGGGTGAAGTGCCGTTCCCTGCGCGGAAACTGCCGCTTGCATTTCCAGTTGGAGCGGCGTCTGCCGGCATGAGACGAAGGACACATGAAGTTCGAGGAAAAGGTCGTTTTCGCCGCCTTCAACGGTCGCGTGTTCGCCATCGACCGCCGGGACGGGGCCATCCTGTGGCGGTGGAAGGTTCCCAAGGGCGGTTCTTTCGTCACGGTTCTGCCGGACGGCGATCAGTTGCTCGTGTGTGCCGACGGGTATCTGTGGGCGCTTCGCGCCGAGGACGGGACGATGCTCTGGAGCCAACCGTTCAAGGGCGAAGGCACGGGCATTCCCATGCTGGCCAGCCCGCGCACGGGTGGCGCTGCCGGTGAGGCGCAGGCGATGCTGATTGCCACGGCGGAGGCGGAGCGGCGCCGACGGCAATCGGCGGCCGCGTCGAGTTCCTCGACCATGCACTGATCAGCGCCGGCTGCCGAAGAGCACCACCAGCCCGGCGAAGGCCAGGATCGCCAGCACGAGCAGGAAGATCTTCACCCAGCTCTTCGGATAACGCCCGGCGATGGCGCCGGTGTAGCCGTTGATCAGGACATGATAGGTGGTTCCGTGGTATTGGTAGGTGAGCAGCCAGACCGGCAGCAGCACGTGCTTGAAGGTCTGGTTGAACCAGTGCGGCGACACTTGGAGGTTGCGGTGTGTGTCGCCTGGCACCTGGTCCGCGCAGAGGTCTTCCAGCTTGTTGGTCATCACCTTCCGGCTGTGTTTGGCGGCAGCAACGAGGTCAAGCTGGTAACGCTCGACCACCCAGCCCGCGAGGAAGCCGGCCTGATACGGCACGAGCTCCTTGGTGGGAAACCCGCCGACCTCCGCGATCAGGGCGCGGTCCACGCCTTTCGAGGCGCAGACCAGTTCGTCGTCGAAGAAGTGATCCACGTGGCCCGAGCTCCATTCCCAGCGGGTCTTCTGGACCTGACGCGATTGGCGGTTCCCGTTCGCGTCGGTGTAATATTCCGTCACGTAGTAGTGGTAGCCGGATTCCGCGGTCCAATCCGCGGTCACGTTCGCGTCGAACGTCCAGTAGGGCAGATAGACGCCGTGCAACTGGTCCGTCATGGCCTTTGTCCCGAGCGCGTTCGGGGCGAACCAGCGGCTGCCATACCACTGCCGGATCGCCTCGCGCACCTGCACGTCGCTGATCTTGAAGGCCAGCAGGCTCTCCGGACTGAACGCCTCCTTGGCCTCCTGATACGGCACCAGCGCGGCGGAACCGCAGAAGTCGCACCGCTGGGCAATCCGGCTCGGCTCGAAGACGGAGATCGCGCGGCAGCTCTGGCAGAGCACCTGCACCCGCTCCGTCTGCCAGCCGCGTTTGGCGTCGTGACTGCGCAGTGCCGCGACCAAGTCGTGCTCCTTGATGACGGCATCGCCGCCGGGCGTGTTCTCAAGTTCCGCGGGCGATTCCGTGCCGCAATAGCCGCAGATCAGCGCGTGCTTGGCCGGATTCCACGTCGCCTCCGCGCCGCACGCGGGGCAGTGAAACTTGCCCTGCGCGGTCGCGGTAGGCGTCGGCAGCGGCGGCGGAACGGCGTCACTCATGGCGGGAAATCACTCCGTAGGAGCCGACGTAAGGAGGCTCTCGCTTGGTTTTTCAGATGCGATGGTCATGCACTGTTGGAAAATCAGAGCCTCCTCACGTCGTCTCCTGCTGGAAACGAAACACCTTCATCCGCGCGAACCACTCGACGAGGCGGGGCAGGGGCGGGAAGGGATTCCAGTCGTTGAAGGTCAGGTTCGCCAGCACGCCGTAGAGGGCGAAGTCGGTGTAAACCGGCTGCGGGCCGAGCAGGAACGACTGGCCGGCCACCATCGCGTCGAACGGGCGCAGCAGCTCCGTGGCGTGCGCATACATCGGCGCGTAGTTAGCGCGCCATTGGTCCACGCAACCGCGGCCGAAGCGGCGCTCCTTGTGCCGGAGGACCATCACCCGGTCCACGAGGTCCGTGAGCGTTGGCAGGTAGTGGATGTCCGTGAGCTTGAAGGTCGCGCCCTCGACCTCGCCTTCGAGGTGCGGGATCAGGACGGCTTGAAGCCCGGCCAAGGCGGCGGGAAAAAGCCGTCCCTGCGCCCAGGTGCGGTCCACGTAGCGCGGAACGTCGAGGCCGTCGGTCGAACCTTCGGAGCCGTCGAAGATGATCTTGCTGTCATGCACGAGCACGGGCACCTGGTAGTAGGCGCCGTTCGTAAGCCGGATGATTTTGGTGCGGATTCCGTTCGAGACGTTCACCGCCTCGAACGATACACCCAGCGCCTCCAGCGCCCGTGTGATCGGCAGACAGTAGGGGCTGTGGGGGAGCTGGAAAAACCGGGTGTTCATTGTCTAAACCACAAGCTCACTTTCGTGCACTTCCCAGCTTGCTGGCGGGGAGCTGAATAGGAATTCGGAAATTCAGCGATGCGGCGTGGCCAGAGTGTTTGGTGTTCTCGGATTTGATTCCTCCTCCGACAATCGCTGCAACGACGTTGAGCTTGCCTTCGCTGCCTGACTTAGCCTCGGCGCTGACGGTTACTTCAAACGCGACGAACTGAAGGCTGCTGATTCCGGCTTCGATGGATCTGTAATCGAGGTCGAGTCCCTCCGGAACAATGACACCCGGCGGTAGCTTATCTTGAGCATCTTGAACTCCACCAACTATCTCTTGCAGGGCGGCGGAAACAAAGGCACGGAGCTCCATAAGTTTTAGCTCTTCAAAAACTCTTCCAGTGCCCCGCGGGTAATCCGCCACGCTGAACCAATCTTTTTGCCCTTGAGCGAGCCATCGGTGAGCGCAGCGAGCACATCGGCTTCGGCCACGCCGAGCACCTTGGCGGCGTCGGCCGGCGAGAGCAGTTCCGGCAAGGCCGGCGCGGCGGCCACTGCAGCGCCGGGGAGGGGCGGGGGAGCCGCGGCGGGTGTGGCCTGCTGCGAAGCGAGCGCAGCGGCGATCTGCTGG
>OFDN01001954.1_pt1 | contig 12309 bp, 14 predicted proteins | sample 1520971 | NCBI WGS metagenome assembly OFDN01 (sample SAMEA94257418, study PRJEB24077) | hot springs metagenome | biome: Aquatic biome; feature: Geographical feature; material: Water | place: India | collected 2012-06-12 | depth 5 m | reverse complement strand
GCGCCGGCCGCAACCTGCCTCATACCCGCCGCAAGAGAGCGCCCCCGACCATGCCGATTGCCGTACCGCTGCCGAATCGCCTGCTCCACACCATGATCCGCGTGCGCGATCTTGGCCGCAGCCTCGACTTCTATGTCGGGCTGCTGGGCATGCGCCTGCTGAGGCTCAAGGACTTTCCGGACGGCAAGTTCACGCTCGCCTTCGTGGGTTACGGTGACGAGAGCAGCACGGCGGTGATCGAGCTGACCCACAATTGGGGCTCTCATGATTATGACCTCGGCAATGCCTGGGGCCATATCGCTCTTGGTGTCGCGGATATTCACCGGGCGGTTGCCGCGCTTGGTGCGGCCGGGGTCAGGGTGGTTCGCCCCGCCGGCCCGCTCGAGGGCGACCGGCGCGAGGTGATCGCCTTTATCGAGGACCCAGACGGCTATCGCATCGAGCTCATCGAGACGACGGCCGGGGAGGCGCTGCGATGGCCTGCCATGGCATGAGCGCCGGGCGGCCGATCGGGATCGCCGCGCTGGCGCTTGGGCTTTACGCGCTTGGGCTGCCGGTGCCGGTTCCTGTACCGCTCATCATCCCGCCCCATCCGCAATCCCCTGCGCCGTCCTGTAATCAGGCTTGCCATTGTTGAGCCGCAGCGATTGCTCGGTGAACACATAAAGCCGCGGGATCTTGTAGCCTGCCAGCCCGGCGCGGGCGTGGGTGTCGAGGGCGGCTTCGAGACCGTCGCCCCCCGGCGCGCCCTCGGGCTGCACCACGGCGACGATCCTGCGCCCGAAGCGCGGATCGGGCTGGCTCACCACGCGCACGTCCTTGACCTGCGGATGGCCGAGCAGCACCGCCTCGACCTCCTCGGGAAACACCTTCTCGCCGCCGGTGTTGATGCACATGTTGTCGCGGCCGATGAATTCGAGCGTGCCGTCCGCCGCCCAGCGCGCGCGGTCGCCGGTCATCAGCCAGCGCTGGCCGTCGATCACGGGGAAGGTCTGCGCGTTCTTCGCGTCCTCGCCGAGGTAGCCCAAGGGCAGCGGGCCGGTGCGCGCGACGATGCCGACGCCCTCGGTGCCGGGGGGGATTTCGGAGAGGTGTTCGTCGAACAGTTTCGTTTCGCGGCCCGGGAGCGGCTGGAACTTGCCCCCGCCCGAGGATCCCGCAGCGGTGGTGACGACGATGCCGGTGCCTGAGCTTTCGGAGGAGCCCAGCGCGTCGACGATCGTCAGCGCGGGCGCATGGGCGATCAGGCGCTGTTTCAGCCCGAGCGAGAACACCGCGCCCGAGGAGGTGATGCTCCGCAGCGACGCCAGCACCGCGGCCCCATCGCCCCGCGCGTCGAGCCGGTCGGCGAGCGGCAGCGCGAAGGCGTCGCCGACGATGAAGATGCCGCGCGCACCCAGCCGCGCCGCCTCGTCGAGCGCCAGATCGGCGTCGAACTTGGGCGCGGGCAGCAGCGCCAGCGTGCCGCCTTTCAGGAGGTGGATCATCGCGGTGAACTGCCCCGCGCCGTGCATCAGCGGCGAGAGCAGCAGCAGCGGCGAGGTGCTCGCCGGGTGATCGGGGCCGATTGCAGCGGCCTCGGCGACCTGCTCGGCGAGGCTCGCGGTGACCAGCGGAGGCGTCCCCGGCGGGCGCTGCCAGACGCCGATGCCGAACGCGGCCCACGCCTGATCCATCGGCCACATCACCGCCTTGGGCATCCCCGTGGTGCCGCCCGTGGCGGTGAGGAACAGCGCCTCGGGATCGGCGTGGAGCGCGAAATCCGCGGGGAGCGGGGTGCGGCACAGCTCGGCCCAATCGCCGCTGCCGACGTCGACCGTCAGCGCGCCCTCAGGCATGGCCTCGCGGGCCAGATCCGAAAAGTCGCTCTCGGTGAACAGCGCCTTCAATCCGAAGCGCTGGAAAATGTCGGCGAGCTCCCGGGCCTTGTAGTGGTAGTTCACATTGACCGGCACCACACCGGCCTTCACGCAACCGAACCAGGCGAGCATGTAGTCGGGGGTGTTCCTGAGTATCTGCCCCGCGATGTCGCCGGGCTGGAGGCCCCTCGCGCGCAATCCGGCGGCGATCCGGTCGGTGAGGGCATCAAGCTCGCTCCAGGTCACCACCCGCTGCCCGTGCAGCAGCGCGGGCCGCTCGGGCGGGATCGCCTGCGCCAGCGCCTTCAGCGCCACACCGAAATTCGCTCCCGCAAACGCCATCCCGCGCACCTCTCCTTGTCATTTTCGCTAGCCCCTGCCGCGCCCGCGTTCCCCTAGGTAAATGATGAGGACATTGCCGAATCTTGCGTTAGAAGGGATCGGCGGGAGAACAATGGAGAGGAGCGAGGCTGACGATGGCCCATAATGTTGTCGAGCTGCGGACGCCGCAAGGCCGCGAATCGCTCGAGCAGTTGCTCGAGTCCGTCACCATCACCTGCCCGGAAGACATCCACGATGCCGCGGTCAACCTCGCCCGCATCGCGCAGGAGCGCGGCATGCAGATCGCGGTGTGCGACGACATTTCCTCCAAGGAGCCGATGGTCGATGCCGACGGCACGATCCTCAACGCCGACATCTTCCGCTGGCTCGACGACGGCGCGCGCTGGTGGGAGGACCACCGCCTCGCGCTGCACTCCCCGCTGCCGCGCGCGTGCCGCTATGAAAGCGAGCCCTTCTGGGTCAACCGACACGGCTTCAACACCCGCTGGCGCAACCACTATCTCGCCGAAATCGACCTCGCCGATTTCGAGCGGCGCGCGCTGTGCAAGGCGGCGATCGTGGTGCCGGTGCACCTGCCCTTCGGCCAGATCAGCGCCAGCAGCTTCATCTCGATGGACCGCGACAAGGAAGACCTCTCGGCCGAATTCGCCGAATATGGCGCGCTCTTCGCGATGGTGACGCGCTGCTTTGTCGCGGGCTACGTCCAGGCCCACCGCACCAAGCGGCGCATCCCTTCGGACTGCGTGCTTTCCAAGCGCGAGGTCGAGTGCCTGCGCTGGGCCGCGATCGGCAAGACCGACAAGGAGATCAGCATGATCCTGAGCCGCTCGCACGCCACGATCCGCTACCACATCCACCGCGCGGGCGAGAAGCTCGACAGCGTCAACCGCGCGCAGACGATCTTCAAGGCGGGGCAGCTGGGGTACCTAGGGGCTAGCGATTGATTGATTGCGGGGGCGCCTCCGCGCCCCCGTCCTCGGTGCTGTTTCGATCCCTGCGGGATCGAGCACCTGCGGCTCGCGCCGTGCGCTCGCGGCCCTGCGGGCCGGATCAGCGCAATTCTTCGTCATTTCGAGGAGCCGCAGGCGACGCGGCAATCCATCGACCGACCGCGTTCCGCAAAGTCTGGCCATGGATTGCTTCGCTTCGCTCGCAATGACGAGAGGAGTTACCCCAACTTCCTCAACGGCTCCGCGCCATCCCAGCCGACGCCCGCCGCCTTGATCATCCCGAACAGGTCCGGCACATCCTTGGCCTGCTGGAGGATCTCCACCAGCGTCCCCGGGCCCCCACCCCCATTTTTGGCGCCTGCATCGACATAGATCACCTGGCTGGTGCCGAAGGTGCCCTCGATCACGACCTCGGCCCCCTCCGCCTCGCACACAGCGCGCGCTGCGGCGAGGTCGTCGACCAGAATGCACACGTGGTGGAGCCCGTTGCCCGTCGCGCCGTATTCGCCCCGATAGATGGAAGGATGCGCGTCCCTCGGGCGGATCAGCTCGATCTGGAGGTCGCCCCAATAGGCGAGCGCCAAGTCGAACACCGCCTCGGTCGGCTCGCCGCGATACTTCATCCCCTCGAGGTGAATGCCCTCGATCAGGAAGAACGGCCCGATGCCCATGACCTGCGTCCAATGCGCCACCGCCGCGTCGAAATCCTCCGGCACGAAGGCGAGTTGCATCACCTCGCCCAGCGACGCGATCTTGCCGGCAACAGCCATGTTCCTCTCCAATCCGATAGTGTGCCCTGCGCGCGAAGCTGTGTGATATTCTCCCCCTGAGACACTGCACAAAGTGCGAGGACGAGAGGCGGGGGCACTCCCCCGAGAGGACCGGAAAAGCTCCATGAACGAGATCAAGGACATTGCCCGCGGCGACCGCTGCCCGGGGATCAGCTACACCGACATGCTCAACGGCGACACCCGCCGCGCGCCCGATTACCTCTTCGAGGAATCGCACATGGAACTGGGCGACGATCCCCTGCCGGTGGCGCCCTACATCTCGGAGGAATTCGCAGCGTTGGAGCGCGAGAAGATGTGGCCCAACGTCTGGCTCTTCGCCGCGCGCGAGGACGAGATGCCGGATGCGGGCGACACGGTCGTCTTCGACATCGTGGGCAAGAGCTTTCTGCTGATCCGCCAGAAGGACGGCAGCGTGAAGGCCTTCTACAACGCCTGCCTCCACCGCGGCCGCAAGCTGCGCACCGAGAGCGGCGCCTCGGTTCAGCTGCGCTGCCCCTTCCACGGCTTCACCTGGAGGAACGACGGCAGCCTCAAGGAAATCCCCTGCGCCTGGGACTTCAAGCACCTCGAAGGCAAGGACATGAGCCTGCCCGAAGCCCGCGTCGAACTTTGGCAGGGCTTCGTGATGCTGACCGAGAACCACAGCCTGCCCGATTTCAAGACCTGGCTCGGCCCGGCCGCCTCGCACTACGAGCGCTACGACTTCGGGAACCGCTACACCGGCATGTGGGTGCAGAAGAAGATCCCCGCCAACTGGAAGGCGACCGCCGAGGCCTTCATGGAAGCATGGCACTCGATCACCACCCACCCGCAGCTGCTCGCCTTCCTCGGCGATGCCAACACCCGCTACGACCTGATCGGCGATCACTTCAACCGCGCGATCACGCCCTCTGGCGTGCTCTCCCCCCACGTGAAGGGCAAGAATTCGGACTACGTCCTCGAGAAGATGAACGAGTTCTCGGGCGGGCAGGACGCGCGCACCAATCGCCGCTTCTCGGCCAGCGAGGAAGTGCCCGAGGGCTACGATGCCGACGATCCGCTCGGCGCGCGCAAGATCCTTGCCGAGGCCGGGCGGCAGGGCTTCGCGGCGCAGTACGGCTACGACTATACGGACGCCGCCGACACCGAGATCCTCGACAACTTCACCTACAACATCTTCCCCAACTTCGCGCCGTGGATCGGCTTCCTGCCGACGCTGGTCTACCGCTGGCTGCCCGGCGACACCCCCGACTGGTGCATCATGGAAATCCGTCTGCTGTTCCCCACCCCCAAGGGTCAGGAACGCCCCCGCGCCGTGGCGATGACCTACATCCCCGACGACGAGCCCTTCGCCTGGGCCAACGACATCATGGGCCCGCAGCTCGCCAACGTGTTCGATCAGGACATGGCCAACCTGCCTTACGTGCAGGAGGGCATGAAGGCGATGAAGGACGGGCTGATGGAACTGGGCCACTATCAGGACAGCCGCGTCCGGCACTTCCAGACGACGCTGATGAAATACGTGAACGGGGAGCTGCCCGCGGCCAAGTAAGGCGCATGGGCTTTTCCTTCGACCTTACCGGGCGCACGGCGTTCGTCACCGGCGCGTCATCGGGCCTCGGCACCCGCTTCGGGCGCATCCTCGCGGCGAGCGGGGCGAAGGTGGCGCTCGGCGCGCGGCGGGCGGATCGGCTGGAGGCGCTCGCCGACAGAATCGGTGCGGCTGCCCTGCCCGCCCATCTGCCGCTGGCGGTGGAGGAGCGCTCGGCGGCCTTGCGCGACGCATACCCCGACCTTGTCGAGCGCGCCCGTCAATGCGCGCGCACTTCGCGCTCTTGGCTTGCGGGGCGAACCTAGCCCCTTCACCATCCCGCGCTGAACCGGGTTCAGGACAGGCCGTCGTCAAGGCCGCAGGTGAGGTCGCCGATCGGGGTGCCGGCGGGGAAGGTCGCATCGAGCGCGTCGGGGCAGCCAGCGCCCTGGGTCAGGCGTTCGAAGGTGCCGAGTTCGTCGAGCTGCGGCGCGTGGTAGGTGCGGCGGGTCATCTGTGTCTCCTGTGATGCCGGGTTGGGCACCGCGAGACTTATGCAAACCCGCGCGCAGCTACTCTGATCCTGAGCAAGAAATGTTATAGCCCCGGCTCGCCTTGCCGAAAGTTCGGAGCGGGTCGGCCACGTTCCGTGCAGCTTTTGCGGTGCCCGATTTGGCCTCGCCCTAGCCCCCGCGCGCGTGGCCTGCGATTTCGCCCGCGAGGCGCGGCACCAGCTTCAACGGCAGATCGTGGCCCCAGCCGGGGATCGTCACCAGCCGTGCGCCGGGGATCGCGGCGGCGGTCGCTTCGCCGCCGGGGAGTTTGACGAGGGGGTCGGCCTCGCCGTGGAGCACCAGTGTGGGCGTCCTCACCGCGCCGAGGCGCTTGGTGCGGTCGCCGTCGTCGAGGATCGCGGCGAGCTGGCGCGGGAGCCCCGCCGGGTAGACCGAACGGCGCATGTTCGCCAGCACCCGCTGGCGCTGATAGGCCTCGTCGAACGGGAACTCCGCGCTATCGGGCGTGCCGATGTTGCGGATGATGTTGAGGCCGTGCGCCACCAGCGTCTCCTCGTCGGTGCCCTTCAGCGGCGCGGTCAGCGCGCCGATCGCGTTGGGCTCGGCCTGGGGCAGCCTGCCGCTGCCGGTGGTCGACATGATCGAGGTCATGCTCATCAGCCGCTCCGCATGGTGGATCGCCATCAGCTGGACAATCATCCCGCCCATCGAGGCGCCCACGACATGGGCGCGGTCGATCCCCAGCGCATCGAGCACCCCGATCCCGTCATCGGCCATGTCCTTCAAGGTATAGGGCACCTTGGCGGGGAAGCCGATCTTCTTCCTCAGCACCTGCACCGCGGGCGAGGGCGCGCGCTGGCCTTCCATCTTCTGGGAGAGGCCGATGTCGCGGTTGTCGTAGCGGATCACCCGGAAGCCTTCGCTCGCCAGCGCCGCGACCAGCTCGTCCGGCCACAGCGTCATCTGCGCGCCGAGGCCCATCACCAGCAGCATCGCCGGCGCTTGCGGGTCGCCGTGCTCCTCGTAGAAGATTTCGATGCCGGTATTGGGGGTGGTCAGGGTGGGCATGTGTCAGGCGGGTCCTCTCAGGCCCGCGCGGTCATTTCCACGGGGGTCCGGCGATATCGAAGCCGCGTGCATCCAATTGGTCAAGCACCCCGCCCTCTTCCGCCAACACCCTTAGCGGCACAACCGCGAGCGTGGTGCCCTTGGCAGCGCTCGCCTCGGCAATGCGGTCGACCCAGATGGTGCGCAATTCGCTGCCCAAAGTCTCGTCCGCCCAGGGCCAACACTGGCCGAGCGCGCTTTCGAGCGGGTTGTTCATCACCGCCGGGATCTTGAACCGCCGCCAGTTGGTCGCGCGCTCCTCGACGATTTGCGGCCCGGCTTCCACCGCGTCCATCGCCGCGACGAGGCAGGGGATGTGGGCGGTGGGGGGCGCTTCGAAGAGGTTGTCGATCACGTCCTCGCCCCTGAGGGTCGCCGCGCGGGTGATCGCGATGTCGGCCTTCTCGGCGGCGTCCTTCACCACGTCCGAGGCATCGCGCGCGGTGTCCTTGTTGAAGCGCAACTCCTCGCGCAGCATCCGGAAGGAGGTGAGGAGGAAGGACTGGCGCGAATAATCCTCCTTGTGCGCCGCGGCGAGCGCTTCGAGGCGCTGGAGCTGGGCGGCATCGAGGTAATCGCTCGCCACGGTCTTGTCGGGCAGCTTGGTGAGCTTGCCCCCTGAGAACATCAGCCGGAAGATGTCGCCGGGCGAAATCTTCGGCCGCGCGCCGAGGATCACCCGGTCGGCGGCGCGGGTGGCTTCTTCCAGACGCGCGGGCTCCCACGGGGTGGTTTTGGGAATCGCCCGGATCTCACCGACGAGGATGACGGTGCCCGTCGGCGTCTCGACAATCCACATCGGCGCGCCCGAGCGCTGGGCGGTGACGACGATGGCGTTTTCGGACTTGGCGGGGGCGGGAGCGTCCTGCGCGGCGAGGGGGCCAATCGCCAATGACGCAACAGCAAGCAGGCCAACGATCCTCAGCATGGCAAACCCCTTCAAGCCGTTTCACCGCAATCGCAGACACGCTATGCTGCCGGACATGAACGACGACATAATGCTGCCGCCGCAAGATGATGCGCAGGCGATTTTCGCCTTTGGCATGAGCTTCAACGGCTACGAGGCATTTGGTTCCTTCGAAGCCTGCGCCGCCTCCGCCAAGGCACGCAGACGCGACACACTGGAGGACCTGCGCAACGAATTGTTCTTCGCCTGCCGCGCTTCTCGTCACATGGGGGATGATGGCTACGTGGCCTTCTATGCCGAGCTGCGCCCCCTGTTCGAGCGGATGCTCGGCAAAGCTGACTGACGAAAGGCAATCCGCATGGGCACTTGGGATTGGAACGATGTCGAAAACAAGATCGTACCGCTCGACACTGCCCCTCCTGCGGCAAAAATAGCCGCAGCGATCATCTCCGAAGAGCGGTTCGACCAAGAGTGGGAGCGAAACGTATTCAATCTAACTGGCCTGCCGCAACTTAGTCTGGTCGAATGGCATCTATGCTCCGAGGTCGAGAGCATATTCGGCATTTTGCGTGACGCTGGATCGCAGCGCGGCTGGGTTGTCGAACTGGGTGAGGGGCATGCCGCCGAGAATTATACGCGCGAGATTTCGCTATCTGCTTCAACGGCCGAACAGATTCACCGCGACTTAGCCATGGAGTTTCCAATGGCTTTTGTGGACGACCAGCGGCTTTGCGTGCTCGTAAGCTTATTCAGCGATTATGCGCTCATCTGCCTGCGCGAAGATCTGTTTGAGAAGTGGCTGGCGACAAATCCTGTCGACCTGACTCTAGACGCGCATGAGCCCTACCCTGTCGCTAGCGACTTGAAGACCGCTCAGACTTTTGCCCATCGCCGAAGCGCGTCGTGGTATGCCCATCTTCGCGAAACTAGGGCGCCCTAAGGCACCAGCACCGTATCCTTCGCCTCGTCCGCCAGCGCGGGATAATCGAGCGTGTAGTGCAGCCCCCGGCTCTCCTTGCGGTGCAGCGCCGACTTCACGATCAGCTCGGCCGCCTGCAACAGGTTGCGCAGTTCGATCAGATCGGTAGTCACCCGGAAGGCGCCGTAGTAATCCTCGACCTCGCGCTTGAGCAGTTCGATGCGGCTCGCGGCGCGCTCCAGCCGCTTGGTGGTGCGCACGATGCCGACGTAGTTCCACATGAAGCGGCGGATTTCGGTCCAGTTCTGCTTGATGACGACTTCCTCGTCGGAATCGGTCACGCGGCTTTCGTCCCACGGCAGGATCGCGGGGGGCGCTTCCAGCGTGTCCCAGCGCGCCAGAATGTCCTGCGCGGCGGCCTCGCCGAAGACGAAGCATTCGAGCAGGGAGTTGGACGCCAGCCGGTTCGCGCCGTGGAGGCCGCTTTCGGTGCACTCGCCCGCCGCCCACAGGCCGGGAATGTCGGTGCGCGCGGCCAAATCCACCACAACCCCGCCGCAGGTGTAGTGCTGCGCGGGGACGACCGGGATCGGTGCCCTGGTCATGTCGATCCCGAGGCCCATCAGCTTGTCGTAGATCGTCGGGAAGTGCCCGCGCACGAAATCGGGGCTCTCGTGGCTGATGTCCAAGTGGACGTAATCGAGGCCGAAGCGCTTGATCTCGGCGTCGATCGCGCGGGCGACCACATCGCGCGGCGCAAGCTCCATGCGCTCGGGATCGTAGAAGTTCATGAAGCGCTTGCCGGTGCGCGGGTTGATCAGCCGCCCGCCCTCGCCGCGCACCGCCTCGGTGATGAGGAAATTCTTGGTCTCGAGGTGGTAGAGGCAGGTCGGGTGGAACTGCATCATCTCCATGTTGGAGACCCGCGCCCCCGCGCGCCACGCCATCGCGATCCCGTCCCCGGTCGCGCCGCGCGGGGCGGTGGAGAACTGGTACACGCGCCCCGCGCCCCCGGTGGCGAGGATCGTGGCGCGGGCGACATGACGCTCGACATGGCCGGTCGCCTCGTCGAGCGCATAGACCCCCCACACCCGGCCCGCGGCCGAGAACTGCTCGCGGTGGCGGTCGGTGATGAAGTCGATGCAGGTGCGGCCCGGCAGCAGGGTGATGTTGGGATTGGCCTCGGCCGCCTTGAGCAGCGCCGATTGCACGGCCCAGCCGGTCGCGTCGTCGACATGGACGATGCGGCGGTGCGAATGCCCGCCCTCGCGGGTGAGGTGGAGCGCTTCGGCCTCGCGGTTGAAGGGCACGCCCAGCTCGCACAGCCGGTCGATCGAGGCGGGCGCGCGCTCGATCACGAATTCGACCGTCGCCCGGTCGTTGAGGCCTGCGCCGGCCACCATCGTGTCGCGGATGTGATCGGCAAAGGTGTCGCCGGCATCGAGCACCGCGGCGATCCCGCCCTGCGCCCAGGCGGTCGATCCGCCGGTGAGCGAGCCCTTGGCGAGCACCAGCACCCGCCGCGTTTCCGCCAGCGCGAGCGCCGCGGTCAGCCCCGCCGCGCCCGAGCCGATCACGAGCACATCGTGGCCCGGATCATCCGGCGCATCCTGTGGGCAGGACAAGGCTTCATCGATCGCCATTGCGGGGGCATTGCCGCGCAATTGGGGCGGCAGCAAGAGACAATTGGCTTGCATCAACTTTGGCCAGGAGACGCAGTATTTTCCCCTAGGTTGCACTGCAACACGGTGCTAGACCCGCAGGCCCGCGCGAAAACCGACGCAGAAGCGGCGCGCGCGGGCCGGGTCGCAACATCTTGATCGCTAGCCTTAACCTCTCACCGGGGCCGAATAGTCCATGTCCGTTTTCCAGTCGATCGCGTGCCTGTTGAACCAGCATCAGCCCACGCGCCGCGAGGTCACCTGGAACGGACGCCACTATATCGGGGTGTGCCGCCATTGCGACGCCCCGATCCAGCGCCTTGGGCGGCGCCGCTGGCGCAAGCGCAAGGATGCAGGCAGAGGAAGCGGCGAGCCGAGCTCGACCTGAGCGCGCGCCCGGCCCCCCGCACCCCGCGCGCCGGGCAGCCTCACACGGCGGCGGTCAGCTGGACGAAGACATCCTCGAGATCGGCCTCCCGCGTGGTCACATCGGCGATCACCAGCCCCTGCGCCTGAAGGATGCCGAGCACCTGGCCCGCATTGAGGCGGTCCTTGTCATAGGTCACCGTGACATCGCGCGCGCCGTCCCATTCGACCTTCGCGAAGGCCTCGTGCGCGGGGGCGGCGGCAAGGTCGTCGGCGGCGGTCACCGCGACCACCTTCTCGCGCGCCATGCCGACCAGCTCGCGGGTCGGCTTGTCGGCAATCACGCGGCCATGGTTGATGATCGCGATCCGGTCGCACAGCTCCTCGGCCTCCTCGAGGTAGTGGGTGGTGAGCACCACGGTCACGCCCTCGCGGTTCAATTCGCTGACCAGCTCCCACAGCTGGCGCCGCAGATCGACATCGACCCCGGCGGTGGGCTCGTCGAGCACGAGGATCGGCGGCGAATGGACCATCGCCTTGGCGACCAGCAGCCGCCGCTTCATCCCGCCCGAGAGTGTGCGGGCATAGGCGTTGCGCTTGTCGGAGAGGCGCACTGCTTCAAGCAGCGCCTCGGAACGCCGCAGCGCAGCGGGAATGCCGTAGAAGCCCGCCTGGTTCTCGAGCACCTCGAAGGGGGTGAAGAAGGGGTCGAAGACGATCTCCTGCGGGACGATCCCGATCGAGCGTGACGCGTTGCGGCGGTGCCGGTCGATGTCGAAGCCCCAGATCTCGGCGCTGCCCGAGGTCTTGTTGACGAGGCCTGCAAGGATGTTGATCAGCGTCGACTTGCCCGCGCCGTTGGGGCCGAGCAGCCCGAAGATCGAGCCTTGCGGCACGTCGAAGGTGACCCCGCCCAGCGCGAGCTTGCCCTCGGTCATCGTGCCCTTGGCGCCCTTGGCGGGGGCATAGCGCTTGACGAGGTTGTCGATGCGGATTGCGGGTTCGGTCGGCATGGTGCTGGCCTAGGCAAGCGGACAAGCAAAGGCAATTGCACACGTGCCCGCGCGCCTGTATCGGCAGGGGCCATGAGCATTCCTCCTCCCGAGACCCTGCTGGTCGAGACCCACCGCGTGTCTTGCGACGGCGCGACCGGCATTCGCGGCGGCGCGGGCTTCCGCCCGGCGGCGCTGGGCCATCCGCGCGTGTTCCTCGAGATCGACGAGCACGGCTATGTCGATTGCGGCTATTGCGACCGGCGCTTCGTCCTCAAGGGCGGTCCGGCAGACGGCGCGGCGCAGGCGGGGCTGCCCGACATCGCCTCGGGGGCCGACGCTGGCCACCGCTGAGCTGCGGCGGGCCGCGGCGGCGGGTCTGGCGGCGGC
>OFDN01001952.1_pt1 | contig 12321 bp, 11 predicted proteins | sample 1520971 | NCBI WGS metagenome assembly OFDN01 (sample SAMEA94257418, study PRJEB24077) | hot springs metagenome | biome: Aquatic biome; feature: Geographical feature; material: Water | place: India | collected 2012-06-12 | depth 5 m | reverse complement strand
CCCGCAGCGGGCTGCGGGACCGAGCCAACGCCGGCCACGGCCAAAAGACCCGCCGCCCCAAGGGTTGCCGAGGAAAAGGCCGTCGGGCGGCGTTGCTCCTCGGTCACAGGGCGCGGCGGCCATGCGCCCTCGTCGCGCCTTGCCAGCCGGCCTTTTCCCCGGCAACAGCACCCCTCGTATTTTTCCGACATGCTCTGAGGCAGACACCTCACCACCAGGCAAAATTGGGATCAGGCTTCGGCCCGGAGTAATTCCACTGCGAGGCCTCCTTCGGAAAGCGGAAGAAGGCGGTGTGACCGTCGCCGAAGAGCACGTTGAACCGGTAATCGTTCTTGTAGTTGTGCCACTGGCTGGCGACGTCGGCCTTGTCGCGGTCCGCCCACCACGGCCAATCCCCCTGGATCAGCTTGTTCGACGCGCTGCGGGCGATCTCGCTGCTCTTGATCGGCTTGCCTTCCGGTGCGGTGGGCCGCGCGGAATCGCCGGTGACGTGCTGCACCCGCAACGTCTCGATCGCCCACACGGTGAGGTAACTGTTGCCCCACGCGTCGTAGCAGGACTTCACCTTCCTGGGCAGCTGCCCGGACTTGTAATGCAGCGCGTCGCCCTTGTCGGCCGGGCAATAGAACGTCTCGTTGGCCGGCACGTAGCGGTTCAGCGGCCGGTTGGTGTCACCGGTCAGCCCGCCATGGAGGGTCACCACCCCCTTTTTGCCCCCGAGCGTTCCCCAGTCGTTGTAAACCGGGTAATTGTCCCGGTTGTCGTCGGCATACATGTGCATGCCGAGCCCCATCTGCCGCTGGTTGCTGTTGCAGCGGATGGTCAGCGCCTTGGCCTTCGCCCGCCCCAGCGCCGGCAGCAGCATGCCGGCCAGAATGGCAATGATGGCAATCACCACCAGCAGTTCGATGAGGGTGAAACCGGCAGCACCGGTCCGGCGGAGAGGGGCGACATTCATGGGCGAGCGGGAGGCGTCAGGGGAATGCCCGAACCCGCGCCCGCGGTCAACGTCAGTCCCAAGAATCCGGCGGATTTCCCAAAAGCTCTCTCACCCATCACGCCGTCGGCGGCTCGCAACGTGACCGGGTCATCACCGGGAACCGACACGCAGCTCACCCTTTCCCACACCCGGTCAGCCGCTCCCAGGCGGAATGATGCGGCAGAATCCGTGGACGGGATTCGCCCGTGCATGGCGACCCCAGGGTGGGCAGGAAGCGGGCCGGGACCCGCAGCATGAACTGGGCTGTTCGCTGGCGACTCCCGCCCCCGCGTGAATGATCAAGCGCCGGCGATACTCGGACGTGGGCGTCCGCGCCCCGTCAACTGCATGGTTCCGGCTCAGTCCGCGTCCGGCCCCAGCAAACGTCTCAGGTTGAGCTCGACCGACTGGCTCCCGTCACCCACCCAAATCGTGCCGTCCTGGACCGTGACCTGGAGCTGCATGGACCGTTGGGCCAGAGCCGCCAGGGCTTGGCTCTCCGGGGCCGGAATCTGCCACACGGTGACGTTGCGCAGGCGGGTGAGGCGGGATTCGAGGCCCTGCCACCAGATGGGGGTGCTGGAGCTGAAGCTGTAGACGCTCATCCGGTCCACCCGGGCGGCGGTCCGGAGGAACCGCTTTTCGTCCGGCTGGCCCACCTCAATCCAGTGGGTGATGCGGCCGGTGGGATCCTTTTGCCAAAGGCTCGGATCGTCCGGTTCCCACATGTCCTTGGCGAGTTCCAGCGGGCTCCCGGCGGAGTCGCCGGGCGCATTCAGGGCGAAGGCCAGCAGGCGGACGAGCAGCCGTTCATCCGTTTCCGAGGGATGCCGGGCGATGGTGACGGAGTGATCGCTATAGACGTTGCGATCCAGGTCCGAAAGCTGCACCTGGGCTTTGTAGATCGTCGCTTTGAGGGCCATCCCGCCGAGACGCTACACCGGGCGGCGGCGCAGGGGAACCCTGCCGAAATCACACCACACCCTCGCGACATGGGCATCCCGGTCAGGCGTCATAAGTGCCACCGCTGGGGTAACTCAGCGACTTGGAGAAGGAACACCGGGGTCCCGGCGCTACTTTGCGGGTGTGATCAGCTTGAGAACATTCGCCGCGCAGGCCGCATGGTGGATGGCCATGTATTGCTCCTTGTTGCCACCGGGGGCCATGAGCACTTCGATCGCGGAGACAAGTCCGATGGCATTTCCACATCCATCCAACACGGCCGCGCCGCTGGATCCCGGCGCCCAGTCGGTGGAGACCCCCATGCGCACCATGGGCGCCCCGCCCTTGCCGGCATTCAGGTCGGTGAACCGGGTGACGAATCCGCCACTGAAGTAGCCGGAGCGTTCCAGGGGGTTGCTGTAACACCAGGCCACATCCCCGGGAGACACGTCGGGGTTGATCGTCAACGTTTGGACCTTTCCCACGGGCTTGATGCGAACCAAGGCCACGTCATCCGCCTCATTTCCGGCGAGGATCTCCTCAACCGGGGTCACTTCGCCGTCTTCCGTGGCCGCCACCAAATAGCCGTCCCGCATGCCTTTCTGAATGGCCACAACGTGATGGGCCGTGGCCACCACGCCGTCTTTGGTAACGTGGAATCCGCCGCCGAAGTTGATGTGCCGCCGGTCACAGTTCGGGCACAGGAAATACCAGCCGATCCGGACAAAGCTGGCCCGGGCCTTCTGCCAGACCTGTTTCCCGGCGAGCGCTTTTTTGCCAGACTTGGAGTTGAGAGGCAGAACGCAGTTCGTCCGCCGGAGCTGTGTTTCGGCAGTTGCCTGGTTCAGAAGAACGCCCCGCTCCTTCAGCGCCTCCGCCTTCTGACCCATGACCGCCATGTCCACGCCGCCATCCTTGCCGATGGGCACACCACGGGCCTGTGCCCGCACCTGCGGCGCAGAAGCCAGGCAGAAGGCGGAGGTAACGGCCGCCAACAGCCATGCTTTCGGCAAAACTCCGCGGCCAACGGGATTGCGGTCTGTGCGGATGGTTGGATTGATCGGATTCATGCAACGCCGGAGTTTTCGGATGCTTCGTGAGCGTAACGCAGGATGGACGCAGTCGAGATCATGGAAAGGATGAACGCCGGTTCGGGCCGGTTGGCGGGGTGGAGGGACGGCATGGGCACGCGCATGGCGCAGACGGGCGCCCGCGGCTCAACCGCCGCTCAGGCGTCCGTTCACCCTCGGCTCCCCGCCCTCGTTCGCCACCTCATTTCTCCGGCTGGGGCAGGGCCTTCTTGACGACGGCAAACGCCTCCATCAACGGCATCGGTTTGTCGGTCTTGTGGCTTTTGACATAGGCATCAAGGGCGTCCGGGGTGAGCGCTCCCCGGGTCAGGGCGACGAATGCCTTGGCCGCCTTCCCGGCGGCGGCGGCCGCCTCATCTCTTTTGCCCAGCTTGGCCAGGAGGGCCGCCTTGACCCCGAGGCTGATGGGATCCGACTCATCGCTGGCCTCCAGGTTTCCCACCAGGGATTCCAGCACGGACGTCGGAGCGCGGGTCGAGCCCATTTCGATTTCAAGCCCCAGCCCCATGGCCAGCATCGGCGCCTTGTCCTGTTTGAGCTTGGACAGGACTTCGTCCCACTTTTCCTGTGCCGCCGCGAGCCGCAGTTCAATCCCGGGCAGGGCGATGTGGTTCTCATCCAGTTCCCTGATCTCGGCGACCGTCGCCGCCGCGGCCGCAAAGTCACGCGCCGCCACCTTTTCGGAGACGATGCGCATGAGGTCCGTGATCTTCCCCTGGCTGTCCTTCGCCCGGTTGATTTTCCGGACCAGCGCGGCTTCGGCCTCCCCGCCCGCCAACAGCGTTTCAATCATCTTCTCCGTGAGCGCCGCAGGATGCAGCGTGAACAGCAGCTTGCCATTCTTGACCACGAACGCATGCGGAATGGCGTTTACCCCGGCGGGCTTGAGCCACTCCTCCTCGAACTTTCCGCCCTCGCCCGTGTAGGCAACCGGATAGGACATGCCCTCGCCCTTCTTGGTGACGAACTTCGCGACTTTGTCCCGGCCGTCCTCCAGGACATTCACCCCGATGACGTTGAACCCCTTCGGCTGGTATTTGTCATACAGTGCGTCCACGTGCGGAATGGCGGCAACACACGGACCGCACCAGGTGGCCCAGCACTCGAGCACGTAAACCTGGTCAGGCTCCCAGGCTTTGGGCGCGTTCCCCTGGACGAACTCGGCCTTGGCCAGGGCATCCAGGGTGACTGCATCCCCGGGTTGAAGCGCGAGCAGCGGGAACGCTGAGGCGCCGGTGAACAGGGCCACCAGGGCCCAGGCCAGCGCCGTGGATTTTCTCGGTCTGTTTGCTGTCATGATCGTGATTTTGGTAACGTGGTTTACGATGATTGACGGAAAGGTCCGGGCGCCATCCCCGGCGCACTAGCGTGCCGGTTGAAGGCGAAACAAGGTCAGGCGCGTCTCCAGCAGCGGGAACAGGCGCAGCTGTTCCCCGGTCAGGAGCGCCTTCAGCCGTTCTTTCCCGTCAGCCTTGAGCGCCCGGAAGGCTGCCTGCTGTTCGTCGGCAAGTTCCTGGTCGGATCCGCCCAGGCCGTCCGCTTCGCTTTGTAGCTCCCGGAGCAGGCCATACACCTGCTGAAACTGGCGTTCATCCAGGTCCAGCGCGCCGAAGATGAACACCGTCCGTTCATCCACCGGATCCTTCGGTTCCGGCTCGCGCCGGCTGAACTGCAGTTCCGCCTCGGCCAGGGCGGCCACCTCCCCCAACATGGCCACCCCTCCGCTTCTGACCGTGTCCTGCTCCTCTGGGGAGAGGTCCTCCAGCTTCCGCTTGTTCAGCGCTTCCTGCATCAGGACGCTCTGGCGCATGAGCCGGCCCCGAGCCGCCGTCACATGCCGTGCGGACGGAAACTGATTGGTCACACCGGCCGCCACACGGCTGGCGGCAACCTCCTGATACAGCCGCGCCACCCGTTCGGCGGCATCGCGCTGCGCGACGAGCCGGTCCCGCTCCGCCTGCAGACTGGCCCAGGCGGCAGGCAGTGAGTCGGGTTCGGTCCTGTCCGCGGCACCGTTTGTCGCCGCCACTCCGGCAGCACCAGAGGCGTCGGCCGAGTGAATGACCACCTGCTCCCGGACGGCCGCCAGCTCACGTTCCAGTCGGTGGGACCGGTGCGTCTGGTAGGCCGCCACGCCAACGGCTCCGGCCAAAGCCAAGCCAATCGCAGCCTTATGCACCGCGAGCAATCCCGCCGATTTTGCCGCCGCCACTGCCAGCCCCCCGCCGGCCACCGTCGCGGACGCCACCGAGCCAACGATGGACGAGACCAACCCCGCCGGCGCGGCATGGACGGCCTCGTTGGACATCAGCGTCACGAGCGCCCCGGCGCCCACCGTCACCCCGCGCCGTTGCAACCCACCGCGCAGCCGTTCCAGCGCCCGGCTGACCCGCTTCTGGGCCGCATCCTCGCTCAAGCCGATGGCTCGGCCCACTTCGCCAAGCGACTTGCCCTCGAAAAACCGCAGCACAATGGCGACCCGGTCGGACTCCGGCAGCTTCTCCACCTCGGTATCAAGGAGTGGCTCGATGTTTTTCCAGCCGGGCTGGGCGGAATCGGGAGAGGAGTCCATTGCACTCATGTGGACAGCAGTTTGCTCGCGGGCTTCCCGGCGCGCTTCCCGCCGGATCACATCCACCGCCGTCCGGTGGGCCACCTGATACAGCCAGGCACTGACGACCGTGTCCGGCTTGAGCCGGCCGATGTTTCTCGCCAGATCGAGGAAGACCGATTGGGCGACTTCTTCCGCCAGCTGCCGGGAACGCAGCTTCCGGAGAGCCACGGAGAACACGAGATCGACATTGCGCCGAACCACCTCCGAGAAGGCCGTTTCCGAGCCTTCCCGGGAGTATTTCTTCAGCAATTCGAGGTCGCTCTCGCTCATTTTCCCAACCAATCGGCGCTGACGCGGAAATCCGACAAAGAAATTCTTCGCGACCGAATCCACCTCGGGCCGCAAAGCGGCAGCCTCCTCGGTGTGCCCGGATTGATCTGGTGCTGAGCCGGCGCGACGGGCGAGGGCCAGGGCGAGCACCTCGCCGCCGGCGATGTCCCGGCGATCATCCGTTTTCGGAAACTTGGCAATGGCCAACGTTCCGTCCGCCAGCCGGATGGCCGACTTGGGGGGCGCCCTCCAAGGGCGACCCCTGCCCCAGCAGGAAGCGCAGGTCCTAGGCGGTTTCGGTTTCCCCCTGCACCGCCGCGGCGGCGTTCAGCAGCGCGGCCAGTTGCACTAGGGGCGGAATCCGGCCGCCGGTCGCCGCCAGGAAGGGTGAATCCGGGGACCGCCGAAACCGCAGCGCGCCGATCCGCGACCGGCGGAATGCAAGTTGCCGACCCGGCGGGTCGCTCCGTTCCATTCGACATGCACCTCGACCGTCATGACTTGGCCCTCCGGATGCGTTTGGGCAGACGCTCTTCGTCGAGGCTCTGGCCCAGCGAGTCGGTGCTCGGTTCTGCCCACAGGCCCATCCGCTCATGCAATTGGAGAATGAACGCCGCACTGGCCAATGTGCCGATGGCCACTGACGGATCACCCCGCTCCAGGCGCCAGAGGGTGTCACGGCTGACGAAGAGCCGGGCCGCCATGTCGGCCGTGGAAATTCCCCGGCGGCGGCGGGCCAACGCGAGATCCCGGCCCAGCTTCCGAAGGACCTGAAAGGCAGGCAGGGGCAGTTCCGCAGCGGTCGGCATCTGGATAACGTCCGCCATATCAGTCAAATAATCGGCACCTGTCGGATATAACGGCCGTTAGAGTCATCCTCAGGGTGCTACGGCCACCTTCTCTCGGCGGCTTTCCGCTGCCCGCTGCCGGGGATGGGCACCGACGGTGCCCAAGCAATAACGAGGCGGGTATGGTTCGCCCGGTGCCAGACGGTGAGAGCGTTCTGCCGGTCGCGCACAGCCAGGCCGTGCCGGGTGAACGGGCGGCGGCTGCTTCCACCCCGACGAAGTTCGCCCCGAGCGGGTTCACCGCCAACCGCTCGCCAACCTCATCCATGGACACGAGCGCCTGGGTCGTGATTTCTACTGATGAAGACTGGCTGGGTAAGACCACGAGCTTGGGTGGAAACGGGGCACCCAACGTCGGTTAACATTCTCACGCCGACGGGGCGCAGTTTTGCTCGTCATTTCAGGCGACCAGATCGGTGGTGCAGCGCCTCGCCGGGGTGCAGGTTTACTGGTCGAAGTCCGGCTGGAAAGTTCGCTTCTTCCGGTGCGGCCGCCACGGGTTCGGAATCACTTTTTGATGCCCATGCGCGGACGAACAAGATCCCGTTTCGACCACCAGTTGGACGGCTTTTCGACCTCAATTCTGATCCGCCTATATGTCACTTTTGTGACTATGCGCGTGCCTGCAATCTGTGACTGCGCACTATCCTTCGGAAAAGAGAAGTTTCTGAGGCTTGGAGCGGATGAAGGGAATCGAATCGGTAAATCGTTGGCCTGCAATTGCCTATCTATGCCTCCTCCAGCCACTTAACGCCTGTCGGTTTTTACCCACCTGAGCGTAAACGGGCCCCCGGAGGCAGTTTTCATGTCACTATTTGTCACTAAGATTTCCCACCAAATCCCTCGTCCTCAGCAGTAGTCCCGTCCAACCCGTTTTCCGCCTCCTTGAGGACCTTGGAGATTTGCTGCTGGCTGATGCCCAGAAGCCCGGCTGCCGCCTTTTGGGTGCCAGCCTCTCGGATCGCCTCACGGACGAAGTGCGCCTCGATCTCCCGTGTGCGTTGTTTCAGGTCGATGGCGATGCCGGGTGGGCGATCCAGCAGGTCAGAGCCGACCAATGGTGACGGTGCCTCCGGTGCGAATCGCTCGACCGCTGCCGCCGCTATCTGCTCGTCGTCCAGGAACACCGAGAGCTGCTTCAGCACCGCTTCCAGTTCACGGATATTCCCAGGCCACTGACGACGGCACAGCGCCACGATGGCGTCCTGCGTAAGCCGTTTGCGGCGGTATCCAGGTTCCGACTGCTGGAAGTGGTCATTGATGCGATCCAGAAGCGCCTTGGCGATCAGCTCGATGTCGGCCGGTCGCCCTCGCAAGGGTGGCAGTCGTAGGCTCACCGCACCGAGGCGGTAGAGCAGGTCTTCGCGGAAGGCGCCTACGCGAACGCCGTCTTGGAGGTCACGGTTGGTGGCCGCAATGACGCGCACGTCGACTTTGACCTGCTCGGATTCCTTTCCGATGCCCACCGGCTGGATGATGCGGACGCATGGCCCCATTGTGGTCAACGGCTGGAGCGCACGCAGGAGCTTTGCCTGATTTGCCGGACTCAACTCCCCGACCTCGTCCAGGAACAGGGTGCCACCGTGCGCACGTCCAAAGGCACCCTGGCGCTTCTTCCTGGCGTCGGTGAAGGCGCCGGGCAGGCTGCCAAACAGCTCGCTCTCGAAGAGCGTTTCGGGAATCGCGGCACAGTTGATCGCGACGAACGGTTTGCCGGCATTGCCTCGTGGGCTGGCAGAATGGATGGCAGAGGCAAACAGCTCCTTGCCTGTGCCGCTCTCGCCCTGGATGAGCACATCGACGTCCCGTTTGGAGATGCGATCCGCCAGGGCAATCGCGTCGGTCATTTCACGGCTCTTGCCTACCAGCGTCCCGAAGGCGTCATGAGGTTGTCGGGTGAACGGCGGGAACCCTTGCACACGGGCGTCGGAGATGCGCAGGCGATCCCCGATGCTGCTCATGACAAGGTCCACCGGGATCTTCTCCTCGACGACTCCCCTTACCGACTCGTCGTAGCGCAGGAACGTGGCCGGGAAGCGCGTTTTGCCCAGCATGAGCAGGCTGGCGACCATCGCATGCGTTCCCGGTGTCAGGTAAAGCAGCAGGTCGGTTTGCTTGGTCACGAGGGCTTCGAGAAAACCGTTCGTCGCGTTCAGCACCTCGTCGAACGAGAACTGATCCTTCAACGCCAGCGGATGGATGGTGACCCGCCCCTCGTAAATCTCGTCGAACCCTCTCGTGGCCGGCTCGCCCCAGATTGAAAGGGCATGGATTTCTCCGAAGCGGGCGTCGCCGAGCAGGGGGATCAGATGCCCGTTGCCCCCGTAAGAATTGGGGTGCCGGCCGGTCGCTTGCCGAACCGCTTGGATGACCTCGCGGTCACCGAGGCGTTTAGCCCCCGCGAGCAGGTCGGGAATCCCCAACCAAGTCACCAGTCGCCTGACTCTTGCCACGCAATCCGCTTACCACACCTGCGGTTGGAATACCACAATAGTAGTTGGTTTTGAAGTGAGCGCCGGTGCGCCCACCCCTGAATCCCTGGCGTAGCATCCTAATCGCCAGCTTGTTGCATCCGCCCGCTTCTGCCTGCTCTTGCCCTGGCATACCGCCTGCATTGCCCAACCTGCCCGCCGATTCAAGACATCCGTAGTCAGGTGAACGCGGCGGGAAGACAAAGATGACTGAAAACACGAACAACAACGAATGGCGCAGCAAGAAGGAGATCGCTGCGCACTTTGGCATCGGACTGCGCACCGTCACCGACTGGATGCGCCGCCGGATTATGCCGTTTGTAAAGGTCGGCGGAGTGGTGCGCTTCTGCGTCCCTGACTGCGAAGCCGCCGTCCGCAAGTACCTGGTCAACTCCCGAGCCTGACGATGAATAGCCAGCCAGCAGAACCGTTTGCCCTGCGAATCCCAGCGGTTCGCACCACGACTGCCGGTTGCCCCGGAAATCGTAAGGCGGAGGGACCGGATGATCTCCGGTTCCTCCGCTCCAAGCTCAACGACAGTTCAAAAATCACCTTTAGCATGAACAATTCTGTTCTGACTTCATCGTCCCCGTCCAAAAACAGCGCTCGTATCCACGTATCCAAGGTTTCAACGCCGGCAGGACTGCTCCTGCCTGCCATTGACTCCGGCAACGACCTCCTCGCCAACAAAGCGCTGACGGCTCCCAAGACGCTGGTCGACGGCCTGCTTCACCGCCGCACCAAGGCGATCCTCGCCGGCTCCAGCAAGGCCGGGAAAACCTGGCTGTTGCTGGACCTTGCCGTTGCCGTCGCCTCCGGCGGTCGTTTCCTCAAGTGGCGCACCTCGCCCGGTCGCGTCCTGTTCATCAACCTGGAGATCCAGAAGAACTTCTTCCGCCAGCGCCTCCGGACAGTCATGGAGAAGCGCGGGCTGACCACCCTCAAGAACCTTGATGTCTGGACCCTTCGTGGTCTGGACACCCAAGCCGCGACCTTCCTTCCCGAACTTGCCGAAAAGGTGCGCTCCGCCGGTTACTCCCTGATCGTCATCGATCCCATCTACAAGCTGATGGTCGGCCGGTCCGAGAACTCCAGCACCGGCACCGGCCTGCTGGTCCACGGCATCGAGCAGCTCATGGAGAAATCCGGCGCCGCCATCGTGTATGCCCACCACTTCACCAAGGGCAACCAGTCCGCCAAGAAGGCGATGGATCGCATGAGCGGCAGCGGCGTGTTCGCCCGTGATGCCGACACCATCGTCACCCTCACCGAGCACAGGCTCGACGGGTGCTTCGTGGTGGAGACCACCCAGCGCAACATGGAATCCCCTGCGCCCTTCGTGGTCGAATGGAACTGCCCGTCCATGACGCTGCGCGACGACCTTGATCCGGCGGATCTCCATGACGGCAAACGCCCCAACGAACGCCAGACCACCGACTTCATGCTGTCCCTGCTCAAGGACCAACCTCTCACGGTCACCGACTGGGAGAAGGCCGCCTCAAACGGCGGAGTTTCCCGCGCCACGTTCTACCGCAAGCTCGCGAAGCTCAAGGCGTCCGGGGAGGTGTTGCAGAAACCGGGGACGAAAACGTGGTATCGACCCGTCTCAGAAGTCTCAGCTGAGACGTGAGACTTGAGACCCCAGCGCCGTCGCCGGAACGGTGGCGGCGCGGGAACCCTCAACCCAAAGGATGACGGCGGTCGGCAGGAGCAAGCTCTTCCCGGCCGCCGATCCGCTTTTCACCCCGCGCCCAGATGCCCCGCCAACGCTCCAGGATGCCATTACAGCCCTCCAAACCGTCAAAAGGCGTCTTGGGGTGGCCCACACCTTCCCGGCTCTCACAGCAACCTTCCTGAAACTGCTTGGGTCACCGGCTCCGGTATTCCTGCGGTCACTTCGGTTTGTTCGGCATTTCTATCCCCGCCGATACCAAACGCTCCGCGTGCGTATCCACGGCCATATCCGGCTATGCCAAGGAATCCATGCTATCCTCTCGATTTACCGCCCGTCGCCACTGCCGATAAATCCGGACCACGGATACTCTGCCAGCAAGATGACCCGTATTCTGGCAGGCTTGGCCAAGGACAGGAGTAAGGGCTTCAGTTTATTGTCGTGGATGCCGGGCGCTGCGCGAGCGTATGGACGTGGATACCCGATAAACGCTGCCGTCGTGCGTCCTGCCTGCCTCCTGTCGTGGATTGCCCCATGTATCCTGATGCTTTAAGGGCTGCCCCCCTTGTTGGGGTGCCGGTTGAGTTTGTGCCGTCCTTCTTCTTTAGCTCCTTCAAGAGCTTTGACGGCTGACGTGCTCAATCAAGGCATGGTCATTCTCCTCTGCCGGCTGGTGCATACCCTGGGTGGGTTTGATGGGTGCCGAGAATACGGGTGCCAGATATTCGGGAGCAAAAATACTCGGGGAAGGCCTCGGAACATACTCGATCAAGGAGCTGCAGAGTATTTTGGGGCCCGTGACCGGACCGCAGCACGATGCCGGATACTCGGAGACGATCAGCGGGCTGCGAATACTCGGCACAGTCCAAAATACTCCGTGCTGAAGAATATCCCGAGCCTCTACCGAATGTCCCACCTCCTTCACCCCACCCAGGGGTATGCGCAGGCTCAGGAAGACAAAGGCAAGGGATTCCCACCAAGGAAACCAAAGGGCCTTCGATCACCGTTCAGCTGTCCAAGAACAAAGGACGGATAAAGGCTTCGGGAAGGGAAGGCAAAGCACGCGTGAGGCAGATTCACCGGTATCCCTCCATCGACCGCCATCCAGCCGCAGGCGTCATGGCTCTCAACCGATAAATACCTTGATTCCACCGCCCAAGTATCCTCCATTGATTCAATGGGAGTCCCTTCATCTTCCATGGCCATGGAGGGGTGGGAACATGGCTGTAGTATAGTATTAGTTAGGGGATCGCCGGCCGGAGGGGTGCTTTTGTCGGCAGGTGACGGACTGCTTTGAACGTGTCGCCGGAAATACTCCCGTAAAAATACTCCTGCTCAAATGCTCCGGCTTACCTCACGTCGGCGAAAATCCCCGGCAGGTTTACACAATGGTCTTGTACTGCTTAGGTGAGTGTGCTAAGTTCTGGGAATACT
>OFDN01001951.1_pt1 | contig 12330 bp, 6 predicted proteins | sample 1520971 | NCBI WGS metagenome assembly OFDN01 (sample SAMEA94257418, study PRJEB24077) | hot springs metagenome | biome: Aquatic biome; feature: Geographical feature; material: Water | place: India | collected 2012-06-12 | depth 5 m | reverse complement strand
CTAATTGCAATTAGAGAGGGGCGACTGTGGGAACGTCGGGCTACTATTTTTTCGGGGGTGATTTAAAGAGTGTGCTTCCCCCTGCCAGTCATACCGAACTTGTTTCGGTATCTTATCTACTGATAATATTAATTATCTTAGTAGGGGAAAATAAAATAGCGTTGCGCACAATTATATAATGGAAAATTTAGATGCAATTGTAAAGGAATATTTAGAGGAAGACAGTGATTATGCTCTATTGATAACTGGAGGTTGGGGAACAGGTAAAACTTTTTATTATGAGAACTATTTGGTGCCGATTATTGAGCAAACGGCTTTGGGTACTGATGCAAGTAAAAAACACATACCGATAACTGTTTCATTATTTGGAGTAAAAAGTGTAGAAGAGTTACAGTATCAAATTTTGCTTGGGACAATACCTTATTGGTGGGATAATAATTGGTTTAGACGTAATTTTAAATTGCGTTTTCGTTCAAAGGCAGGGAAACTATCGACTTCGATAGCAAAGATTTTGTCGAAGCCCCTATTAAAAGAATATAGTTTAGACTTTCTATCAGAAGTATTGTCAAGTTCAAAAGAAGAAGCTTCTAATAATTTAACTTTTAAAAAGTTAGTCTTATGCTTAGATGATTTTGAGCGTAAGAGTGACGATTTGAAAGTAAAGGATCTTATAGGCTTTATAAATAGCATAGTAGACAAAGAGACAGGTAAAATAATTATAATAGCTAATGAAGATAAGCTTGTGGATGACGCAGATTTTAAATCATTTAAAGAAAAAATTATTGGCCATACAATTGAGTTTATTCCTGAAATTAATTCGGTTTACGATAAAATAGTTGAAGCTAAGTTTGCAGGGTATCCTGAATACAAGAAGTTTCTAAAAAATAAAAAGGAATTCATTCTTGAAATTTTCAAACCACATAGTAATAATCTGAGAACACTAACTTTTGTATTGCAAAAGTTTCAAAAGGTGAATTCGTTTATAGATAACAATGTTATTGCCCCCAACCCTCTTTTAAATTTGAAAGAGTCAATAATTGAAAGCCTTCTGAAATTTTTTATTTCTGTTTGTATTGAGTTTAAAAACGGACAACTTAGTTATAAGGACGATAAAGGAATAAATAATAAAGAGAATGTTCAACTTTATCGTTTTTTATCCACCTCAAATAGCCCAAGTAAAAAAGATAATAATAATTACGTCATAGATTTTTTTAATAAATACTTTGAAAACAACGTTAATACGTTTGTCAATAGTAAACTTGTTTTTGCTTATGTGACAGGCGGAGACATACTTGATGAGGTAAAATTTATAGCCGAGTTGGAAAGTATGTATAATGTCCAAAAAAATACTATTCCCGAGCATTATGCTTTATTTAACAAACTAAGAAGCACTTCATTAACACTTGAAGATAGTGAGTTTGATCAGTTGATTGAAAACATACTTTCATGTGTTGATAAAGGAGCATATAAAACGTCCGAGTATTTAGAAATATTTCATTTAATGTGTCAAAATGGCAATCACACAATATATTCATCAGAAGTACTAAAAAATAGAATAATTCATGGAATTGAGACAGGTAAAGAAAGTAATAAATATGAAGAACCAGAGGATTTTCCAAGCAATTGGTTACCTAACGGATACATGTTTGAGGTTGAAGTAGGTGAAATAATAGAAAAGTCTCGTAAAGTAAATGAAGAGATAAAGCAAAGAGAACAATTAAATACGTTTAAACAAGCTCAGACGGATTTTTATTTTGATATAGAAGCCTTTTATCGCTCAACAACAACTTTGAACCATTCCTACAATCAAAATCCTGTATTTGCTGGATTTGATGTGAATCGCTTATATGATTGGGTGATAAAAACAGTAAATAAAGAAAAAAATATCTTTAGACTTATTTTACAGAAAAGATATAATTTAAATCAAGGAAGTTTCTTGAGAGATTATATTGAAGAAATTGAAGTATTAAATGATTTAGAAGGAAAACTGAAAACTTATATTGATGAAAATAATCCCACAAGTGTTTCAGGGTATCAAATAAAGGAGATACATAAACTATTAAAGGATGCAGTAGTTAAACTAAAAGATACAAAAAATAATATTGCACAACTCAATACTAATAATTTAGGGTATCCTGAAACTAGTTCAGGATGACGGGAGGCAACCCCTGCCAGTCATACCGAACTCGTTTGGCATCGTATCACGGTTAATGAATTATCTGTATTGCGTTCCTGAGACAAGCCTTTTAACTCACCCCTGACGACTAAATAATTGTACGATTACCTAACTTTTCCCCTCTCTAATTGCAATTAGAGAGGGGCGACTGTGGAAACGTCGGGCTAATATTTTTTAGGGGTGAGTTAAAGAATCTACCCCGCACAGATTCCCAATCAAGTTGGGAATGACAGCAGACGCACTCACATCCTGTCATGCTGACGCAGGAAGCACCTTATCCCGCTTTGTAAACACAGTTGTAATAGGGTTCTTCGCTATCGCTAAGAAGAACAGGGAGGAAACTGACTGCATCCCGTCATTGCCGCACAGGAGGGAATCTACCTTTTTAACCCACCCCTGACTACTAAATAATTGTACGATTACCCAACTTTTCCCCTCTATAATTGCAATTAGAGAGGGGCGACTGTGGAAACATCGGGCTAATGTTTTTTCGGGGTAAGATAAAGGAGTGTGCAAAAAGCGCTCGACTTTCGTCATGCCGAACTTGTTTCGGTATCGCACGTTATAAAAACTGAAAAGGCGACGGTGAAGCAATCCCACAGAAACCGCTACAAACGGATTGTTTAGGGAGACATAGCAATGATGGGTAGAGTCCAAGTTCCCTACTATGGTGTAACAGGCGTAACAGGGGTGTTACGGTGTTACACCTGTTACACTTATAACCACCTTTTTATTAATTAGTTAAGCACATGGCAGTAAGTTGTGTAACATTCTGTAACATTTTAGTGTTACGTTACACAAACGCTTATTTATTTAATAATCAATAATATATGTTATTATAGAGATGTGCAAAGTGTAACATCTGTAACATTGTTACAGGGTTAATGAAGACAAAACAGATTTGTTGTAAAGCGCAGTATCTAAGTTATTTATAGTTATAGAAATTATTAGTTGTAACAAAGTGTAACATTTGGGTGTTACAGCTTGTTACACTTTTAAATGTTTAACCCGCTGAGAAAAGTGCTTTTTTTAGGTAACTATTATATTTTGAACGGGTTACAGTTAAACAACTACTTTAACTATAGTTGGCGTAACAGTGTGTTACGAGTGTTAAGGCTGTTACACCAAATAAGAAATACTATTTAGCAGTTGCTTTTGCGTTGGGTAACTTCACCCCCAAATACTTGGCGGTGTAGCTTTGTTCAACGGCTAATAACCCTTCGGGGGAGCCTTCGTACACAATATGTCCGCCTGCATCGCCGCCTTCGGGGCCTATATCAATAATCCAGTCGGCGCACTTAATCACATCCATATTGTGTTCAATAATCACAATGGTGTGGCCTTGCTCAATCAGGGCATTAAAACTGCCCATCAGTTTGTTAATATCGTGAAAGTGCAAGCCCGTGGTAGGTTCATCAAAAATAAACAGAATGTGTTGGTCTTTGCTGGCCTTGCCCAGAAACGAAGCTAACTTAATACGTTGCGCCTCGCCACCGCTAAGGGTGCTGCTGCTTTGCCCCAGCGATACATAGCCCAAACCCACATCTTGCAGCGGTTTTAGCTTGTTGTGCAGGGTTTTGGCATCGGCAAAAAAGTCCATCGCTTCATCAACGGTCATGTCTAATACATCGGCAATGTTTTTGCCCTTGTATTGTACTTCTAGCACCTCGTCTTTAAAACGCTTGCCGTGGCAGGTTTCACAAGGCAGGTGAAGGTCGGCCATAAACTGCATTTCAATCGTAGTTTCGCCTTCGCCCTGACAGGTTTCGCACCTGCCGCCCTCTACGTTAAAACTAAAGAAACTGCTTTTATACGCCCTTGTTTTGGCCAAAGGCTGCACCGCAAACAACTCGCGGATGGCATCGTAGGCTTTTATGTAAGTTACAGGGTTGCTGCGCGATGATTTACCAATGGGGTTTTGGTCAACCATTTCTACTTGGGTAATTTTTTTAATATCTCCCTCCAAGCGGTCGTGCTGCCCCGTTTTTCCGCCCGTGTAGCTGCCCAGCACTTTTTGCAAAGCGGGGTACAACACGGTTTTTATCAGCGAGGTTTTACCGCTGCCGCTCACACCGGTAACGGCCGTGATAACGTGCAGGGGTATTTTAACATCTACGTTTTTGAGGTTATTTTCTCGTGCGCCTTTAATTTCAAGGTGGTCGCTCCACTTGCGTCGGCGTTCGGGTACGGGTATTTCCTCACGTCCTGAAAGATATTTGCCCGTCAAGCTGTTATCGTCGGCCAGCATTTGTTTAAAGTCGCCCTGAAACATCAATCCGCCGCCGTTGCGTCCTGCAAAAGGACCAATATCAATCAACTCATCCGCCGCCATCATCACGTCCTCGTCGTGTTCCACAATCACTACCGTATTGCCCAAATCTCGCAACGATTTCAGCACACGGATAAGGTTTTCGGTATCGCGGCTGTGCAGGCCAATACTGGGTTCGTCTAATATATACATACTGCCCACCAAGCTACTGCCCAGCGAAGTAGCAAGGTTGATACGTTGCGATTCGCCGCCGCTAAGGGTATTGCTCAACCGGTTGAGGGTAAGGTAGCCCAAACCTACTTCTTTCATAAACGAAAGACGGTTGGTAATTTCCTTCAAAATACGGTCGGCTATTTTGGTATCGGTGGGGGTAAGTTTCAGGGTAGTAAAATACTCGTGGGCACGGCTCACGGGCATTAGTATGATGTCTGATATCGAAAGACGTTCTTCGGGTTTGGCTTCGTTCAGCAGTTTTACGTAGGTAGCATCTTTGCGCAAGCGGGTGCCGCGGCAATCAGGACAGGTGGTTTTGCCCCTGTATTTGCTCAGCATCACACGGTATTGTATTTTGTAAACCTTTTCTTCAAGGTATTTAAAGAACTGATTGATACCCAACACGGTTTTTGCACCTTGCCACAATAAGTCTTTTTCCTGCTCGGTCAAGTCGTAATAGCTGCGGTGCATGGGAAAATCCAAATGGATGGATTTTGCGATGAAATCTTCTTTCCACTCCTGCATGGTTTCACCGCGCCAAGGGGCAACGGCACCTTCGTACACGCTAAGGCTTTTATCGGGTATTACCAAATCTTCGTCAATGCCAATCACCATTCCAAAGCCTTCGCAGGTTTTGCAAGCTCCGTAAGGGTTGTTAAAGCTGAAAAAGTTGGTACTGGGTTGTTCAAAGCTGATACCGTCGGCCTCAAACCTTGCCGAAAATTGCAGGGTGTGTTCTTTGCCTTCGGGGTTGGTTACTTTTACCAAACACTCTTGGTTGCCTTCTAAAAAGGCCGTTTGTATACTATCCGCAGAGCGCGAGGGAAGCTCGTCATCGGCCTTATCAGTAAGAACGCGGTCAACCACCAAAAAGCAATTTTCAGGCTTTAGGGTTTTCAGTGTTTTAGCGTCTTCTAACAGTTCTTCAATTTTGTAAATGGTATCGCCGGCTTGCAAACGGGTAAACCCTTTTTGCAGCAATACTTTCAGTTCTTCGGCCAGTTTGCGCTGGGTGTTGATGCGGCTAAGTACCAACACGGTGCTGCCGTCTTCTAAGCCCAAAATAAAGTCAACTACATCGCCCACGCTGTGGCGTTTTACAATCTCACCACTAACGGGCGATACGGTTTTGCCTATTTTGGTGAATAATAGTTTCAGGTAATCGTATATCTCGGTGCTGGTGGCAACCGTACTGCGCGGGTTGCGCGTGTTTACTTTCTGCTCGATAGCAATGGCGGGCGAAATGCCTTTGATGTAGTCTACCTCGGGCTTGTTCATCTTATCCATAAACTGGCGTGCATAGGCCGAAAGGCTTTCTACATACCTGCGCTGCCCTTCGGCATACAGGGTATCAAACACCAAGCTCGATTTACCGCTACCGCTCACACCTGTAACCACCGTCATGCGGTTACGGGCTATCTCTACGTCTATATTTTTAAGGTTGTGCTCGCGCGCGCCCTTTATTAAAATGTTATTTGCCGCCATAAAAAAACGAAGGTGCAAAATTACGGCAGTTTAAGGCGATTAACAACATAAGAACCTTATCTACTTGTTTATTAATCTTTAGCTAAATCAACTGTTGTCGTTGAAGATTGGGGAATATCAAGTCCAAATTTTTGCCTTATTGTTTCTGTAACGATGTGAATTCTTGTAGCAATAATGGCGTTATGCTCTCTCCTCCATTCATTCATTATCCCAACTAACTTAAATTTTAAGATTCCATCCAAAGACCAATGCGGTATAAACCATGCGCCTGAACCACTAATACCATATAGATCAGGCCCCTCAGTGGATTTTGATGATTTTACGTTTACAATTTTTCTCTTTCGATATTCAAGAATTATATGAGAATGCTCCTCAAGGTTAAATTTTTTGTACAGTTTTTTTGAAGCGCTTCGTGTGTTAAACAAAAATGGATTAATTAAATATTTTTTTTGGGATAGTTTTTTCTTTGTTTTTGAGACAGGATATCCAGCAATAATATAATTAGATTGATTTGTAATATCATGATTAATATCTAAATCCGTTAATTGTAGAAACTTATATTTTTTGCTTAAGTCATCTGCAACATTATCATCCAGTCTCCAAATCGTTAAATCTACTTTATCATTTGTAGTACTCTTTTTTATATCTGTATAGATAATGTTTCCATTTAGTATGTAGAAAGAGTTATCGATCGAAACACCTACATCTGAAGCATTGATTTTAGAGTTATTATCCTCGAATATGTGTGCAGATGTAATAAGGAATCTACTATTTGAAATTTTCAATAAAATGCTAGACGCAAGTGGCTCGGTATTTATTGGCTCATTTTCGCTTTTCCTACGAAATAATTGAGGGGTATACCTTAAGATTTCTTTTCCTGTTTCTGTCAGTTGACTGCTGATAAACTCTCTTGAGGTTAGTATCTTTTTTTCCATTTCTTTGCCGCACAACTAATACCCCAAATATAATAATTGCTGAAAAATATTGATTTACAACGCCATAAAAAAACGAAGGTGCAAAATTACTTCACTTTGCACCTTATACCAACAAAGGGGTGAGATTTAATGTTTGGCCTAAACAGGGGTTAGCTGTTGGCGGTTAGTGGTTAGGCAATTCATCGGATAAATGATTGCCAATCGCCATACCTAAAACAACTTTATCGTAAAATCTTTATTGATGAAATACGGGCCTGTAAGGGTGTCTTTTCCGTGGGGTGATGTGCGGGTACCAAACGTGGTAACGCGATAGTACACAAAGTTTACAGAATCGGCAGCATTTGCCTCTGCAAGGCATTTTGCAAGTTCGGCTTCGGCTGCTTTTTGTTTGGCCTTCGCATCATTTAAGCGTACCATTTCTTCCTCGGCCAACATTGGGGTTACGGCTCGAGAAACTTCCACAACGTTTTCCTGCATTTTTACAAAATGGTCAACGGTTTGCTTGTAATATTCCGTCAAACGGCAAAAATTAAGCATGGCCATTTTCTCGGTGGCGCTGTCTAATTTCACTAACGATAGAGTATCAAGACTGGTTCCGGTTGCTTCCGACATTTTGGTAATGTGCGCTTTAACCGCCGCTATACATTTGTCTTCTATTTCTTTGGTTGTGTTAGTTTGCTCACTAGTTTTAGTATCGGATTTTGTAGTGGGTTTGCAGCCAACAACGGCAATACCTATCACTGCAAATGCAAGCAGGACTGTTTTTTTCATGGGGCTAATTTAGGGGTTTATCCGTTTGGGTGAGGGAAGGTGAAAGGATTTATGCAATTAGTACGCTCCCTGTCCTTCTGAGCGATAGCGAAGAACCTTATTACAACTGTGTTTACAAAGCGGGATAAGATGCTTCCTGCGTAAGCAGGACTTGATGTTGGTGCGTCTGCTGTCATTCCCAACTTGATTGGGAATCAGTAAAGGGGGAATTTTAGTAAAACAATACTTTTTGTATGGCCGTTACGTTACATGTAACACCCAACTACAACAATGAGGTCTATAGTAGGTTTAAGCCTTTTTTTACTAATAATCGGTTGTAAGCATACGGATAAAAAACAAAGTAATGGCTTGACAGGCAATTCTGTTAGTGATAGCACCCCGAGTGTGTATAGTTCTCCTCAATTCCATAAAGAGATATTTATTGATGTATTTGAGAAGCGGAACATCATTATTAAAAATCCTGAAGAAAAATATGAGGTGTTGTTAGCCTTGTTTCCGGGGATGATAGCCGTTGATAGTAACGACCAGTTCGAAGTGTACGACGATAGTTCGGTGGTTTGGTTTACCAAAAATCATTCTACAAGAAACGTTTGGGATTACCATTATGATGATTCTATATCCTTTCCGTTTGAAGATGGGAATGAAACCCAATTTGAACATTTATTTTATTTCTCTAAACACAACGTACAATACTGTGCCTTTTTTTATTCTACATATACTTGCTACTATCCATGGGTATTTGATAGAAATTTAGGTAGGTTACACCCAGCGGTTTGGGGTGTTTCTATATTTCAAAAGATTAATAACGGGTGGCAGTTAACAACCCATCAACCTGCATTTGCTAACATAAAGTCTAACGAACCCCAAAAAGTAGCTTTAGATAATGCAAATACAGGAGTATTGTTTGATACAGATATGTCTGGTGCGGGCGTGTTGATGAGAAGCTACATAATTTATAGCTTGGGAGACACTATAAAACCAATTATTAATGAATCGGCATTCGACTTTAGCATTGATTACAATGTGAGTTATGCTAAAAAGAATATCAATATTGATAAAAAGAATAGACAAATATCGTTTACTTCTGTTGGAGTAATTTGTGTTGAGATAATAGATAGTGGGTATTTTGATGTATTAGACACTTCGCTACTCAATCATTTTGAAGATAAGAGTAAAACGTATCGGTTTACATACACCAAAACCTATACAACAAATAGTGATAATACCTACACTCTTACAAAAACTAATATCTCAAAAAAGATAGTGCCGCCAAGAAAAAGCTATTAATCAATACTATCGCTATAACAATAGAATTCAGCAAGTACCCTCAATCCCCTTTATTGCAAGGTCTCCCGAAGCAATCCGTTTGTAAATGTTTCATCGGGATTGCTTCACAGTCGCCTTTTCAGTTTTATAACGATGCGATACCGAAACAAGTTCGGCATGACGGTAGTCGGATGCAGTTGGCACACGCTTTAACTCGCCCCCGAAAAAACATTAGCCCTACGTTTCCACAGTCGCCCCTCTCTAATTGCAATTAGAGAGGGGAAAAGTTGGGTAATCGTACAATTATGGAATAGTCAGGGATGAGTTAAAAGGCAGATTCCCGCCTGCGCGGGAATGACGGGATGCAGTCAGTGCCCGTCCCGTCATCCTGAGCTTGTCTCAGGATTGCATGTAAATTATAATTAGCCCCCGAAGCGTAATACTAGTTCAAACAAAAAACCGCTGCCGGTTTATCGGCAACGGTTTTGTATAATTCGTCAGACTGATTGTTAGGGCTTACATTTTCACTCCCATTTCGGCAATCAAGTTGTTGGCTTTGGCAATGTCTTTTAGCACAAACAGCACGTAGCGAATATCCACACCTATCGAGCGGCTGTATTTCTCGTCCCAAGCGTAATCGTTGATACAAGCCGTAAAAGCACGGTCGAAGTTTACCCCCACCAAATTACCTTGCGCATCCAGTACAGGGCTACCGCTGTTTCCGCCGGTGGTATCAAGGTTGTATAAGAAGCACACTACTGCTTTGGCATCGGCCTTTTTCATAATGTTTTTAAGGCTGCTTTCAAGGTAATAATCGCCGCTTGTTTTGGCTTTGTTCAAAATACCTTGTATGGTAGTAAACGGTGCGTTGTATTCGGCATCGTTGGGCCAGTAGCCTTTCACGTTTCCGTAGGTAAAACGCAAAGTGCTGTTAGCATCGGGGATAAAGTTGGTTTTTTTGTGTTGTTGCTTCACTTCCAACAGGCGGGCGTTCAACTCGGTGAGCTTGTTGCGACGCTCGGTATCTTTTTGCAAATAGGTTTGGTACACAGGGAATAACACTCCTGCCAACTCTACCACTTTGTTGTTTATGCCCACAAAAGCGGCGGGATTGGTTTCAAACAGTTTCAACATCTCGTCGCGGTCAAACAGTTTATATTCTGTATCCAGTTTTTCAACCAAAGCATGAATTTCAGCGGCGTATCCTGTAGGACTAAAGGCATTGTTAACTGCAAGCAGACGTTGACTTTCGGGCAACTCGTAAAGGTTTACCAGCAGTTGTTCCAAAAGTTTTTTATCAAGGTCTTTGTTGCGAATGATGTAATTTTTATCCAGTAGCTCACGCTGTTTGGGCAGTGTTTTTTCTAAATATTCTTTGCGGTCGTTCTCGGCCAAATCAATGCTGGCGGCATTGTGGTACGATATAAAGCTGGATAGATAAAATACCCCGCTGTTATTAAATAACTCGCTCAAATAAAAATCGCGGTGGTAAGTGGCAAAAATCTCGTTGTACACAGCATCAATGTCAGAGAACAGCGTTCCGTATTTGGTAGTAAGCGCAGGATTGGCGGCAATCATCTTTTTAATTTCTGCTTCCTCGGCTTCTTTTTCAGCCAATACGGTGGTACGCTCTAAGCCTTGCAGCTTGCCTTTGTAGTTTTTGGTAACGTTGGCAAGGCTTTTTTCGCGGCTGGCAAGGGCAATTTCTACCGCTTTATTTTTCTTAGATACTTGCTTGATAGCATCAATTTGGTAATCGTACCAGTTGCTTACCGTTGGTAATATGTACTCGTATTGGTAGGTTAAGAACTTGGCAGGCAGGTGGCGGAAGGTGCGGCCGGGATATCCCAAAATGAACACAAAATCGTCTTCTTTTACCCCGTTGGGGTTTACTTTCAGGTGTTTTTTGGGTTTGTAGGGAATGTTAGTGGCTGAATATTCAGCAGGTTTACCGTCTGCTCCCACATAGGCACGGAAAAAGGCAAAATCGCCGTTGTGGCGGGGCCATACCCAGTTGTCGCTTTCACCGCCGAACTCACCGATACAGCGTTGGGGAATGTACACCAAACGCACGTCTTTTATTTGCTGGTAACGGAACAGTGTGTAAGCCTTGCCGATAAACATTTCAGAGATTTCAATCTCCATATCGGGGTTGGCGGTCTGTTCTTCGGTAGTTATTTTTTTAATGTTAGCACGGATAATTTCAGCACGTTGGTTGGCATCAGCGGCTTTATCAGTGCCTTCTAACACTTTTGCCGACACATCAAGGTATGATGCAGTAATGCGGCAAGTAACAGGCGTACGTATTTCTTTGCTTTTATCTTCGGCCAAAAAACCGTTGGTAATGTAATCTTTCTCAGGGGTACTGGCTCCTGCCGCCGAACTAAACGCGCAGTGGTGGTTGGTAATAATCAAACCGTCGTCAGATACAAACGAACCTGTACAGCCGCCTACACGAACCAACGCATCTACAAGGCTGGTACCGTTGGGGTTATATACTTCAGCGGTTTTAATTTTAAGCCCCGCCTTTTTAAGGTCGAGCGAGCTTAACTCGCTAAGGGGAAACATCCCTTCGGCATAGCGGGCTGCAATAAACAGCGCGGGCACTAAGGCCACAAGGGCAATAACAATAACTTTTTGTAATCTGCGTGTTACCATAGATGGCAAAAATAAGTTTTTTGGCTCTTTATGGCTATGATTTGGATAGAATACCTTGTTTACAGGTTTGAAAACCTGTTTTGTTTGGGCTAAAACTACTTGCTAAATAGATTTAGCTGCGAAGGCACTAAGATACCAAGCAAACACTTTGATTACGTAGCACATTAATTCTTTAGTAAAGGCGGTGAATGAGACCCTTAAACAAGTTCGGCATGACGAAAGTAGAGCGGTTTTTGCACACTCTTTAACTCACCCCCGAAAAAGTATTAGCCCGACGTTCTCACAGTCGCCCCTCTCTAATTGCAATTATAGAGGGGGAACGTTGGGTAATCGTACAATTATAGAATAGTCAGGGGTGAGTTAAAAAGGTTGTTTCAAGAATGTAATACGGACCAGAAGTTAATTGAGGTATGAGATCCCGAAACTATTTCAGGATGACGGTAGTTTTGCGCGTCTGGTACACGCTTTAACTCACCCCCGAAAAAGTATTAGCCCGACGTTCCCACAGTCGCCCCTCTCTAATTGCAATTAGAGAGGGGAAAAGTTGGGTAATCGTA
>OFDN01001950.1_pt1 | contig 12332 bp, 20 predicted proteins | sample 1520971 | NCBI WGS metagenome assembly OFDN01 (sample SAMEA94257418, study PRJEB24077) | hot springs metagenome | biome: Aquatic biome; feature: Geographical feature; material: Water | place: India | collected 2012-06-12 | depth 5 m | reverse complement strand
GCCATGGGACGGCTCCGCGATGGCGAGCGGCAGCGCCTTCTGAGGCGCGGGAGCTCGCTCGGTGACACTTTCAGGCGGTGCCGAAGCGCAGGCTCGCATGTCGGTCATCGGCGGGTCGGCTGCGGCGAACTCCCGGCTTCGGAGCCGGCGGCAAACCGCCTCTGCGATCTCTCGGCCGGTCATGTGCCAGACCATCGACGTGATGAGCTTTGGCATGGCGACGCGTCGACCGGCCGGCAGTCCGTGGCGAGCGCATTCTTCGCGAAGCTCATCGGCCCAGAGCATAGACAGGAGCGACCACGCTCCGGGCTGGCGGGCGTCGAGGTCGTCTCGAATTGGAATGTGCCATGGCCCACGATTCCATCGGTCGAGTTCCGGCTCTGGATACCGCCAGACACGATCTCTCTCTCGCCCGATTTTGAAGAAGAGGGGATGATCGAGATAAAGTTCGCCAGGAAGATCGTCGCGAAGATGCTCGTGGCGATACTCGCGGAAATGCCTTTCGTGGGCCGCTACGATCGCGACGTGGCAACACGCAGTGAAGGCTGGCCATTGCTCGGTCAGTCGGTCGAGGGTGTCCCGCTCGGATTTGATCTCGACGCCGAAGATGGCGATCGGCGTCACCGCGGCGACATCGATCCGGTTCGACCCGGAGCCTGACACGTTGAGCTCGTGGATGATGCGGGCGCTGGGCCGCAGCAGTCTTAGCCGCGCCACGACCGCGTCGCGGATGTCGCGCTCAGCTTGCGAGACCATCATCACGACTCCAGCCCCAGCCGCTGGCGCAGAACAGCCTCGATCTCGGTCAAAGTCACGATCAGGGTATCCTCTGACGTGAGATCGGCCACGCTTGTGTCCTGCAGCGCCTTCAGGTCCTGCAGGATCTTCTCGACGACCTGCGGCTCCACGATCGTGACGTTTGCCTGGGCGTCGGTGCGGTCGGCCAGGACCTCGATCGTGGCGATCGTCGGCTTGTCGACTTCGCTGACGACCGTGACCTTGCGGACGTTCGGGATCGGCTCGCCCGTTGAGAGGTCGACGACCTTGCTGCCCTTGCCGGTCGCGAGCAGGGTGATGGCGACGTTGCGGGTCACGACGCGGCCCTCGATCCAACGGCGCGGGCATCGGTCGAGAGATCGATCGCTTCGCTGCAGAGATCGCGGATGACCTGCTCGCGGCTGCGCTCCTCGCGAACACGGCACTCGCGGTCGATGCGCTCGACCAGATCAACCGGCATGCGCACCATCACTGTCTTGCGGCCAACCCGCGCCGGCTGCTGATAGCCGGCCGCCTTCAGAGCGAACTGCAGGTCGTCGGCAAAGGCCGCGTCGATCTCGCGGCGCTGCTCGGCATAGGCCCACAGCAGCTTCTGCGCGCCCCTGTCGGTGATCTTCAGCGGCACGAAGCCCGGCTTGCACCAGGGATACTTGTCGGACTGGAACTCGCCCTCGGCGTTGATGTGGCCGCTCACGACGCGTCTCCCGCATCATGGGACTCCGCCAAGCCGAGGTCGCCGGCGACCATCTTGCCCATGCCGATGCGGCGCATCTCGTCCTGGTGACGGGCCTCGCGCGCCAGCTTTTCCTCGCGGGTCATCGGCTCGAGGTGCCAGCGCACGCGCTGCTCGCCCTCGCCCTCGTCGAAGCCATTCTCGTCCACGACGAGGATGCAGGAGCCAATGCCGGCGCTGAGGTGAAGGGCGTGGCGGGATCCGGCCGGCCAGAGATCGGGATCGTCGGCCATGGCGTTCTCGTCGATCGTGCCGTCCCAGCCGTATTCGTCGTGCGCGTCGGCGTCCCAGATCGAATCGGCGAGCGCCAGCATGGCCTGCGGCGCCCGGTTCAGCATGCCCTGCAAGTCGTGCCAGGTGTCGCGGATGCGGTCCTGCAGCTGGTCGTCCCGGTAGTTCGCCCAGGGCTCGGGGCGGGGCTGGGTGTAAACCTTCGCAGGCGTGAGGCCGCCGTTGGCGTAGAAGATCGGCTTGCCCTGCTGCTCGGCGAAGGCGATCTCCCGCGCGGTGCTCTCGCCGATATAGTCGGTGACCGGATCGCCGACGGTGCGCGGGCCTTCGCCGGTGATCGCGAGCACGGCATCGGCCATCGCGATCTTCTGGAAGTGGACGGCGTCGAGGATCGCTTTCTCCCGGTCGGAGAGGTGGACGGCGAAATCCTTCGCCCGGTTGATGCCAAGCGACAGGACGACGAAGCCGTGCGTCGAGAGCTGGGCGTTCCATTCATGGAATTGCCGGAGGAATCGAACCGAGCCGACGAGGGCGACCGTGTGTATCGGCCTGGGCTGTTCGTTGCTTGAGACGGTGAACATCTGCTGCGAAAGAGCGTCGACGTCTTCGACGGTCGATGGCGGCCTGAACGTCTCGGCGGACGGCCAGTCGATCCGCGCCGATGGCGACTTGAACAGCAGATCGAAGGCGCCGCGGCGCTTCGGTAGAGTGGTGTCGAACATGGATGCGTTCTCGCTTGTGAAGGTGCGCCGGATCCGCCGGGGCTCGGGTCAGTCTTCGATGAGGGCAGAGAGGCCGCCGCTCATTCCTGGAAGCTTTCGAGTTCGAGGCCGGCGGCAATGACGGCGCCGACGTCGTCACTGCCGGCCGCCTTGCAGCCCCGCTCGAGCGCCATGTCGATCATGGCGAGGCCGATCTCCCCGTCGCGGCCGAGCTCGGCGTAGCGGTGGCGCAGCTCGGCGACGCGCCGGATCTGGCGCGCCAGTTTCTCGGCGACGTTCATTGCTTCTTCTTCCCCTTGGCTTTCGCCTTGGCCTTGGCGGGCGCCTTCGCCTTGGGGGCCGCCTTCTTCGGGGTGGCCTTCTTCTTCGCCGGCTGGCCTTCGTGAGCGCCGACCTTCTTCGGCTCGGGAGTCGCGATCGGCTTCTCGGCCTGGGGCTTCACGCCGAGCGAGGCACCGAGCGCCAGCAGCAGCGGGGGGCAGTCCTTCGCGTAGTAGCCCCAGCCGCTCGTGTCCTCGTCGAGCTGGTCGCGCGCGAGCTCGCGCAGCGCCGTCATCACGGCGGCGTCCGACAATGCGGCGAACTTCGGCCAGACCTTTGCCTTCTGGCCGTCGTTCATCCAGCGCCCCGGGAGATCGATCGTCGGCAGCGCGCGCTTCACGACCGCCGCCGACACGTTCATGCCGGCGTCGCCGGTGAACAGGTCCAGCAGCATGAAGCGAAGGGCCACGGCCGTGTCCTTCGCGAAGGCCTGGACCAGTTGCGCGTTAAAGGCCTCGCGCACGACCTTGCGCTCGGCCGTCTCCGTGTAGCTCGGCGTCGAGCTATGGGAGTAGCTCGGCTGGACGTAGGGCTTCACGCCCTCGCAGGTGCGGATCTTGTGATCGGTGTCGATGTAGACGATCGCGGTCGCCTTCTTCGGCAGCTTCCCACCGGGCTTGTGATCCTTGGCCCAGCGCACCTGCCGCCCGGTGTCGGCCCACTCCCAGTTGCCGAGCGCCGATTCCTTGACCAGCTTGGCATCCGGCCATTCGGCCTTCAGCGCCTCGACCTTCGCCTTGGCAACGACCGTCTGCAGCTTGTTGAACATCGCCACGTCGCCGAAGAGGCGGCGCTTGCCGTCCTCGACATACTCGCCGGTGTAGAGCGCGACGTCGAAGGCGGCGGCGGTCATCGGCACGGCATGGTCCGCGATCGTCTCGCGCACGTCGTCGGCCGACAGGGTGTTGAGGTGCCAGCGGTGCTTTTCCAGCACGACCTTCTGCAGCGATTGAGGCACGGCGGCGAGCGTGCGTGCCGTCTCGATCTTCAGCCCCTGGCCGCTCTTCATCGCCTCCTGCAGCTCGGTCGACAGGTTGTTGACCAGCGAGATCCGCTGCAGCACGAAGCGCTTGGTCTTGCCGATCTCGGCCGCGATGTTCAGCGGTGAGTACTTCTCCGGGTCCAGCTTCTGCAGGTCGGCGAAGGCCTGGGCCTCGGCCATCGGATCGACCGCCTCGCTCTGCAGGTTCTCGATCAGCTGCAGCGCGATCGACTCGGCGTCGGTCGCTTCCATGATCTTGCAGACCGCACCGTCTGCCCCGAGCAGCTTGAGGGCGCGCCAGCGGCGCTCGCCGCCCATGAGCTCCCATTCGCCCGCGATGGTCGGGTGCGGCCGCACGCCCAGGTTCTTCAGCAGGCCCTTGACCCGGATCGACTCGGCAAGCTCGACGAGGCCGGCCGCGTCGAAATCCTTGCGTGGGTTGAAGGGCGAGGGGTGGATCAGCGCCAGCGGGATATACCGCTGTTGCTTCAGCGTCGCCGGGCCGAGCTCGGCCGGCGGCAGCGTGATCGGCGGTTCGGGAGTCGGGGTGGCCGGCGCCGCTGCAAGGTTCGTCATCTTCAATCCTCTCTGTCGTCGTTGCCCGCGGCGTGGTGGGCATGCAGGAACGCCCGCGGGCGCGGGTCCTGATGCGGAAGGGAAGCCTCGTCGTCGTCGCCCGTGGGCACGTCGGCCGGCAGGTCGGCGATGGCCTTGCGGATGCCGGCGATGCCGTCGCGGTGGTTGCGGATCTCGTGCGGCCAGGCGGTCGCGAAGCGGCCGGTGGGGAGGTTGCGGGCAAGGAACTCGACGGTGACCTGCCCGCGCGTGCCGGTGCGCCGCACCAGGCGCACGTCGTTGCCCTGGAAGATCAGCGGGCCCATGGTCACGGGCCGGCCTTCGGCCGGCCTGAGATGCCCCGTAGAACGGCCAGCGCGTCGCCGTCGACGACGCAGCCCGCGACCGCCGGCGGCGGCAGCGCCCTCGCCGCGCCGCGCGCGAGATCCTGGCAGTCGCCCAGCGACAGGGTCCCGACGTCGTCGGCCAGCCGGCACTCGCCGCGCTGCGGCGGCAGGCGGGGACAGAAGACCAGGCGCCACACGTCGAGGCGTTCCACTGGCTCGCGGTTCGCCTTCGACGGCTCGGCCGCGCGGCCTGGGCCGGCCAGCAGCGCAGCGCCGAACACGACGACGCCCGCAAGCGCGACGCTCGGGCCGATGAGGTCGGCGGGCCTCACGTCGTGCGCCCCGGCCAGGCGGGGATGGGAATGGCGACGGGCACTGCCGCCTCGATCGCGTCGCGGGCGGCGGTGTGTGCCTCTATCGTGCCGACGATCTCGCGGATCGTCTCGGCGCGCTTCCGCAGCCGGGCCTTCAGGTCGATTTCGCTTTTGGGGATGGACCGCAGGGCGCGCTCGATGTCCTCCGCAGCGAACTCCAGATGCGCGAGCAGGGCGCCGGACAGGCGCGCGTACTCGACGCTCACGACTTCCGCCCCAGCAGCGCAGCGACCTGCACCGACACCTGCCCGGCGTCGGCGCCGATCTCCGTGGCCTCGAGCAGGTCGGCCGCGCGGTTGCTGTCCAGCGCCTCCTCGATCCGGTCGGCCGCCAGCCGCAGCGCGCGCATCGCGTGCCGGGCGCGCTCGCGGTCGGCGGCGGTCAGGGTCTGGCCGTAGTCGACCTGCGTCGAGGGGAACAGCAGGCGGGCCGGCTGGGCCGGCGGGATGGTGGTGGTGCGAACGGTGGGACCGCGAACGGCGTTCGCGGTCCCGGGGGAAGGCTGGTGCGTCATGTCACGCCGCCATCTTCGCGACGCCAGACGCGCGCAAGGCTTCCCGGAACAACTGAACGATCTCGGCATCGGAGAAGCCGGCGGCGGCGATCTCGTCTCGGGTGACGCTGCCGGTGGCGGCGACGCAGTCGTGGATCACCTTGGCCATGCGGGCGCGCTTGTGGGTGCGTGGCTCGGGCGGCGGCAGGCGAAGGAACGGCGCCAGCGCGCTGGCGACGGCGGGCCGGGTGAGCACGCCCTGAACGGCGAGGCCGGCGATGAAGCCCTGCAGTCGGCGCGGCCGGTCCTTCAGCGCGCGGGCCATGGCGCCGATCCGTTCGGCGAGCGGGTCGAGCCCGGCGTTGCTGTCGTGGCCGATACGCTCTTCGTCGATGTGGGTAAGGGGGTCCATGCCGGCTCCTGTGCGAGGAACCGGCCGGCCCGGCCGACGGATGCAGACAGTGCGCCGGGGGAGAGGCGCGGCGCCGGCCGGGCGGCCGGGGTCCGCTCACGGTGAGCGGATGGCCGGACGATAGTCGTGGAAAACCACGACTGTCAATCAGCATTCGTAGAAAAGCACGAATGACGTGTAAGCCGTGCCGCGGCTACGTTCGGGTGGAGCAGAGCGGGGGAAAGCGCGTGCCGGTTGTTTTGAGGGCTTTATCGATCGCGGCTCTGGTCGTGACCGCAGCTTCGGCGGCGCACGGCCAAGGGGCCGATGCCCTGGAATTGATGAAGCGCTGCGACAAGGCCGAGGAGGCCGCCGACCTGAAGGCCTGCATTGGCAGCTATCGGGAAAAGTATCTCGAGCTCAAGGCAGAATACACGGCCCACATGGGCCTGGTTTCCGGATGCCTCGAGAGGAAGACGGTCCGCGAGGTCAGCGCTTGCGTCACCGATGGTTATCTCGCCGCATTGTCGCCGAAGGGATCGCCGCCGGTCACGCCTCCGCAGGCTCCCGCCGTTTCCGCGCCGGTCCGGCCCGAGCGGTTGAAGCGCGAATGGCTGGTGAAGCAAGAGACATCGCGGATGGACGGATCGCCTACCGTCTTCATGACGATCATCGCTGAGGAGCCAATAACGACAGGGTATGGCTCGAAGACGTATCCGTCGATGCATGTTCGGTGCCGGGAGAGCGTGACCAGCCTGTTCATCGCGTCCGACTGGTTTCTCGGGAGTTACCCCGTTCCCGTGATGTACCGCATCGACCAGGAAAGGCCGGTGCAGTTGTCCTGGAACGCGTCGAGCGATTCGAAAGCGGCCGGGCTCTGGACCGGTGCGGTGGCGATTCCCTTTCTGAAGTCTCTGTTCGGCAAGGAAACGCTGCTCGTGCGCATCACGCCCTACAACGATGCGCCGAGGGAAATGGCCTTCCCCATGGCCGATCTCGCGAAGGCGATCGAGCCCTTGCGCAAGGCGTGTGGGTGGTGAGCTGCTAGGCCTCGCTCGGCTTGATCCAGCCGATCCGAGCGATGCTTTCGACCAGTTGATCCTGAAGCACGGGCGTCAGCGGATTGACGCTCAAGAGGTGGTAGCGGCCTCGCTTCGTCCCCGGCAGCAGCTTCTTCACCAGCAGACGCCCATCCTTGACCTGGACGATGACAGGTCTCGCCGGGAGATCCTTGAAGGTGGGCGGGCTCTCGCGTCTGCGGAAGAACAGCAGATCGCCCGGGTCGTAAGTCGGTCGCATCGACTCGCCGCGGACCACGGCGGCTGATCCTCGCGCGTAGCCGGGAGGGGCCTCGACATAGTCGATCGCCTCGTCGCCGTCGATGATGTGAACTTCGTCGCCGGCGCCGACATAGTGGCGCAGCGGGACCTCGACGGTTCGCGGCTGCTCGCCCCGCAGCTCGGCGGCCGTCACGGCGCGGGCGAGTAGCTCCGCGGCGGCCGCCGCTAACAATTCGTAGGTTTCGTCGCTCAAGCTGCGCGTGCGCTTGGCTAGGAAGCCCCTCAGCGACGCCTCGTTTAGCCCGGCGGCCGTGCACCAGGGCAGAACCTTCAGGCCGTTACCTTGGATGAAGGCATTCAGCGCGGCGCGCCGTTGTTCCGGATCAAACGACATTCATAAGACATTGATGGAATTCGTTTTTTTCCGCGAACGGAGAGTTCCACGAATTTCCGGATTGACAGTCGTGGAAAACCACGAATAGGGTGCGGCCATGATCCAAGCGAATTCTACCGCCTCTGCCGTGGCCCGGGTCCGAGCCTGGCGCGTGGCCATGGACTGGGCGCCGTATCGATTCGCCGTCGAGGCAGGCGTCTCCGAAGCGATCCTGCGCGGCATGGATAGGGACGATTGGAACCCAACGGTCCGGACGCTCGAGAAGCTCGAAGCGGTGATCCCGAGCGGCTGGCAGATCGGAGACCCGGTGCCCGCCACGGCATCGGGCGACGTTTCAACAACCATCGCAGCGGAATAGGGGGCCGATCGATGTTGATGGTTTGGGTGCGCAACCGGCTGCGGTCGATCGTCGACCGCGCCGTTCTCAGGGTGCTGGCGTCTCCGGCGGGTCGCTCGGCTGTAGCCCGTGCCGTGGAACGGGCGTCCGAGGAAGGGTCTCTGCGGCTTCCCGGAGGCTGGCGATGACCTGCGCCATCACTTTCGACCGCACGTCCGCGACGCTCATGTCGTCGGTGTACTGCACCGGCACGTCGATCGAGATCTTCGCTGAGGCGTTCATCACGCTCGGGGTCATCTGCACTTCTGCCAGGGCGCGCGCGAACCCGTACACGGTCACGTCGCTGATCTCGCGAATCCTCACGCTCTTGATCGGCAATTCTATCCTCCATGGGTGTCTCGCAACGCCATGGGGAGCGGCGGTTCGCCGGGCGTCAAGCCGGGCGAGCCGCCGCAGCCTGTGCAACCCGGGGATGACGGCTGTCGGAGGGGGTGAAGCATGACGCCCGACCATCCCATGCCGGCCGCCGGCCCGCAGGCAGAACGCGAGGCCGAGTTTACGCCCGACCCGCCGATTGAGGCCGCCAACGTCGCGGTGCTGAAGGACGAGCGGGGCACCGCGCGCTTCCGCTGCGTCGGCTGTCGCGAGGACATCGTGAGCTATTGCCACAACGGGCCGCCGGTCTGCGCCTGCTGCCGCGCGATGCCGGGCTGGCATCGTCATCCCGAGCTCGCGCGGGTCCTAGGCCATCGGCCGGGCGGTGCGGCGTGAAGCGGCGGGGGGTCCTGTTCGGCCTGCTCGCCGCACCGGCGCTGCCGTTCGTGCCGGCGGCGGCCGATGACGCCTCGGGCGCGCTTCGGGCGATCGAGCGTCTGTCGGCCGAGAACTGGCGGGCGGCGGGCTCTCGCGCTCGTCTGATCGACCCGCGGATGCTGCCGGCATCGCCCTCTTGTGTCCTTCTCGATGAGGAGGTCGACAGTCCGGAACGGCTGGCCGAGGTGCAGCGCCTCGTCAGGATTTTTTCCGAGGTTTCCGCGTCCGCAGATCCAGCGCCAGGAACGTCGCGGCCATCTCATACGGCCGAATCTCCGGCTGTACCGACGCCAGCAGCGTCAGCTTCTTGTGGGCGGCCTTCATGACGTCGCGCACCTGCTCTTCGCTCAACAGTCCGCGATCCTGCAGATGGTCGATGAGCCCCCAGGCGAGGCCATACGCCTGGATGCCCATGATGACGCTCAATTCGTCCTCGGACTTCGCCATGTCTGCCTCCCTTGTTGCGGGGCAAGCATGACACGCCGCGCCTTCCAGCCGAACAAGCCGATCGACCCCGAGTTGCCGAAGGCGGCGGTGCAGCGGCTGATCGACCAGTCGGGCGGCGTCCAGCGTGTCGCGATCCGGATCAATCGGGCGCCGCCCACCGTCTATGCCTACGCCGACGGGCAGGTCTCCGACGAAATGACCTTCGCCCAGGTGGCGCAGCTCACCTCGCCCACGACGCCCGCCGCCGCCGAGTACCTGGCGCTGCTGGCCGGCGGCGTCTTCTTCCCGATGCCGGCGGCCGACAGCGAGATCGGCGAGCTGACCGCCGAGTCGATCGAGCGGCACGGCGATGCGGTGGCCGAGGTCGTGCGCGCGATGCGCGACGGCAAGATGAGCAGCGACGAACGGCCGGCCGCGATCGTCGAGATCGACGAGGCCATCCGCGCCCTGGTGCACCTGCGCACCGCCGTCTCGGGCAAGTCGCCCGGCGACACCGGCAACGGTTAGCCAGACGGGGCGGGGGAGAATGTCAGCGTCACGGGAAATGTCTTCGGCGAGGGGGCCGACCGCGCGCCCGTCCAGGCAGGAAGCGAGGGCCCATGGCCCGCTCGGCCTGGGCGGGACGCGCGGCTTCTCGCGCGCCGAGCTCGACCTGTATCCGACGCAGCCGTCCGTCGCGCGCGTGCTGGTCGAGGCCGAACAGTTTCCCGGCGGCGCCTGGGAATGCGCCTGCGGGCTGGGCGACCTGTCGCGGATCCTGATCGCCGCCGGCGTCGACACCTTGTCGACCGACATCGCGTCGCGCGGCTACGGGCGGGGCGGCGTCGACTTCCTGCGGACGGTGAAGCTGCGCCGGCCGAACGTCGTGACCAACCCGCCCTTCGTCCACTGGAAGGCGTTCGCGCTGCACGCGCTGCGGCTCGGCGCCGCCAAGGTCGCGCTGCTCGGCCGCGTGCTGATGCTGGAAGACTGGGACGATCGCGCCGAGTTCTTCCGGCGCACCCGCCTGTCGCGCGTCCTGGTCGCCGGCCGCGGCACCGAGATGCGGGCGCACGGCTCGCGCGATCGCGGCCACAAGGGCGTGATCGCCTACGCCTGGTACATCTGGGACCGGGCGGCGCGCTGGGCCGGCGGGCCGATCGTGCACTGGCCGCGCGCGCCGATCTCGACGAGCGGGCGGGCGTTCGCATGAGCGATCTCGCCACCGTCCATCGCCTGGCGCCGGCCTCGGCCGCGCCCAACAGCCGCGTCGCCCGCAAGGCCGCGACCATCGCGGCGATGGTGAAGGCGATCCGGGATCTCGCGCGCCAGGGCATCTACCAGCCGAGCAACACACAGATTGCCGGCCTGTCGGGCGCGGGATCCAGCGAGCCGGCGCGGCTGTTCGGATCGACCGCCGATCTCTGCGCCCACGTCGCCCGCCACTACGCCGCCGACCTGGTCGACACGCTCGACCTGTCGCCCCGGGCGCGGGCTGCGCTCACGCCCCGCGACGAGCGCGCGATCGCCATGGCGGTGCTGGGCGGGCGTCGGTTGGAGGATGGGCAGTGAAGGGCCCGGCATGAATTGCCCGAAATGCGACGCTGACATCAGCGATAGTTACGAACGCGACGACCCGTCCTGCGGGATCAGCGCGGGCTGGTACTGCGATGCCTGCGACCTTGCCATAGGCGAATGGGAGTACCCGCCCGAGCCTATGGAAGGCGACGTGTTCCCCGTGTCTCGCGACCCGGGCGAATCGCTTGGCACGCCCATCTCAGAACTCGCGGGCCGTCCCGACGGCACTGCCGAAGGTGATCGCAAGTACGCGGAGTTTGTTCGGATCGCAAAGTCATGGGGCTTCGACTGATGCGCCCCCTCGATCCCCTCGACAAGCTGCGCACGCCCGACGGCGCGCTCGAGCGCCAGGGCCGGCGCAATCCCCATGCGGCGCGCGATCGCGAGGAATGGTCGAAGCGGGCCAACGAGATCCGCGCCCGGATCGACGTGTCGGTCGTCGTCGGCCGCGTCGTGACCTTGAAGAAGGCGGGCAACGCCAGCGAGCATATCGGCCTCTGCCCGTTCCACAACGAGGCGACGCCCAGCTTCACCGTCTCCGACAAAAAGAAGTTCGCCCATTGCTTCGGCTGCGGCTGGCACGGCGACGCGATCGCCTTCGTGATGGAGCGCCAGAAGCTGGAGTTCCGCGAGGCCGTCGAGCTGCTGGAAGGCCGGCACGGTCTGGCGAGCCTGAAGGCGGCGCGGCCGGTGCCGGCGAAGCCCAAGGCGCCGCAGCGCGAGGATCTCGACAAGGCCGAGCGCGTGCAAAAGATGTGGGCCGACGCGCGGCCGCTCACGAAGGGCGATCCGGTCGACCGCTACCTGCGCGGCCGCGGCCTGCTGCCGCTGGCCGACTGGATCGGCGGCGAGCTCGCCGACTGGTGCGCCACCCACTATCGCGACAATGCCGGCTGGTCGCTCGACCTGCGCTTCGCGCCGTCGTGCTGGCATGGGCTGGAGAAGCGGCACCTGCCGGCCATGATCGCCGCGCAGCGCCGCGCCGGCGTGCTGACCAGCGTGCATCGCACGTATCTGTCGGTGACCGGCGTCGGCGTGACCAAGGCCGGGACGCAACGCGACAAGGCGATGTTCGGCGATCCGAACGGGACGATCATCCTGCTGGGCCCACTGGCCGACCGGATGACCGGCGGCGAGGGGATCGAGACGTCGCACAGCGCGGCCCAGCTCGGCGGCGTCCGCTCGCCGCTCGCCTTCGGCAGCCGCGCCAGCATGGCGAAGACCGCGCTGCCGTTCGAGTGCAGCGACTTCGACTACGCCGCGGATCGCAACCGCTGGCATCGCGAGCCGCACCGCAGCCGGGTCGGCGAGGCCGCCGCCTTGGCCGGCGCCAAGGCCAACGGCACCGGCCGCAAGGTCTCGATCAGCATTCCCGATCTCGGGCCGGGCGAGCTCGGCGACTTCAACGACGTGCTGCGGCTGCGCCTCGGCCTGATCGACCGCGCGTCGGTGAAGGTCGAGGCGCCGCCGGCGCCGACGTCCAGGCCTGCGCAAGTGGTCGATCGCGAGAGCGTCGATGCCGAGCGCCGCGCGAACCTGTCGGCGGCGAAGGACGCGCGCAACGCGGCGAGGATCCGG
>OFDN01001948.1_pt1 | contig 12333 bp, 9 predicted proteins | sample 1520971 | NCBI WGS metagenome assembly OFDN01 (sample SAMEA94257418, study PRJEB24077) | hot springs metagenome | biome: Aquatic biome; feature: Geographical feature; material: Water | place: India | collected 2012-06-12 | depth 5 m | reverse complement strand
CGCTGGCGGCTGATGCAGCCGATGCCGCCTCGGCCGCGCGCCGCTGCACCCGCACGCCGTCGGCGCCGATGGTGATGTCCACCGTCGGCTCGCTGGCGTTGCCGGGCTTTTCGATGCGCACGCGCGGCACCGGCGGTGGCGCCGGCGGCTTGGGCACGCTGGGGCCGCGCTCCACCTCCTCGGTGATGCGCCAGCTGAACGGCGGCAGCCGCTGCACGATGCTGACCAGCACCAGCAGCAGCACGGACAGCACCGCAAAGCGCTTCCAGCTGATGCTGACCAGCCAGGCGGCATAGGACCGGAAGGCCGGCACCCACGCCGCTGCCCAGCCTTGCCAGGTACCGGGCTTGCCGATGGATGTCGCTCGGAAATCTTGGGCGGACATGAGGCACTGACGGAATGTCGATGCCTCACTGTACGCAGTGGCCTGCAGTCCACGCGCGGGGCGCGCGACACACTGCAGGCGGGTGGGCACAGGCGGTCGCCTGGCCCGACCGGTGGCGTGTCGTTACTGGATGCCCTGGAATGCGACCAGGAACAGAAGCACGACAACCATGGCCATTTGTACGGCTCGCTGTTGGTTCATAGTGCGGGTTCTCCCTAATGACCTGCAGCCTACAGGCATTGAGTGACCGGCACCACCACCCTCTTGAGCCGAAGCTGTAACAAGATTTGTGCAGCGCAGCACGCAGGCCGGTCGAGGGCCTGCGATTGTTGTTTTATTGCTTCACCGCTTCCACCTGCACCACCAGGCGCATGGTGTCGCTGAAGCCGTAGTTCAGGCCGTAGTTGACGCCGAACAGGCTGCGGGTGATGGTGGTTTCGAAGTCGCCGCCGCACACCTCGCGCTTGAGCATCGGGTTCTGGTAGCAGTTGAACTTGTTGGCCTTCAGCGTCACCGGCTGGGTCTTGCCTAGCAGCGTCAGGGTGCCGGCCACTTCGGTGACCTTGTCGCCGCTGAAGGTGAACTTGTCGCCCACGAACTTGGCGGTCGGGAATTCGGCCGTGTTCAGGATGTCCTTGCTCTGCAGGTGCTTGTCGAAGGCGGCGGTGCCGCTGTTGACCGAGGTGGTGTCGATGGTGATTTCCACCTTGCCGGTCTTGGCGGCGCGGTCGAAGCTAACTGTGCCTTCCTTCTTGTCGAAGCGCGCGCGGTTGGTCGAGGTGCCGAAGTGGTCGATCTCGAAGGTGACGAAGGTGTGCGTCGGGTCCACCGCGTAGTCGGCAGCATGCGCCGGAACGGCAAAGGCGGCAGCCAGGGCGAGGGCGGCGAGGGTCGTGGTCTTCTTGATCATGGGGCAGTCCTGTGGGGGTTGCAGGGCGGGTTGGGAGGAATGAGTCGGGGAATCAGAGCGCGCCGATGCCGGTGAGTTGCAGCTTGAACTTCACCTGCACGTCGTTGGCCACCATCGAGGTGTCGGCCCATTCGCCTTCGCCAATCTTGAAGTCGGCGCGCTTGAGCACGAAGCCGCCGGTGGCGGTGGTGGCGCCGCCGGCCTGCGTGAGCACCACCGGCACGGTCATGTCGCGCACGTTGCCCTTGATGTTGAGCTTGCCGGTCACGTCGAACTTGCCGGGGCCGGTGGCCTTCACCCCGGTGGAGGTGAAGCTGGCCTGCGGGAACTTGGCGACGTTGAACCACAGCGGCTTGACCACCTCGGCCTCGCTCTCGGGCGCACCCAGGTTGATGCTGGCCAGGTCGATGGACAGGGCGATGCGCGCCGTCTCGGGCTTCTTCGGGTCGAAGTCCACCTGGGCGTCGAACTTGCGGAACTTGCCGTCCACCGGCACGCCCATCTGGCGGCTGGTGAACTGGATCTCGCTCTGCGCGGGCACCAGCTTGGCGGGTTGGGCCCAGGCCGGCGCGGCGGCCACCAGGGCGGCGGCCAGCAACGGGCCGGTAAGGAAGGAAGCGGCAGGAAACGTCATGGTGGTGAACCTTCAGGAGCGGCCGGGCAGCATGCGGCGCAGCAGGCCGTCGCGGTCGATGAAATGGTGTTTGAGGGCGCCGGCCACGTGCAGCAGCACCAGCGCGGCGAGGGTGTAGGCGAGCCAGGCGTGCCAGGGCTTGATGGCCGCGGCCAGCGCCTTGTCCACCGGCACGAAATCTGGCAGCGGCAGCAGGCCGAACACCACGATGGGAAAGCCCGCGGCCGAGCTGTAGGCCCAACCCACCAGCGGCACCGCGAAGAACAGCAGGTACAGCAGCTGGTGCGTGGCATGCGCCGCGCGCTGCTGCCAGCGGGGCATCGGCAGGTCGGGCGGCGGCCGGTGCGTCAGCCGCCACAGCAGCCGCAGCGCCGACAGCGCGAGGATGACGACCCCCGCCCACTTGTGCCAGTTGTAGAGCTTGAGCCGCTGTGGCGAGAACGGCATGCCGGTCATCGCATAGCCCACGACCAGGCTGCCCAGGATGAGCAGGGCCAGCAGCCAGTGCAGCAGCATGGCCGGCGCGGTGTAACGGTGGGAGAAATGGGCGGTCGACATGGAGCGGCAGTGTGCCCAGCGCCGGCCGGAGGCCGGTTCAGCAGGCTTCACGTCTCGCTTCAGATGGTTTGAATGGCCGGTGGTTCCCACCACAGGTGCGCGGCGGCCTGCGCCTGGGCCTGGAGCACCGGTTCCGGCAGCAGCCGGTGGCGCAGGCAGAAGTCCAGCGTCACCAGCGCCGCATCCACCGTCATTTCGCCCGCCTGCGCCACAGCGGCGGCCTCGGCCACCGGCACGCAGTGAAAGCCGGCGACCTCGCCGTCCTGGTTGCACGGCTCCAAGCCGGGCGGCAACTGCAGGTCGAAGGCGAACAGGTGCTCGAACTGCAGGCCTTCGGGCACGTCGCGCGCCAGCCGCATCACCCGGCCGCGGCGAGCCGCCTGCATCACTTCAGCGCCCAGGCCTGCTTCCTCCCAGCCTTCGCGTACAAGCGTTTCGAATGGCGTCTGGCCCAGCGGCACGCCGCCGCCCACGAGGTTGTCGAGCAGCCCGGGGTCGGTGGGCTTGGTGGTGCTGCGCCGGCCCAGCCACAAATGGGTAGGCCGGCCTAGTGGATCGGCCAGGTAGCCGTTGGCATGCGCGCCCAGCGTCAGCGTGCCCCAGAAGCGCGCGGCGGCGCGCTCGATGACGGCCAACGGCGGTGCGTCGGCCGGCCCGGCCGGGTCCGTCACCGGCAGCCACTCGTGCCGCCAGCCGCGCACCCAGCCCTGGGCCTGCAGCCGCAGGTTGAGCGGCGTGAACCAGGCCGTGGCCTGCTCGGCATCTGCCAGCGCCGCCGGCGCATGCAGGCCGTCGGCTGCCAGGTGCAGCGCGGGGTCCAGCGCCTGCAGACCGGGCAACAGCGCGCTGGCCACGCTGCCCACCCGGCGGCCGGCAAGGAAGAAGGGCTGGCGCGGCAGGCGGCGCATGCGGGCTTGGGCGATGCAGGGCCAGGGGCGGAGGGCGTCGGTCACGGCCGGATGGTAGGCGGCCCGCCAAGCGCCGGGATGGCGTCTGACACGCGCCGCCGCCGGGCGCCGACTGCGCGGGCGCGGCGCGCTTCGTACATTGAAATCAACCCCAGGAGCCCACCATGCACCGCCGCCGCCGCCACCCCTCTGCCAGCCAACGCCCCCAGAACCACAAGGCGCCGCCCGGATTCCGGCTGTCGGTGGCCACCTTCGCGGCCGGCATCGCTGCTGCGCTGGTGATGATCGGTGCCAATGCCGACGAGTCGCACGCTGCAGCGCCGCAAGAGATCGGCACCGCGCATGTTGCGCTGACCATCGGGCGCTGACCCGCGCCCCCGGTCGGTTACTGCCCGGTCAGCTCCGGGTAAACCATGAAGGCGGGTGACAATCCGCCCATGCCTCCTTGCAGTTTGGCGGGCCGGCCTTGAGCCCGGTCCAGCGGCCCTTGCAGGCCATATGTTTCGTCGTCCTGGCCGTGGCCTGCTTCGCAGGCCTGGATACCGGCACCAAGATGGTCAGCGCCACCGTGCCGGTGGTGATGGCGGTGTGGTTCCGCTACCTGTTCCAGGCCCTGGCCACCGCGCTGGCCATGTTGCCCCGCCGCGGCATGCGACTGCTGCACACCCGCCAGCCGGGGTTGCAGGTGGCCCGCGGCGCGCTGCTCACCGCCTCCAGCGTGTTCTCGTACCTCAGCCTGATGCATATGCCGATCGGCGAATTCACCGCCATCGTCATGCTGACGCCGCTGATCATCACCCTGATGGCCGCCACCTCGCTGGGCGAGCGCATTTCGCCGCTGCGCTGGCTGTGCGTGGCCGGCGGCTTCATCGGCGCCATCACCGTCATACGTCCCGGCAGCGAGGTCTTCAGCCTCGCCAGCCTGATGCCGCTGGGCCTGGTGGCCACGAACGCGGCCTACCAGGTGCTGACCAGCCGGCTGGCGCGCACCGAGGAAGCATCGACCATGCACTTCTACACCGGCTGCGTGGGTGCCGGGCTGCTGACGGTGCTGCTGCCCTTCGTGTGGACGGCGCTGTCGCCGGCGGTGTGGCTGGCACTGATCGGCATGGGCCTGTGCAGCACGCTGGGCCATTACATGCTGATCCTGGCGTACGGCAAGGCGCCGGTGGCCGTGCTGACGCCCTACCTGTACCTGCAGATCGTGTTCGCGACGCTGGCCGGCTGGCTGGCCTTCGCGCACATGCCGGATGGCTGGGCCATCACCGGCATCCTGACCATCGGCGTGTGCGGTGCCTTCGGCACCTGGCTGACGGCGCGGGACAAGGCGCGGGTGGCGGTGGCGGCCTGACGCGACCGCGCCCGGACTGATCAGTCCAGCGTCATCAGGCTGGCATTGCCGCCCGCCGCGGCGGTGTTGATCGACACGCTGCGCTCCAGCAGCAGGCGTTCCAGTGCGAAGACGCCGGGCCGGTGCTGGCCGGGTGCGGCCACCTGCAGGCCGACGATGGCGCCTTCCCGCTGGGCCAGCGCCCGGCTGGCGGCACGGGCAGCCTCGGCGTCGCCGTGCAGCAGCATCGCGTCGATGGGGGCGACGGTGGCCGCCTGCGTCCAATCCCCCGGCACCGTGCTGACCCGGCCGCGCAGCGCGGCGGGCAGGGTTTCCAGCGCCTGCCGGCTGGCCGCGCCCTCCACCCACACGGCCGACGAACCCGCGGCCAGCACATGCGCCAGCTGGCACAGCAGGTCGTCGGCATCGCCCGTCGCGGCCACGCACAGCACCGCATGGCGCGGCAAAAGCCGGTAGACGTTGCGCTCGCCGGTGGGCCCCGGCAGCAGCGCCTGCATGCCGACGGTTGACTGACGGACCAGCGCCTCGCACAGCGCGCCCAGCCACGGCGCCGATGGCCGGCTGGCGGCCAGCGCCTGCAGCGGCGCCTGCAGCACCGCACGGGCGCCGGGTTCCAGCACCGGCAGCGGCGACTGCACCGGCCCGGCCACCAGCCGGCGCAGGTACAGGGGCCCGCCGGCCTTCGGCCCGGTGCCGGACAGACCTTCGCCGCCGAACGGCTGCACGCCCACCACGGCGCCCACGATGTTGCGGTTGACGTAGTGGTTGCCGGCCTGCACCCGCTCCGTCACCAGCGCAATGGTCTCGTCGATGCGGGTGTGCAGGCCCAGCGTCAGGCCGTAGCCGCTGACGTTGATCTCATCGATCAGCGCCGGCAGCGCCTCGCGCCGGTAGCGCAGCACGTGCAGCACCGGGCCGAACACCTCGCGCTGCAGCTCGGCCAGCGCGCCGATCTCGATCACCGCCGGCGGCACGAAGCTGCCGCGCGCCAGTTGCTGCGCATCGCCGGCCAGCCGCTGCACCGCGCGGCCGCGCTGCTGGAAGGCGGCGATGTGACGCTCGATGCCCTGGCGGGCGTCCTCGTCGATCACCGGGCCGACGTCGGTGCTCAGTTCGTCAGGCCGGGCCAGCTTCAGCTCGCGCAGCGCGCCGTGCAGCATGGTCAGCACATGGTCGGCCACGTCGTCCTGCAGGCACAGCACGCGCAAAGCGGAGCAGCGCTGGCCGGCGCTGTCGAAGGCGGAGGTCACCACGTCGGTCACCACCTGCTCGGCCAGCGCGGAGGAGTCCACGATCATCGCGTTCTGCCCGCCGGTCTCGGCGATCAGCAGCGGCGGCTGGCCGCGCTCATCCAGCCGACCGGCCAGGCTGCGCTGCAGCAGCCGCGCCACCTCGGTGGAGCCGGTGAACATCACGCCGCGGATGCGCTCCTCGGCCACCAGCGCGGCGCCCACGGTCTCGCCGCGGCCGGGCAGCAACTGCAGCGCGCCGCCGGGTACGCCGGCCGCATGCAGCAGCGCCACCGCCTGCGCGGCGATCAGCGGCGTCTGCTCTGCCGGCTTGGCCAGCACGGTGTTGCCGGCGGCCAGTGCCGCGGCCACCTGGCCGGTGAAGATGGCCAGCGGGAAATTCCAGGGGCTGATGCAGACGATGGGGCCCAGCGGGCGGGTGTCGTTCGTGAGCTCCGCGCGGGCCTGGGCCGCGTAGTAGCGCAGGAAGTCCACCGCCTCGCGCACCTCGCCGATGGCGTTGCCCAGCGTCTTGCCGGCCTCGCGCACGATCAGGCCGAGCAGCGGTTGCATCTGCGCTTCCAGGGTGTCGGCGGCACGTTCCAGCAGCGCGGCGCGGTCAGCCGGTGGCGTGGCGGCCCAGGCGGGGGCGGCGGCCACCGCGGCGGACACGGCGTCGCGGGCGTCGTCGGCCGTGGCTTCGATCACCTCGCCCACGACGTCGCGGCGGTCGGCGGGGTTGGTCACGGGCTGCGCCTCGCCGGCTTCGCGCGGTTGCCCGTCGACCAGCGGCACCGCGCGCCAGGCCGCGCCAGGCCGCAGCAGCGCACCGGCCAGCGAGGCCAGCCGATGCTCGTTGGACAGGTCGATGCCCGCGCTGTTGGCACGCGCCGGCCCGAACAGCTCGCGCGGCAGCACGATGCCGGGATGCGGCAGGCCGGCCTGGCCCTCGGCGGCGGCCGCGGCGTCCACCACCGCCACCGGGTCGGCCACCAGCTGCTCGATCGGCACGGCCTCGTCGGCGATGCGGTTGACGAAGGAGCTGTTGGCGCCGTTCTCCAGCAGCCGGCGCACCAGGTAGGCCAGCAGCGTCTCATGCGTGCCCACCGGTGCGTAGATGCGGCAGGGCCGGGCCAGGCCGCCTTCGGCGCGCGCGCCCACCACCTGGGCGTACAAGGGCTCGCCCATGCCGTGCAGGCACTGGAACTCGTACTGGCCGGCGTAGTAGTTCTGGCCGGCCAGGTGGTAGATGGCCGCCAGGGTGTGCGCGTTGTGCGTGGCGAACTGCGGGTACACCGCCTCGGGCGCGGCCAGCAGCTTGCGGGCGCAGGCCAGGTAGCTCACGTCGGTGTGCACCTTGCGCGTGTACACCGGGTAGCCCTCCAGGCCGTCGACCTGGGCGCGCTTGATCTCGCTGTCCCAATAGGCGCCCTTGACCAGCCGCACCATCAGCCGCCGCCGCGTGCGGCGGGCCAGGTCGATCACGAAATCCAACACATGCGGGCAGCGCTTCTGGTAGGCCTGCACCACGAAGCCGATGCCGTGCCAGCCTTCTAGGCCGGGGTCGGCGCACAGCTGCTCCAGCAGGTCGAGCGAGAGCTCCAGCCGGTCGGCCTCCTCGGCGTCGATGTTGAGGCCGACGTCATGGCTGCGCGCCAGCAGCGCCAGCTTCAGCAGCCGCGGATACAGCTCGGTGAGCGTGCGACCGACCTGCGCGCGGCTGTAGCGCGGGTGCAGCGCCGACAGCTTGATGGAGATGCCCGGCCCTTCGTAGATGCCGCGCCCGGCCGACGCACGGCCGATGGCATGGATGGCCGCCTCGTAGGAAGCGAGGTAGCGCTGGGCATCCGCCTCGGTCAGCGCGGCTTCGCCCAGCATGTCGTACGAATAGCGGAAGCCCTCGGCCTCGCGCCAACGGGCGTTCGACAACGCCTCGTCGATCGTCTGGCCGGTGACGAACTGCTCGCCCATCAGGCGCATGGCCATGTCCACGCCCTTGCGGATCAGCGGCTCGCCGCTCTTGGCCACCACGCGGGCCAGCGCGCTGGCCAGGCCGGTCTCGGTGTGGGTGGTGACCAGCTTGCCGGTGACCACCAGGCCCCAGGTGGCTGCATTGACGAACAGCGAGCCGCTGCGGCCCAGGTGCGCGGCCCAGTTGCCGTCGCCGATCTTGTCGCGGATGAGCGCATCGCGCGTGGCGGCGTCAGGTATGCGCAGCAGCGCCTCGGCCAGGCACATCAGCGCCACGCCTTCCTGCGACGACAGCGAGAACTCCTGCACCAGGCCCTGCACCAGGCCTTCCCGCCCGCCGGCGGCCTTGCGCTCGCGCAGCCGTGTGGCCAGCTGGCCGGCCAGCGCCTGCACCGCGGCCGCCTGGCCGGCCGGCAACCGGGCCTGCTCCAGCAGCACCGCCACCGCCTCCGGCTCCGGCCGGCGATAGGCAGACGTGATCGCCGCGCGCAGCACGCTCTGCGGGCGCAGCTGGGAGGCGAATTCGGCGAAAGGACGGACGGTGACTTGAGCGGTGTGCATGGTGCTTCCTGGGTGTGCGGCCACTATAGGAATCGCCCCGGGCCAAGGCAACGGCCGGGCCAGACGGCTTGCCGATGCAGCCATAGGCAAAAGTGCTGGCTGCCGCCGATACTGGTGCGATGGACCTGCGACAGCTCAAGTACTTCACCCGCATCGTGGAGCTGGAAAGCCTGACGGCGGCCGCGCAATCGCTGCACGTGGCGCAGCCTTCGCTGAGCCAGCATGTGGCCAAGCTGGAGGCGGTGCTGGGCGTGAAGCTGCTGGAGCGCGGCGCCCGCGGCGTGCGCAGCACGGCCGCCGGCCAGCGCCTGTACGAGCAGGCCAAGGCCCTGCTGCGGCAGGCGCAGGAGGTGGCGGCGCACGTGCGCCAGGAAGCGGCGGGCGACGTGGTGGGCCTGGTGCGGCTGGGCCTGCCGGCCAGCACCTCGCGCCGGGTGGCGGTGGCACTGCTGCGGGCGCTGCGGCAGGCGCATCCGGGCGTCACGCTGGAGATCGTCGAGGGCTCCACCGCCTACATCGCCGAGATGGTGCAGCGTCATCTGCTGGACCTGGGCGTGACGGTGCAGGCCGCCGATGCGGGCCGCATCGACAGCCTGCCGCTGGTGACCGAGGAACTGCTGCTGGTGGGTCCGCCCGGCAGCGCGCTGGCCGGGCCCGTGGCGGTGGAGCAGCTGTGCACCCTGCCGCTGCTGCTGCCGGCCTTCCCGAATGCCATCCGCGTGCGCATCGAGCAGCTGTGCAACGCCGCCGGCCTGCGCTACCAGCTGGTGGCCGAAAGCGCCGCCGCACCGGTGATGACTGCCGCCGCGCAAGCCGGCCTGGCCTGGACGATCCTGCCCTGGTCGGCGGTGGAGCGCGAGGATCCGGCCAGCCTCACCTGCCTGCCCATCGCCGGCCGGGCCTTCATGCGCACGCTGGCGGTGTGCACCGCGCCGTCTGCCACCGGCCAGCCGGCCTGTGAAGCCGTGAAGGCGCAACTGGCCGCGGTGGTGTCGCAGATGGTGGCCGGCGGCGACTGGCGGCATGCCGAAGTGCCGGGGCGGCGGTGATTCAGCAGGCGCGCGGTCGGGCGCTCAGTACGACGTCACCGCGCTCGGCTGCCCGCCCTTGAAGGTGAACACCGTCACCGGCGACGACTTCAGGTCGCGCTTGTCGTCGAAGGCATAGGTGCCGGCGGCGCCCTTGTAGCCGCCCTTCTGCAGGGCCTCGGCCACCTTGGCGGGATCGGCGCTGCCCGCGCTCTGCATGGCTTGGGCCATCAGGTGCACGGCGTCGTAGAAGTTCACCGCATAGGTCAGCGGATCGCGTTGGCCGTTGGCAGCGCGGTAGGCGGCCACGAAGGCCTGGCCTTCGGACGCGCGCTGGATCATCGCGCCGCCCTGGGTGCACCAGACGTTCTCGCCGACGGCGTCGCCGCCGGCCAGCTTGGCGGTCTCGCTGGAGCACAGGCCGTCGCCGCCCAGCAGCCTGGCGGTGATGCCGAGCTGCTTCATCTGCCGCGCCATCGGGCCGGCCTGGGCCGAATAGCCGCCGAAGAAGATGGCGTCGGGCTTGGCCGCCTTGATGCTGGTGAGCACCGGCGTGAAGTCGGTGGCCTGGCCCGATACGTATTCGGTCTTCACCACTTCCAGGCCGTTGGCCTTGCCGGCCGCGCTGAACTCCTGCGCCAGGCCCTGGCCGTAGGCGCTGCGGTCGTCGATCACGGCCACGCGCTTGACCTTCAGTTCCTTGGCGGCGTACACGGCCATCTTCACGCCCAGCGCGGTGTCGGCCGCGCCCACGCGGAACAGCCGCGAGAAACCCTGCTGCGTGATCTTCGGGTTGGACGACACGGTGGCCACCACCACGCCGGCCTGGTCGTACACACGCGATGCCGGCATCGTCACGCCCGAGTTGTACGGGCCGACGACGAAGCGCACGCCACTGTCCACCAGCTTCTGTGCCACGGCCACGCCCTGCCGCGGGTCGGCCTGGTCGTCTTCGGCCTTGAGCACCAGGCGCAGCGGCCGGCCGCCCACGCTGGGCTTGCGGGCATTGACCTCGTCCACCGCCAGCTTGGCGCCGGCCAGGTTGTCCTGCCCGTTGCCGCTCTGCGGTCCGGACAAGGGGCTGCTGAGGCCGATCGGCACGACCAGTTCCTGCGCCTGGGCCGTGGCCCAGGGCGAGGACGACAACACGGCGGTGGCCACGGCGGCTTTCAGGGAGATCGACAGGGCCGCACGGCAGGCGGCGTTCAGGCAAAGAGGCATCGTCAAGGGTCGAAATGAAGACTGCGGTTCAGGAAAGGAAGGAGAGCGGCTTCAAGCCACCCGCCGTGCCGCCGACTGGCCGGCGCGCCACTGCGCCATCAGCCCCTCCCACTTCGGCCGCGCGGTGGCCAGGTGGCGGGCCTTCACATGGCCATAGCCGCGGATGTCCTCGGGGATGCTGGCGATCTCCACCGCCAGCGGCAGGCGCTCGGCGCTCAGGCCCTGCAGCAGCTCGTCGATGCAGGCCTTGTAGTCGACGATCAGCGCGCGCTCCATGCGGCGCTCCTCGGTGCGGCCGAACACGTCGAAGGCGGTGCCGCGCAGGCCCTTGAACTTCGCCAGCACGCCGAAGGCCTTGTGCATCCACGGGCCGAAGGGGCGCTTGACCAGCTCGCCGCGTTCGTTGGTCTTGGCCGTCATCGGCGGGGCCAGGTGGTGCACCAGCTTGTAGTCCCCCTCGAACATGGAGGCGATCTTCTCGTCGAAGCCGGTCTGCGTGTGCAGCCGCGCCACCTCGTACTCGTCCTTGTAGGCCATCAGCTTGAACAGGTAGCGCGCCACGGCCTCCGAAAGCCGCGTGCCGCCCAGCGCCGCTTCGGCCTTGCGCACCTTCTCGACGAAGGCGCGGTACTGCTCGGCGTAGGCCGCGTCCTGGTAGTCGGTGAGGAAGGCCACGCGCTTGCCCACCAGCTCGTCGATCGACGGCTTCTTCACGAACTGGATCACCTGCGCGGCCTTGAACAGCGCCTGCACCGCGGCCAGGTCGTGGGCGCAGCGGCGGCCCCACTCGAACGCCGCCTTGTTGTTGTCCACCTGCACGTTGTTCAGCTCGATGGCGCGCATCAGCGCGGCATGGCTCAGCGGCACGCGGCCCTTCTGCCAGGCGTAGCCCAGCATCAGCGGGTTGGTGTAGATCGAGTCGCCGATCAGCTGCACCGCCACCTGCTCTGCATCGAAGGCACCCAGCTCGCCGGGGCCGACGGACTTGGCCAGCGTCGTCTCGCAATGGCCGGCCGGGAACTGCCAGTCGGGGTTCTGCACGAAGGCCGCGGTGGGCGCGCCGTGGGTGTTCATCGCCACGAAGGTGCGGCCCGGCTTGAGCACCGCCATCGTGGCCTTGTTGGCGCCCACGATGGGGTCGCAGGCGATTACCAGGTCGGCCTTGGCGGTGTCCACCTTGGTGGTGAAGATGGCATCGGCGCGGTTGGCGATCTGGATGTGGCTCCAGGTGGCGCCGCCCTTCTGCGCCAGGCCGGCCGCGTCCTGCGTGACCACGCCCTTGCCTTCCAGGTGGGCGGCCATGCCCAGCAGCTGGCCGATGGTGATGACGCCGGTGCCGCCCACGCCGGCCACCACGATGCCCCAGGCCTGCTCGGCCACCGGCAGCGCGGGTTCGGGCAGCGGCGGCAGGGTGCTCAGGTCGCCCTTCTTCTCTTTTTTCGGCTTCTTCAGCGTGCCGCCTTCCACCGTGACGAAGCTGGGGCAGAAGCCCTTCAGGCACGAATAGTCCTTGTTGCAGCTGTTCTGGTTGATGCGGCGCTTGCGGCCGAACTCGGTCTCCACCGGCTCCACGCTCA
>OFDN01001946.1_pt1 | contig 12355 bp, 8 predicted proteins | sample 1520971 | NCBI WGS metagenome assembly OFDN01 (sample SAMEA94257418, study PRJEB24077) | hot springs metagenome | biome: Aquatic biome; feature: Geographical feature; material: Water | place: India | collected 2012-06-12 | depth 5 m | reverse complement strand
GCAAGAGTTGAGTGATAGCATTTAATTATTGAAAAACAACGAATTTAAATTTTAGGAAAGTTTAAGTATGGGTGCAAATTCTGCGCTAATTTTTGGCATTATCATTAACGTAGCGATTTTGCTCGTATTCTTCCGTTTCTTAATGCAATTGGCAGCGGTGAGTCCTTATAACCCTGTGGTGCTTTCAACCATTAAAGCCACCAAAATTGTAGATGTATTTGGACGTATTTTTCCAACGGTTGGCAAAGGTCGAGTTAACTCTGCAGCCTTGGCTTTGTTGGTGGTGTTGTATCTACTCAAAATTTTTGGTGTTATGTATCTCAATGGTGCGATGCCGAATAGTCCAATTCACTTACTGATTCTGACTTTTGTGACCATGATTCAGGATTTAATCCGTTTCTGTCGTTATTTGATTTTTGCCACCATTATTTTGAGTTGGGTGGTGATGTTTACTCAATCTCGTGGCCCGTATATTGAGGTGATTCAAGAGTTGGCAGAGCCGTTATTAGCACCATTTCGTCGTTTATTGCCGAACATGGGCATGATTGATTTGTCGCCAATTATTGCATTTTTGGCTTTATATATCGCTGAAATTATTATGAATCAGGTAGCGATTGTATTGCTGACTGGCTTATAAGTCGCATTATCCTAAAACATTAAAAAGGACTCGATTTGAGTCCTTTTTTTGTAGTTTAAGTTTGGGCTAACGACCTTAATAAGTCTTCAGAAATACAAATAACCTGCATCCTGACCTCCTTCTAGGCGAAGGAAGGTGCTGAAAAAAGAGAGCGCAACGACTTTAGTGCGCTTCATCCCAGTTATTGCCTTTTCCGACTTCCACCACCAATGGTACAGAAATTTCCACCACAGATTGCATGACTTCTGCCAACTTCGGCGCGAGTTCATCTGCCGCATCTGCATCGACTTCAAATACCAATTCATCGTGTACTTGCAGCAACATTTTGGCTTGCGCTTGCGGTAACATTTTGTCGACTTCAATCATCGCCATTTTAATAATATCAGCTGCAGAGCCTTGTAATGGCGCGTTAATTGCCGCACGTTCTGCCGCTTTACGTACCATCATATTACGTGCAGCAATATCTGGCGTATAGAGGCGACGACCTAAAATAGTTTCTACAAAACCTTGTTCTAGCGCGACTTGGCGGGTACGTTGCATATATTCATAAATGCCCGGATAACGCTGGAAGTATTGCTTGATGTAGTTTTGTGATTCTTCACGGGTAAACCCAAGCTGACGAATTAAGCCAAATTCCGACATGCCGTAGAGCAGACCGAAGTTTACAGCTTTGGCCTGACGACGCTGATCTGAGGTTACGTCTTCTAAGGCAATACCCAAGACTTCTGCCGCAGTACGGCGGTGCACGTCTTGTCCATGGTTAAAGGCATCGAGTAGGGCATCATCTTGTGAAAAATGTGCCATTAAACGCAATTCGATTTGCGAGTAGTCGGCTGCCAACAACACGCGACCTTCAGGTGCGACAAAGGCTTTACGAATTTGACGACCAATTTCGGTACGAATTGGAATGTTTTGTAAGTTTGGATCAGTAGAAGATAAACGCCCTGTTGCAGTCAAAGCTTGGTGATAACTGGTATGCACTCGATGCGTATCGTTGTTGGCTTGTTTCAGTAAGCCATCGGTATAGGTGCTTTTGAGTTTAGATAAACCACGGTAGTCTAAAATTAAACTACTGATCGGATGCTCAATTTTTTCCAAAACACTTTCACTGGTGCTGTATTGACCTGTTGCGGTTTTCTTGCCGCCTTTGAGTCCGAGCTTATCAAACAGGATTTCACCCACTTGTTTTGGTGAGCTGACATTAAAGTTTTCACCTGCCAATGCTACAATTTGGTTTTCCAAATCTTGCATGGTTTGGGCAAAATCGACACCCAATTGATCTAAAAATTTCAGATCAAGCTGAATGCCGTTTTCTTCCATACTGGTCAGCACACGTGCCACAGGCATTTCAATGTTGTGCAAAATATTGACCAATTCAGGATGCTTTTGTAGCTTCGCAGACAGCACTTCATATAAACGATACGTAACATGCGCATCTTCTGCAGCGTAGTGCGCAGCCGTTTCAATTTCAATTTGATTGAAAGTTTTTTGCTTAACGCCTTTGCCTGCAATTTGCTCATAAGATGTGGTCAGGTGGCTTAAATATAAGCGTGCCACATCATCCATGCCGTGACGGGTTGCGACAGAGTTAAGCACATAAGATGCCAACATGGTATCGAAATACCAACCTTGTAAATGAATACCGTGATTTTCAAGCACATGCGCATCATATTTTAAATGATGCCCAATTTTATCCACCGCATTATTTTCTAAAATAGGTTTGATTTGTGCCAAAACCTGATCACGGTTGAGCTGCTGTGGTGCGCCCTCATAATCATGCGCCAAAGGTACGTAATAGGCATCTTTGGCATCGAACGCGATAGAAAAACCAACAATTTCTGCAACGCGATAATCCAGACTGGTGGTTTCTGTATCAAAGGCAAAACGCTGTGCAGTTTGCAAGCGTTGCAGCAAAGCATCCCAATGCGCCTGATCTAAAATGGTGTGGTATGTTGCTGCACCGAGTTGATCATCAACACTGCTTTGCGTGGCTTGATCTTCAGTTTCAATTTCATTGGCTGTCGGTGCGGCGACTGTTTTTGCAGCTTGTTGATAATTGCTGTTATTTGGGTTATTTGGATGATCGAGCGATTGTAATTGATTACGGAATTCTAGCTCGGTATATAAATTGCGCAAGGCTTCAACATTAGGGTCTTGTAGTTTTAGATCGGCATAACCAAAGTTCAGATCAAGATCACAAACAATGCTGGCCAGTTGATGATCTAGCGCGATGCCATCGGCATTATCCTTAATATTTTTTCCGACTTTACCTTTAATATGGTCGACATTTTCTAAAATTGCACCAATCGAGCCATATTCGGTCAGCAGTTTTGCAGCAGTTTTGGCGCCAATGCCGGGCACGCCCATAATACCATCGGAAGCATCACCCATGAGGGTCAGATAATCAATAATTTGATGCGGCCATACGCCAAACTTGTCAAATACAGCCTGAATATCCATTGGCTTTTCTTTGAAGCTGTCTTCAAGGGTGACTTTTTCAGTCACCAATTGCGCCATGTCTTTATCGCCCGTAGAAATCAGTACTTGCTGTCCTTCGGCTTCGGCACGTTTGGCTAAAGTTCCAATAATATCATCGGCTTCTGCGCCTGGTAGCATGTAAAGTGGAATACCCAAAGCACGAATTAAAGCATGTAAGTATGGAATTTGCTGAGAAAGTTCCTCAGGCATACTTGGGCGGTCACCTTTATAAGTTGGCGATAGTTCGTGACGGAAAGTCGGCTCAGGCGTATCAAAAATTACCGCCATGTGAGTAGGCTGAGTACGACGCATCAACTTTTGAATCGCAGAGATCGCGCCACGAATAGCATTGGTATGTAAACCAGTTGACGTGGTTAATGGTGGTAGTGCGTGAAAGGCACGAAATAGAAAATATGAGCCATCGACCAAGACAAATGGTGGCATGGATTGATTCCTTCTGCAAATAAGCATTTTATTGTACGTGATTTTTGCAGTTGTCGCAGAAACTGATTTTTAAGGCAAGTGTTGCAGACGCACAGTTACCGAATTGCTGATGAATCCTGATTCAGAATCGTGCTGTCTGTTGTATGATCGGAGCCATGACAATATCAATAAAATGAAGAGCAATGCAGACAGGGCAGAATGAAATTCGAATCATTTGGTTCATGCTATTAATCATAATTTCAATTGGCGCATGGTGGCTCGGTGTGCCGATGCTGAGTTATATCTGTGCAGTTGCTGCGGTGGTCAGCGTGATGTTTTTTGTGGGACGAGTGCAGAACTCACTGGAACAGGTTGTGGATGCACAGTCACAAGTACAACGCCAAAGCTCTAAAACTCCTTTATATATCGCCGCTTTTATTGCTTTTTTAGGAATATTGCTGGATTGGTATTTACTGACATCTATTGCTTTAAGTGCATGGATTTTTATGTTGTTGCGATGGTTGCAGCGTTTGGAGCAAGGACTGTATCAATTACAGCAATTACAAAGTGCCGCTAAGCTTCAGGCGCATGCTCAAAAGAGCTATCCTCAAAAGACCAATGCTCAAGAGAAAAAGGTTCAAACGCAATTCGCAGAGCATATTTTAGCCAATACATCTGAAGTTGATGCAAGTCTTTCATCAGTTAAGGCAAATGTGGATGATGGTGTTATATCAACCGCTTCTCAACCTGAAACCATCGCTATTCAATCTGATTCCACATTATCGAGCGAGCCGAATTCTGTTCGGGAACAAGCAGCTCAAGTTTCTTATCCATATCAAGACCAAGAGTATCTACATCAAGAATATTCAGCTCCAGATTTAGCCAAATCCTCAAGGTCTGTTGCACCTTTTGCAACTCAGTCGCGCTCATCAAGTAACAGTTTATTGCAACAAGCTCAATCATGGCTGATACATGGTAATCCTGTATTAAAAGCAGCAATTGTAGTGTTACTCATAGGCGTGGTGTTACTGCTACGTTTTGCTACTGAACATTGGCAATTTAGTTTGGCAGTGAAACTTTTGTTCGTTGCTGGCGTGAGTGCAGCAGTGACAGTATTCGGTTATCTGTTACGCAACAAAAATCGCAGCTTTGCTTTGGGTGAGCAAGGTTTGGGGTTGGCTGGGCTGTGTCTGACCTTATTTTTTGCCTATTACAATTTGGTCATTCCAAATTTAGCTATCGCCAGTCTGTGTTTTATTGTGGTGATGTTGCTCACGCTCTGGCTGAGTTTAAAACAACAATCAGTCGAACTTGCCCTCATGGCAATGCTGATTGCGTATTTCGCACCGTTTACTTTACCTGTTCGTAATGCAACAGCCATTGAATTTATTGCCTATTATTTGCTGATTAATATTTCGGTTGCCATTTTAAGTAGTTTACGTCCGTGGAAATATTTAAATCAAATTGCGTTTTTAATGACGGTTGTGGTGGGTGGCAGCTATGCCTTTTATCATGGTTATATCTTTGAACGGCAGGTGCTAACGCTTTTAGTTTTGGCGCATGCGGCTATTTTTATTTGGTTGGGTTTTCGCTTTAGTCAGCTTTTGGCACAGGAAGATGTCGCCACGTTTCAGCTGAAACCTATTTTAGACCTTGCCTTGATTTTTGGCGCACCCATTGTCGGTTATGCCTGTTTATATCTGATGTATTTTGAAGAAACAGCAGAGCAGGCAGCCTTTAGTTTGTTATTTGCGGTGGTTTTTGCAGGTTTGTATTGGCTGACCAAACAGCATCGGCAGACACAATTTATTGCACAAAGTTATTTCAGTTTGATGCTGATTTTTAGTGTGTTGATTCCACCTATTTTACTGCCTGAACAATGGAGTGTCATTGGTTGGGCATTACAAGGCGTGGCTGTGTTTATTTTTGCCTTTATTCAATATTCTAAAATTAGCCGTTATTTGGCACTAGGTTTGTTTGCCGTAGCGGGCTTATCTGGGCTGTATTATTTAGTAGAGTTGCCTTATTTCGAGCGCAGTATTTATTGGGTACTGAGCCTAAGTTATGCCACGGTTGTGGTGTTTTCCAACAGCCGTGCAGCTTTCAGACAACAACTGAGCACAGCAACCACGAGCGTACTGTGTTTAATGATGTTGTCTGCAACCAGTTTATGGCTATGGTTAGGTTTAGATTACTTTGATGGAGAACTTGCAACCGTACAGACGCTTTTGGCGGTGGTGGTCATCTATTTACTCATCAATGAAGTACTACTTTCTCGTAAAGCGACATGGTCATGGTTATTGCCCAAATGGTTAGGTTTAACGCCTGTTTCACTCACTGCAGCAGGATTATTATTCAGCCGTAGCTATGATGGAGCGGTGCATTGGGTTTCGGGTACTGAACGTCTGCTATTTGCCTTGTTTGCAGGCGTGCTCAGTGTGTTGTGGTTGCGTCCTTTATGGACTGTCCGCAGCGACAAAGAATGGCTGAGTTTAGGACTGTTACCCATTTTGGCGATGGCGAGTTTAACGCTGTTACCACAGCATCCGTATAGCAGCGTGGTGATTTTACCATTGCTCTTTGCGGCGTGGTGTTGGTGGCAACAACCGGATTCAGATTGGCGCAAATTTTGGTATGCGCGTAGCAATTTAATCTTCATGTTGATGTGGATGCTATGTTCACAACTGTTGACTGAACACGCATTTTACGGCTATGTACTGCCTATTTTGAATCCATTTGATTTGGTCAGTATAGCCATGTTGGTGGCTATTTTGTGGATGTTGAATCTGCAACGCAAAACCCATTTAGACCAAGGCTTGGCAGCGGTAATTATGGTCTTGAGTTTACTGTGGCTAAGTAGTTATGTGCTATTACGTGCCTTACATCTGTATTTGGGAACGCCAATCAACCAAATTGCTGTTTGGCAAGATGCCACTGTGCAGCTCAGTTTGACCTTGCTTTGGGTGAGTTTGGCTTGTATCGCCATGTGGATTGCCAGTCTGAAACAATTACGTGCCTTGTGGATTTTAGGCAGCAGTATTTTGGTGATTGTGACCTTAAAATTGGTGCTTTTAGATTTATCTAATATTGGGACTTTAATGCGCGTGCTGTCATTCTTTGCTGCAGGTTTAGGTATGCTACTGATTGCATATATCGCCCCAATTCCTGAGCCAGATCTCGCAAAAAACAACACTTCGCCGTCTTCCAAAGCTTGAGCAGATCCTCAAGTTTAGTTAGAGGCAAAGTGTCGAAGACTGAAACGATTACTTTAAGTCAGGTTCTCGTTTCAGTGCTTGGGCATTGGCATATTGATCAAATTCTTCATTATTTAAAGGGCGCGATAAAGGATGATCAACAAAACCCATTTTGGGTACAGGAATTTCGATTTGGTTGTCTAGGAAACCATTACGGATACGTTCCTGCATTTCATCACGTACCTTTAAAAAGTTTTCTTGCTGACACCACACCGCAAACAACAATTCAATTGAAGATTCACGGAAAGCTGTAACTGTCACCGCGGGTTTAGGGTCAGACAGCACGAGCGGATATTGATTGGCGACACTGAGCAACACTTCACGCACTTTAATAATATCTTCGTGAAAATTAATCGCGAGGGTAATGGGCACACGTCGGATTGGAAACTTGGACAAGTTATGCACGGGTGCACGAATCAATTGTTCATTGGGTAAACGCACATAAATATTGTCTTGGGTCAGCAATTTAACTGAAAGTAAGTCAATTGAGATCACTTCACCTTCAATGGTGTGTCCGCGAATCAGGGTGATTTGAATGGTATCGCCCACTTCAAAAGAACCTTCGCCAATCAGGAACATACCACTAATTAAATTGGATGCCGAGGTTTGTGAGGCAAAACCCAAAGCCACGGTTAAAATACCCGCTGCACCTAAAAACACGCTGAGTTTAAAGCCTGCTTCTTTCAGGCTCGCCATCACAAACAGCAGGAAAATAAAGTAAAAAATCCCGCGTCGCCAAACTAAGCGTTGATGCGCATTAAAACGTGCGCCAATAGTGCGTACAAAAGTATTGGAAACAAAACGTGCAATTAAGAAACCAATCAAAGACAATACAATTGCGACCAAAATTTCGGTCAGACGATCTGTATTGATACTGGTAAAAATTCCTTTGAGGCTGTTGGTGATTTCTTTGGAAATATTGGAATCTGCCATAACATCCTCTTAGAAAAATGAATCAAACATATTAAATAAAGCACCTGCCGTTTCACGCGGTGGTTGCAAATAGGTCACTTCACCTGCATGTGGCGGGGTGCGATTTTCAATCCGAATTCGTGGCGGGCGGTCTAAACCTTCATGCATCACTTTAATTTGTGAAGTCCATAAACGACCTGTACTTTCGCTGAAAAATAAAGGCAGCGCAGGCACAGGCACATTCATTCGGTCAAAACGCAATTGTTGATTGCTGGTGTTGTGAAATTCAATCGGCGTGACGGCACGAAATGCACGTGGTTTTAATTGATGTAATTCGGTACGGCCATCGACTGCTGTGGCATAGCAAATTTCACCTGTACGATGATTGGGGCCAAACCAAGTATCTTTCGGGCGAATAATCGGCAAATCAAAAATGGGTTCACGTTGACCATCGACAAAGGCAGACATCCACAACGGTGTGCTGATATACAAGGTGCCGCGTTGCCCCGCAGGAATATAAATTGGATCGACAGGTTTAATCACCACTGAACGGTCTGCCAAACGAGGCATGAGCTGTAATTTACTTTGTGTAGATTTGAACATATAGCGTTCAATTTTCACAGGTTGTGGAAAGGCAAATTCAGGATCATCAATGTTATGCCATTGCTGTTCATAATCGTATTGAACCTGCGGGCGATAATATTCCAAACGCCATTCTTGCATACCACGGGTCAAACGTACTAAGAGTGAGCCAAATTGCCACGTTTTAGGACGATTGAGCTCAAACTCATAGTCACCCCACCATTTTAATTTAGCCGAATCAGTTTCTGAAATCTCATGATTTTGTGACAATGGCCTATCCCTTTCTTGATAAATCAGCGAAAACAGACTTCACGCTGTCATACGCTTAGAGTACACTCAAATTAAATTTTTTCATCATTATTATAATCGCTGATGCAAGTACTGAAACAATTACAAATACCGTATAGCTTTGCCAAACGCCATGGGGTGTTAATTCGTTATGAGGGCGATCATGCCTTTATTGTACGTCGTGAAAATACGCCGATGCTTGCCATTCAGGAGGCGCGTCGTTTTTTGGGGCATCCTGTACAGCATCAACTTTGTAGCGATCAGGAATTTCACCAATTATTAAGCAGCAGTTTTGCAGGTGATACAGGCGAGTCGCAGCAAGTCGCTGCGGGATTGGAAGATCACCCTGACTTGCTTAGTTTGGCAGATTCAGTTCCTGAAGCAGAAGACCTGATGGATCAGGAAGATGATGCACCGATTGTACGTTTAATCAACGCTTTACTGTCTGAAGCGATTCGGGTTGGCGCATCGGATATTCATATCGAATCTTTTGAGAAAAAACTGTCAGTCCGTTTGCGGGTCGATGGTCAGTTGCGTGAAATCGTGCAACCGCGCCGTGAACTTGCGCCTTTATTGGTGTCACGTATTAAAGTCATGGCAAAACTGGATATTGCCGAAAAACGTATCCCTCAAGATGGTCGTATTTCGCTCAGACTAGCAGGTCGTGAGGTCGATGTACGTGTGTCAACGCTGCCATCTTCGCATGGTGAGCGGGTGGTAATGCGTTTGCTGGATAAGCAAGCAGGTCGTTTAAACATGACGCACTTGGGGCTGATGCAAAATGATTATGAGCGCTTAAAGCAACTGGTACATCGACCACACGGGATTATTTTGGTTACAGGGCCGACAGGTTCGGGTAAAACTACGACCTTATATGCAGCTTTGTCAGACCTGAATGACGGTTCTAAAAATATTTTGACTGCAGAAGACCCGATTGAATATCAACTTGAAGGGATTGGGCAAACACAGGTCAATACCAAAGTGGATATGACCTTCGCTCGTGCTTTAAAAGCCATGCTGCGCCAAGACCCAGATGTGGTGATGGTGGGGGAGATTCGTGACTTAGAAACTGCCGAAATTGCAGTGCAGGCTTCCTTAACTGGTCACTTGGTACTGTCTACCCTACATACCAATACGGCCATTGGTGCAGTCACCCGTTTAAAAGATATGGGCATCGAGCCGTTCTTGCTGTCAAGTTCATTAATTGGGGTGATCGCGCAGCGTTTAGTGCGCACCTTATGTTCGCACTGCGCCACATGGCATGCTGCAGATGACTTTGAACAAGAACTCTTTAAAAGTGTGACCGATGCAAGCGATTTAAAACTTCCGCAACCGAAAGGCTGTGAACATTGCTCACATACAGGTTTTACTGGGCGGACTGCAATTTATGAAATTGTCCCTGTGGATGAAGCAATGCGCCGTTTGATTCATGGCAATGCCGCGGAATATGAACTGGAAGATTATGCACGACAGCAATCAGGTTCGATTCGTGAAGATGGATTGCGTAAGGTATTGGCAGGTAAAACCACTTTGGAAGAAGTGCTGCGCGTGACCAATGAAGCGGCTGAATAGCTAAAAAGTAAGGTTAAGATAAGAAATACAAAGAGTTGATCACTATATTGTTGATCAACCCTTTTTATTGAAATTCAATTTTAAAATTGCAATAAACGACGATGCTGCATTAACGGCATCGACTCTCGAATTTTGCTTTGTTCATCTAAATCAAAGGGCACTGTAATCAGTTGCGTACCTTCGTCTTGCACCATTGACAATAACTGTCCGCGTGAATTGGCAGCGCCTGAATGTCCCCAAGTCTGACGTTTTTCACCATGCCAACCTTGTTGGGCTGCACCTAAAACCTGACATTGACTGTCCATGCCACGCGCCTGCAAGAGCAATTGCCAGTGCATTTGACCTGTGGTGTAAGTAAAAGCCGATGGTGCAGTTAAAATATTGGCGCCTTGCGCACGTAAAGTTAAGGCCAATTCAGGAAAGCGCAAGTCATAACACACCATTAAGCCAATGTTGCCAAACGGTGTTTTCGCCACAACGACTTCAGAGCCGGGTTCAAAAAACTTAGATTCCTGATAACCACCAACAGAGTCACCAACTTGCACATCAAACAAATGAATTTTGTCATAACGTGCTTCAGTTTTTTCTGGGCTAATACATAAACTGACCGTACGCACACGACCATCTGCAATTGTTGAACCATCAGGGCGATATGGGCAGGGCAATGTACCCGCCACAATCCAAATTTGATATTGATGTGCAAGCTGTTCCAACCGCTGTTGAATACTTTCAAACTGTGCCGCGGTTTCGCGTTGTTTGCCTGCTGCAAAGCAAACAAAGTTTTCTGGAAAAACGATCAGTTCTGCACCATCGGCTTTACTTTGTTGAATCAATGTTTCAATGATTTTGAAGTTTTCCTCAATATCATTTTGTGAGTTCATTTGAGCAACAGAAAGTAAAGTCATCAAAGCATTCCTGAGTGAAGATCAAGCGTTCTGCTGATTTTGCTCAGCACATTGATCGAGATTATCTTGTTCTTTTTGTAGCTGTTTCACCAAAGGTTCGAACATATTTTGGTTGTTTTCATTCAGCTTCATGAGGGTTTTATGGGCATCTAATACCGTAGTGAGCATATTGCTATGCGTGACGTGTTCTTCTACCAGCTCACGCGTGCAGACAGTTGGGTCACCACAGTAATTTAAAATCACAAACACCTGTCCTAAGCCCATGCTATTGGCGAGCGTAGTAATGTCTGGATTAGTAGATAGCATAACTGCTTGAATGTTATGGATTTGTTTCAGTTTTAAGCCTAGCTTAGCCAATACACCTAAAACTGTACTGTCAATAAATGTAGTTTGGGTTAAATCTACAATTGCACCCACCACATTAGATTGCTGTTCAATTTTACTGAGTAGTTTGTCTAGACTAATACAAGATTGGGCACGCACTTCGCCAAAAAGCTTAAAGATATGCGTTCCATTCAAACTTGCATATTCAACATGACCTGTTGACATATAAATGCCATTTGCAGAGAAGGATTAGATAATTATCCCATAGCGACTATATAGACTCAAGTGGCTTACAGTCGTATATCTTGGGTTGAGAAGTTAACTGGCTGATTTATTGGTTATTTTGTTCGACACAAACTCAAGATCGCAATATCATCTGCTACATGATCGGGGGCTTGGAATGATTGATTTTGCAAGTGAAAGACCAATTGTTCAAACTGTTCATTCAAACCACCACTATAAGGTTCTAACGCACCATCGGAGCAGATAATAAACCGAGCCTGTTTATTTAATACGCACTCAAATTCCTCAACTTCTAAATCTTCAGTCAGTCCCAAAGGAAAACTACTGGTATTTAAAATTTTAGGTGCTTGATTGGGTTCGATAATAATGGCAGGTGGATAATGCCCCGCACTCGACCAACGCAGTTCGTGGGTTTCAATATTTAAAATCCCACTAATCATGGTGATATGCTTTTCAATATTTTCTTGAACCAACATGCCATTCAGCTTCTTAATCAGTTCGCGTGGTGTTTTGGAGCGACCATGAAATGCAGCCATCCAAGACGTTAGTAAACTACTAGTTACACCATGCCCAGAGACATCGGCTAAATAGAACATGATTTCTTTATCACTGATTTTCCAGTAATCAAACCAATCGCCCGACAAATAAGCCGAAGGTTTAAATAACGTATCTATACGGTAGTTGCACAGTTCGATAGGATTGGGCAGTAATTTTTTTTGTAATTCCGCCGCAGAAGG
>OFDN01001944.1_pt1 | contig 12365 bp, 8 predicted proteins | sample 1520971 | NCBI WGS metagenome assembly OFDN01 (sample SAMEA94257418, study PRJEB24077) | hot springs metagenome | biome: Aquatic biome; feature: Geographical feature; material: Water | place: India | collected 2012-06-12 | depth 5 m | reverse complement strand
CGACCGTGCATGCCGCGACCTCGCCGGAGGTCGAAGGCGGCGCCTACATCGGCCCCGATGGCTGGCTCGAAATTCGTGGAAAACCGCGGCCTGCGCGCCTGGCCGCGGCCGCCGTCGACGAACAGGGCGCCGCCCGTCTGTGGCAACTCGCCGAGTCGCTGACGGGCGTGCATTTTCTCGCCGAGCCTGTCGCGTCGTCGTCCGCCCGCCGCACGCGCATGAGCAGACGCACCGCCACCAAGCACACGCTCAAGTCCCCGATCAAGTACCCGCGATCGGGCGACCGGCCGGTCACCATCGGCGACGAGGATCACGGACACCTGGGTTCGGATGAAGTCGAGGCGATCTGGTCGACCGTCGAGAAGCTCTACGACACCGGCATGCATCCGGCGATCACGCTCGCGCTGCGCCATCGCGGCAAGCGCGTGCTGCATCGCGCCATCGGGCATCTCGATGCGGCGAAGACGCGGCTCGTGCAGCCGGATTCGCCGATCTGCCTGTTCTCGGCATCGAAGGCGATCTCGGCGATGCTCGTGCACAAGCTCGCCGAAGACGGATCGGTGGGGCTCGACGATCGCGTCGCCAAGTACATTCCGGAGTTCGGCTGCCACGGCAAGGAGAACGCCACCGTGCGCCAGCTGCTCGCGCACCGCGGCGGCATTCCGTCGATTCCGATGAAGCATCCCGACCCGGAGCTGCTCAAGGACTGGCCGCGCATCATCGAGATACTGTGCGCCGCCAAGCCGATCGGCATCGGCTTCGAGAAGCAGGCGTATCACGCGATCACCGGCGGGTTCATCCTCGGCGAACTCGTGCAGCGCGTCTCGGGGCTTTCGCTGCAGACCGCGCTCAAGCGCTGGTTCGCCGAGCCGCTGGGCTGTCGCTATCTGCACTACGGCTTTCCGGCCGGGCAGCGCGATCAGCTCGCCGAAAACCTGCTGACGGGCCCGTTTCCGCGCTGGCCGATCTCGAAGATCGCCAAGGGCATCCTCGGCCTGCCGTTCGAACAGGTCACAGCCATCTCCAATACGCCGGTCTTCTACGACTCGCTGATTCCGTCGGCCAATCTGTACGCGAGCGCGGACGACGCCGGGCGATTCTTCGAGATGCTGTTGCGCGGTGGCGAGTTCGAAGGCCGGCGCATCCTCAAGCGCCAGACCATCGTCGAAGCGACCAAGCCGATCGGCAATCGCCAGTTCGACGGCACGCTGTTCATTCCGCTGCGCTTCTCGGCCGGCTTCATGCTCGGCGAAAAGGACATCGGCTTGTACGGCCGCGCCGCGCCGCGCGCCGCTGCAGAGCCCCGCGCGTCCGCCACTCGATGTCGTTCCCACGCGCGCGCAGCGCCGTGCCCGGCCCCGTGCGCTGTACGCCGTCGCGACCGTCGCGGGAGTCTTCGCGATCCTGCTGGTGCAGGTGCTGCTGAGCATCGTGCTCTCCGACGGCGCCTACCGCATTACGGCGCTCGAGGCGCAGCGCGTCGAGCTCGACCGCACCGCCCAGGTGCTCACCGAGCGGCTCAACGTGTACAACTCGCCGCAGAACGTGGCGGCGAACGCCGAGTCGCTCGGCATGGGTTCCGGAACGGGAAACCCCGCATACCTCCTCCTCTCCACTGGCGCCGTGCTGGGTGCCCCGACGCCGGCGGGGGCCGGCTCCGGGGTGCTCGACGGACGGGGCGACCTCGTCGGCAACGTGCTGCTGACCGACGTGCCCCTCGTGACCCCGGCGGCGACGGGTGGTGCATCGGCGGCGGGCGTGAGCGCGCCTCCGACGCCGTCGTCGTCGGGGTCGCTACCGTCGGCACCGAGCGCGAGCCCGCCCGGGGCTCTGCCCTCGCCGGTGACGCGCTGAGAGCACGGGAGGAGACGCCATCGTGGTGACCGCCGACCGTCGCACCCGACGCCGCCTCGCCGCCTGGACGCTGCTCATCGCGATCGTGCTCGGCTCGTTCGTCGTGCGGCTCATCGACATCCAGGTCGTGCGGGCCGCCGAGCTGGCGGAGGAGTCGGAGGCGCGCCGATCGATCCCCGTCACCGTGTACGGCGCTCGCGGCGACATCGTCGACGCCAACGGGGTGCCGCTCGCCGACTCGGTGTACCGCTACGACATCACCGTTTCGCCCCGATTCGTGCGTGACTACACCCGCTCCGATGAGGAGACGGGGGCGAAGGTCACGACCACGGTGGCCGACGCCCTCGCCGCGGTCGCCGCGATCGTCGAGGGTGATCCGATCGCGATGCGCGCCGAGATCGAGGCGCAGCTCGCCGAGAATCCCGAAGACGATCACGCCTACCTCGCCCGGCGCGTCACGACCGAGCAGTTCCAGGCCGTGCGCGAGCTCGACATCCCGTGGGTCTACTGGGAGCGCCTGCCGAGCCGCACATACCCCAACGGCCAGATCGCCGGCAACCTCGTCGGCTTTCTTGGCACCGACGGGCCCCTCACGGGGTTCGAACGGGGCCTCGACGACTGCCTCGCAGCGACGAACGGCACCTCCACCTACGAGCGGGGCGCTGACGGGGTGCGACTGCCCGGCACGACGGTCGTGCAGCAGGAGGCCGTCGACGGCGGCACGCTGCACCTGACCATCGACGCCGACCTGCAGTGGTTCGCGCAGCAGACGATCGCCGAGCAGGCCATCGCGATCGGCGCCGACTGGGCGACCGCTTGGGTTGTTCGCGTTGACGACGCGCACGTGATCGCCGCCGCCGACTGGCCCACGGTCGACCCCAACGACGTCGATGGCACCGCCGTCGACAACCTCGGCTCGCGCAGCTTCAGCGCCCCGTTCGAGCCCGGCTCGGTCATCAAGCCGCTGACCTTCGCCGCCCTGCTGGATGCGGGGCTCACGTCCCCCGGCGAGCAAGTCGTCGCCCCGGGCCGGCTGCCGACCATCGATGGCTACTCGATCACGGATGCCTGGGCGCACGACGACCTGCGGCTGACCGCCGCGGGTGTGCTCGTGCGCTCGTCGAACACCGGCACCTCCGTGCTGAGCGAGCGCCTGAGCGTGCAGCAGCGCCACGACTACCTCGCCGCCTTCGGCATCGGGCAGGAGACCGCCGTCGACTTCCTCGGCGAATCGAGCGGGCGCCTGCCCGACCCGGAGACCATCGACGGGCACACCGCTCTGACGCAGATGTTCGGCCAGGGCATGTCGGCAACGAGCGCGCAGATCGCGAGCGCGTACCAGGCGCTCGCCAACGGCGGGGTGCGCCTGCCGCTCACGCTCGTCGCGGGGTGCGAGCGTCCCGATGGCACCATGACGCACCTGCCGTCGGGGGAGGGCGTGCGCGCGGTCTCGGAGGCGGCCGCCGAGACGACCCTCGCGATGATGCAGGGTGTCGCCACCGACAGCGCGATCGCCCGCACGATCGACATTCCGGGGTACCGCGTCGCCGCCAAGACCGGCACCGCCGAGGTCGCCGAGAACGGCCGCTACACCGACCAGCGCATTATCTCGGTCGCGGGTGTCGCGCCGGCGGACGACCCGCAGTACGTCGTTGTGGTCACCTACGGCAAGCCCGATACGATGAGGACGTCGGCTACCGCGGCGCCCACCTTCCGGGCGATCATGACCCAGGTGCTCACAACGTTCCGGGTCGCCCCGTCGAGCGAGCCGGCACCCCGCCTGCCGCTTGCCTGGTAGGCGCCGCTGAGCGCAGCAGTCTGCGTCAGCCCCCGAGTGACGCTGAGCGGACGAGAGCAGAGCTGAGGTTCCGGTGCCCCCATCCCCCCTGACGGTGCTGCGACCCGAGCACCGGGCACCGCGCCCGCTCGCCGAGCTCGCCGAGGCGTTCGGTCTCGCCGTGCACGGCGATGCCGCTCAGGCGGGCGTCACGGGTGTCGCCGTCGCGGCCTCGCACGTGCACCCCGGCGACCTCTACGTCGCCCTGCAGGGGGCGCACACCCACGGTGCCGCCTTCGTCGACGAGGCGCGCGAGCGCGGCGCGGTCGCCGTTCTCACCGACCCTGCGGGCCTCGATCGCGTGCGCGCCGCGGGGCTGACGGCGCTGGTCGCGGAGCACCCGCGGGCCATGCTCGGAGCGGTGTCGGCGTGGGTCTACGGCACCGCGGATGCTGCGGTCACCCTGTTCGGCGTGACAGGCACCAACGGCAAGACCTCGACGGCCTACCTGCTCGACGCCGTTGCGCGGCAGCTGGCGCTGCGCACCGGCCTCAGCACGACGGCCGAGCGGGTGATCGACGGCGAGCGCTCCGCGAGCCGGCTCACGACGCCCGAGGCCCCGGAGGTACATGCGATGATCGCGCTGCTCGCCGAGCGGGGCATCGACGTGGCGACGCTCGAGGTCAGCGCCCAGGCGCTTACCCGGCACCGCGTCGACGGCGTGCTCTTCGACGTCACGGGGTTCACCAACCTCAGCCACGACCACCTCGACGACTACGGCACGATGGACGCGTACCTCGCGGCCAAGGCCCAGCTATTCACGGCCGAGCGCACGCGGCAGGCCGTCATCTCGCTCGACTCGGCCTACGGCGAGCGCGTCGCCGCCCTCGCCGATGTGCCGGTCACGACGATCAGCTCGCGGCCGGAGGTCGATGCCGACTGGCGGCTCACCATCACCGCGCAGGAGCCCGACCGCACCGCTTTCGCCCTGCATGGCCCAGAGGGCGCCGTGCTCACCAGCGCCGTGCCGGTGGTCGGAGCGCACATGGCGGCCAACGCCGGCCTCGCGATCGTCATGCTGGTGCGGGCCGGGCACAGTCTGGCGAGCATCCAGGCGGCCCTCGGCGACGCGCCGATCGACGTCTACCTGCCCGGCCGTGCCGAGCGGGTCTCGGGCGAGGGCGGCCCCGCGGTCTTCGTCGACTTCGGGCACAGCGCCGACGCCTACGCGACGACGCTCGCCGCCCTGCGGCCGTTCACCCCGGGGCGGCTCATCGTGCTGTGCGCCGCCAACGGCAACCGCGACGCGACGAAGCGCTTCGACATGGGCAGGGTCGCGGCCGAGGGCAGCGACGTCGTCATCGTGACCGACCACCACCCGCGGCTGGAGGACCCGGCGGTGATCCGCGCGGCCCTGCTCGAGGGCGTGCGTGCGGCCTCCTCCCCGGTCGAGGTGCACGAGGTCGTGCCGCCCGAGGAGGCGATCCGCGTCGCGGTGGCGATGGCGGCACCGGGTGACACCGTGCTCTGGGCGGGCCCGGGCCACCTCGACTACCGCGACGTCGGCGGCGTGAAGGTTCCCTTCGACGCGCGCGCTCTCGCTCGCGAGGCCCTGCGCGAGGCGGGATGGCCGAGCTCGTGACCGCGGTGCGTATCGACGACGCGCGCTCCGAGCCCTCCGGCACGGTGCTCGAGCTGCTGATCGGGGACGAGCGGCGCACGGTGCGCATCCCGCAGCTCGGGTCGGAGGCCGTGCGCCGCGCGATCGGCGCACTCGAGGCCGCGCTGGCCGCCGGATCGGGGCTGGATGCGGCGCTCAGCGCGCTGCCCACCGACGACCTGCCCCGCCGCATGCAGCGCCGCCGCACGGCCGCCGGTGCCCTGCTGCTCGACGACACCGCCGCTCTCGAGCCCGACGAGGTGCGCGCGTCGCTGCGCGTGCTCGCCGATCTCGGTCGTTCCGGATTCCGCACCCTCGCGGTCGTGGGTCCGCTGGCAGTGGAGCCGGTCGAGCGGCTCGACGCCCACGATGCTCTCGGGCGCATCGTCGTGCGGCTCGACATCCGGCAGCTGGTCGTGGTGGGGCAGGAGGCCCGGCACCTGCACATGGCGGCCGGGCTCGAGGGTTCGTGGGACGGCGAGTCCGTGCTCATGGACGACCCCGACACCGCGTACGATTTCGTGCGTGCAACGAGCGGACCGGACACCGTGATCCTCGTGACCGGCGGCGCCGGCCTCGACCTGACCCCGCTCGTCGAGCGGCTCTCCGGGGGCGCCTCGTGATCGTACTCCTGCTGGCGGGCGCGTTCTCGCTCTCGTTCACGCTGCTCATGACGCCGCTGTTCATCCGGCTGTTCGAGCGCATCGGCTGGGGCCAGTTCATCCGCGACGACGGCCCGCAGTCGCATCACACCAAGCGGGGCACGCCGACGATGGGCGGCATCGTCTTCATCCTCGGCTCGGTGCTCGGCTACTTCTTCGGGCACCTCGTCGTCGGCGAGCGCATCACCGCGAGCGGCTTGCTGGTGCTGCTGCTGATGGTGGGGCTGGGTGTGGTCGGTTTCGTCGACGACTTCACGAAGACCCGCAAGCAGCGCAGTCTCGGTCTCGGCGGCTGGGCGAAGGTGGCCGGTCAGGCGATCGTCGCGACGGTCTTCGCCCTCCTCGCGCTGTCGTTCCCGGACGAGAACGGGCAGACGCCTGCCTCGACGATGATCTCGGCGGTGCGCGACATCCACTGGCTCGACTTCGCCGTGCTGGGTTCGATCGGTGCGGTCATCGCCTTCGCGATCTGGGTCAACATCATCGTGATCAGCACGTCCAACGCGGTCAACGTCGCGGACGGGCTCGACGGCCTCGCCACCGGAGCGTCGATCCTCTCGGTCGCGGCCTACATCTTCATCGCGTTTTGGCAGTTCAACCAGTCGTGCGAGAACCCTGCTCTCGACCCGGCCAATGCCTACCGCTGCTACGAGGTGCGCGACTCGCTCGACCTGGCGATCGTCGCCGCCGCGATCGCCGCGAGCCTCATCGGCTTCCTGTGGTGGAACACCTCGCCTGCCCAGATCTTCATGGGCGACACGGGGTCGCTCGCGATCGGCGGCGCCCTCGCCGCCCTCGCGATCCTGACCCGCACCGAGCTGCTGCTCGTGCTCATCGGCGGCCTGTTCCTCATCGTCACCGGCTCGGTCATCCTGCAGCGGGCGTACTTCAAGATCACGAAGGGCAAGCGCATCTTCCTCATGAGCCCCCTGCACCACCACTTCGAGCTGAAGGGGTGGGCGGAGGTCACCGTCGTCGTGCGCTTCTGGCTCATCGGCGGGCTCTTCGTGGCGGTCGGCGTCGGGCTCTTCTATCTCGAGTGGGTCAGCCAGTAGTGGTGGCCCGACCGGATGACCTGAGGAGCTGGCACGACGACTGGTCGGGGCTGCGGGTGCTCGTGCTCGGGCTCGGCGTGACGGGCTTCGCGGTCGCCGACACTCTCGCCGAGCTCGGCTGCCGCGTGCATGTCGCAGCGCACCGACCGGATGAGGACCGCGCCCGCATCCTGCCGGTGATCGGCGTCGAGCTGATCGAGCTGACCGCTCCCGATGCGGTGCCTCCGGCGTTCGACGCGCTCGCGCTCGACCTCGTCATCGTCTCGCCGGGCTTCCTCCCCGACCACCCCCACGTAGTGTGGGCCCGCGAGCGCAACCTGCCACTGTGGGGAGACATCGAGCTCGCCTGGCGCGTGCGCGACAAGGTCGCGCCGCCCGCCGACTGGGTGCTCATCACGGGCACGAACGGCAAGACCACCACGACCCAGCTGACGGCCACGATGCTGCAGCAGGACGGCCGGCGCGTCGCGCCCTGCGGCAACATCGGCATCCCCGTGCTCGACGCGGTGCGTGATCCGGGCGGCTTCGACGTACTCGTCGTCGAGATCTCGAGCTTCCAGCTGCACTGGCTGCCGACCGCGGGCCCCGGCGCGCCGCACCCCGCCGCGAGCGTCTGCCTCAACCTCGCGGAGGACCACTACGACTGGCACGGCTCGGCCGAGGCCTACGCGGCCGCGAAGGCGAAGGTCTACGAGAACACGCGGATCGCCGCGGTGTTCAACCGCACCGACCCGGCGACGATCCGCATGGTCGAGAACGCCGAGGTGCAAGAGGGCTGCCGGGCGATCGGCTTCGGCGCCGACACGCCGGGCATGAGCGACATCGGGGTCGTCGACGACCTGCTCGTCGACCGCGCCTTCCTCGACGACCGTCGCACGAGCGCCCTCGAGCTCGCTGAGCTCGCCGACGTCGCGGCGGCCGGTCTCGCCACGCCGCACGGCCTCGCGAACACGCTCGCCGCCTGCGCCCTCGCGCGGGCCCTCGACGTGGCCCCCGTGTCGATCCGGGATGCCCTCCGCCGGTTCCACGTCGACCACCACCGCACCGAGCTCATCGCCATCAGCGCCGACATCGCCTGGGTCGACGACTCGAAGGCCACCAACCCGCACGCGGCGGCCTCGGCGCTGAGCGCCTACCGCTCGGTGGTGTGGATCGTCGGGGGGCTGCTCAAGGGCGTCGACCTCGCACCCCTCGTCGAGACGCACCGCGACCGCCTGCGGGCCGCCGTCATCATCGGCACCGACCGCGCGGCCGTGCGCGCGGCGTTCGAGCGACACGCGCCGCTGATCCCTCTGTTCGAGGTCGAACACGACGACACTGGGGAGGTGATGCCCCGCGCGGTGCGCTTGGCCGCCGGTGTCGCCGAGAGCGGCGACACCGTGCTGCTGGCCCCGGCAGCGGCATCCATGGATCAGTTCGTCGACTACGCCGACCGCGGCCGCCGGTTCAGCCAGGCGGTGCGGGAGCACCTGGAGGGGGAGGCCCATGACGACGGTCCGCCCACCGCGGGGTCGCGCGGCAGCTGAGCAGCCGGGCCCGCCCGCTCCCGGTCGCCGCGCGAGCGCTCCCGCGGTCGTCGCCGTGCGGCGGCTGTTCGGCGTGACCGATCCCGACGCGATGCTCGCGGTCGGCACGGTCATGTTCCTCGTGCTGTTCGGGCTCGTGATGGTGCTGTCGTCGTCCGCGGTCACGTCGGCGCAGAACAACGAGGGCGACTTCTTCGCCGTCTTCCTGCGGCAGGGCCTGTTCGCCCTCATCGGCATCCCGCTCATGCTCACGGTCGGGCGGCTGCCGGCGGTCTTCTGGCGGCGCTGGGCGCGCGTCGCCGTCATGGTCGGGCTCGCCCTGCAGCTGCTGGTCTTCACGGGCCTCGGCTACGACTACGGCGGAAACCGCAACTGGATCGAGCTGTTCGGCTTCACGATGCAGCCCTCCGAGTTCCTCAAGCTCGCGCTCGTCGTGTGGCTCGCCACCGTGCTCGCCGATCGGGCCAACGCCTTCACCGACCTGCGCAGCGTGGCCATCCCGGCCCTGCCGGTCTCCGGGGTCGCGGTGGGCATGGTGCTGCTGGGGCAGGACCTCGGCACCGCCTCCATCATGATCGCCATCGTGCTCGCCGCGCTGTTCTTCGCGGGAGCCCCGCTGCGGCACCTCGGCCTGCTCGTCGCCGGCATCGCCGCGCTCGCGGTGATCTTCGCCCTCACCTCGACCTCGCGCACGAGCCGCATCAGCGTCTGGCTCAACGGATGCGCGCCCGAGGACTACGAGTTCACCTGCTGGCAGTCGGTGCACGCGCTGTGGGCCCTCGGCTCGGGCGGGGTGCTCGGCGTCGGGCTCGGCAATTCGGCCACCAAGTGGCGCTGGCTGCCCCACGCCGAGAGCGACTTCATCTTCGCGATCATCGGCGAGGAGCTCGGGCTCATCGGGGCCATCGTGGTGCTCGTGCTGTTCGCGGTGCTCGCCGTCGCGCTCATGCGCATCGTGCGGCGGCACGTCGACCCCTTCGCGCGCATCGCGACGGGCGCGATCATGGTCTGGCTCATCGGTCAGGCGTTCGTCAACATCGCCGTCGTGCTCGGCATGCTCCCCGTGGTCGGGCTGCCGCTGCCGTTCATCTCGGCGGGCGGATCGGCGCTGCTCTCGTCGCTGCTCGCCGTGGGCGTCGTGCTGTCGCTCGCGCGCGGCCTGCCGACGGCAGCGCCGGGGGCCCCGAGCGCGCAGCCGGGCCCGGCCCCCGCGCCGCGGAGGACGTCGCGATGACCACGGCCCTGCTGGCCGGCGGCGGCACCGCCGGTCACGTCAACCCCCTGCTCGCGCTCGCCGACCACTGGCGATCGGTCGACCCGGAGGCGAAGCTGCTCGTGCTCGGAACGGCCGAGGGCCTCGAGGCCCGGCTTGTTCCCGCGCGGGGCTACGAGCTGCTCACGATCCCGCGCGTGCCCTTCCCGCGGCGGCTCGGGCGCGCGGCGCTCGGGTTTCCGCGGCGGTTCGGCGAGGCCGTCGACCGCACTCGCACGATCATCCGCGAGCGCGGGGTCGAGGTGGTCGTCGGCTTCGGCGGCTACGCGGCTGCCCCGGCCTACGTGGCGGCGCGGCGCGAGGGCGTGCCGATCGTGGCGCACGAGGCCAACGCGCGCCCGGGCATCGCCAACCGGCTGGCCCGCTGGCTCGGCGGCACCATCGCCGTGACCTTCGCCGGCACACCCCTGCGCGGGGCGCACGTCGTCGGCATGCCGCTGCGGCGCGAGATCGTCACGCTCGACCGCACGGCGCTGCGCGCCGAGGCGCGGGCGCAGCTCGACCTCGACCCGCATCGGCCGCTGCTGCTCGTGACCGGGGGGTCGACGGGCGCGCTGCGCCTCAACACCACCCTGACGGCGAGCGCCGCCCGCGTGCTGGGGGCGGGCTGGCAGGTGCTGCATCTCACCGGCACGGGTCGCGGCGGCGACGACCCCGGGCTCGCGGGCTACCGCACGATGACGTACTGCGACCGCATGGACCTCGCATTCGCGGCGGCCGATCTGGCGCTCTGCCGGGCCGGCTCGGCGACCGTCAGCGAGCTCGCCGCGATCGGGCTGCCAGCCGTGCTCGTGCCCTATGCCGCGGGCAACGGCGAGCAGCGGCTGAATGCCCGTGAGCTCGTCGCGGCCGGGGGAGCGATCCTGGTCGCCGACAGCGGGCTGAGCGAGCAGTGGGTCGCCGGGCGGCTCGTGCCGCTGCTCGAGCGGCGCGACGAGATCGCCCGCATGGCGGCGGCCGCAGCATCCGTCGGGCGACGCGACGGGGCGGAGGCGCTGCTCGCCCTCGTGCGCGCCGCGCTGGCCGAGCGGGCCGCCTAGGCTGGTCGGCGATGATCAAGCCCGACCCCGACCTCGTCCTTCCCGACTCGCTCGGCGCCCTGCACTTCGTCGGAATCGGCGGCAGCGGCATGAGCGGCATCGCCCGCATGTTTCACGAGCGCGGGTATCGCGTCACGGGCAGCGACCGCTCCGACTCGAGCACGGTGCAGGCGCTGCGCGACCTGGGCATCACGGTGCACATCGGGCACGATGCGGCGCACGTCGGCGACGCCGACACGCTCGTCGTCACCGGCGCGCTCTGGGTCGACAACCCCGAGTACCAGACGGCGCTCCGCACCGGCATCCCCGTGCTGCATCGCTCCCAGGCGCTCGCCTGGCTGATGCGGGGCGAGCGGGTGCTGGCGGTCGCCGGCGCCCACGGCAAGTCCACGTCGACGGGGATGCTCGTCACGGCGCTGCGCGCCCTCGACCTCGACCCCTCCTTTGTCAACGGGGCCGTGATCCAGGGGGCGGGCACGAGCGCCGCCTGGGGTGCGGGGGATCTCTTCGTGGTGGAGGCCGACGAGTCCGACGGGTCGTTCCTGCTCTACGACGTGAGCATCGCGCTCATCACCAACATCGATACCGATCACCTCGACCACTACGGCGACGCGGCGGCGCTCGAGGGCGCGTTCGACCGCTTCGCGGCGGGCGCCCGCGGGCTCGTCGTCGTGTCGGCCGACGACCCCGCGACTCGACGCGTCGGCGACCGGCTGCGGGCCGGCGAGGAGGGGCCTCGCGTGCGCACCTTCGGCGAAGCCGCCGATGCCGACGTGCGACTCGTGGCGATCGGCGAGGAGGGTCCGGTGTCGTTCCGCGTCGCCGTCGACGGTGTCGAGGTGGACGGTCTGCTGGGCGTCCCGGGGCGCCACAACGCCCTCAACGCCGCCGGGGCGATCGCGGTGCTCACGGGTCTCGGCATCGGCGTCGACGCCGCCGTGCGGGCGCTGGACGGCTTCGCGGGCACCCAGCGGCGCTTCGAGTCGCACGGCCTCGCCGACGGGGTGCGCCTCTACGACGACTACGCCCATCATCCGGCCGAGGTGGCCGCCGCCCTCCAGACGGCGCGCTCGGTCGCGGGGGAGGGGCGCGTCATCGCGATCCACCAGCCGCACCTGTACAGCCGCACGCAGGCGATGGCGGGCGAGTTCGCCGCGGTCTACGAGCGGGCGGCCGACCACACGGTCGTGCTCGACGTGTACGGCGCTCGGGAGGATCCGATCCCCGGGGTCACCGGACGCCTGGTGGTCGACCGCTTCGCTGACGGATCGCGGGTCGACTACCGGCCCGACTGGCAGGAGGCCGCGCTGCGCATCGCCGAGATCGCCCGGCCCGGCGACATCGTGATGACCCTGAGCTGCGGGGACGTGTACCGCATCCTCCCGCAGGTGCGCGCGGCCCTGGAGGCGCGCAAACCGGAGTCGACCGCGCCGGAGTCGACCGCGCCGTGAAGCGACCCGAGGGATTCGGCGGCACGCCGCGGGCGGCCGCACCGCCGTCGCGGGGCGCTCCGCCCTC
>OFDN01001942.1_pt1 | contig 12369 bp, 10 predicted proteins | sample 1520971 | NCBI WGS metagenome assembly OFDN01 (sample SAMEA94257418, study PRJEB24077) | hot springs metagenome | biome: Aquatic biome; feature: Geographical feature; material: Water | place: India | collected 2012-06-12 | depth 5 m | reverse complement strand
AAAGTGAATAAATTCGATATTTCGGGCGGTTATCTGTACGATCAGATCGGTTCCGGTGTCATTTTCCGGGCCTATGAAGAACGTTCGCTGATGATCGACAATGCCCTGCTGGGTGTAAAAGTCGGCTACGAAATCAACGAAAACTGGCACGTCCGGGCATTTACCGGCAAACAAAAACGCCAGTTCGGCACTTACGGCCCGGTAATCCGCGGCGCAGCCATCGACGGATTTATTAAACCCGACTCCACGTCATCGTTTTCGCTGGCTCCCGGTTTCGGCGTTATCGGCCGCACATGGGACAATGAATCGGTCAACAGAATTGTGAACGAAATTGCGAGTTACCAGCCTGCCGACAGTACCGGTGCGCAGTACAATACTTATGCTGCCACGGTTTACAACACGCTTTCGGCCGGCAATTTCACCTGGTATGTGGAAGGCGCTTACAAAACCAAAGACGATATTTACAACGACTTTTTATACCAGGCCAATGGCTTGAAGGGCAAAATCGTGAATACCGACGGTTATAATATTTACACCAGTTTTTCATGGGCAGGCAGCAAATTCGGCGCCACCATCGAGGGCAAACGCACCGACAATTTCCGTTTCCGTTCCGATCCGTTCCTGATCGGTGTGCAGGGTCAGGTCAACTACCTCACGCCGATGGCCCGCCAGAATACGTATCGCCTCACGGCCCGTTTCAGCCCGAATACACAGGAACTCGGCGAACAGGCGATCCAGGCGGACCTGAAATACGCTGTCAATAAAAAACTCAATATCGGCCTCAATATTTCCGATATCCGCAACCTCGACGGCCGCGAACTGTACCGCGAAATTGCGCCGGAAGTGTTGTACAAATACAAACGCAAATGGCAGGCACTCGTGGGTTTGCAGGTGCTGAAATACGATATCGAGACCTATCAGGGTAAAAGCGGTTATGTGAATGCTATTACGCCATATACCGAAGTTTTGTATAAATTTACACCCCGCCGTTCGCTGCGCGTGGAAGCATCTTACCTCGCTACGGAAGAAGAATTCGGTTCATGGGCATTTGCGCTGGCCGAGGTGGGCATTGCACCGCACTGGCTGTTTTATGTGTCGGATATGTACAAAATGAAACACGAAAACCCGGAACAGTACCCGATCGAAAAAACCAAATTCGACGGACTGCATTACCCGAGCGTGGGTGTGGTTTATTCTTACAAAACCAACCGCTTCAGCATCGCCTACGTCAAGCAGGTGGAAGGTATCAACTGCGCGGGTGGTATCTGCCGGTATGAGCCGACATTCCATGGGGTGCGGATGCAGATTAACTCGTCGTTTTAATGTGAATTCTGAATTCTTAAATCAAACTAAATGAATTATATCACCTGCAAATTTTATAACAATATGAAAATCAAACTTTTATTCAGCAGTTTAATAGCGATTGCAGCCCTGTGGTCGGGTTGTAAGGAAAAAGCCCCGGTGATTCCCGAACTCGTGGTGGGCGACCGTAAAGTGCTGGTGGAAGAACTGACCGGTGTCGGTTGTCAGAATTGTCCGGCAGGAGCAGAGGAACTCCGTGTATTGGGTGAGACGCTTGGGGATAACCTTATCGTCGTCAGCCTTCACAATGCTGCAAGTTTTGACCAGCCATTTCCGGAAAGCAGGTATGATTTTCGCTCGGAGGATTGCAAAGCGGTGGCCAACTACATTTATGTAAATGGCGATCCCGGCGCTCCGGCAGCATCAGTTGATAGAAGAGCAGTCACTTTAAATATTGGCGGCGGTCAAACCGAAACCAATATTTTTGTCCATCGACCATGGACTGGCGTAATTAACTCCAGTGCTTCCACTGAACCACAACTGGGTTTGTTCCTGGCAAAAAAATATACTGAAGCGGATCGGAAACTTGAAATCACCGTAAATGTTTCGCCTGATATTCCACAAACTGGTGAAATACGTTTATCTGTGTATATTACAGAAGACAGTATCGTTGATTTGCAAAGAAATGGGACAGTGATTATTCCTGATTACGTTCACCGCCATGTTTTCCGTGATGCAGTTTCTGCTCCCACAGGGGATGATATCAGTGCTGCTTTGAATGAAGCACTGCCATTTTTCCGTACGTATTCAGTGACTTTACCTGAAGCGTGGGTAGCCAAACACTGTAGTATTGTGGCATTCATACACAAACATGGGGATACTTTTAATAGAGAAATTTTACAGGCCGATGAAATACACGTCATTGATTAACAACACAACAACTTATTAAAATAAAATCGTCATGAAATTCAGGCAAATACTTTTCAGCGTTCCGGCTGTTATTGTTTTTCTGGCAGGATGTCAGGAAAAACCGATCGTGATCCCGCAATTGCAGGTGGGTGAACGCAAAATTCTGGTGGAAGAACTCACCGGTGTTCAATGCCAAAACTGCCCGGCGGGCGCTGAAGACCTTCGCCAATTGGGCGAAACACTGGGCGAAAACCTGATTGTGGTGAGCCTCCATGCTGCTGCAGGTTACGACGCTCCCTTCGGCGACAGTCAGTACGATTTCCGCAATCCGGATTGCCGTGCAGTGGCCGATTATATTTATGTAAACGGCGACCCCGGCGCCCCGGCTGCTTCGATCGACCGCAATGCGGTTTCGGAAGATATCGGAGGCGGCAGTTTGTTTACCTCCATTTTCATCAACCGCCCGTGGATAGGCACCATTAATGCCCGTGCAGCAGTAAAACCCGAACTGGGTTTATTCCTCGACAGCAAATACGACCCAAACACCCGGAAGGTGGATATCTCGGTAAATATTTCCCCCGATATCCCGCAAAATGATGAGGTGCGTTTGTCCGTTTATATTACCGAAGACAGCATTGTTGACCTTCAGAAAAAAGGTACGGAGCTGATCCCCAACTATGTTCACCGCCACGTTTTCCGCGATGCCGTGAGTGCGCCTACCGGCGACGACATTACAACAGAACTGAAAAACGGTCAGGCCTTCAAACGCGAATATTCGGTGGCCCTGCCTGAAAACTGGGTGGCAAAACATTGCCATGTAGTGGCGTTTGTTCACAAACACGGTGCGCCTGACCACAAGCAGGTGCTTCAGGCGGACGAGGTACATATCATTGATTAATAATAATTTATAAAGTCAGTTAACGTCATCTGATGAGATCTAAACTTGCAATTGTGCTGATTGGCCTGGCCGTACTGGCCATGGTCGTAAGAGGACTTTCTACCTGCACCAATGGTATCAGCTTCGGCGATTCCAAAGACAATACGCCGTCTGCACCGGCGCCTTCCCCATTCCCGCCGGGCAATGTGCCCGATTTTAATGCCGACAGTGCTTTTGCCTTTGTAAAAAAGCAGGTGGACTTTGGTCCGCGGGTGCCTAATTCCGCAGCCCATAAAAAATGTGCCGCGTGGCTGGTGTCTCAGTTTAAAGGGTACGGCATGAATGTAATCGAACAGAAATTCACCGCGCCGCACTACAAAGGCGGCAAGTTCGATTGTGTAAATATCATTGCTCAATATAAACCCGAGGCTACCCGCCGGATTCTGCTGGCAGCGCATTGGGACAGCCGTTTTATGGCTGAACGCGATACCCGCGACACCCTCAAACCCATCGACGGCGCCGACGACGGCGGCAGCGGTGTGGCCGTCATGCTGGAAATTGCCCGCAATATTGCGGCCATGCCTCCCGGCGTGGGTGTCGATCTGATCTGCTTCGATGCCGAAGACCAGGGCGACAACGGCGGCGAAAGTGAGACATGGTGCCTCGGTGCACAGCACTGGGCTAAAAATGTGCACCAGCCGAATTATATGCCGTTTTATGCCGTTTTGCTCGATATGGTAGGGGCTAAGGGTGCAAAATTTGTGAAAGAAGGTGTTTCCATGCAGGTGGCGCCGAGCTCCGTCGATCGTATCTGGGCCCTGGCGGCTTCGCTCAATTACAGCAACTATTTTGCCAATGAAAACGGCCCGGGTATCACCGACGACCACGTTTTTGTAAATCGCTATGCCCGCATCCCGATGATCGATGTGGTGGGCATGCCCGACGATGACCGGCACCCGTTTGGTGATTATCACCACACCCACACCGACAATATGAGCATCATCGACCGCGATGCGCTGAAAGCCGTCGGTCAGGTAATGTCTGCGATCATCTGGCGGACACCAGTGGTGCAGTAGATTTGTTTTAAAATTCGGGATGATCTATGTTGCTGATCGGATAGTCTCCCACCGCAACAAGTCTGTTATGCCGACCAACCATTTTGTAAAAAACTTGTCTTATTGAATATTGAAGAGGCTTTCTCATAATCTCCGGCAAAATAGCAGCAGCAAAATGGTTAAAAATTTATTGGGAATTGCCGGGTTACCGGCACTCATATTCCTGTTACACGCTTGCAAGCCCAAACAGGATTGTAAACCACCCATAGGCCACTGGACGGATAATGAAGGCAAGGAAATGATATTCCAGGAGAATGGAAAAGCGTTCTGGCTTACCCAGTTCGGCTCGCAGTACGATACGTTGGCTTTTACTTATAAATCAGACTGTGCGGCAATGCCGGCAGCCTTGGAAATGCAGGGTTTTACCTCCGGACCATATACCGGCAAAACGCTGTTCGCTATTTTTGAATGGAGTAGTGATACTTCTTTCCGGATGCAATTCGATGATGTGGAGCGGCCTGCCATTTTCGATAGCCAACAGGCCTCGAAGTTTGAGGTCAAAAAAAATTCATTCTGATTTAAGACTTTTTACCGGATTCGCCAAAGCCGCTTTCACACTTTGAGCACCAACGGTGATGAATGCAATCGCCACCGCGCCTGCTCCGGTGACAGCAAACATCCACCATGGAATATCGACGGCATAGATATAATTGGCCAGCCACTTGTTCATGACGTACCAGGAAAGCGGTGTGGCAATGATAATGGCGATGACGACTAATTTGAGGAAATTGGCGGCCAGATTGCCGGTAATACCCAATACCGAGGCGCCCAGTACTTTCCGGATGCCGATTTCTTTGGTGCGTTGCTCGGCAGTGAACGCCGCCAGTGCAAACAATCCCAGACAGCCGATCAACAGGGCCAATGCCGTAAAAATGCCCAGCACAGCACCGGTTTTGGCTTCGCTGCGATACATACTTGCAAAAGAAGCATCAAGAAAATCGGTTTCAAACGGCGCGCCGGGAACCATTGTCTTCCATAAAACCCCCAGTTTTTCAATGGCCTGTTTTTCAGTGCCGGGTTTCAGTCGGATACCGAAATAAGTGCCCCAGGTCCGGTATGTTTGGGAGGATTCATGAAAAAGCGCAACCGGCTCAATCGGCATCTTTACCGAGTTATGGTTGAAATCGCGCATGATGCCCACCACCTGGAACCGCTGGTTCTGATTGCCCGGATAACGCAACCATTTGCCGATGGGGTTTTGCCAGCCGATGGCTTTTACTGCCGTTTCATTCAAAATAACGGAATTTGAATCGACTGTTGACCGGGACATAAAATTGCGGCCGTCCTTGATTTCAATCCCCAGCGCCGGCACAAAAGCATCGTCGGTCATGAACGAACTGATGGGCAGGTTTTGAACCACCGCATTCGGCTGGTCGCCTTGCTCCGGTTCATAAAAATCGCCGAAACTACCCATCGATGGCAGGTAGGTGGAGTGCGTGGCGTTGATCACCTCCGGTAATTGGAGAGCCTGCTGCCGGAAAGTTTCTTTGGCTGATGCATCGGGCAACAGGCGCGCATTTTCGACCACCAGCACATTTTCGCGCTGCAGACCGGGCAATTGGTTTTGCACATAATCCAGCTGGCGATACACCGTCCACACACCCAGCATCAGGGCAACAGATACTGTAAACTGAAATACCACCAAACCGCTGCGCACCCATGCATTACCGCCTTTGTGCGAAGCTTTATCCATTTTAAAAACATCGAACGGCGAAAAACGGGACAGGTAAAACGCCGGATACAATCCGCCCAGCAAACCGGTGACGCAGGGCAAAATAGCCACCAGCACCAGTGTTTTTCCGGCAAAAAGGTCGGCAATCGTCCAGTCAAGATCGGTCAGGTTATTGAAATATGGTAAAACCAGCGTCACAATTCCGCAGGCCAAAGCCATGCCTATGATACTGGTGAGCAGGGATTCGGTGATAAATTGTGCGATCAAAACGCTGCGCTGCGAACCGAGTGCTTTGCGTACGCCCACTTCTTTGGCCCGTTTCATCGAGCGGGCGGTGGACAGGTTCATAAAATTCACGCAAGCCAGCAGCAAAATCAAACAGCCCACAATGCCGAAAGTATTCACCTGGTCGCGGTCGCCCAAAGTAGTCAGTCGCGTATCGAGCCCGGATGCGTCGAGGTGAATGGAGTGGAGTGGCAATAGTTTGACATTGTACCGGTCGCCGCGACCGATTTGCTCTTCAAAATTCTGGCCAATCCGTTCAAAAGCAGCTGGTGCATAACGGTGTACCATTGCCGGAAACTTAGTTTCCAAAGCGGCAATCGCAGCCGGTGTGGCGGGTTGGCGGAGTTTCACCCAGGTGTCCACCTGCAACCATATCCAGCTCCAGGAGAACCGATCCACTACCCTGTAATCAGCGATGGGCATGGCAAAATCGAACCGAATCGTCGAGTTTTTGGGGAAATTTTTCAATACGCCAGTGATGGTGAACAACCGGTCATTGATATTCAATTGCTTACCGATTACGTTCGTTTGGCCGAAATAGATGGCAGCCACTTCTTCCGTCACCACCACGCTGCCGGGCTTGTCCAGTGCAGTTTGGACATCTCCTTCCAGCATCGGGAAACCGAATATTTCTAAAAAAGCAGAGTCGGCGGCAATAGCGTCGTTTTCGTTGATGACGATGGGTGCATGGCCGGACTGTTCGTTTTTCACCACCACTGCTCCGAGGTCGAAGACACGGGCCGTTTGCTCAATTTCAGGGTAATCGGCCAGCAAGCGCGGACCCACCGGCGGCGGCGTATTCGTAGTAATCGCCTCCTGGTCGCCCAGTCTGAGGTCGAGCGCCACTGCACAAATCCGGTCGGTATGAGGCAAAAAACGGTCGTAACTGTTTTCATGCACCACATACATGATCAGCAGCCAGCAGGCGGCCAGTCCGGCGCCGAGCCCCAGCACATTGATGGTGGAAAAAAACGGCTGTCGCCGGAAATTTCTGATCGCGATTTTGATATGATTTTGCCACATAGACTGGGTGGATGAGGTTGAATTTGTTAAATTGGTGGATTTGTTGATCCAGGTTTTATTTGATTTTGAGGAATAAAAAAACCAGATGGCACCTTGAACGGGTCATCACAACATATTTTTCAAATGAAATCCCAGAACGCCGAACGTAAAATGCCGGGAAGGTTCAGGACATCCGGCGCCGCAGGCAATCGCTGCTTTTAGAGGCTCCGAAATTGGTGTCAATCGCAACTGAAACTTACCGCCCGCGGCCATGATCTCATTGAAATCCAGTTCGACACGTTCGAAGGAAGCAGCGGCGGCGGCATCTATCACCACCGGAAACCGCTTTTCCAGTCCGGCCAAATATGCCGGCTCCGGTTGATTTTTCACACGCACCCAGGTGTCGGTTTTCAGCCAGGTCCAGTTCCATGCGTTGCGTTCAACCACTTTAAAGTTATCCATCGGGAGCAGGATGTCGAAGGCCACAGGCGCCTCCGGTTGCTGGTCATCCACTACTGCCGTTACCTGTACTTTCATCTTTCCAACCAGCAACGACTCTCCAACAGCAGCAGCAGCCGACCCGAAAAGTTTGGATGCGATAGACGCAGTCAGAACAGCTGATGTATTGTTTTTCAAACAGTTAACGGCAGAACCGGCAACGGTGCTCAGTGAAAACATTTCGGCAAAATTGGCATCCACCGCCACTACCCGGGGCGCGGTATCAAGTACCGGTGTCTCGATGGGCAGTACCCGCTGCACCGCAAGCGGGTCGGGGTAATACGCGCGGGTAAACATTTCCACATCCATGAATGTGCCTGCCAGTACACTGCCCGCCATAGCTGGTGTTTTCGACATCAGGCCGTCGATATCGCCGAAGCGGGCTTCGAGGCTCACCTTGCACACCCGGTCGTAATGCGGCAGGGCAGGCGTCTCTGCCGGGGCTTTTTGCAGCAGCAGAATAGCCTCACAGCATATAGCGAGTCCGGCAGCGATACCGGCAACTTTAGTAAAGGAAAAACCGGCGATCGGGGTTATTTGCCGGAAAGTAGTTTGTATGAATTGGCGTATCATGGTTTGCGTAGTTTGGATAAGAGCCCGGTTTGATTCGTGGACTTTTTTATGAAGGCAATTCGTTTGCCATTATGCTAAGTAATTGTTTTTCAAAATTTTATGAAAAAAATTATTGTAAAAAAAGTTCATTTGCGGACGGAAGGTGTACGGAAACGGACACATGACTCATCCTGAATTTTAGCCTGTAAATTTCTGTGTTACCTCTGTGTAAAATTGGGTTACGACGAGCAACGAACAGTTTACCCAACGTAGAGCGGTTTCACACAGATGCTACACAGACAAAAAACACAGATGTAACACAGAATTGCGGAAGAGATCAAGCCATTCGCAACTTACTGCCCTGTTATTTGTTCACGCAATATGCGTAATGAATCCGCTTTGCTCGCCCTCCGGCCCGATCTTGCATTAGACACCTCTAAATCCAGTCCTGCCGAATTATTCCAAAATACCACTTTGCGTCCGATCCTGAAATTGCAGCATGCGTTGCTCACACAGTTATTTCGGAAGCAAATTGAAAAACGGAAAAACGTTTATTTCAAAATGGCAGAAAAGGACCGGCCGGCGTGGATTGCACTTTCGGTACGATCCGACCAGCGGTTCAGGTATCAGCTGGCGGGTATGGTGATTGGCCATTTTACGGCATCGGAACTCGATTGGTTTGCGGCAAATGAGGAAGAAGCGATGCGCCGGCTGACGGATATGCTGATCGAACGCCTCCAGAGTGAACCGTACCTGGAAACAGCATAATACCCTGGAAGCCGTTGCATATCAATGAGCCCTAACTGTTGATACTACAATGAAGTATTGTTTTTTGATGATCATCTTTTTGCAACCGGCTTTTGGAGTTTTCACCCAGGCGCCGGTTAATCCCGAGCTAAAAATCCGCCACGGGTTCCACCAAACCAGGTATTACCTCGGCTCCAGGGAATCCAGTTTTACGCAGGTAAATTTACACCTGAACCAAACTTGCCCCGAGGCTGGTTATTTCTGGCGAAAAAGCAACCGGGAGTCTTACAAAACCATCGGATTGGGCCTCGTGGGGCTGGGCGGCGCCGCAATGGCCGTTTACGGCAAAAACCAGTCTGTCCGGGGCGCCGGGTTGATACTGGGTGGCGTGGGATTAAGCGGATCGGTGGTTTTTGGCATCCGCAGCCGGTATTACAGGGACATGGCCGGAAGAATTTATAATACGAAAATGGGGTACTGACAGCAAGGCGAATGAATGTCCTCTACAACTTTCAGGCGCTTTGCGCTGCACCATTTTCAAAAGCAAAACAGTCCTAAACCTGCGGGAAAAACCGTCGGAAATTGATTTCCACCTGCCTGCCGATTTCCTCCACCGAAACGCTCCGAACATCGGCAGCAGCCTTATAAATGTCCTGAATGGTAATATCCTGACGATCATCCGTTTCCAGAAAAAAACGGTCGGCGGGGCACATCCGGAGCACAGTGGCCGCCGGCATTTGATTATTCAGCAGCGCAGCGCCGAAGGAAAGGAAGCAACCGGCATCCAGCAGTTTCCGGGCGATTTCCGGCTTTTTGTTAAACCCGTGAAAAATCCAGGGTATTGTTTCGGCTTCTTTTCCCAGTTGTTTTTTTATAACCAGCACATCGTCGAATGCCCGTACGCAGTGGATAATCAGGGGTTTATGTTGGGATATGGCCAGGGCGATACAGTATTTAAAAGCAGTCGTTTGCAAAATCCAGTCTGTTTCCACCACACGATCCAGTCCGGCCTCTCCAATAGCAATGCATCCCGGCGCCACCGAAGTATCTGCCAGCCAGACTTCGGCTGCAGCCAGGTTTTCCAATGTTGTTAAATACCACGGATGCAGGCCTGCCGAATACATTTCTGCCGGCGCATCGGGCTGCGGCCAGTACCAGTTGACGATGGCCACTGTATTGTCAGCAGCAGGCGGATGATGGGTGTGCAGGTCGTAACAGGTCATGGTGCCTTCCGGAAAAACTTTGCTCAAACATAACAAGCGTTTTGGTTCCGGGGGTGAAATTACAGATTGGTTTGTATGAGATGACACCTTTTTCGTACCTCAAAAGATGTCACCTCATACAAACCAATCCACCAATCAAAACCGCACCCTCAAGGCCGCAGTCCCGCCGGTCCACCAGCGCAGCCGATCGTCGTTGCCGATAGAAAATTCCGGAAAATCATTGGGCACCACTTTATCCTGGAATGTTTTGTTGCGGGCAATGAGCAGGTTCACCGAGGGGCCGAATGCGATACTGACTTTCCGGAAAAGCCGGATATCGAGTGCGAGGTTGAGTTGCTCCCATTCCTGCACGGCGTTATCAAATTTGCCCTGGCTAATATGCCGGTGAATCAAATCGCTGGTAAGGCCCACCCGTTTGCCCATGCCTGAATAAGCGCCGATACCCATGCCGTAACTCCACAAGCTTTCATTTTCTGCAATGGCTGAAACGTTTTCCGGCGTTGTTCCAGCCGTGAAAATGGTATAAAAACGGTTGGTACCCGTTTTCAGCGCGATATTGGCGAGGTGAATTTCATTGGCCGAGCCTTCGATGGCGATATAACCGCCGCGGCGGGAAAAATTCAGGATACCAAATTGTACGCCGTCGATTTCGCGGGCGGTATTGATAATGCCCACCTGCGTGCCGGTCACTTTTTTGGCCCGGTTGAAAAACCCGGAAACCTGTGCACCGGTGATCGTATCGGCCACATTGGAAAACCCGGCCACCTGTACATTGGTCACACCTGTGCGATTGGTGTTGGAAAACCCGGCGACCTGCGATCTGGCGTTTGCCCTGACCGCGATATTGGCAAAACCTGCCGCCTGAACCCCTTTGCAATACCGGCTGAAATTGTAAAAACCCGACACTTGAGCGGCCGTTATCGTATCGGCGTGGTTGGCGAAACCGGCAGCTTGTACCCCGAAGGTGCCATGCGGTACGGTATTGAAAAAACCTGCTGCCTGCACTCCCGGGCTATTTGAATGGCGGGCGACATTCATAAACCCTGCCGCCTGCACACCATCCAGCTGCCCGCCGGCCCGGTTGTAAAATCCGGCTGCCTGCACACCTTTTACATCGCCGTTCACCTCGTTGAACATACCGGCTGCCTGCACACCGGTTACATTCCCCCGTGTGATATTGCCCACGCCACCCACTTCCGCAATGCGGTTGCCATTGGAATAACCGGCGATGACATTGATGGAGAAATCATTGGTGACGCTGCCGCTCATACGGTTGTTGGTGCCGATATTGGGCAAAAACGACATTTGGAAAACACGGTGAAGTGAATCGTCGTGCAGGTTTAATTCATTGATTTTCTGAGCGGATATATTGAAAAATTCAGCCAGTTCGTCGGGCACCCGCTCCAGGTCGCGCTGAATGGAAGTCCAGGCATCGTCTTTTTCGGGCGTCACCGAATCGAGTTTGATTTCAATTTTGATAAACCGCGGCGACTGTGAGGTCACCTGCAAAATCGTATCGCGGTAGGCGAGTTTGGACACCACGATTTCCGAACGCGGCGTTACCGGGAGCTCGTAATAGCCATTTTCGTCGGTGACCGTCGATTTGAGGGTTTGTTTGTCGTAAATGGTGGCATTAGGTACTTTTTGGCCGGTGTTTTTATCGGTCAGGTAACCGCTGACTTTTTGCTGCGGTTTTTTGACTTTTTTCAAAATGAGGTATTCGCCGCTCTGTTTGAACGTGTATTCGCCGCCCAGCATTTCGTGGAGCACTTCGCGCACGGTTTCGTCTTTAGCAAACAGCGTCACCCGCTTGCCCGCTTCCAGAATACCGGCATTGTATGACCATTCGAAACCACCCTTTTGTGCTACTTCCAGCAATGCATCGGCAATGGGAGTCCGGTTAAAGGCCACTTCGATTTTATGTGCCAAAACATCGTTGGCATACAGCTGCGCCTGTAGCAGTAATGTAAAAGTGAGCGCGCAACTGATACACAGCACGCGGTGTAAAAAAGGTATCATTGTCTGGTTGTTATTTTTTAGTGGATTGGTTGAATCGTTTTGATTGCAGATTGCTGAAGTAGTACATGATGACGTTTAACATTACTTTTTTGGAGCAAAAGGCAGTATTGATGATGGAATTAAACAACGTCATCATGTAATACTTCTGCAATCTGCAATCATCAATCT
>OFDN01001940.1_pt1 | contig 12375 bp, 10 predicted proteins | sample 1520971 | NCBI WGS metagenome assembly OFDN01 (sample SAMEA94257418, study PRJEB24077) | hot springs metagenome | biome: Aquatic biome; feature: Geographical feature; material: Water | place: India | collected 2012-06-12 | depth 5 m | reverse complement strand
GGGCTGGGATCGACCGCCCAGGGCGCCCGCGCGAAGTGCGCGGCCAGGTAGTCGATCAGCACCTGCACCCGCGCCGGCCGGCCGCGGCCGGGCGGGGTGACGATGTGCAGCGCGATCGGCGGCACCTGCCACTCCGGCATCGCCTCCTCCAGCAGGCCCGAGCGCAGGTCTTCCCAGGCCAGGAACTCCGGCTGCAGCGCCAGGCCCAGGCCGGCCCGCAGCGCGGGCGCCAGCGCCTCCGCGTTGTTGACGCGCAGCGCCGTGGGCACCACCTGCGAGAACTCGCCGCGCCGGGCATGCCGGAAGCGCCAGGCCTCGCCCAGGCGCGTGTGCACGTAGCGCAGCGCGCGGTGCGTGGCCAGCTCGCGCGGATGACCCGGCCTTCCGTGCTGCTCGAAGTAGGCGGGCGCGCCCACCAGCAGGATGCGCACTGCGCACAGCCGCCGCGCCAGCAGGCTGGAATCCGGCAGCGCCGAGATGCGCAGGGCCACGTCGAAGCCCTGCGCCACCACGTCGATGAGCTCGTCGCTGAAGTGCAGGTCCAGCATCACCTCCGGGTGCTGCGCCATGAAGGCCGGCAGCGCCGGCCCCAGGTGGCTGATGCCGAAGGACATCGGTGCGGCGATGCGGATGGTGCCGCGCAGGTGCTCGGACTGCTCGGTCACCTCCGCCTCCACCGCCTCGCCCTCGGCCAGGATGCGCGAGGCGCGATCGAGCGATGCCTCGCCGCTGGCGGTGAGCGACATGCGCCGCGAGGTGCGGTGGAACAGCGTGGTCTTCAGCCGCGCCTCCAGCCGCGTGATGGCCTTGGAGACGGTGGGCTGCGAGATCGCCAGGTCGGCCGCCGCCTTGGCGAAGGAGCCCGTCTCCGCCACCTTGGCAAAGATGGCCCAGGCTTCCAGGTCAGGCAGCTTGCTCATGCAATTTTCGGAATCGATGGTTTTCCATCTTTTCTATTCTCTTATCGATCACCGACTCCTAAAGTCTCTCCATCGCAACACGAACCGCCCGGAGAAACACCATGATCGACCGCAGACCCTTCGATGCCCTTGGCGGCGCCAACCATGGCTGGCTCGATGCCAAGCACCATTTCTCGTTCGCCGACTACCACGACCCCGCCCGCATGGGCTGGGGCGCGCTGCGGGTGTGGAACGACGACACCATCGCCCCGGGCACCGGCTTCCCGCCGCATGCCCACGCCAACATGGAGATCATCACCTACGTCCGCGAAGGCGCCATCACGCACCAGGACAACCTGGGCAACAAGGGCCGCACTGAGGCGGGCGACGTGCAGGTGATGAGCGCCGGCACCGGCATCCGCCACGCCGAATACAACATGGAGCCGGGCGTGACCAAGATCTTCCAGATCTGGATCCTGCCCGACGGCCGGGGCGAGCCGCCGTCCTGGGGCGCCAAGCCCTTCCCGAAGGGCGAGCGCTCGGGCAGCTTCGTGGCGCTGGCCAGCGGCCTGCCGGGCGACGCCGACGCGCTGCCGATCCGCACCAACGCCCGGGTGCTGGGCGCCACGCTGAAGGCCGGCGAGAGCACCGAGTACCGCCTGGGCAAGGACCGCCGCGGCTACCTGGTGCCCGCCAGCGGCGAGGTGGAGGTGGACGGCGTGACGCTGAAGGCCCGCGACGGCGCGGCCATCAGCGACGTCGACACCATCCGCGTCACCGCGCTGGCCGATGCCGAACTGGTGCTGGTCGATTCCGCACCCTGATCCCGCCGGGCCCGGCCGGGCCCGGTCCCTGCATTCCCGTTCCCGCCACCACTGACCCAAGGAGTACCCCGATGAGCCTCACCGCCACCCCCACCCCCGGCGCCAAGCTGCTGACCCCGCACGACCACACGCTGGTGATGATCGACTTCCAGTCGCAGATGGCCTTTGCCACGCATTCGATCGACCCGGTTCAGCTGCGCTCCAACGCCGGCCTGGTGGCCAGCGCCGCCGCGGGCTTCGGCGCCTCCACCATCCTCACCACGGTGGCCGAGAAGAGCTTCTCCGGCCCGATGTTCGAGGAAGTCACCGCGCCCTTCCCCGGCCAGCCGCTGCTGGACCGCACCTCGATGAACACCTGGGAGGACGCCGCCGTCATCGCCCGCATCAACGAGATCGGCAAGTCGCGCATCGTGCTGGCGGGCCTGTGGACCAGCGTGTGCATCGTGGGCCCGGCGCTGTCGGCGCTGGACCAGGGCTTCGAGGTCTACGTGATCGCCGATGCCTGCGGCGACATTTCCACCGAGGCGCACAACCGTGCGATGGACCGCATGGTCCAGGCCGGTGCGCAGCCGATCACCGCGCTGCAGTACCTGCTGGAGATGCAGCGCGACTGGGCCCGCACCGACACCTACGACATGACCACCGGCATCGCGAAGAAGTTCGGCGGCGGCTACGGCATCGGCATCACCTACGCCAAGACGATGTTCGGCGCACACGAAGGCTGAGCCCGACGACCCCGACCACCACCGCACCCAGGAGACGCCGCGATGGCCGACAGCAAGCACCCCGACCTCATCCTCCACCGCGGCCTCTTCACGACGCTGGACCGCGCCAAGCCCACGGCCAGCGCCGTCGCCATCCAGGACGGCCTGTTCGTGCGCGTGGGCAGCGACGCCGAGGTGATGGCCCTGGCCGGCCCGAACACCCGGGTGATCGACCTGCGCGGCAGGCGGGTGCTGCCCGGGCTGATCGACAACCACCTGCACATCATCCGCGGCGGGCTCAACTACAACCTGGAGCTGCGCTGGGACGGCGTGAAGAGCCTGGCCGACGCGATGCGCATGCTGCGGCAGCAGGTGGCCGTCACGCCGGCGCCGCAGTGGGTGCGGGTGGTGGGCGGCTTCACCGAGCACCAGTTCGAGGAGAAGCGCCTGCCCACCCTCGCCGAGCTGAATGCGGTGGCGCCCGACACGCCCGTCTTCATCCTGCACCTGTACGACCGCGCGCTGCTCAACGGCGCCGCGCTGCGCGCCGTGGGCTACGACCGCGACACGCCGGCCCCGCCCGGCGGCGAGATCATGCGCGACGGCGCCGGCAACCCCACCGGGCTGCTGCTGGCCAAGCCCAATGCGTCCATCCTCTACGCCACACTGGCCAAGGGCCCGAAGCTGCCGCCGGCGTACCAGCTGAACTCCACGCGCCACTTCATGCGCGAGCTGAACCGCCTGGGCGTCACCGGCGCCATCGACGCGGGCGGCGGCTTCCAGAACTATCCCGAGGACTACCAGGTGATCCAGCAGCTGGCCGATGCCGGGCAGCTCACCATCCGCCTGGCCTACAACCTGTTCACCCAGAAGCCGAAGCAGGAGAAGGAAGACTTCCTGAACTGGACGGCCACCTCGCGCTACAAGCAGGGCACCGACTACTTCCGCCACAACGGCGCGGGCGAGATGCTGGTGTTCTCGGCCGCCGACTTCGAGGACTTCCGCCAGCCGCGGCCCGACATGGCGCCCGGGATGGAAGGCGACCTGGAAGAGGTGGTGCGCATCCTGGCGCAGAACCGGTGGCCCTGGCGCATGCATGCCACCTACGACGAGACCATCAGCCGCGCGCTGGACGTGTTCGAGCGCGTGGACCAGGACGTGCCGCTGCAGGGCCTGAACTGGTTCTTCGACCACTGCGAGACCATTTCCGAACGGTCGATCGACCGCATCGCCGCGCTGGGCGGCGGCGTGGCGGTGCAGCACCGCATGGCCTACCAGGGCGAGTACTTTGTCGAGCGCTACGGCCCCGGTGCGGCCGAGGCCACGCCGCCGGTGAAAAGGATGCTGGAGATGGGCGCCAAGGTGTCGGCCGGCACCGATGCCACCCGCGTGGCCTCGTACAACCCGTGGGTGTCGCTGTCGTGGCTCATCACCGGCAGGACGGTGGGCGGGATGCAGCTCTATCCGCAGCGCAACTGCCTGGACCGCGAGACCGCGCTGCGCATGTGGACCGAGCACGTGACCTGGTTCAGCAACGAGGTGGGCAAGAAGGGCCGCATCGAGGTGGGCCAGTTCGCCGACCTGATGGTGCCCGACCGCGACTTCTTCGCCTGCGCCGAATCGGAGATCGCCGACACCAGCGCGCTGCTGACCGTGGTCGGCGGCAAGGTGGTGTACGGCGCGGGCGAGTTCGCCGCCCACGACGACAGCGCGCCGCCGCCGGCGATGCCCGACTGGTCGCCGGTGCGGCGCTTCGGCGGCTATGGCCACTGGGGCGAGCAGGACGGCGCACCGCTGCAGGCGGGCCTGCAGCGGTCGGTGCTGCGCCATGCCGCGGCGGCCTGCGCCTGTGCCAACGACTGCAAGCTGCACGGCCACGCACACGCCACCGCCTGGAGCAGCCGGCTGCCCATCGCGGACCTCAAGGGCTTCTGGGGCGCGCTCGGCTGCGCCTGCTGGGCGGTGTGATGGGCCCGGCGCTGGAAGCCTTGCGCCACGGCTTCGTGTCGCCGGCAGTGCACTGGCTGGCGCTGCTGCTGCTGTGCGGCGCCTACCTGCAGGGCGCCGTGCACAAGCTGCGCCACTTCGAAGGGGCCATCGCCGAGATGCGCCACTTCGGGCTGGCTCCGGCGGCGCCATGGGCGGTGGCCACCATCGGGCTGGAGATCGGCGCCTCGGCACTGGTGCTCACCGGCTGGCACCGCTGGCTGGGCGCGCTGCTGCTCGGCGGCTTCACGGTGGTGGCCAGCTTCCTGGCCGACCGCTTCTGGGTGGCCACGGCGGCGCAGCGCCTGCCGATGGCCAACGCATTCTTCGAACACTGGGGCCTGGCGGGCGGGTTCATGCTCGTCGCCTGGCTCGACCTGGGAGGCCATCTTGGCGTCTGAGCACGAACATCATCACGCGGCAGCGCCCGCGCCTGCACCGACGGCAGCGCCCGGCGGCAGCTTCGCGCCGCTGCGCCAGCCGGTCTTCGCCGTGCTGTGGACGGCCACCGTGCTGGGCAACATCGGCAGCTTTATGCGCGACGTGGCCAGTTCCTGGATGGTCACCGAGCTGTCGGCCAGCCCGGCCGCCGTGGCGCTGATCCAGACCGCGGCGACGCTGCCCATCTTCCTGCTGGCCATTCCGGCCGGCGTGCTGTCGGACATCCTCGACCGCCGCCGCTTCCTGATCGGCGTGCAGGTCCTGCTGGCGCTGGTCAGCGGCTGCCTGCTGCTGCTGGCGCGGACGGACACGCTCACCGTGGAGTACCTGGTCGCGCTCACCTTCGTCGGCGGCATCGGCGCGGCGCTGATGGGCCCGACCTGGCAATCGATCGTGCCCGAGCTGGTGCCGCGCAGCGACCTGAAGAATGCCGTCGCGCTCAACTCCCTGGGCATCAACGTGGCGCGGGCGCTGGGCCCGGCGGCCGGCGGCCTGCTGCTGGCCAGCTTCGGTGCCGCGGCGGCCTATGGCGCCGACGTCCTGAGCTACCTGGTCGTCATCGCCGCGCTGCTGTGGTGGAAGCGCCCGGCGCCGGTGGACAGCGGGCTGTCGGAGCAGTTCCTCGGCGCCTTCCGGGCCGGCCTGCGCTATGCGCGCGCCAGCCGCGAGCTGCATGTGGTGCTGCTTCGCGCCGCCGTGTTCTTCCTGTTCGCCAGCTCGGTGTGGGCGCTGCTGCCCCTGGTGGCGCGCAAGATGCTGGGCGGCACCGCGGGCTTCTACGGCGTGATGCTGGGCGCGGTGGGCGCGGGCGCCATCGTGGGTGCGCTGCTGCTGCCCCGGCTGCGCCAGCGCCTGGATGCCGACGGCCTGGTGCTGGCGGCCTCGCTGCTGAGCGCGGGCGTGATGGCGGCGCTGTCCTTCGCGCCGCCGCAGGCGGTGGCCATCGGGCTGATGCTGCTGCTGGGCATGGGCTGGATCACCGCCCTCACCACCTTGAACGGCGTGGCCCAGTCGGTGCTGCCGAACTGGGTGCGCGGCCGCGGGCTGGCCATCTACCTGATGGTGTTCAACGGCGCGATGGCCGGCGGCAGCCTGGCCTGGGGCCTGGTGGCGCAGGAAGCCGGCCTGGCGGCCACGCTGCTGGGCGCCGGTGCGGCGCTGGTCGTCATCGCGCTGGTGTTCCATCGCGTGAAGCTGCCCACCGGCGAAGCCGACCTGCAGGCCTCCAACCACTGGCCCGAGCCGATGCTGGCCGAGCCGGTGGCCCACGACCGCGGGCCGGTGGTGGTGCAGGTCGAATACCGCATCCGCAAGCACGACCTGCCCGCCTTCCTGCAGGCGATGAAGCAGGTGGCGCAGGAGCGGCGGCGCGACGGCGCCTATGCCTGGGGCGTGGCCGAGCATACCGGCGAGCCGGAGCGGGTGATCGAATGGTTCATGGTGGAGTCCTGGGCCGAGCACCTGCGCCAGCACCAGCGGGTGTCCAAGGCCGATGCCGACATGCAGGCCCAGGCGCTGCGCTTCCACATCGGGCCCGAGAAGCCCGCGGTGCATCACTTCCTGGCGCTCGACCTGAAGGACGGCCGGGCCTGAGGCAGCGCCGCCCGTCTCAGGGCGCCAGGGCCTGCGCCAGCGCGGCGTTGAAGGCCTCGGCGCGTTCGTACTGCACCCAGTGCCCGGCGCCGGGAATGAACACCAGCGAGCCGGCCCGCGGCGCCTGCGCCAGCGCATGGCCGATGACCGCGGTGCGGCCGCGGTAAAGCACGTCGTGCTCGCCCCAGATGCCGTTCACCGGGCAAGCCACCGCCGGCAGGGTGCGCAGCAGCAGGTCGCCGCGCATCAGGCGGCGGCGGCGCAGGCGGTCGCGCTCGATGTTGGCCGCATGCAGCCGAACCGCCGTGTCGTCGACGGCGGCGGCGTCGTGCAGCATCAGCGTGGCCAGGTTGTGGCGGTGCACCGCATCGCGCCGGGGGCCGGGCGGCTGGGCATCCCAGGCCCGTAGCGGCAGCGGCGCCATCGGCTGCGGGCTCAATGCGGGCGCGCCCACCAGCACCAGCCGCTGCAGCCCCGGCAGGCCGGCGGCGGCCATCAGCCCGGCGACCAGGCCGCCGAACGAGAAGCCCACCAGCCACAGCGGCTCGTCCGGCAGCAGGCGCTGCAGGCCTTCGGCCAGCCAGTGCGGCAGCACGTCGGCATCGTGGCCGTCGGGCGGCGCGGCGGAATCGCCGAAGCCGGGCATGTCGGGCGCCACCACGCGCCAGCCGGCCGCACGCAGCGCACCGATGTTGCGCAGCCAGTGGGTCCAGCTGCCCGCGCCGCCATGCAGCAGCACCACCACCGGCCCGGTGTCGCCCCACAGGTGCCACACCACGTGGCCCTCGCCGCAGGGCGTGTGCGCCACGCGGGCCGCGGCCTCGAGCGCATGCAGCGCCTGCAGCCCATGCATGGGCGGGGGCGTCGGCGTCACTCCACCATGCCCTTCTCGACGTTCGGATCGAGCAGGTCGCGGTCGTGGTGCGAGGGCAGCTCCATCAGGCGGCGGCGGCCGCGGCTCCACAGCGCCATGTCCTCGTCGGTATGGAACACCTGCTCGGCCGGCATCTTCGGCCACGCGTCGATGCGCAGCCACATGCGCAGCAGGTGCCGGCGCTTGGGCAGATCCTTGTGGTCCTCGTAGTCGGTGCGGCCGTGGACCATGATGCGGTTGTTCAGGAACTGGATGTCGCCGTCCTTGAAGCCCATGTCGAGGTAATGCTCGGGCGAGGCCGAGGCCTTGCGCACCACGTACAGCGCTTCCGATTCCTCGGGCGTGAACGGGCGCTGGCCGCTCTTTTCGGCCAGGCGTGCATAACCGGTGGGCAGGTAGCAGGTCACCTCGCCATTGTCGCCGTGGAAGAAGGGCACCTTGCGTTCGCTGTAGGTGCGCGTGGCGCGGCGGCCGTCCTCGTCGGTGCGCTTGAGGTACAGGCCCTCGGCCAGCACCTTCAGCAGGTCGGGCCGGTGCTCCAGCATCCAGTTGTGCACCGTCAGCGCGCTGGAGATGCGGCTCTCGCCGCCCGAGATGGCGGTGCGCAGGCACATCAGGCCGATGATGTCGCACGAGTCGGTGTGCATGAGCTGGCCGCCGCCCTTGCGGTAGCCGCGGGACTTGGGCTCCAGGTCGCTCACGTCCACCACGTGGCCGATCAGGTCGCCGAGGTACGACTGGGTCATCGGCCGGCCCACGTAGCAGCTCAGGCCGAAGTACACCCGCGCCATGTCGTCGTCGGAGTAGCGCTCGCGCGGCAGGCCGCGCAGCATCAGGAAGCCGCAGCCGTTGCGCAGCCGCTCGGGCAGCGAGCGCATCAGCGTGGCCACCTTGTCCAGCGGGAAGTTCTCGGGCGTGATGTCGGGGAAGTCCACGTCGCCGAGGGACAGCAGGTGTGCCAGCGCGGCGTCGATCTCCTGCACTTCCTCGGGGCTCAGCACATGCAGGCCCTGCTGCGTCCAGTCGATCTCCGGGCCCTTCCAGGCGCCGGGGGCGACGATGGGATGTCCGATGCGGTTCATGTCAGTCCTCAGGTTGCGCGGCCGCTTCAGGCCGTGGGGGATGTCGCCTGCGCCGCGGGCTGCGGCCGGGCCGGCTTCTCGACGATGGCGCCGGCATTCAGCAGCCGCTCGTACTCGGCCGTGCCCAGCAGCGGCAGCAGCAGCTCGCGGTTGTGCTCGCCGATGTGCGGCGCCGGGCGACGGAAGCCGCCGGGCGTGGCGCTCATGCGCGGCGTCACGTTGTGCATGGGCACGAAGCCCAGGTCCGCGTCCTCCACGTCGACCAGGCTTTCGCGCTCGATCACGAAGCGGTCCTGCGCCAGCTGGGCGGCATCGAAGATCGGGCCGATGGTCACCTGCGCCTGCTCGAAGAAGGCCAGGTTCTCCTGCAGCGTCCTGCCGCGGATGAAGCCGCCGACGATGGCGTCGATCTCCTCCACGTGCGCCAGCCGGCCGCGGGCGGTGGCGGTGCGCGGGTCCTGCGTGATGTCGGGCCGGCCGATGGCCTGGAACAGGCGCGCGGCCATGGTCTCGGTGGAGGTGGACAGGCACACCCACTGGCCGTCTCGGGTGGGGTAGGCATTGCGTGGCGCCGTGGTGCTGGAGCGGCTGCCGGTGCGCGGCTTCACCTGCCCGGTGAAGCGGTGGTTGGCTGCCTGCGGGCCGAGGATGGACAGCATCGGCTCGAACAGCGAGAGGTCGATCACTTGGCCCTGGCCGCCATTGGCCCGCACCTCCCACAGCGCCATCATCGTGGCGCTGGCGCCGTACAGGCCGGTGGTCATGTCGCCGAGGAACATCGGCGGCAGCACCGGCTCGCGGTCGGCGAAGCCGTTCATCGCCGCGAAGCCCGAATAGCCTTCCACCAGGGTGCCGAAGCCGGGTCGCTCGCGGTAGGGCCCGGTCTGGCCCCAGCCCGACAGCCGCGTGATCACCAGCCTGGGGTTGAGCGCCAGCAGCACGTCGGGCGCCAGGCCCATCTGCTCCAGCACGCCGGGGCGGAAGCTCTCCACCAGCACGTCGGCGGTGGCGGCCAGCGCCTTCACCAGCGCGATGCCCTCGGGACGGCGCAGGTCCAGCCCCACGCTCTGCTTGTTGCGGCCGTAGGTCTTCCACCAGGTGTCGAAGCCTTCGGCGCGGAAGTTGCGCAGCGTGTCGCCGGCGGGCGGCTCGATCTTGACCACCTGCGCGCCGAAGTCGGCCAGCTGCAGCGTCATCATGTTGCCGGCCACCAGGCGCGACAGGTCGATCACCCGCAGGCCGTGCAGCGGGCCGCGCCGGGCGGGATCGAAACATTGCTTGTGCAGGCCGGTCATCGGTGGCTTCTCTTAGAATAGACAACGTGTCTATTTCAGAAGTCTAACGATGGTGGCCGGCTTGTCAACGGCCGGCCGTGAAGGCGCAATGGGCTTAGCATCACGGCCCACACGAGGAGCCCATGCCTGCCGAACCCCTGACCGAGAAGGAAGCCGCCGAACCCGGCGTGGCCGCCGTCAACCGTGCGCTGACCATCCTGCAGGCCTTCGAGCACAGCGTGGACGGCATGACGCTGACCGACCTGATGAAGGCCACCGGCCTGTACCACAGCACCATCCTGCGGCTGTGCGAATCGCTGGAGCATTACCGCTACCTCAAGCGGCTGGACGACGGCCGCTACATGCTGGGCTCCACGCCGTTCTACCTGGGCATGATCTACCAGGCGCAGTTCCGGCTGCAGGACTACGTGCTGCCGGTGCTGCGCGAGCTGACCAAGGCCACGCACGAGACCTCGGCGCTGTACGTGCGCGACGGCGATGCACGGGTGTGCCTGCACCGCGTGGAGCTGCCGCGCCGGGTGCGCATGAACGTGCCGGAAGGCGACCGGGTGGAGCTGCAGCGCGGCGCGGCCGGCAAGGTGCTGCTGGCCTTTGCCGACGAGCCCGGCAAGGCCTACGACGACATCCGGGCGGCACGCCATGCGGTCTCGCAGGCCGAGCGCGATTCGGAAAGCGCGGCCATCGCCTGCCCGGTGTTCGCCGGCCGGCAGCAGCTGGTGGGTGCGCTCTCGCTGGGCATCCCGCTGTACCGCTTCAACAAGTCGAAGTACGCCGAATGCCTGCCGCTGGTGATGGCCGCGGGCCGCCGGCTCACCTCCGACCTGGGTGGCGACCCGGCCTTCTTCGATGCACCCGCCGTGCCGCTCAAGGGGCTGAAGGTGCCGGCCGGCTGAGCCACTGCGCCTGGCGCGCCAGCAGCCGCTGCGCGCGCTCCACGATGGGCCTGTCGACCATGCGCCCGTCCAGCCGGAAGGCGCCCTGGCCCTGGGCCGCCCGCCGCTCGTTCTCGGCGACCACGCGACGCGCCCAGTCCAGCGCCTCGGGCTGCGCGCCGTACTCCTCGTTGACGATGGCCACCTGCCGCGGATGGATGCAGGTGGCGACCTCGAAGCCGAAGCGCCGTGAACGCCTCACCATCGCGCGGAAGCCCTCCTCGTCGTCGAGCGAGGCCACGCTGCCGATGAAGCCCATGGGCAGCACGCCGGCCGCGCGCGCGGCCAGCACCATCTGCTGCTTCGGCGCCAGCAGGGTGTCGTCGCCGGCCTCCATGCCGGCGTCCAGCGCGAAGTCCTCGCTGCCCAGGGCCAGGGCCACCACCCGCGGCGAGGCCGCGGCCAGCTCGCGCATCGCGAGGAAGGCCGACACCGTCTCCACCAGCAGCACGAAGCCCACCTGCCCGGCGGGCAGGCCTTCACGCGCCTCGCATTCGGTCACCAGTTCGTCGAACAGCCGCACATGCGAAGCGCCGTCCACCTTGGTGATGGTCAGCGCCTTGAGCTGCGGGCACACCGCGGCCTCGATGTCGCGCACGGCCAGCGACAGCGGCCGGTTGATGCGCACCAGCACGTCGGCTCCGGCCTGCGCCACGATGGCGGCCGCCTGGCGCAGGCCGTCGCGCGCGGCGGCCTTCTCGGCCGGTGGCACGCTGTCCTCCAGGTCCAGCTGCACCGCGTCGGCCCCGCGGCGGTGGGCGCTGGCGATGAAGCGCGGCGCATGCGCCGGCACGTACAGCACCGAACGCCAGGCAGGCAGGACGCGGCTCATTCGGCGGTGATGTTGCGGTCCTTGGCCAGCTTGCTCCACTTGCCCACCTCGGTGGCCACGAAGCTGGCGAACTGGTCGGCGGTCATGGTGCCGGCCTCGGTGCTCTCGCGGGCATACAGCTCGCGCAGCTCGTCGGTCTGGCCGGCGGCGCGGATCTCCGCATTGAGCTTGTCCACCAGGGCCTTGGGCGTCTTGGCGGGCGCGAAGATGCCCCACCAGGCTTCCACCGCATACCCCGGCAGCGATTCGGCCACGGTAGGCAGGTCGGGCGCGAACTTCGAGCGCTGGGCCGAGGTGACCGCGATCGGCCGGATGGACCCGGCCTTCAGCGGACCGTTCACCGAAGCGGCGGTGGTGACCATCATCTCGACGTTGCCGCCGATCATGTCGGACACCGCATTGGAGATGCCCTTGTACGGCACATGCTGCACCTGGGTGCCGGCCATCGCGTTCAGCAGCTCCGAGCCCATCTGACCCACCGAGCCAATGCCCGCGGAGCCATAGTTCATGCGGCCCTTGCTGTCCTTGGCGGCGGCCAGCAGCTGCGCCGTGGTCTTGAACGGCGTCTGGCTGCTGACCACCAGCAGCATGGGCCCGCGCGAGACCAGCGCCACCGGCGCGAAGGACTTTAGCGGGTCGTACGGCAGCTTGGGCTGCACCGCGGCATTGGTGCTGAAGCTCACCGACGTGAGCAGCAGCGTGCCGCCGTCGGGCTCGGCCCGCGCCACCATGTCGCTGCCGATGGAGCCGCCCGCGCCGGGCTTGTTGTCCACCACCACGGTGACGTTGAACTTGCTGGCGATGCGCTGGCCGATGGCCCGGGCGAATAGGTCGTTGCTGCCGCCGGCGCTGAAGGGCACGACGATCCTGACCGTCTTCGGCAGCTCGCCCTGCGCGGCCGCCGGCCCCGCCG
>OFDN01001938.1_pt1 | contig 12385 bp, 10 predicted proteins | sample 1520971 | NCBI WGS metagenome assembly OFDN01 (sample SAMEA94257418, study PRJEB24077) | hot springs metagenome | biome: Aquatic biome; feature: Geographical feature; material: Water | place: India | collected 2012-06-12 | depth 5 m | reverse complement strand
AAAGGCTGACATTTCTGCTTTGCCAGACCGCGACATTCTAACTTTGCGCCTACACTGGAGAAAGTCATATAAGCAAGATTATGGAAAACAACCGCAGGCGGCGGAGCAGGGCGCCCGGGTTCAGGCGTCCGGCAGCTCGATGACCAGCCCGTCGTAGGCCGGTTCCACGCCCGGCGGCAGCTTCCGGCACAGCGAGGCGTAATCCATGGTGTGGTTCATGTGCGTGAGGTACGCTCGCTTCGGTCGTACGCGCTCGATCCAGGACAGCGTCAGCGGCAAATGCGCGTGCACCGAATGCTCCGGCGCCTCGCGGACGCAATCGACAACCCACACATCGACGCCGGCCAAAGCGGCGAACGCATCCTCGTCCAGCCGCACGACGTCGGTCGAATAGGCGAACGTCCCGAACCGGTAGCCCAGCGTGCGGGAGTATCCGTGATCCTGGAGAAACGGACGCACGGGCAGGCCAGCCACGTCGAACGGTCCGTCCACCCTGTGCGGGATCAGCACCGGCCGATAGACCGGCGCGCCGGGCGGCAGCGGCTCGAAGCAGTAGCCGAAGCGGCGGTTCAACTCCTCCAGATGCTCGGGCAGGCCATAGCAGTCCAGGCCATGACCCATCATCCGGCAGATCTCGCGCAGCTCGTCGATGCCGTGCGCGTGGTCGGCGTGTTGGTGCGTCCACAGGACGCCGTCGAGCCGGTGCACGCGGGCGGTCAGGAGCTGCTCGCGAAGATCCGGCGTGGTATCGACCAAAAGGGCGGCCCTGCCCTGCTCCACCAGCACCGACGGTCGCAGCCGGCGGTTCCTGGGTTCGGCCGGGTCGCAGTCGCCCCAGTTGTTGCCGACCACCGGTACGCCCGCCGACCCGCCGCAGCCCAGGACCGTGACGCGCATCGCGGGTCAGGCCGCCAGAGCCGGCGGCCGTGCCGCGCGGTCGAACAGCCGGAAGAAATTGTCCGTCGTGCGCCGCGCCAGCTCGCCGGCGTCCACACCCTTGACCGCGGCGACCACGGCCGCGGTGTGGGCGACGTAGGACGGCTCGTTGCGCTTGCCGCGGAACGGCAGCGGCGCCAGGAACGGCGCGTCCGTCTCCACCAGGATGCGGTCGAGCGGCACGTCGGCGACGATGCCCCTCAGATCCTCCGACTTCTTGAAGGTCACGATTCCCGAAAGCGACAGGTACAGGCCGAATTCCACCGCCTGTTCCGCCAGTTGCCGGCCGGAGCTGAAGCAGTGCAGCAGCCCCTTCAGCGCGGTGCCGGAGGCCTCCTCGCGGATGATCCGCATGGTGTCCTCGTCGGCGTCGCGGGTGTGAACGATCAGCGGCAGGCCGGTTTCCAGGCAGGCACGGATGTGCCGGCGGAAACTCTCCTGCTGCGCCTCGCGCGGGCTGCGGTCGTAGAAGTAATCGAGCCCGGTTTCGCCCAGCCCGATCACCTTGGGGTGGCGGGACAGGGCGACCAGCCGCTCTTCCGTCGCCTCGGCCAGCTCCTCGCCGGCGTTGTGCGGGTGGACACCCAGCGTGCACAGCACGTCGTCGTACCGCTCGGCGATCCGCCGGACTTGGTCGTACCGCGAGAGGTGTGTGCAGATGGTGACCATCCGCACCACGCCCGCGGCGCGCGCGCGTTCCACCGTGGCGTCCAGATCTTCGGCGTAGTCGGGGAAATCGAGGTGGCAGTGGCTGTCAACGAGCATGGATCAGGTCTTCGGTTCTTCGACGTAACGCGGGAACACGCCCTGCGGCGCCGGCAGGGCCGTGCCGGGGACCAGCGCCCCGCCCTGCCCCAGCCGCTCGAAGCCGCGCTCGTCCGGCCCCAGCGCCAACTGGTCGAGGATGCGGGACGAGGCGGCCGGCATCACCGGCTGCGTCAGGATGGCGAGGTGGCGGATGGTCTCGGCCAGCACATACAGCACGGTCGCCATACGGGGCGGGTCGGTCTTCTTCAGCGTCCAGGGCGCCTGCTCGTCCACATAGCGGTTGGCGTCGCCGACCACGGCCCACACCGCGTCGAGCGCCTTGTGGAAGGCCTGCACGCCGATTTCCGCGCGCAGGGTGCCCAGCAGCGCGCGGGCGCGGCCCAGCAGCGCCTCGTCGGCCTCCGTGAATGGACCCGGCTGCGGCACCTGGGCGCCGCAGTTCTTGCCGATCATCGACAGCACCCGCTGCACGAGGTTGCCGTAATCGTTCGCCAGCTCCGAATTGATCCGCCGCACCATGGCCGCGTGCGAGAAGTCGCCGTCGTTGCCGAAGGGCACCTCGCGCAGCAGGAAATAGCGGGTCTGGTCGAGCCCGTAGGTCTTCACCAGCGTGTCGGGGGCGATGACGTTGCCCAGCGACTTGGACATCTTCTGGCCTTCGATCGTCCACCAGCCATGCGCGAACACGCGCTTGGGCGGCTGCAAGCCCGCGGCCATCAGGAAGGCCGGCCAGTAGACGGCGTGGAAGCGCAGGATGTCCTTGCCGACCATGTGCAGGTCGGCCGGCCAATACTTCGCGAACTCACCGCCCTCCGTCTGCGGGTAGCCGACGGCGGTGATGTAGTTGGTCAGCGCGTCCAGCCACACATACATGATGTGGGCGTCGTCGCCGGGCACCGGGATGCCCCATTTGAAGGTGGTGCGGCTGACCGACAGGTCCTGCAGCCCACCCTTCACGAAGGCCACCACCTCGTTCCGCTTGCCGGGCGGCAGGATGAAGTCGGGGTTGGCGTCGTAGAAGGCGAGCAGACGGTCCTGCCAGGCCGACAGGCGGAAGAAGTAGGATGGCTCCTCCACCCACTCGCACTCGGCGCCGGTGGGGGCGATCTTCTTGCCGTTCGGCCCGTCGCGCAGCTCGTCGGTGCCGTAGAAGGCCTCGTCGCGCACCGAGTACCAGCCGGCGTAGGAGCCCAGATAGATGTCGCCCGCCTCGATCAGCCGGGTCCACAGCGCCTGGACGGCGGCCACGTGGCGCGGCTCGGTGGTGCGGATGAAGTCGTCGTTGGAGTAGTCCATCACCCCGACGAGATCGCGGAAGTTCTGCGACACCCGGTCGGTGAAGGCCTGGGGATCGACCCCGGCGGCCTGCGCCGACTTCTCCACCTTCTGCCCATGCTCGTCGGTGCCGGTGAGGAACTTGACGTCGTAGCCGTCCAGACGCATGAAGCGGGCGAGCACGTCGCAGGCGAGCGTCGTGTAGGCGTGGCCGATGTGCGGCACGTCGTTCACGTAATAGATGGGCGTGGTCAGGTAATAGGTCTTAGACCCGGCCATAATGGGTGCTCTCCCCGAACTGCGACGGGCGGCGCGACGCCGCTTCCCTCTAAGACATCAAGTGGCCGCGGCCTCCAGCGTGAGCAAGGCGTTCAGCACCACCTGCTTCCGATCGAGATTGGCGGATTCCGCGCGCGCGAACAGGCGCTGGACCTTTTCCCACACCTCAACCCAGCGATCAAGGCCGCGCGCCCCGGCCAGCCGCGCCATCAGCGCCGTTTCCCCCGGCACCACCTCCGCCGGCCACACGCCGCGGGCCAGCGCGCGGGCGAAGCGGGCGAGCCACCAGACCAGCAGTTCCGTCGCCGTCTCGAACAGCCCGTCGTCCTGCTTGCGCGTCAGCCCGTCGGCGAAGGCGTGGGCGGCGGGGATGTCGAGCCGCGGCAGGCCGGACAGCAGCCCCACCATCTGCCGGTAGAGGTCGAGCCCGCCAGCGTCGGCCAGTGCCATCGCGCGTCCCACGCTGCCCTCGGCCAGCCGCGCCAGCGCCGGGCGCGCATCTTCGGCCAGTTCGGGGCGGTAGCGGCCGAGCAGCTCCACCACTGTCTCCTCCGGCAGTGGCGCCAGGGTCAGCTTGCGGCAGCGGGAGCGGATGGTCGGCAGCATGCCGCCGGGATTGTCGCTGACGAGCAGCAGCAAGGCCCCCGGCGGCGGCTCCTCCAGAATCTTCAGGACGGCGTTCAAGCCGCTGGTGTTCATGCGATCGGCACCGTCGATCACCGCCACCCGCCAGCCGCCCTCCGCGGCCGTCCGGTGCAGGAAGGGGGCGATCTTGCGGACGTCGTCCACGGCGATGTCACGCTTCAGCCGGTCGCGCTTCTCGCCCCGCTGGCGCTCCACCGTCAACAGGTCCGCATGGCCGGACGATGAGACACGGCGGAACACCGGATCGGCCGGGTCGGTGCGCAGGCTGGACGGCGGCTCCGGCGCGCCGAACAGCCCGGCGTCCCCGGCACCCGCCGCACCCTGGGTCAGCACGAAACGGGCGAAGCGGAAGGCCAGCGTCGCCTTGCCGATGCCGGGCGGCCCGCCGATCAGCCAGGCGTGCGGCAGCCGGCCGGAATTCCAGGCCTCCAGCAGCGTGCGTTCCGCCTCGCCGTGCCCGAAAAGGTCGGGGTTGCGGCGCGGGGCGGCCGGGTCTTCGGACGCAGCGGGCTCGGGCTGGCGGGGCTGTCGGCCTACCGGAGGCATGGCGGTCGTGGCGTATCGGTCATGGCGGCACTTTGGCCCATCGCTCGGCGGGGGTCAAACAGGCTCGGGCGCGGCAGAAATGACCGGGCACAGGAACGATTCTTCCCGGTTGGCCGACCGATTCGATCGCTTCCCGGCCCGGAACGCCCGGACGGCAGGGCCTCCATCGCTGGTCCGTGGATTGCTTGCAGCCTTGCGATCAAGCGATTGGAGGCAGACCTTGCTCTACTTCGCCAATGTCACGGTCACCAAGCTGCCGCCCGAGCAGTTGCAGTCGATCCAGCGGGTCGCGTCGATGTCGGAGATCGGCCGCCCGGCCGCCGCGTCCTCGGCCTATCGGCAGTCCGCCGCCGTCGCGGACACCGTGGCACCGCGGCGCGACGCCGACACCGTGTCGGTCACCCCGCTTCTCCTGGACATGGACCGGGACCATCTGGCCGCCTTCAGCGCGCTCGGAGAAAAGACCCGCAACCGGCTGATCGAGCTTCATAAAGGCGGAAGCATCTCGACCCGTACGGTGGAAAGCGCGCTTGATCTGGCGCTGACCGACGTGCGGCAGAGACGCTACACGGAGGACCGGCAGTCTACCCTGACCGACGCGGAGAAGGCGGAGCTCGCCGCCATCGACAAGCGGCGGAACGAGCCGCGCCTGCGCACGTGGGAGGAGACCTACGCCGACATGGTCCGGCAGCAGGAAATACAGCTGAACATCACCGTTCCGGACTCGGTGAAGGCGACCGGCGGCCTTCCGGTGCCCGTCGGCCATCCCGGTGTCCAGGTCGCCACCGGCGCCGCCATGATCGAGAACCAGAAGCTGCGGGATCTCGGCGTGAACATCGGCCGCGAGCCAGGATTCGAGCAGCGCCTCATGGACAAGCTGCGGGCCGGGGAGATCGCCCAGGTCGGCCGCGCCGGGTAACGCGTTCAGCCCGCCCCGAGCCGGCCGTCGATGACCGCGAGGATAGCGGCCTGCACCGCATCCTCCGTTCCTCGCGCATCGACCACGGCGCACCGCCCGGGCTCGCGCGCCGCGATGTCGAGGAAGCCGGCGCGCAGCCGCTCGTGAAAGGCGAAATCCATCCGCTCGTAGCGGTCCTCGGCGCCCGGCCGCGCCGCGGCGCGCGCCAGACCCTCCTCCACCGGAAGGTCGAGGATGATGGTCAGGTCGGGAGCGAAGTCGCCGAGGGCCAGATGTTGCAGCGACGCGATCACCTCGCGCCCGATCCCCAGCCCATAGCCCTGATACGCCATGGTGCTGTCGAAGAAGCGGTCGCACAGCACCCATTGGCCGGTGTCGAGCGCCGGCCACACCGTGCGTTCCAGATGGTCGCGGCGGGCGGCGGTGTGCAGCAGCGCCTCGGTCATCGCGCCCCAGCGCCCCGGCTCGCCATCCACCAGAAGGCGGCGGATCTCCTCCGCCCCCGGCGCGCCGCCGGGTTCGCGGGTGGTGACGACGTCGATGCCGCGCGCCTCCAGGGTATCGGCGAGGAGGCGGTTCTGGGTGCTCTTGCCCGCCCCTTCCCCGCCCTCCAGCGTGACGAAGCGCCCGCGCGTCATGACCCGGTGCCGAGCACGAGGTACTTGGCCGCCGCGAAGATGCGCCCGAAGATGCCGAGCTTCTCCACATCGACGGCCGCTACCACGGGAACCTCCTTGGTCGGGAAGCCGGGGCCGCTGATCACCAGCTTGCCGACACGGTCGCCCTTCTTGATCGGCGCCGGGACCGGCGATTCGGTGACCAGGGACACCTTCATGTTCGGCCGGTCGGCCCGCGCCAGCGTCACCTTCAGATCGCTGGCAACGGTGACCGGCAGCTTGTCCGACGACCCGAGCCAGGTGTCCACCTGCTCGATGGTGTCTCCGGCCTTGAACAGCGCGTAGGTGTCGAATTCGCGGAAGCCCCACTCGATGAGGCGCGCCGACTCGTCGGCGCGGGCCTGCATGCTGGGCAGCCCGTTCACCACCAGGATGAGCCGGCGCCCGTCGCGCTCCGCCGACGCGGTCAGGCCGTAGCCGGCCGCGTCGGTGTGGCCGGTCTTCATACCGTCCACGCCGATGTTGCGGTAGAGCAGCGGGTTGCGGTTGCCCTGCTTGATGCCGTGGTAGGTGAATTCCCGCATCGAATAGTAATGATAGTACTGCGCGTAATCCTCGATCAGGTGCTCCGCCAGGATCGCGAGGTCGCGGGCCGTCATGTAATGGTTCGGGTCGGGCCAGCCGGTGGCGTTGACGAGGTTGGTGCCGGTCAGCCCGAGTTCCTTGGCGCGTTGGTTCATCCGCTCGGCGAAGGCGGGTTCGGAACCGGCCAGCCCTTCGGCCAGCACGATGCAGGCGTCGTTGCCGGACTGGATGATCACGCCCTTGATCAGGTCATCGACCTTGATGACGTTGTTCAGCTCCACGAACATCTTGGAGCCCTGCATGCGCCACGCCCGCTCGCTGACCGGAAGCGTGTGGTCGAGCGACAGGCGACCCTCCTTCAGAGCCTCGAAGACCATGTACATGGTCATGATCTTGCTCATGGAGGACGGCGGCATGCGCTGGTCGGCGTTCTTCTCGAACAGCACGGTGTGGGTCGTCTGGTCGATCAGGATCGCCTGCCGGGCGATGGTGTCGAGCGAGGCGGCCGACGCCGTGGCGGTGACGCTGGTCGCGGCCAGTGCGGCCACCAGCACGACGGCGAGGCGGTTCCGGGCAGCGGGCATGATGGTGTCCTTCGTGATGCTCAGCAACGACGGGGGCTCCCGAGGGGTGATACAGGAATCGGACCTTCACCCCGTTCAGTCCACAACGATTTTGGCTTCCGTAAGGCCGGATTGGAGAATCTGGGCCAGCACGCCATCGGCACGGTCCACATCGGCCAGCGGGCCGACACGCACGCGGTAGAAGCGCTGGCCGTTGACCACCGCCGGCGTCACCTGCGCGCTGCCGAACGGGGCGACGCGGCCGCGCACCTTGTTGGCGTTCTCCTGCACCGTGAAGGCACCGGCCTGGACATAGATGTTGCCCCTGCGGCGCACGGGTGTGTCGACAACCACCGGCGACGGCAGGAAGCGCCCCCCCACCTCCGCGCCCGCGACCGTGGTCGGCGGCTGGACCGGGGCGTTGACGGCGGAAACGGGCGGCGGCGGTGCGGCGGTGGCGGTCGCCACCTCGACCCGCGCGCGCGGTGCGGGCCGCGGGGCCGGTCCCTCGGTTTCGGCCAGGATGGCGGCGGGTGTGTTGCGGCGGGCGGCGGCGGCGAGCTGGCGGCTTTCCTCCGCCATGATCTGCACGCGCACCTTGGCGGTGCCCGTGCCCTCGAACCCCAGGAGCTGGGCGCCGCGGCGCGACAGGTCGATGACGCGGCCGGGCTTGAAGGGGCCACGGTCGTTGATGCGCACGACGACGGACCGGCCGTTGTCCAGGTTGGTCACCCGCACCATGCTGGGCATGGGCAGGGTCTTGTGGGCGGCGGTCATCTCGTTCTCGTCGTAGGGCTCCCCGTTGGCCGTGGCCTTGGTGTGGAAGCCCGGCCCGTACCAGGACGCGATGCCCGTTTCGTCGTAGGCGAAATCCTCCGCCGGATAATACCAGACGCCGTTCACCTGATAGGGCTTGCCGACCTTGTAGATGCCGCTGCGCGGCAGGCCGCCGTCCGTGGATGGCGGCTGCTGCGCGCAGGCCAGCAGCGACAGCACACCCGCCAGAACGATGGCCGCCCGCACCCCCTGCCCGCGCCGCATGCACCTACCCCTCAAGATGTGGTGGCGGCACTCTACTAAAGACGCGAAGGAAGCGCCAACGCCGCAGGACGGCCCGAGGGCGGTGGTCGGAAAAAGGTTACTCCGGTCCGGGAAAAACCGCGGAGGTGCGGTCCATCAACCGGTAGGCGGCCAGCCCGATCCATTCCCGGATGGCGGCGGTGACGAGCACCAGCGTGCGATCCACCTCCAGGCCCGCGTAGGGGGCGGACGCGTCGAAGCTGCGGTAATCGACAGGATAGGGAACCACCGGCCAGCCCGCGCGGCGGAAGATGCCGACGGAGCGCGGCATGTGCAGGGCCGAGGTGACGAGGACCCACACCTCCCCCGCTGCCGGCTTCGCGAGATCGCGGCTGTACAGCGCGTTCTCCCAGGTGTTGCGCGACTCGGTCTCGAACAGCACGCGGCCGGGATCGAAGCCGATCTGCCGGAACACGGCCCGCATCACCACGTCCTCCTTGGCGTCGGGATGCAGCAGCAGGCCCGACCCGCCGGAGGACACCAGCCGGGCGTCGGGATAGCGCCGGGCCAGTTCCACGAAGGCGAGGATACGCTCCGTCGCCTGGTTCACCGAAGGCTCCCCACGACTCGCCGCCATCATCGGATCCACCGCTCCGCCCAGCATGATGATGCCGTCCACCCGCTCCGGCAGCGCCGGCCGGGCGAACCGCTCCTCCAGCGGGCGCGCCGCCCAATCCCCGGCGGGCGTGACGAGAAGCACCCCGAAGCCGGTCGCGGCGACGACCACCAGCCGGCGCCCGGCCCGGCGCAGACGTTCGTCGGCGAAGAGCAGCACCGCGCCGATGGCCAGGAGAAGCGCCAGCAGGTTACCCGGCATCACCAGCGACCAGAGGATCTTCGACAAGGCAAAGGACAAGGCGCTCCTCCCGGGGGCGTGGCTGCAACAATGCGGTCACAAAACTGAAATCGAACGGACGTCAAGTTAGTATTTGCTTCGCCGGCAACGTTCCGGCCGACGCGGCCGGATCGCGTGGTCCCGGACTGTCCTGGCGAACGGTGAACGATCCATGGTGTCGAACCTTAACATCGGAACGCGCATCGGCGCGCTGGTCGTCGCGGCTCTGCTGACGATCGGGCTGCTGGGCGGCGTGGTGGTGACCGGCGCCCAGCGCGTGTTCACGGCGACCACCGCGCTGGAGCAGTACCGCCAGCTCTACGAGCGCACCGCCGGTGTCGAGCGCCGGGCCAGCCGTCTGCGCTTCCAGGCGTTGCGGTTCGTGAGCGAGCGCGACGCCGGGGCCGCCGAGCAGTTCGACCGCAACCGCGCGGAGATCGCCAGCCTGCTGGCCGAGATCGCGAACACCGCCGGCGCGCTGGTCGAGACCGCGGATCTGGAGGCGGTCACCGCCGGCCTCGCGTCTCTGAAGGAGCGGTTCGACGCCGTGGTCAAGGGGGCCACGGTGCTCGGCTTGAGCGACGACGCCGGCCTGCGCGGCGCGCTGCGCGCGTCGGCGCGCGCCATCGAGGACGAGCTGAAGCAGTGGCCGAACGCCGACAGGCTGATCAGCCGCATGGAGTCCATGCGCAAGATGGAGAAGGACTTCATCATCTACAACGATGAGTCGTTGCTCTCCGGTCACCGGAAGGCGTTCAACGAATTCTCCTTCTTCCTCTCCGACTCCGGTCTGGACATGGCGACCCAGACGAAGCTGGAGAAGATGGCCCGCGGCTACCGGTCCGAACTCGGCAAGTTCGTGGAGGCGAGCAAGGCCTTCCGGGCCGATGTCCAAGCCCTCACCGAGGAGTTCCAGGCCCTCGGGCCCCGGTTCGAGGCGCTTCTGGAGCGGGGAACCGCCGGCATGGTGACCGCCGTGGAGACGCAGAACAGCGTCCGCGACGAGGTGGTCCACAGCATCCTGGTCGCCGGTGCTGTGTTGCTGCCGCTGTTCCTCGCGATCAGCCTTTTCGTGGCGCGCAGCATCACCGGGCCGCTGCGGCGGATCGAAGGGGTGATGGAACGGCTGGCCTCCGGCGACCGGGCGGCGGTGGTGCCCGGCACCGACCGGCGGGACGAGATCGGCGCGATGGCGCGTGCGGTCCAGGTGTTCAAGGACAATCTTCAGAAGACACATGAACTGGAGATCGAGGCCCGCGAGGCCGAGCGGCGCGCCGAGGAGGAGCGCAAGACGGCGCTGCGGGCGGTCGCCCAGGACTTCGACCACGCCTTCGGCCGCGTCCTCAACACGGTTGGCAGCGCCGCCGAGCAGATCCGCGCCGGCGCCTACATCCTCCGCGACACCGCCGACAAGATCCGCGAGCAGGCCATGGACACCGCCAACAAGGCGGAGCAGACGGCGGAGGTGGTGGGCATCGTCAACACCGTGTCGCAGACGCTGACCGGCTCCATCGGCGACATCGGCGTGCGCGTGAACGACGCCGGCACCGCCGTCCAGCGCGCGGTGGCCCACGCCCGCGGCAGCGACGTCGCCGTGCAGGCGCTGACCGAAAGCTCCCAACGCATCGGCGAGATCGTGGACCTGATCAACCGCATCGCCGCCCAGACCAACCTGCTGGCCCTCAACGCCACCATCGAAGCGGCGCGCGCCGGGGACGCCGGCAAGGGTTTCGCCGTGGTGGCGTCGGAGGTGAAGACGCTGGCCAACCAGACGGCCGCGGCGACTCAGGAGATTTCCGGACAGGTGGTCGCGATCCAGACCGCCACCGGCGACGTGGTCGACGCCATCCGCTCCATCCGGTTCACGATCGAAGAGGTGGACGGCCTGTCGCGCGAGGTGTCGACCGCCGTCGGTCGGCAGCTCGAGCAGACGCGCGAGATCGTCAACGCCGTCAGCCGGGCATCGGACAACTCTCAGGAGGTGTCCGACAGCGTCAGCACCATGGCGATCACCTCGGCCGAAACCGGCAAGGCCGCCCTGGAGATGATCTATTCCGCCGCCCAGCTCTCCGAGGAGTTCAAGCAGCTCGAAGCGGACGCCGACCGCTTCGTGCAGTCGATCAGCGTGTGAGCGGCGCGCCGGGGTGCCGGGGGCTCACGCCCCCAGCATCGCCACTGCGGCGCGCAGCTTGTCGCGGGCCTGTTTGGCGGCGTCCAGACGCTCGCGCTGCTCCTCGATGACCTCCTCCTTGGCCTTGGCAACGAACTGCTCGTTGCCCAGCTTGGCCTCGGTCTTGGTGATCTCGCCGTCGAGCTTCTGGATTTCCTTGGTCAGGCGGGCGCGTTCCTTGGCCAGATCGACGATCCCCTCCAGCGGCAGGACCAGCGTCGTCTCGCCGAGCACCGCCTGCACCGCGCTCTTGGGCACGGCACCCTCCAGCGGGGCGACCGACTCCAGCCGGGCCATTCGCAGGATCAGGTCGCGGTGGGTGTCGAGGCGCCGCAGCGTCTCGGGCCCCGCGTCCTTCAGCAGAAGCGCGATCTGGGCCGACGGCGGCACGTTCATCTCCGACCGCATGGAGCGGACCGAGGAGATCAGCCGCACCACCCAGTTCATCTCGTCGCGCGCCGCCGGGTCCTGAAGTGCCGCGCCGTGCTCGGGCCAGTCGGCGGAGATCAGCTTGCCGGTGCGCCCGGCCGACAACTGCTCCCACAGCTCCTCCGTGATGAAGGGCATCAGCGGGTGCAGCAGGTGCAGGATCTCGTCCAGTACCCAGGCGGTGGTGGCCCGCGTCTCCGCCTGCGCGGCCTCGTCGGTGCCGTTCAGGATGGGCTTGGTGAACTCCAGGTACCAGTCGCAGAAGCCGCCCCAGGTGAATTGGTAGAGCGCCCCCGCCGCCTCGTTGAACTTGTAGGCGTCGATGGCGTCGGCCACCTTGCCGGCGGTCTCCGCCAGCTCGCCGACGATCCAGCGGTTGACGGTCTGGGTCAGGCCGGTGGGCGCGAATCCCGGAACCGGGACGCAGCCGTTCATCTGGCAGTAGCGGGCGGCGTTCCACAGCTTGGTTGCAAAGTTGCGGTAGCCTTCGACCCGGTTCACCGCCAGCTTGATGTCGCGTCCCTGCGCCGCCATGGCGGCCAGCGTGAAGCGCAGCGCGTCGGTGCCGTATTCGTTGATCAGGTCCAGCGGGTCGATGATGTTGCCCTTGGACTTCGACATCTTCTGCCCGCGCTCGTCGCGCACCAGGGCGTGGATGTAGACGGTGCGGAACGGCACATCGCCCATGAAGTGCAGGCCCATCATCATCATCCGGGCGACCCAGAAGAAGATGATGTC
>OFDN01001933.1_pt1 | contig 12426 bp, 20 predicted proteins | sample 1520971 | NCBI WGS metagenome assembly OFDN01 (sample SAMEA94257418, study PRJEB24077) | hot springs metagenome | biome: Aquatic biome; feature: Geographical feature; material: Water | place: India | collected 2012-06-12 | depth 5 m | reverse complement strand
GGCGGAGGGGCGGCCACGACCGGTTCGGGCGCGGGCGCGGGCGTCGGCGGAGCTGCCTCGCCGGGCTTGCCGAGCACGCGGCGGCGCTTGACCTCGACCACCACCTTGTTGGTGCGGCCGTGGCTGAAGGTCTGCTTGACCTCGCCCGCATCCACCGACCGCTTGAGGCCGAGGGGTTTGCGAGTGCGCTGGTTGTCGTTGTCGTCGCTCATTATCGCTCGTCAGTCCTTCACGTATTCGTCAATTGCCGCTGCCCCGCCCGAAGGCGGACTTGCGTCGCCGGGCAAATCCCGGCCGTCATCATGCGTCAGTCTCGTCCGATCATTCCCGGCGAAATGCACCAGCCGGGACACCGCCTGGAGCACGCGCTCTGCGGCGCGCATATCGCCGGCATGGCCGGCGACCCCCAGATGGACCACATTGTCGCGGCCCAATGCCACAGACAGCGCGGTGCGGTCTAGGGGCAAGACCGTGCCGCGCTCGCCCGAGCCTTCGGCGTCGTTGCCGACGCGCCAGGCCTGATCGAGCTTGCGCCGCCCGTCCTCGCTGGAATCGGACGCGTGCAGCAGCGCCGCGATCCGGCCACTTCTGGCCTGTTCGGCAATCCGGGCCGAGCCCAGCACGATATTGCCCGAGCGCAGTTCGAGCCCGAGCCGATCACCGAGGTGACGCGCAAGCGCCGCCTCGATCCGGGCGGGCAGATCCTCGGGAATGGTGAGAGGCGCACCCTTGAAGGCGCGCATCAGCGCTTTCCTGAGATGGCCATCGGCAAGCGCGTGTTCAAGCTCTGCGCGGGTCACGCCGATCCAAGCGCCCCGACCGGGGGCCTTGGCCGCGGCATCGGGCAGCACCAGCCCGTCAGGCGAAATCGCCAGGCGCACGAGGCTATCCCGCGCCGAGGTCTCCCCGGAGAGGATGCAGCGCCGCTCGCTCTCCGCCTTGGCGGGGAGCGACGGCTCGGCGATGTCGGACGTCAGGCGCTCATTGGGTGGAGTCCGCATGGGCGGCCTCCTCGGTCGGCTCGTCTTCGAACCAGTGCGCACGCGCGGCCATGATGATCTCGTTGCCCTGCTCTTCCGACAGGCCGTATTCGCCGAGCACGCCGCCCTTGTCGCTTTCGCGCTGCGGGCGGCGCTGCGGCGGGCCATCGGCGGCCGCGCGGCGACGCGGCGCCTCACGCTTCTTGGCGATCAGCTCGTCGGTGGCGAGATCGGCGAGATCGTCGAGCGTCTTGATCCCGGCCTTGCCGAGCGTGACCAGCATCGCCTCGGTGAGGTGCGGGATTTCGGCGAGCGCGTCCTCGACGCCCAGACCCCGGCGCACTTCGCGATGCGCGGCTTCCTGACGCTCGAGCGCCTCGAGCGCGCGGCTCTGGAGTTCCTCGGCGAGTTCGTCGTCGAAGCCCTCGATGCTGGCGAGTTCGGCGAGGTCGACATAGGCCACTTCTTCCAGCTCGGCAAAGCCTTCGGCGACCAGCAGCTGCGACAGCGTCTCGTCGACGTCGAGCTCTTCCTCGAACATCTTCGAACGCTCGGCGAATTCCTTCGAGCGCTTCTCCGAGGCTTCTTCCTCGGTCATGATGTCGATCTGGTGGCCGGTGAGCTGGCTCGCCAACCGCACGTTCTGGCCACGGCGACCGATGGCCAGCGACAGCTGATCGTCGGGCACCACCACCTCGATGCGGCCATCATCCTCGTCGAGCACGACGCGGCTGACGGTGGCGGGCTGGAGCGCGTTGACCACGAAGGTCGCGGTGTCCTCGGACCACGGGATGATGTCGATCTTCTCGCCCTGGAGTTCCTGCACCACCGCCTGCACGCGGCTGCCCTTCATGCCGACGCAGGCACCGACCGGGTCGATGCTCGAATCGCGGCTGATCACGCCGATCTTGGCGCGGCTGCCCGGGTCGCGGGCGGCGGCCTTGATCTCGATGATGTTGTCGTAGATTTCGGGCACTTCCTGCGCGAACAGCTTCTTCATGAAGTCGGGATGCGCGCGGCTGAGGAAGATTTGCGGCCCGCGATTGTTGCGTTCCACCTTGGTGATCAGCGCGCGGACGCGCTCGCCGGTGCGGGCGGCTTCGCGGGGGATCTGCTGGTCGCGGCGGATCACGCCCTCGGCGCGGCCGAGGTTGACGATCACGTGGCCGAATTCGACCGACTTGATCACGCCGGTGATGACCTCGCCCTGACGGTCCTTGAACTCCTCGAACTGACGCTCACGCTCGGCATCGCGGACCTTCTGGAAGATCACCTGCTTGGCCGACTGCGCGTCGATGCGGCCGAGATCGACCGGGGGCAGCGGATCGACGATGAAGTCACCGACCTTGGCACCCGGCTGGAGCTTCTCGGCCTGCTTCAGATCGACCTGCTTGAAGTAGTCCTCGACCTCTTCGACCACCTCGACCACGCGCCACAGCGTCAGATCGCCGGTCAGCGGATCGAGCTTGGCACGGATGTCGTTCTCGGCGCCGTAGCGGTTGCGCGCCGATTTCTGGATCGCTTCTTCCATCGCCTCGATGACGATCGCCTTGTCGATCATCTTTTCCGAGGCGACCGCGTTCGCGATCGCGAGGAGTTCGGCCTTGTTGGCGGAAATGGCACTCATCAGTCGTCTGCCTTCTCTGTATCTTCTTCGATGAGTTCGTCGGCCCCGCTGGTGTCGAGCGGGCGGGTGGCGGCGATCAGCGCGTCGGTGAGGACGAGCTTTGCCGTGTGGATTTCTGCGAGCGGCAGGCGCACATCGCCCGCCTTCACTTCCTTGACGAGGACCATACCATCCTCGAGGCCCCCGAGCACGCCCTTGTTGACGCGCTGGCCGCCATAGCTCTTGTCCATGACGATCCGCACCTCGTGCCCGGCCCAGTTGGCAAAGTCCTTCTCGCGGGTGAGCGGACGGTCGATGCCGGGTGAGCTGACTTCGAGGTGATAGGCGCCTTCGACCAGCTCCTCGCCCGCCTCTTCCGCCGCGTCGATCGCGTCGGAGATGCGGCGCGAGAGGGCGGCGCACTGGTCGAGCACCAGCTGACCGGTCGCCGGGTCCTCGGCCATGATCTGGAGCGCCATGCCGCCGTCGCCGGCCTCGGACGGCACCATTGCCACGCGCACCAGTTCGAAACCGAGCGCAGTGGCCTCGGGTTCGATCAGCTGGGTCAGGCGGGCAATATCGGCCATGGATTCTTTCGTCAGCAGATCATTGCGGCAACGCGGTTTCGGGCCGGCCCCCGCGGGCGCCAGCATCCAAACCTTGTTGTGACAATGTCGGGATTGGCGCTGCACCTAGTCGGCTTTGCCCGCTTTGGCAAGCCCCTCGCGCGGCAGGAGCCTCAGGACTCGCCGGCGACCCAGCGGCGCACCTGGTCGCGCAGGGCATGACGCTCACGCAGCTCAAAGTCCTCGGCATAGCGGCGGATCGCGAGCACATCGGCCTCGCTGATCGGCTCGTCGAAGGCGACCGCGTTGATCCCGCCCCTGCCCTTGTCCGCGCCTGCGCGCTCCTCGCGAACGACGACGCCGAACAGTTCGAGAAGGCCGACCGCGACATAGCCCGACTGGCGGCAGGGCACCGGCCGGGCAAGGGCGATCCGCGCGCCGCTGCGCGAGACGTCGAGCAGGATGCACGCCTGGGTGGCGGCGACCGAGACGAAGCGCGCCGGGATCGCCAGCCGCAGGCGCGCCGAGGCGCGGCGGCCGATGGTCGACGCCCCGTGGTCCTGGGTCAGTAAGCTATGATGCCCGGCTTGCGACATCGGACGAGACTAACCGTAGGCCGTCAACGTCCGGTCGGGCGCGACCTAGGGGCAATACCTAGGTCGCGGCTTCGGGTCCACCACCCGTTGCTCCCCCGCGTTCGCTGCGGCGCCGCGTGGCTGCCCGCACGCAGCCAGGCAAATCGGTGCAGGATACCGGTGCCACCGCCCATGTCGGAGGCCCGCAGTGATCGAAGGGACTTCCGACTCTGTCAGCCGACACCCGTCAGCCGCGCCTCACTCCTGCCCCTCCATCAGCGCGTGCTTGCGGATGCAGTGGCGCAGCTGGTCATAGGTGAGGCCGAGCGCGCGGGCGGTCTGGCGCTGGTTCCAGCGGTGCTTGCCCAGCGCATGGGCAAGGATCGCGCGCTCATGCGCGTCGACCGCGGCGCGCAGGTCCTCGATCGTGTCGAGATTGACGGCGGCAGGCGAAGGCCCGGCAAGGCCGCCGGATGCGCCCGGCGCCGCAGGCGAGTGCGCGCCACCGGCGCGGCGATGCTCGGGCGGGCGCGGGCGCCAGGGGCTGTCGAAGGGGTCGAACTGGACATGCGCGATCGGCATGTCGTCAGCCGCCCAGCGATAGACGGCGCGCTCGACCACGTTGCGCAGTTCGCGGACGTTGCCGGGCCAGGGGTGATCCTCGAGCGCTTCCATCACGTGCGGCGCAAAGCCCGGCCAGCGCTCCCAATCGAGCTCGGCAGCCATGCGGCGGCCGAAATATTCGGCGAGCACGCCGATATCGCCCTCGCGCACGCGCAGCGGCGGCAGGGTGATGACCTCGAAGCTCAGCCGGTCGAGCAGGTCAGCGCGGAACTCGCCCGCGGCTGCGAGCGCGGGAAGGTCGTCGTTGGTCGCCGCGACGATCCGCACGTCGACCCTTATGGGGCGCGAGGCGCCGATGCGGGTGACCTCGCCATACTCGACCGCGCGCAGCAGCCGTTCCTGCGCGCCCATGCTGAGCGTCCCCAGTTCGTCGAGGAACAGGGTGCCGCGGTCAGCCTCCTCGAAGCGGCCCGCGCGCGTCTTGGTGGCGCCGGTGAAGGCACCCGCTTCGTGGCCGAACAGCTCGGCCTCGATCAGGGTTTCGGGGAGCGCCGCGCAGTTCATGGTGACCAGCGGCTCGTCCCAGCGGCTCGACAGGCGGTGAAGGCGTTCGGCGATCAGCTCTTTACCCGTGCCGCGCTCGCCGATCACAAGCACGGGGCGGTTCATGGCCGCGGCGCGGGAGGCACGTTCGACCGCGTCGAGGAAGGCCCCGGATTGGCCGATGAACTGGCTCTCGAGCTTCATGTCCAAACTATAGTGAAAATCCCCAATGCTTGGCAATAGAGACCAACGCCTCGCCCACCTCACGCGCAGAAAACCGCGGATTTCCGCCATTCGCGCAGTTTGGCACGCCCCGTGCAGAATACCGGGCAACACCACAGACACCAATGGGGAGGCCCACAATGATCGACCGCAAAGCCAGCCAGGCCAGCTTCTGGAACACCAAAGTCGGCCACGCCGCGATGGCCAGCATCGCTGCCATGGTGATGATGATCGCGCTGTCCTCGCAGCTTCAGCCGAGCGCCGCCAATGCCGCGCCGCTCGCCCCGGCCCACGCCGTGATCGAGATCGCCTGACGTGGGCGACCATGACCCCCTCGGGCCGGAGCGCACCCGGCAGGATGTCCCCCCTGCCGACGCCGACCGCATCACGGTGCCCACCCGCGATGCGCTGTCCGGCGATGCTCCGGCCCAACCTCCCCGTCTGCTGTCGGGCGGCACCCCCTTGTCGCGGCTCGACGCGGAAATCGAGGCCTTGCGCCGCAACCCGGGCAAGGCACAATCCGGCAGCCGCACCACCCCGCCGCAAGAGGAGCGAGTCGCTCCCCTCGACCGGGTCAACTCGTTTCTCGATGGAGTAGCCTTCATGGGCATTTTCAGCCGCACCCGTGACATCATCGCCGCCAACTTCAACGACATGCTCGACAAGGCGGATGACCCGTCGAAGATGATCCGCATGATCATCCTCGAGATGGAGGAGACCCTGGTCGAGGTCCGTGCGAGCGCGGCGCGCACCATCGCCGACCAGAAGGAGATGCACCGCCACTGCGTGAAGCTCGACCGGCTCCAGGCCGACTGGGCCGAGAAGGCGCAGCTCGCGCTCAGCAAGGACCGCGAGGATCTCGCCCGTGCCGCCCTCGTCGAGAAGAAGAAGGCGGGCGACATGGCCGACCAGCTCAAGGCCGAGATCGCCGTGCTCGACGATGCCCTGCGCGCCTACGAGGCCGACATCGCCAAGCTCCAGCATCGCCTGCGCGAGGCCCGCAGCCGCCAGACCGCGATCGCCGCGCGCCTCGAAAGCGCCGAGAACCGCGTCAAGCTGCGCACGCTCATGAGCACCGAGCGCACCGACGAGGCGCTCGCCCGCTTCGACCAGCTCGAACGCCGCGTCGATTACGCCGAAGGCCGCGCCGACGCGCTGCGCATCGCCGAGGACGGCCCGCCGAGCCTCGCCGACGAAATCGCCGCGCTCGCCGGTTCGGACGCGATCGACGATGAACTCGCCGCCATGAAGAAGGCGCTCGGCAAATCGGACGAGAAGGGGGAATAAGCCATGGAAGACGTTTTTCTGCCGATCATGATCGTCGGCATGCTGTTCATCGGCCTGCCCTGGGTGATCCTGCACTACCTCACCAAGTGGAAGACCGCCGCAACCATCACCAGCGATGACGAGGTACTGCTCGAGGAGCTCTACAACCTCGCCCGCCGTCTCGATGAGCGGATGGACACGGTCGAGCGGCTGGTCGCCAGCGACGACCCCGCCTTCACCCCCGCCCGCCGCCTGATCGCCGATCAGGAGAAGGACAACCAGCAACTGCGCGAACTCGAAGCGCTGATGGCCGAGAAGAAAGGAACCCGCGCGTGAACAGCCCCCGCACCACCCTTTACCGCGACAAGCACAACGGCAAGCTGATGGGCGTGTGCGCGGGGATCGCCGACTACACCGGGGTCAACGTCTTCTGGATCCGCCTGATGGCGTTCCTCTCGATGTGGCCCACCGGCGGAGCCTCGCTGCTGGTCTACCTCGTCGCCGGCTTCCTGCTCAACAAGAAGCCGCCCTATCTCTACCGCGACGAGAACGAGCAGAAGTACTGGCAGGGCGTCCGCCAGAGCCCCAAGCGCACCGCCCGCGAAATCCGCGCGAGCTTCCGCGACATCGACCGGCGCCTGGCCGCAGTGGAAGCCCACTATGTCAGCAGCAACCCGCGCCTGACCGCCGAGATCGAGCGGCTGCGCTAAGCAAGAACGCCAGCAACAGGGACCAGCACCATGGACGTAGCACAACTGGGCGTCATGATCCCGATCATCGCCCTGATGATCCCGATCGTCGCCCTCTGGACCAAGCACCAGCAGAAGATGGCCGAAATGCAGGTCGGTGCCGCCGCCGAGCAGACCGCCGAGAAGGCCGCGCAATATGTCGGCCAGATCCAGCGGCTCGAAGACCGGGTCCAGGTGCTCGAACGCATCGTCACCGACCGCGGTTACGACATTGCGACGCAGATCGAGGCGTTGCGCGACCAGCGCCGGGTGGATGAACAGGGCGCGGGCGTGCCGCTCGGCATCGACAAGAAGGAGCGCGTGTGATGCAGGCTGCCGACTTTCTCCCCTATCTTGGCTGGATCATCGCCGGCGGTTTCACGCTCGGCGCGCTCGGGATCGCCGCCTCGTTCCAGACGACGCGGATGAAGATCAAGAACGGCTACCCGCTCGAAGGGATGTGGGGCCAGTCGCTGAAGCCGGGTTCTGACAAGCAGTCGGCCGAGCGGATCGTGCTCCTGACCCAGGAAAACGCGCAGCTGCGCGCCGAACTGGGCGCGGTCAAGGACCGGCTCGCCAATGTCGAGCGGATTGTGACTGACGGCGGCTATCACCTCGGCGCAGAGATCGACGCCCTGCGCGAGCGCGCTCTGGAAGGCCTCAAGGACAAGGGCGCGGCGTGATGGAAGAGATGGTAATCATAGCCATGACCATCGTCGCGATCGTCCTGATCGCCGGGATCAGCATCAACGGCATCGTCGACAAGGTGATCCAGGGCAAGCGGCTGCGTTACGAGGCCAAGGCTGGCCAACCGGGCCCCGAGGTGCGCGAGATTGCCGAGCGCCAGCAGATGATCGAGGATCGCCTGCGCGTGCTCGAACGCATCGCCACCGACCGCGGCAGCCTGCTCGCCGACGAGATCGAGGCGCTCAGGATCGCCAAGGAGACCGTGTGATGGACGACGAGCTCTTGTTTCTTGCCCTGATCTTCATGGTGGTGATCGTGCCGGTGGTGCTGGGCGTGGGCAGCGACATCTTCAAGCGCTGGCTCGCCTACCGCGAGAAGGAGCTCGAACTGATGGCCGACCGCTCGGCGCAGAAGGCGGCGGAATATGCCGCCAAGGTCGAGCGGCTGGAATCGCGAATGCAGGTGCTCGAACGCATCGCCACCGACCGCGGCCAGCAGCTGGCGATGGAGATCGAAGACCTGCGGATCGCCGCGGATAGCCGCACCGACAAGGAACGGATGCAGTAATGAGCAGCTGGGCGATCGTTGCCCTGGTCGCGATCCTGATCTGGGGCGTGGTGCAGGTCGCGCGTGCCAGGGCCGGGATCGTCCGCGACGAGTACGGCAACGAGAAGCTCGCCAGGCCCGAGGAGGCGGGCGGCAAGGACGAACTCGAGGCCGCCCGCCGCGAGCTCGAGGCCCTGCGCGAACGGGTCAAGGTGCTCGAGCGGATCGCCACCGACACCAACAGCGGCGAAGCACGCGAACAGGCGCGGATCGCTGCCGAAATCGAAGCGCTGCGGGCATCGCCGGCAGCCAAGAAGGAGGAACCGGACCAATGATGAGCGTTCTTCTCGATCCCACGCTGGTGCTGACCGCGGGGCTGCTCGTGGCGGTGATCGTGCTCGCGGGCGCGGCCCTGCGCGCCTGGCAGGGCTGGCTCGATCTCAAGCGCTCCGAGCTTGACCGCGTGCCGGTGGCGCGCGGCGCCGAGGAAGGCTCGGGGCTCGGCACCGCGCGCATCGAGCTGGCCGACCTCAAGGAGCGCATCCGCAAGCTCGAAGCGATCGCCAGCGGGGTCGAACTGTGAGCGGCCCGCGCACCACCGCGGCACAGGCCGGCATCGGCCTCGGCAGCGCCATCGCCGTGGCGATCAGCTGGAGCCTCCACCAGTCGATCATCTGGGCCGCGATCCACGGCTTCCTCAGCTGGTTCTACGTGATCTATTACGCGCTGACCCGTCCCGGCGGGATCGGCGGCTAAATCGCCCCTTCCGTTTCGCGCCGGCCCTCAGTAACGCGGCCGCATGCGCACCCTGTCCGACATTCTCGAAGAGTACGAATTCCTCGAAGGCGACGAGCGGTATGGCCTGCTGATCGAGCTCGGCCGCAGCCTAGAGCCCATGCCCGAGGCACTGAAGACCGATGCGACGCTGGTGCGGGGATGCTCGGCGGCGGTATGGGTCTACCCTGCCGGGACGGACGCGGACAAGCTGCACTTCCTCGCCGACAGCAACGCAGCGATCACCAAGGGCATCGTCGCGCTGGTGATCGCAGCGGTGCAGGACAGGCCCGCCGCCGAGGTCGCCGCGATGGACGTGATGGGCGCGCTCGCACCGTTCGATCTGAAAAACCAGCTGTCGAGCAACCGCACCCAGGGGGTGCCGAACATGATCGCGCTGGTGAAGGAACACGCCGCACGGCTGGCGGCTGGCTGACCATCTGGCGCACGGGGCCCTATGCCGTAAACTCGTCTTCGGGGGACAGGCGTTGTGCGAGTCGCCCCCGATGGGGAGATCCGCCATGCTCACCACTGCCAAGCCCGTCTGCTTCGTCCTTACTGCCGATCTGCCCGAGGCGCGCAGCTTCTACACCGAGACGCTGGGCCTCCGCGAAACCGGGGAAGACCCCTTCGCTGTCAGCTATGATCTGGCGGGCACCACGCTGCGCCTCACCAAGGTCGAAGGCCACGCGGCGGGCCCGCACACCGTGCTCGGCTGGCAGGTTGCCGACATCGGCGCGGCGATCACGGATTTGAACGCCAAGGGGGTCGCTTTCGCGATCTATGAAGGCTTTGGCCAGGACGCGCAGGGCGTGTGGACCGATCCCGGGTCGGGCACCAAGATAGCTTGGTTCCACGATCCCGAAGGCAACAACCTGAGCCTGACACAGTTCGGCTAGAGCTGGCCTAGAGGTTGCGCCCCACGGTCTCAAAACCCTCGGCCCCGGCACTGTCGCGCACCACGGCGATTCCGGCTTCCTTCTGCGCCTTCAGCTCGGCCTTGAGCTTGGCCGGGTCGCGCGCGAAGACGAAGCCGAAGCTCACCCCGCCCTCCTTGCCGATCGTCGCGTGGTGGAGCTTGTGCGCCTGCACGAGCCGCTTGGCGTAGCCCTTGCGCGGCACCCACTTCCAGTAGCGCTGGTGCACCAGACCGTCGTGCACGAGCGTGTAGATCACCCCGTAGAGCGTGATCCCGACCGCGAACCACCACAGCCAGTCCCAGTAGAGCGAGCCGTAGATATACATCGCGGCGTTGATCGTGCCGAAGACCACCGCGAACAGGTCGTTCTTTTCCAGCACATTGTCATGCGGCTCGTGGTGGTCGCGGTGCCAGCCCCAGCCCCAGCCGTGCATGATGTACTTGTGCGCGTACCAGGCGAACAGCTCCATCCCGATCAGCGAGGACATGACGGTCAGGAATATCTCGAGCCAGCTCATGCGGGCACCTTCTCAGCGATCTCGACACGGCCCACCCCGGCCCGGCGCGCGTCCGGGAGCGCCCACCACGGCACGTCGGGACGGCGGTGGTGTTCGAGATGATAGCCGAAATGGAAGCATGTGGCGAGGCTGACCAGCGTGCCGAAATCTTCCGACCGGGCATTGTGGTGATCGGCAAAGCCGCCGGCCGTCTCGCCCGGAATGTGGCGGTGGGTGCGGAAGGTGCCGAAATAGAACAGCTGGAGCGAGGACGCGAGCGCCGGCAGGCCATAGAGGAGCACGATCTGCACCATCGGGATCTCCAGCACCAGCCAGTAGATGCCCACCACGGTGTGCACGAACAGGATCGAGCGCCAGCCGAAATAGCGGCGGAAGAAGGTCGCGTACCAGCGCCAGAAATCGCCCGGGTTGTGCTCGTCGAAATCGGGATCGCCTGCATGACCCGACAGCTTGTGGTGGGTGAGATGCGCGTCGCGCAGGTATTTCCAGCCAAAGCCCGCGTAGAGCGCCAGCAATACCGTCCCAATACCGGCGTTGAGCCGGGGATGGCCGGGCACCAGCGTTCCGTGCATCGCATCGTGGCAGACGATGAACACGCCGACCGAGAGCCAGCACTGCACCCCGGCCATGATCAGCGCGAGCGGCCAGTTGCTCCAGGTCAGTTCGAACACGAACATCGCATAGGCGTGGATCGCCAGCCAGCTCCCGGCAATCGCCAGCGCCAGCGCAAGGCCGATGGCGCGCTGGAAGCCGTGGGGGGGCAAGGCGAAAGCGGGGTTCATCCGCAATGGGATACGCACGGGGCTGGCATAAGGATGCCTATAGAGGGCGCGCGGCAAACGGCAATTGCGTTTGCATCGCGGCCGGTTGCGCCGCCCGGTGGCGAGGCTGCGACGGGGGCGGGCGGGCCTCAACGAGGTTAGGGCCGCCCTGCCGGTTTGAGCCTCTGCTCCGCGCTCCCCTTCCCCGGCCGGAGACCATGCGCGATGAAACTGAGACCGCTCGATCAGCAGACCATCGTCATCACCGGCGGCTCGTCGGGGATCGGGCTGGCAACCGCGCGCCTTGCCGCCGAGCGCGGGGCCAATGTCGTGATCATCGCGCGCAGCGAGGACGGGCTCGAGGCCGCCGCCGCGCCGATCCGCGCCGAGGGCTGGCGCTGCGACACGATCGTCGCGGACGTTGGCAGCCGCGAGGATGTCGCCGCCGCCGTCGAGGAGGTCATCGGCCGCCACGGCGGGTTCGACACCTTCGTCAGCAATGCGGGTGTGGGCGCCTATGCGCTGCTCGAAGAGATCTCCGACACCGACCACCGCCAGGTGTTCGCGACGAACTACTGGGGCACGGTCCACTGCGCGACCGAGGCGCTGCCGCATCTCAAGGCGCACGGCGGCGCGCTGATCGTCACCGGCTCGATCGCCTCGGACATGCCCTCGCCGGTCCTGTCTGCCTATGCGGCGAGCAAGCATGCGGTGAAGGGCTATGTCGATTCCCTGAGGCTCGAACTGATGCACGAGAAGGCACCGGTCAGCGTGAGCCTGATCCAGCCCTCCGGCATCAACACGCCCTTCGTCGACAAGGCGCTGAACCAGATGAAGGCGCGCGCGATGATCCCGCCGCCGATCTATTCGCCCGATCTGGTCGCCGAGGCGATCCTCCATGCCGCGACCCGCCCCACCCGCGACATGATCGTTGGCGGCGGCGGGCGGGCGATGACGCTGCTGGCACGGGCGCTCCCCAATCTCGCCGACCGGGTGTTCCAGTACGCCTTCTTCAGCACCGCGATCGACAAGGACAAGCCGCCGCAGGACAGCAGCGTCAAGGGCTTCCACAGCGGCGGGGGCGAGGGCAAGGTCTACGGCGTCCTGCCGATGCGGCAGACCAGCCTCTACACCTTCGCGCGCAGGAAGCCGGCGGCGGCACTGGCCGGGG
>OFDN01001930.1_pt1 | contig 12441 bp, 11 predicted proteins | sample 1520971 | NCBI WGS metagenome assembly OFDN01 (sample SAMEA94257418, study PRJEB24077) | hot springs metagenome | biome: Aquatic biome; feature: Geographical feature; material: Water | place: India | collected 2012-06-12 | depth 5 m | reverse complement strand
GCGCAGTTCGGTCGGGTTGGTTAGCAGCAGCAGCCGTGGCGGCGGCCGCGGCTGCAGTCGCTGTGCCAGCGGCAGCGCGGCCTCGCCGAAGCCCAGCAGCCAGCGAGCGGCGTCGCCGGTGTCGCCCAGGCCATCCAGCCACGCCTGCAGGGCCAGCACGGGGCCGACGGCCGGGACGCGGTTGCGGCCCGACTGCTCGCAGGCCGCCACCGCGATGCCCTGCCAGTGCGCCCGCTTGCGTTCGGCGCGTTCACCGGCCAGGCGCAGCACCGAGCGTTCGCTCATCAGCGGCTGGATGGCGGCCACGCCGAGCTCCACCGCCTTTTCCACCAGCGTGTCCATGCGGTCGTTGGCGGGCATGGACAGCGCGATGGTCAGCTGCGGGCCGATCTCGCGCTCCACGGCATCGTGCGTGTCCACCTGCACCTGCACCGCGCTGCGGCCGATGTGCTCGACGCGCGCCGACCACTCGCCGCCCTGGCCATTGAACAAGGTGAGCGGTGCGCCGGGCTGCAGCCGCAGCACCTGCACATGGCGGGCCGCGCCAGGCGGCAGATCAAGAAGCTGGCCGGCGGCCAGCGGGGCTTCGACATGGATTCGCGGCATAGGCCCGCGAGTGTGCCTCGCGGCGCGGCGGGGTCAGAGGCTGCGCAGCGCGGCGGCGACGATGTCGCGCGAGTACTCGGCCGCCACCTCGGCGATGAAGCGCTGGAAGTCCACATGCGCGCTGTCGTCGGCGCGGTCGGACACGGTGCGCAGCACCGCGAAAGGCCGGCCGAAGGCGGCGCACACCTGCGCCACCGCGGCACCTTCCATTTCCACCGCCAGCGCATCGGGCAGCGCGGTGCGCAAGGCGTCGCTCTCGACCGCGGTGCTGACGAAGCGGTCGCCACTGACCACCAGGCCCTGGTGGCTGCGCACGGTGCCGATGCCCAAGCGCTGCAGCGCGGGATGCGGCTGCGCCAGCACTTCGTCCGCCGCCGCCGCCAGCGCATCGGCCAGCAACGCATCGGCCGCGAAGCGGGCACGGCCCGCCGAGGGCACCACATAGCGCGGGAACAGCGGCGACACGTCCAGGTCGTGCTGCAGCAGCTCGCGCGCCACCACGACGTCGCCCACCCGGACCCCCGGCGTCAGGCCACCGGCCACGCCGGTGAACAGCAGCGCCTGCGCGCCGAAGGCATCCAGCGCCAGGGTGGCCGTGCTGGCGGCGGCCACCTTGCCGATGCCGCTGAGCACCAGCAGCACCTCATGCCCCTGCAGCCGGCCGCGGTGGTAGCTGCGGCCACCGCGCTGCTGCAGGCTGCGGCCTTCCAGCAGGGCGTCGATGGCGCTCAGCTCCTCATGCAGCGCGCTGACGATGGCGATCAAGGTCAGCTGGCCACCGTGGCGGGTGGCTCGGCGCTGCGCTTGTCGCGCAGCTCGCGGCGCAGGATCTTGCCGATGGGCGTCTTGGGCAGCTCGGTGCGGAACTCCACCACCCGCGGCCGCTTGTAGCCGGTGAGGTTGGCTTCGCAGAAGGCCCGCACGTCCTGCTCGGTGAGCGCGGGGTTCTTCTTCACGATGACCACCTTCACCGCCTCGCCGGCCTTGTCATCGGGCACGCCCACCGCGGCGCACTCCAGCACGCCGTCCAGCTGCGTCAGCACGTCCTCCACCTCGTTGGGATACACGTTGAAGCCGCTGACCAGGATCATGTCCTTCTTGCGGTCCACGATCTTGAAGAAGCCGCGCTCGTCGATCAGCCCCACGTCGCCCGTGCGGAAGAAGCCGTCGGCCGTCATGACCTTGGCCGTCTCGTCGGGCCGCTGCCAGTAGCCGGCCATCACCTGCGGGCCGCGGATGGCGATCTCGCCGGCGGTGCCGGCGGGCACCTCGCGGCCATCGTCGTCCAGCAGCGCGAACTCGGTGTTGGGCATCGGCAGGCCGATGGTGCCGGTGAACTTGTGGCTGTCCACCGGATTGCACGAAGCCACCGGCGAGGTTTCCGACAGGCCGTAGCCCTCCACGATCGGGCAGCCGGTCTTCTCCAGCCACAGCTTGGCGGTGGCGCTCTGCACCGCCATGCCGCCGCCCACCGAGATCTTCAGGTGGCTCCAGTCCACCGTGTTGAAGGCCGGATGGTTGGCCAGCGCATTGAACAGTGTGTTGACCGCCGGGAAGCTGTGGAAGCGGTGCTTGCTCAGTTCCTTCAGCACCGCCGGCAAGTCGCGCGGATTGGGAATCAACAGGTTGCAGCCGCCCATGCGCATGGACAGCATCATGTTCGTGTTGAAGCCGAAGATGTGATACAGCGGCAGCGCGCACACGGTCACGATCTGCTCGCCCGGCGGGATCTTGGTGAGCGCCGGCTGGTACCAGGCCTCGCACTGCAGCACGTTGGCCACCAGGTTGCGGTGCAGCAGCACCGCGCCCTTGCTGACGCCGGTGGTGCCGCCGGTGTACTGCAGCACGGCGATGTCGTCCGGGCCCAGCGAGGGCGCGGTGTAGGGCTTGCGGCGGCCGATCACCAGCGCATCGTTGAAGCGCACGGCGGTGGGCAGCTCGAAGGCCGGCACCATCTTCTTGACCTTGCGCACCACGTAGTTGACGAGCGAGCCCTTGGCCAGGCCCAGCATGTCGCCCATGGCGGCCAGCACCACATGCTTGACCGGCACCGCATGCGCCACCTGCTGCAGCACGTGCGCGAAGTTCTCGAGGATCACCAGCGCCTTGGCGCCGGCGTCCTTGAGCTGGTGCTCCAGCTCGCGCGGGGTGTACAGCGGATTGACGTTCACCACCACGTAGCCCGCCCGCAGGATGCCCGCCACCGCCACCGGGTACTGGGGCACGTTGGGCATCATCACCGCCACGCGGTCGCCGCGCTCCAGCCCCAGCGACTGCAGGTAGGCGGCGAAGGCACGGGAGGCATCGTCCACCTGACGGAAGCGGTAGCTGCGGCCCATGAAGACGTAGGCCGGCAGGTCGCGGTACTTGCGGAAGCTCTCCTCGATCAGGGCCACGAGCGAGGGATACAGGTCGAACTTGATCTCAGGGGGAACGCCAGCGGGGTACTGCTTCAGCCAAGTTTTCTCCATCGCGGGGGCTCCAGAAACGAAGGGGCGATTCTGACGGAGCCTTCCGCGGTGCAGCATCAGGGGATTCGATAGCGATTTGGGCGGCTACTCCACCGCCTTGACCATCTCCTCCACCACCTTCTTGGCATCGCCGAAGACCATCATCGTCTTGTCCATGTAGAACAGCTCGTTGTCCAGGCCGGCGTAACCCGCGGCCATCGAACGCTTGTTGACGATGACGGTCTTGGCCTTGTAGGCCTCCAGGATGGGCATGCCGTAGATCGGGCTGCCCTTGGTCAGCGCGGCGGGGTTCACCACGTCGTTGGCACCCAGGATGATCGCTACGTCGGCCTGGCCGAACTCGCCGTTGATGTCCTCCATCTCGAACACCTGGTCGTACGGCACCTCGGCCTCGGCAAGCAGCACGTTCATGTGGCCGGGCATGCGGCCGGCCACCGGGTGGATGGCGTACTTCACCGTCACGCCCTTGGCAGTGAGCTTGGCCGCCAGCTCCTTGACCGCATGCTGCGCACGCGCCACCGCCAGGCCATAGCCCGGCACGATGACCACCGTCTCGGCATTGCCCATGATGAAGGCCGCGTCGTCGGCGCTGCCGCTCTTGACGCTGCGCTGCTGCTGCGCGCCGGCCGCCGCCGCCGTGGCATCGCCGCCGAAACCGCCCAGGATCACGTTGAAGAACGAGCGGTTCATCGCCTTGCACATGATGTAGCTCAGGATGGCGCCCGAGCTGCCCACCAGCGAGCCCGCGATGATCAGCATGCTGTTGTTCAGGCTGAAGCCGATGCCTGCGGCCGCCCAGCCCGAGTAGCTGTTGAGCATGCTCACCACCACCGGCATGTCGGCCCCGCCGATGGGGATGATGAGCAGCACGCCCAGCACGAAGCCCAGCACGATCACCGCGGTGATGCTCATGCCGCCCTGCGACTGCCAGAACGCGAACACGAAGAATGCCGCCGCCAGGCCCAGCACCGCGTTCAGGATGTGCTGCCCCGGGAACTGCACCGGGGCGCCCTGGAACAGCCGGAACTTGTACTTGCCCGACAGCTTGCCGAAGGCGATGACCGAGCCGCTGAAGGTCACCGCGCCGATGAAGGCGCCCAGCGCCAGCTCGATGCGGTTGCCGCCCGGGATGGGCAGGCCCTTGGCGGCGATGCCGAAGGCATGCGGCTCGATCACCGCGGCCGCGGCGATGAACACGGCGGCCAAGCCGATCATGCTGTGCATGAAGGCCACCAGCTCGGGCATCTTGGTCATCTCGACGCGCTTGGCCATCAGCGCGCCGGCCGAGCCGCCCACCAGCAGGCCCAGCAACACCCAGACCAGCCCGCCGATGCTGCCCTCGGCCAGCTTGACGATGAGGGCTGCGGTGGTCACCACCGCGATGGCCATGCCGGCCATGCCGAACAGGTTGCCGCGGATGGAGGTGGTGGGGTGGCTCAGGCCCTTGAGCGCCTGGATGAAGCAGACGCTGGCCACCAGGTAGAGCAGGGTGACGACATCCAGGCTCATGCCGCCTCCTTCTTGGCCGCCGGGCGGTCCTTCTTGCGGAACATCTCCAGCATGCGCCGGGTGACGAGGAAGCCGCCGAACACGTTGACCGCGGCCAGCGCCACGGCCAGCACGCCGAAGGTCTTGGCCGGCGCGCCTTCGGTGAGCGCGGCAGCCAGCATGGCGCCCACGATGACGATGGCGCTGATGGCATTGGTCACCGCCATCAGCGGCGTGTGCAGCGCGGGCGTGACGGTCCACACCACGTGGTAGCCCACGTAGATGGCCAGCACGAAGATGATGAGGTTGGTGACGGTGGGTGACACGAAGTCCATGGCTGATCCTTCCCTTGCCTACTTGCGCTTGATGTCGCCGGCCTGCGTCATGAGGCAGGCGGCCACGATGTCGTCGTCCATCGGCACCTGGAAGCCGCCCTCCTTGGGCAGCACCAGCTTCAGGAAGTCGAGCACGTTGCGGGCGTACAGGCTGCTGGAATCGGCGGCCACCAGCGCGGGCAGGTTGGTCTCGCCCACCAGGGTGACGCCATGCTGCACCACGGTGCGGCCGGGCACGGTCAGCGGGCAGTTGCCGCCGGCCGGCGCGGCGAGGTCGACGATGACCGAGCCGGGCTTCATGCTGCGCACCATGTCCTCGGTGACCAGCACCGGCGCAGGCCGGCCCGGGATCAATGCCGTGGTGATGACGATGTCGGCCTGTGCCACGCGCTTGGCCACTTCCACCTTCTGCCGGTCGAGCCAGCTCTGCGGCATCGGCTTGGCGTAGCCGCCCACGCCTTGCGCGGCTTCCTTCTCCTCGGGCGTGTCGTAGGACACGTCGATGAACTTGGCGCCCAGCGACTCCACCTGCTCCTTCACCGCGGGCCGCACGTCGCTGGCTTCGATGACGGCGCCCAGCCGCTTGGCGGTGGCGATGGCCTGCAGGCCGGCCACGCCCACGCCCAGCACCACGACACGCGCGGCCTTGATGGTGCCGGCCGCGGTCATCAGCATCGGGAACAGCCGCTGGTACTTGTCGGCCGCGATCATCACGGCCTTGTAGCCGGCGATGTTGGCCTGGCTGGACAGCACGTCCATGCTCTGGGCGCGTGTGGTGCGCGGCGCGGCTTCCAGCGCGAAGCTGGTGATGCCGGCCGTGGCCAGCGCGGCCAGGTTGTCGCGGTCGAAGGGATTGAGCATGCCCACCAGCGCGGTGCCGGGCTTCATCAGCGGCAACTCGTCCGCCGAGGGCGAGCGCACCTTGAGCACCAGGTCGGCGGAAAAGGCGCCCGCGCGGTCGGTGATGTCGGCGCCGGCGGCCACGTAGGCCTCGTCGGTGGCGCTGGCGGCCAGGCCGGCGCCCGACTGCACCCGCACCTCGTGGCCCTGCGCCTTCAGTTTCTTGGCCGTCTCGGGGGTCACGGCCACGCGGGTTTCCCCCGCGGCCGTCTCGAGCGGAACGCCGATGAGCATGGGTTCTCCTCCTCTGCGATGTTGCGGGGCAGCTTACACAAGTTCCCTCGCCATCCGTGTCATGGTTCACGCGGGCCGGGCAAGGCCGCCTGCCCGCCGCTACCATCCGCCGATGCCGTATGACCGATGCCAGCTCAGCGTGACGGTGGCCGCCGTGATCGAACACGAAGGCCGCTACCTGATGATCGAAGAGGAAACCAGCGAGGGTGTCCGGCTGAACAACCCGGCCGGCCACCTGGAGCCCGGCGAGTCGCCGCTGCAGGGCGTGATCCGCGAGACGCTGGAGGAAACCGGCTGCAGCTTCCAGCCGCAGCATGTGCTGGGCGTGTACCTCTCGCGCTTCCACCGGCCGGCCACCGGAGAAGACGTCACCTACCTGCGCATCGCCTTTGCCGGCACCGCCAGCGAGCCTGCGCCCGGCTGGGTGCTGGACGAAGGCATCCTGCGCACGGTGTGGATGACCACCGACGAGATCCGCGCGAGCGCCGTGCCGCACCGCAGCCCGCTGCTGCTGCGCTGCCTGGAAGACCACCTGGCCGGCAAGCGCTATCCGCTGGACCTGCTCACCGTCGACCCCACGGTGTTTGCGCCCGAGGTCAAACGCTGAAATCCACCGCGCGGGACAATCGCGCGATGGAAACAAGGAACAAGCAGCGCGTGGTGGTCGGCCTGTCCGGCGGAGTGGATTCGGCCGTGACCGCCTGGCTGCTCAAGCAGCAGGGGCACGACGTCGTCGGCATCTTCATGAAGAACTGGGAAGACGACGACGACAGCGAGTTCTGCAGTTCGCGCCAGGACTTCCTGGATGCCGCCTCGGTGGCCGACGTGATCGGCATCGAGCTGGAGCATGTCAACTTCGCGGCCGAGTACAAGGACCGCGTGTTCGCCGAGTTCCTGCGCGAATATGGCGCCGGCCGCACGCCCAACCCCGACGTGCTGTGCAATGCCGAGATCAAGTTCAAGGCCTTCCTCGACCATGCGATGCGGCTGGGCGCCGAGAAGATCGCCACCGGCCACTACGCCCGCGTGCGCGAGGTGGACGGCCGCTTCGAGCTGCTCAAGGGCCTGGACCCGGCCAAGGACCAGAGCTACTTCCTGCATCGGCTGACGCAGTCGCAGCTCAGCCGGACGCTGTTTCCGGTGGGCGAGCTGCACAAGACGGAGGTACGCCGCATCGCGGAGCAGATCGGCCTGCCCAACGCCCGGAAGAAGGACTCCACCGGCATCTGCTTCATCGGCGAGCGGCCGTTCCGCGAATTCCTGAACCGCTACCTGAAGCATGAGCCCGGCCGCATCGAGGACGAGAACGGCAAGGCAGTGGGCAAGCATGTGGGCCTGAGCTTCTACACCCTGGGCCAGCGCCAGGGCCTGGGCATTGGCGGCATCAAGTCGGCGCAGGGTCCGCAGGGCGAGCATGCGCCGTGGTACGTGGCCCGCAAGGACCTGCAGCGCAATGTGCTCGTGGTGGTGCAGGGCCACGAGCACCCGTGGCTGCAATCGCCTGCGCTCACTGCGGACGACACCAGCTGGATCGCCGGCACCCCGCCCGCGGTGCAAGCCTGTGCCGCCAAGACCCGCTACCGGCAGAGCGACGCCGCCTGCCGCTTCGTGGCGCAGGCCGACGGCCGCTTCGCGCTGCAGTTCGACCAGCCGCAATGGGCGGTGACGCCGGGCCAGTCGGCGGTGTTGTACGACGGCGAGGTGTGCCTGGGTGGCGGCGTGATCGCCTCCGCGGCGTGACCGCTTATTCGCCTGGCAACTATGCATAAGCGCAATAAGTAGTTCTTACGCATTAAAGCGAGCAACAAAATGCGGCGCTCTCATCAGCGAGCGTCCGCCCTTGAACTTCCAGCAGTTGCGATCCGTTCGGGAAACCGTCCGCCAGGGGTTCAACCTCACCTCGGTGGCCGAAGCCCTCCACACCTCACAGCCTGGCGTCAGCCGGCAGATCCGCGAGCTGGAGGAAGAGCTGGGCATCGAACTGTTCGTGCGTGCCGGCAAGCGCCTGACCGGGCTGACGGCGCCGGGCGCCACCGTGCTGCCCATCGTCGAGCGCATGCTGCTGGAGGCCGACAACCTGCGGCGCGCCGGCGAGGATTTCGCCCGGGCCGGCCGCGGCACGCTCACCATCGCGGCCACGCACTCCCAGGCACGCTATGCGCTGCCGACGGCGGTGCGCGACTTCCGCCGCAGCCACCCCGACGTCACGCTGCACATGCACCAGGGCTCGCCACAGCAGGTGGCGCAGATGCTGCTGGACGGCAGCGCCGACATCGGCGTGGCCACGGAGGCCCTGACGCAGTACGACGAACTGGTGGCGCTGCCGTGCTACCGCTGGACGCACGTGGTCATCACCCCGCCCGGCCATCCGCTGGCCGAAGGCGGCGCGCTCACGCTGCAGAGCCTGGCCGCCCATCCGCTGGTGACGTACGAAGCCGGCTACACCGGCCGCGGCCACATCGACGAGGCCTTTGCCCGCCACGGGCTGTCGCCGCAGGTGGTGCTCACTGCAATGGACGCCGACGTCATCAAGACCTACGTGGAACTGGGGCTGGGCGTGGGCATCGTGGCGGCCATCGCCTATGACGAGGACCGCGACCGGCACCTCACGGCGATCGACGCGCGTCACCTGTTCGCCGCCAACATGACGCGGCTGGCCGTGCGCCGCGGCAGCTTCCTGCGCGACTACGCCTATGCCTTCATCGAGACCTTCGCGGCGCCGCTGGGCCGCGCGGTGGTGGAGCAGGCGCTGCAGTCCAGCGCCGGCGCCAGCTTCGACATCTGACGGCGCAGCGCGCCGCCAAAGCGGCCCACGCGCCTAGCGGTTGAACCCTTCGGTCGACCAGTTCGACTTCTGCAGCCGGCTGATGATGCCCGCCTCCTCCGCCAGCGAAAACGAAAACGGATACAGCGAACGTTCGCTGGCCGACAACTCCGGCTGGCCGCCAAACCTGGCGATTTGCTGCAGCGTGTAACCAAAATCCAGGTGCAGCAAAACGGCGGGCGCATCGACGCGCTTGTTGATCCGCTCTTCGCCCAGCACCTTGCAACCCAACATCCGGGTGTAATAATTCACATGCCGCGGGTTCACTTCGATCAATAAGGTATCAAATCCCTTGAATCGATAGGCAACGATATATGCGACGTGAAATAAAGATGCCAGCACCTGCTTGGCACCTGCCACTGGATCCATGGCCAGCTTGGTGAATTCGCAGATGCGGTGGCCATTCGCGCGCAAAGCATCCACTTCCGGGCCGAAGGTGTCTTCGGCATGCAGGCCCTCCGGCCCGTCCAGCCCCACGGTGATGGTGCCGATGATGGCGTCGTGGTCGGTGGCCGTCAGCGTGATGCGGTTGGGCGTCTGCTCGTCGGGCAGTCCGGCGTTCTGGTAGCCCCGCCACGCATAGCGCCGCTTGATGAGGATGTTCGCCGAGCTGCGCTGGCCATGGGAGTCGGCGCCGCGGATCTTGAACAGCCGCGGACGCGCACCGTCAGGCTTCGCCTCCACGCCCACATTGGCCACTCGGTGCGGCTCAAACGTCGCACCGATGATCGTGTTGGACGCGTCTCTCGTGCCGGGTCTCAAGTTCACCCCCCACCCCACATTGGTTTATTAGGTCAATTCTCACCCGAGCACAGCCATGAAGCTGTAGCAAGAGTTGAGGAACAAGCGCCGCGCCAAAGCGCGAAATCGTTCGCGGCGAAAGCGAACAACGGTCCGCAAGCCTTGCGCATTCAGGAACTACTGCACAGTCCAGCGTTGTAACAAACGCCAAGGCTCCATGAAATATTGACACCCACTGTTTCAAAAACAATCGGGACAACGCGCTTCCACATCGTTGCGGCCCCGTTTCCACCCATTCGAGCGTGCGGCCTGTCATGGGGGGTCCGGATACTCCGACGCTACCTCGCCACCTCGACAGGAACATGACGCTCAGCCGCGCCGCCCTTGCCCGCATCGCTCCCTTTGCACTGTTCATGGTGCTGCTCGCCCTCCGTGGCGCCCTGCCCGCCGAAGCCGACGGCGGCTTCGACACCCGCTGGATCTACGGCCTGACGGTGGTGGCCGTCGGCGCGCTGCTGCTGTATTTCCGCCGCGAGTACGGGGAGCTGGCGCGCCAAACCTGCCCCGGCGCCGGCGAGACGGCGCTGGCCGTCGCGGTGGGGCTGGCGGTGTTCGGCCTGTGGATCGTGCTGGACGCGCCGTGGATGGTGCTGGGCGAGCCCAGCGCCGCCTTCGTGCCGGTGCGCGCCGACGGCAGCCTGGACCTGCCGCTCATCGGGGTGCGCTGGATCGGGGCGGCGCTGCTGGTGCCGCTGATGGAGGAGCTGTTCTGGCGCTCCTACCTGATGCGCTGGCTGCAGCAGCCGCAGTTCGAAGCGGTGCCGCCGGCCCGGGTGGGCCTGAAGGCCATCGTGCTATCCACCTTCGTGTTCATGCTCGCGCACACGCTGTGGCTGGCGGCCATCGTGGCCGGGCTGGCCTATGCGCTGCTGTACGTGCGCACCGGCAAGCTGTGGGTGCCGGTCATCGCCCACGCGGTGACCAACGGCGTGCTGGGCATCTGGGTGGTGATGACCGGGAACTGGCAGTTCTGGTGAAGGGCCCGGCGGCGCAGGCCGCCGCCGCTACTGCGGCTGGATGCCCAGCGCCCGGTCGGCCTTGAACTGCGCGCGGAAGGCCTCGAAGCGGCCGGCGTCCAGCGCGTCGCGCACTTCCTGCATCAGGTTCAGGTAGTAGTGCAGGTTGTGGATGGTGGTGAGCATCGGGCCCAGCATCTCGCCGCAGCGGTCCAGGTGGTGCAGGTACGCCCGGCTCACCGCGCCGATGCCGCTGCCCGGCTCACCGGCGCAGGCCATGCAGCGGCAGGTCGGGTCGATCGGCCGCTCGTCGGTCTTGTAGCGGGCGTTGCGCAACCGCAGGTCGCCGAAGCGGGTGAACAGGTGGCCGTTGCGCGCGTTGCGGGTGGGCATCACGCAATCGAACATGTCCACGCCCTGGTGCACGCCTTCCACCAGGTCTTCCGGCGTGCCCACGCCCATCAGGTAGCGCGGCTTGTGGGCCGGCAGCCGGTGCGGCGTGTGGCCCATGATGTGCAGCATCTCTTCCTTCGGCTCGCCCACGCTGACGCCGCCCACCGCGTAGCCGGGGAAGTCCATGTCCACCAGCGCTTCCAGAGAGGCCTCGCGCAGGTTCTCGAACATGCCGCCCTGCACGATGCCGAACAGGGCGTTGCGGTTTTCCAGCCGCGCGAACTCGGCCTTGCAGCGCCGGGCCCAGCGCAGGCTCAGCTCCATCGACTTGCGCGCCTCTGCCTCGGTGGTGATGTGGCCCTTGGTCTCGTAGGGCGTGCACTCGTCGAACTGCATGACGATGTCGGAATCGAGCACCGTCTGGATCTGCATGCTGGTCTCGGGCGTCAGGAACAGCTTGTCGCCGTTGACCGGCGAGGCGAACTTGACGCCCTCCTCGCTGATCTTGCGCATCTCGCCCAGGCTCCAGACCTGGAAGCCGCCGCTGTCGGTCAGGATGGGCTTGGTCCAGCCCTCGAAGCGGTGCAGCCCGCCGAACTGCTTCATCACGTCCAGCCCCGGGCGCATCCACAGGTGGAAGGTGTTGCCCAGGATGATCTGGGCGCCCATCTCGTGCAGCGAACGGGCGCTGACGCCCTTGACGGTGCCGTAGGTGCCCACGGGCATGAAGATCGGCGTCTCGACGACGCCATGGTTCAGGCGCAGGCGGCCACGGCGTGCATGGCCTTCGGTGGCCAGCAGTTGGTACTCAAGCATCGGTTGTTTTCCCGGCGGACGCGTCAGGCGCTGCGTTGCAGCAGCATCGCGTCGCCGTAGCTGAAGAAGCGGTAGCGCGCCTCGATGGCGTGGCGGTAGAGGGCACGCACGTGCTCATGGCCGGCGAAGGCGCTGACCAGCATCAGCAGCGTGCTCTTGGGCAGGTGGAAGTTGGTGAGCAGCACGTCCACCACGTTGAAGCGGAAGCCGGGCGTGATGAAGAGCGTGGTCTCGCGCGCACCCGCCTGCAGCGTGCCGCGCACGGCGGCCGATTCCAGCGCGCGCAGCGTGGTGGTGCCGGCGCCGATCACGCGGCCGCCAGCGGCGCGGGTGGCGGCGATCGCCTCCACCGTGGCTTCGCTTACCTCGAACCATTCGCTGTGCATCTTGTGCTCGCTCAGGTCGTCGGTGCGCACCGGCTGGAAGGTGCCGGCGCCCACGTGCAGGGTGACACGCGCGGTGCGCACGCCGGCTGCCGCCAGCGCGGCCAGCACCGCCTCGTCGAAGTGAAGCGAAGCGGTGGGCGCGGCCACCGCGCCGGGACGGCTGGCGAACACCGTCTGGTAGCGCTGTTCGTCGGCCGCCTCGTCGGCCTGGGGGATGTAGGGCGGCAGCGG
>OFDN01001928.1_pt1 | contig 12455 bp, 12 predicted proteins | sample 1520971 | NCBI WGS metagenome assembly OFDN01 (sample SAMEA94257418, study PRJEB24077) | hot springs metagenome | biome: Aquatic biome; feature: Geographical feature; material: Water | place: India | collected 2012-06-12 | depth 5 m | reverse complement strand
GGCGGCCGCAGCGGTCGCCGCCATCGTCATCGCGGGGCGCTACGCGCTGAACCCGTTCTTCCGCATTCTCGCCAAGACCGGCGCCAAGGAGGTGATGACGGCGGCCGCGCTGCTGATCGTGCTCGGCTCGGCCCTGCTGATGGAGCATGTCGGGCTGTCGATGGCGATGGGGGCCTTCCTGGCCGGCGTGCTGCTGGCCGATTCGCATTTCCGTCATGAGCTGGAAGCGGATATCGAGCCGTTCCGCGGCGTGCTGCTCGGGCTGTTCTTCATGGCGGTCGGCATGTCGCTCGACCTGGCGCTGGTGCTTGAAAATGCGCTGCTGCTGGCGTTGCTCGCGCCGCTGCTGGTGCTGGCGAAGATCGCCATCGCGGCCTCGATCCTGCGCGCCTCCTGCTCCTCGATGACGGAAGCGGTGCGGGCCGGCGCCCTGCTCTCCCCGGCCGGCGAATTCGCCTTCGTGCTGCTCCCGCTCGGCGTCTCGCTTGGCCTGCTGAACGACAGGCAGGGCGCGATCGCGACCGCGCTGGCGGCGCTGTCGATGCTGCTCGGCCCGGTTCTCGCCAAGCTGATCGACGGTTTCCTGCTCTCGCGGGCGACGGCCGAGACGATGGCGGAGGATTTCGAGGGCGCGGCCGGCGCCTCCGTGGTGGTGATCGGCTTCGGCCGTTTCGGCCAGATCGTCACCCAGGCGCTGCTGCTGCAGCATATCGACGTCACCGTCATCGATTCCGATGTGGAGCGCATCCGCTCGGCGGCGAAGTTCGGCTTCAAGGTCTATTACGGCGACGGGACGCGGCTCGACGTGCTCAAGGCGTCGGGCGCCGGCAAGGCGCGGGTGATCTGCATCTGCGTCGACGACAGAGCCGCCGCCCTGCGCATCGCCGAGATCGCCAAGTCGGAATTTCCCTCCGCCCGCATCCATGCCCGCGCCTATGATCGCATCCATGCGATCGAGCTGATGAAGGCCGAGGTCGACTACCAGATCCGCGAAACCTTCGAATCGGCGCTGGGTTTCGGCCGGGTGACGCTGGAGGGGCTTGGGCTGACCTATGACGAGGCGAGCCTGATCATCGACCATGTCCGCGAGCGCGACCAGCAGCGCATGGAGATCCAGTTCACCGAAGGCATCGGCGCGGCCCTCACCAAGGTTCCACGCGTGACGCCGGAGCCGCTGGTGAAGCCGAAGGCGAAGTCGAAGGCGCTGACGGCCGAGACCGAGGATGTCATCGGCGGAGCGGAGATCGCGGTCGGCGGCGTCGGCGAGCCGGAACGGTGAGCGCCACGCAACCCGCCTCGCAGGCGGTCTTCGTCACCGGCTCGACCATGCGCCATGTCACGGTGATGACCGCGACCGGCTCGATCGGGCTGATGGCGATCTTCCTCGTCGATCTCCTGTCGCTGCTCTACGTCTCCTGGCTCGGCCGGCCGGAGGCGACGGCCGGGGTCGGCTTCGCGACCATCGTGCTGTTCTTGATGATTTCCATCAATATCGGTTTGATGATCGCGGCGACGGCGCTCACCGCGCGCCGGCTCGGCAGCGACGATCGCGAAGGGGCGCGCCGCATCGCCGGCTCGACCATGGCGATGATGGCGGTGGCTGGGATTGCGCTGTCGCTCATCGCCCTGCCGCTGCTGCCCTGGTTGCTGCGGCTGCTGGGCGCCCATGACGAATCCTACGCGGTCGCATTGTCGTTCCTGACCATCGTGCTGCCATCCAACGTGCTGATGGCGCTCGGCATGGGCTTTTCCGGCATCCTGCGCGCGGTCGGCGACGCCAGGCGCGCGATGTTCGTCACGCTGGGCGGCGGGCTGGCGACGGCGGGGCTCGATCCGCTGTTCATCTTCGGCTTCGGGCTGGGGCCCGACGGCGCCGCCTGGGCGATCGTGGCGTCGCGGGTAATCATCGCGGCGGTGGGCTTTCACGGCGCGGTCAGCGTCCACGCCATCGTCGCGCGGCCGCGCCTGTCCACCATCGTGGCGGATTTCCCCGCCGCGATGGCGATCGCGGCGCCCGCCATCCTGGCCAACCTCTCCACCCCGGTCGCCAACGCCGTCTTAGCCAGCGTCATGGCCCGTTTCGGGGATGGCGCCATGGCGGCGATGGCGATCATGGACCGGCTGGTGCCCGTCGCCTTCGGCGTCTTGTTTGCGCTGTCGGGCGCGGTCGGGCCGATCCTTGGGCAGAACTGGGGCGCCGGCCGTTTCGACAGGATGCGGCGCGGCCTGACCGATTCCGCCATCTTCGCCGTCGCCTGCGTCGTCGTCGCCTGGCTGGCGCTGGTTCTGTTGCGCGAGCCGATCGTGCTGGCTTTCGGCGCGCAGGGTCTGACCGCCGAGCTGGTGCGTTTCTTCTGCCTGCTGTCCGGGCCGATGTGGATCTTCGTCGGGCTGCTCTTCGTCGCCAACGCCGCCTTCAACAATCTCGGCATGCCGTTTCTCTCGACCGTGTTCAGCTGGGGCCGCGCGACGCTGGGCACCATGCCGCTCGGCATTCTCGGCGCGCATTATGGCGGGCCGCAGGGCGCGCTTTTGGGCGCCGCAGCGGGTGCGGTCATCTTCGGCGTGGTGGCGCTGATCTACGCCTATCGCGGCATCGCGAAACTCGAGCGCAGGGCGCAGGGCGACGCGGCCGCGCTGACACCGGTGTCGGCCCCCGCCGAAGCGGGTTGATGCTGGCGTCACCTCCTCACAGGATGCGGGCACAGGGGGACAGATTGAGCCCCAACCCGTCCTGGCGAGGCGCGTGAGCGACGAAGCAATCCAGGGGCGCGTCTCGCTTCACGCGCTGGATTGCTTCGCTACGCTCGCAAGGACGGGAGCAGTGACCTTCGCCCTCCCCTCAGCCCTCATCCTGAGGAGGCCCGCAGGGCCGTCTCGAAGGATGAGGGATCGCGTCTTGCGACAGCATCATCCGAAAACCCGTTCCCACTTTTCCGCATCATGCTCTATCGTTCCCCACCAGCGGCAGCAGACCGCGAAACAGCGGGAGGAACGCCATGATGAACCTGTTCGACATCATGCAGCAGGCCCAGAACGGCCAGGGCATGCAGAATATCGCGCGGCAATTCGGCTTGAGCCAGCAACAGGCGCAGGCCGCGATCGAGGCGTTGCTTCCCGCCTTCTCGATGGGGCTGCAACGCCAGACGCAGGACCCCTACGCTTTCGGCAGCCTGGCGCAGATGATGACCGCCAACCCCTATGCGCGGATGTTCGACAGCCATGGCGACGGCATTCCCAATCAGGCGCAAGGCATGGGCAATACTGTGCTCGGCCAGCTTTTCGGCTCCAAGGAGGTCAGCAACGCCGTTGCCGCGCAGGCCGCTGCGACGACCGGCGTCGGCCAGGCCATTCTCAAGCAGATGCTGCCCGTGATCGCGGCGATGCTGATGGGCGGCCTGTCGAAATCGGCCTCCAACCGCGGGCTCGACGGGTTTTTCGGCCAGTTCGCGGAGATGATGAGCGGCAAGGCGGCGCAGCCCCAGGCTCAGGCCAACCCGGTCAATCCGCTCGACGCCATTCTCGGCGGGTTCTTCGGCAATGCCGGCCAGCCGCCGCAACAGCCGCAGCCGCAGGGCGGCGCCATGGGCGGCGACGCTTTCGGCGGGATGCTGGGTCAGATCCTCAGCGGCATGATGGGCGGCGCCCAGCCCGGCGCCACCGCTGCGACCAATCAACCGCGCGAGCAGCCGCGGGAGCAGCCTGCGGAGGAACCGACGCCGGGTGAGCCAGGGCCGGGCGCGCTCGGGCTCGACGCGCTCAACCAGATGTTCGAACATGGCCGCAAGGTGCAGGACCAGCACCAGAACGCGCTCAAGGACATTTTCGACAGCATGCTCGGCGGCCAGCGCCGCTAGAGCGGTTTCCGATCTGACTGAATCAGATCGGCCGCTCTATCTCTTCGTTGTGTCCCTCAACCGGTATCCGCTTGCTGGGATGATGCTCTGGCACTCTGCCATCCGGGCATAAAAAAGGGCGGAAGCCGAAGCTTCCGCCCTGAGGACGTGCCGCCCCAAGGGGTCAGGCGCAGCACGCTAGCTCCGATTCCGACGGGCCGGCGCCCATCAGCGTGACGGTCGCGGCCCCTGCGGCCGCGCGGTCGGCGCGGCGATGCTCGACATGGGACTGACGTTCGGCTTCGTCCCGGCGCATGGCCGCGACGCTGGAGCGTTCGCCGGCGCGGGCTGCGAGGGCGGCGGTCGGATCGCGCAGCCAGGAGGTGGCCAGCGCGCCGTCCACGTCGGAACGCGAAAGACCGATATCCTTCAACGCGCGCTCATCCATTTCGGAGAGCAGGTGCATCTCGCGTCGATGCGCAAACGCCTTGACCAGATTGGCTACGCCGACGAAGCCGCGCGTGGCGATGCGGGTCAGCCCGGCCGCAACGGACATCAGCAACTTCGCGGCAAAGGTCATGGAGAACATGACAGCCTCCTTCAGGGTCAGGCGATGGCGTCCGGCTTGCCGTTTCGTTGGCCATGGCTGGACAGTGGGGAAAGATTAGCTTTTGGCTGGTCATCAGCCAAACGAATGCTTATGATGCTTGACAACACGGATATTGATGAACCGCTGCGGGGATCGCCATGGCGCATGTGCTCGACGCCGACCAGCTGAAAACCTTCGTCGCCATCGCCGACACAGGCTCCTTCACCCGCGCCGCCGAGATCGTCTTCAAGACGCAATCCGCCGTCTCGATGCAGATGAAGCGGCTGGAGGAACGGGTCGGCCGGCCGCTGTTCGGGCGTGACGGGCGCCACGCCAAGCTGACCGAGGATGGCGAGCGGCTGCTGGACTATGCCCGCCGGATCGTGCGGCTGAACCTCGAATGCGTCGCCAGCTTCGCCGACGCCGATTTGAAGGGCCGCATCCGCCTGGGCGTGCCCGACGACTACGCCGACCGCTATCTTCCCGAGATTTTGGCCCGGTTCGCGCGCTCGAATCCGCGGGCGGAGGTCACCGTGGTCTGCGAGCCGACGCCGATGCTGGCCGAGCGCATCGCCACCGGCGATATCGACCTCGCCATCATCACCCATGTCGAGAGCCGCGGACAGGGCGAGATCATCCGGATCGAGCCCTTGCTCTGGGTCACCTCGGCCCGCCATGGCGTGCATGAGGAGGATCCGCTGCCGCTGGCGCTGGGCCGCCCGACCTGCAACTGGCGGCAGGCTGCGGTCGAAGCGCTGGAGCACAAGGGCCGGCGCTTCCGCGTGCTTTACGCGAGCTGGAACTCCACCGCGGTCGGCGCAGCGGTCGTGGCCGGGCTCGCCGTTTCGGTGCTGCCGGAGAGCGCCGTCCGGCCCGGCATGCGGATTCTGGGACCGGCCGAGGGTTTCGCGACCCTACCCTCCTGCAAGATCGGCCTGCTGCGCACCCGCTTCGACCCCTCGCTCCTGTCGAACGCGCTGGCCGAACACATCATCCAGAGCCTGGACAATCTCGCGAGCTTCAAGACCGCTGCCGAGTAGACGCAGGGATTACCTGCGCCCAGATCAGGATTTGAAGCCGGCGGCGAGGGTGACGAAGAAGGTCCGCACCTGCTCGCCGATCAGCGTCATGCTCGCAATGATGCCCATCGAGACCAGGCTTGCGATGAAGCCGTACTCGATCATCGTCACGCCGCGCTGATCGTCGGCGAAGCTGCGGCAGAGGCTGTTGAAGCGCTTCATGCCGGCCAAACTACAGCCGAGTTTGCGCCAAAACGTTAATTTGGTGCGGAAAATACAGAGAAGAGGGCAAATACGCTCAGATTGCGAATTCCTCGAAGACAGGCTCGACGCGCTCACCCCATTGCGACTGGAACCGCGAGGCGAGATCCTGTGCGAGGGTGCGGTTGCGTTCCAGTACGCCCTGCAACGGTTCCAGGAATGCGGTCTCATCCTGTCCCAGACTGTCCTTGCGCGCTCGCCTGGCGAGGCCGGCGCGCGACAGGGCCAGCACGTCGCGGCCGAGATCGCCGAGCTTGCGTCCGCCGATCACCGCCTCCAGCCCCTGTGCCGGCACGGCGTCGCGCAACGCCTGGCGCTCCTCGCGGCTCCAGCCCTTGACCAGATCCCAGGCGCCGTCGAGCGCCGTCTGGTCGTAGAACAGCCCGGTCCAGAAGGCCGGCAGCGCGTTCAGCATTTCGGGCGGGCCGGCATCGGCCCCGCGCATCTCGAGGAAGCGCTTGAGCCTGACTTCGGGGAACAGGGTCGAGAGGTGGTTCGCCCAATCCGACATGGTGGCGAATTCGCCCGGCAGCTGCGGCAATTTCCCGGCCAGGAGATCGCGAAAGGAGGCGCCGGCGACGTCGTGATAGGCATCGCCGCGCTTGACGAAATACATCGGCACGTCGAGCGCCCAGTCGACATAGCCCTCATAGGACATGCCTTCGTCGAAGGCGAAAGCCAGCATGCCGGCGCGCGCATTGTCGGTGTCGCGCCAGATCTCGGAGCGCATCGACTGAAAGCCGTTCAGCCTGCCCTCGGTGAAGGGCGAGGCGGCGAACAGGGCGGTGGCCAGCGGCTGCAGCGCCAGCGAGACGCGCAGCTTGCGCACCATGTCCGCCTCGGTGGCGAAATCGAGGTTCACCTGCACGGTGCAGGTGCGGAACATCATGTCCAGGCCGCGCGAGCCGACCTTGGGCATGTAGTTCGCCATGATCTTGTAGCGCCCCTTCGGCATCACCGGCGTCTGCGCCCGTGTCCAAAGCGGCGAATGGCCGAGCGAGAGAAAGCCGATGCCGTGCCGGGCGGCGACCGCCTTGGCGTCGGCGAGATGGCCAGCGAGCTCGGCGGCGGTGTCGTGCAGCGTTTCGACCGGCGCGCCCGAGAGTTCGAACTGCCCGCCTGGCTCCAGCGAAATCGCGCCGCCGCCATCGGGACCGGCCAGGCCGATAATGTGGCCGGCGTCGACGATCGGCTCCCAGCCGAGCTTCTCCTGCATGCCCTCGAGCAGATGCCGGATGCCGCCCCTGCCCCCTGCACCCTCATAGGGAACCGGGGAGAGATCCTGCGTATAGAACGGGAATTTCTCGTGCTCAGTGCCGAGGCGGAAAGCCGAGGCGGGCTTTTCGCCAGCGGCGATCCAGCCAATGAGTTCGTTCTTGGAACCGACCGGAGTCGAATCGGACACGTCGCGAGCCATAGGCGCTCCGGCAGCAGGGGTGGCACGGCCAAGTCTCCGCAGCGCCTCGTGGCGCGGACGGTGGCGGCTTTCAGAAGGCCAGACATAGGCGAGCCGTCGGAGTTCGACAACGACTCCGCCCCCGCGTTGGCGCAAGGGCGCTGTCGGCTTTCACGCAAGGCCCACAGGGGCGTTCGCTTCAGCGCGGCCAGTCGCCCAGCACGGCCTGGACCAGCGCCAGCGCCGCCACCGCCGCCGTGTCGGCGCGCAGGATGCGCGGGCCAAGCGACAGGCGCAGCGTGTTCGGGCGCGCAAGGATGCGCGCGCGCTCGGCCGCGTCGAAGCCGCCTTCAGGGCCGATCAGCACGGCAAGCGGGCCGGGACTTGCCTGCGCCAGCGCCGCGATGGGGTTCTTCTGTTCGGCGTCCTCGTCGCAGAAAACCAAAATGCGCTCCGGCTCGAGCGCCGCGAGGGCGGGTTCCAGCGCGGCCTCGGGGCGGATCTGCGGCAGCGCGAGGATGCCGCATTGCTCGGCCGCCTCGATCGCGTTGGCGCGCAGGCGCTCGAGATTCAGGCGGGAGACCTGGGTGCGGCGCGTCAGCACGGGCTGGAGCACGCCCGCTCCCATCTCGACCGCCTTCTGGGCGAGATAATCGAGCCGCGCATGTTTCAGCGGCGCGAAGAGATAGATGAGATCGGGCGCAGCCGGCTGCGGCTTGATCCGGCGCAGCAGCGTCAGGCTGGCCTGCTTGCGCCCTTCGCCGGCGAGGCCGGCCAGCCACTCGCCGTCGCGCCCGTTGAAGACGAGCACGGTGTCGTCGTTTTTCAGCCTGAGCACGTTGAGCAGATAATTCGCCTGCTCGCGCGCAAGCGGCAGGCGCGCGCCCTCCGCCAGCTCGGCTTCGAGAAACAAGCGGTGCCTGGCGAAGTCCGGCGTCGACATGATCTTGGGGCTCCTGCGCTGCGCCCGGACAGAGAAAGGCGGCGGCGCGCGACGCGAAATCCGCCACATTCCACCGTTAACCGGCCATGGACGGTCGAATCCATTTGGCGCTATCACGGCTCAGCGGTTAAGAGTACCGCCAAATCGGCACGCGCCCGCGAACCAACACAGCCGGAGCAGGATCCATGGGTGTCAGGATGACGTTGCAGCGGAAGGCGACCTTGAAGGCGTTCGCCATGCTCGGCATGGCGGCTGCATTCTCGTTCGAGCCGGAAGCCGCTTCCGCCCAGGCCTCGGGCTGCGAGGAAATCCAGAAGCTCCTCACCCAGCGCCAGGCGATCGTCGCCCGGCTCAACGCCTCGCAGAAGGCGAAGCGCAAGCTGACGCCGCAGGAGGCCTGCAGCACGCTCGGTTCGCTGGTCAGCAACGGCAACGCGGCAGTGAAGTTCGCCAGCGCCAATATGGATTGGTGCCAGATCCCGGCGAATTTCGTCGAGGGGCTCAAGGCCGACAACGAGAAAGCCGCGGGTGTCCGCAACCAGGCTTGCAACGCGGTGAAGCAGCAGGCCGCGATGCAGAAGCGGGCTCAGCAGCAGGCTCAAGGCGCCAACCCGTTCGGCGGCGGCGATTCCATCACCGGCGGCGGCATCCGCATTCCCCAGGGCGCGCTCTGACCGGCACCGGCCGATGACGCAGCAGGCTCCTGACGCGCCCCTTCCCGACGCGTTGCGGGGCCACTGGGTCGATACGCGCGCGCCCGTTTCGCTGCGGCCCTACCTCAAGCTCGCCCGCATCGAGCGGCCGATCGGCTGGTGGCTCCTGCTTTTGCCGTGCTGGTGGGCGGCGGGGCTGGCGGCGATCGCCGCCGGGCAGCCAATCCCCAATCCGTGGCATGGCCTGCTCTTCCTGATCGGCGCGATCGTGATGCGCGCCGCAGGCTCGACCTTCAACGACATCGTCGACCGCAAGCTCGATGCGCAGGTGGCGCGCACGCGCGGGCGGCCTTTGCCGTCGGGCCAGGTCTCGGCCAAGGCGGCGGCGCTGTTCATGGTCGCATTGTCGCTGGTCGGGCTGTTGGTGCTGCTGCAGTTCAACCGCTTCACCGTCTGGCTCGGCGTCGGCTCGCTCGCCATCGTCGCGATCTATCCGTTCATGAAGCGGATCACCCATATGCCGCAATTCGTGCTGGGCCTCGCCTTTTCATGGGGCGGTTTGGTCGGCTGGAGCGCAGTGTTCGGGCGGCTCGATCCGCCAGCCTACCTGATCTATGCGGCTGCGGTCCTCTGGACCATCGGTTACGACACCATCTATGCCCTTCAGGATATCGAGGACGATGTGCTGGCGGGCATCAAATCGAGCGCGCGCTATTTCGGCGCGCATGCGCGAGAAGCAATCGGCGCCTGCTTCGCGCTGGCGGCGCTCTGCGCCGGATTGGCGACCTGGCTCGCCGGCGGCGGAGCGGTCGCCTGGTTCGGGCTGGTCGGTTTCGCGGCGCATCTCGGCTGGCAGCTCAGCAAGCTCCAGGGCGTGACGCCGGCCCTGGCGCTTCGCCTGTTCCGATCCAATCGCGATGCGGGGCTGATCCTCGCCGCCGGCTTCGCGCTCGACGGGCTGGCACGCCTTCTCTTCGCCTAAGACGCCGCGTTGCGCCTCAATCTGTCAGGCGCTCGCCCTGGACGAAGACGGGCCGGTCGGCCAGCCGGCCGGTCTTGCGACGGACAAGGAAGCGGGGGCGGCGGCCGTTGAGAAAGGCGTGGCGGCGGCGGATGCGGATCGGCCCGAGCGCAACCCGGCCGATCTGGGGATAGGGTTCGGTCACGGCGCCGTCAGGGGTCTCCAGCAGGAGCGGCAGGCCGCTGGCCCGGCCGCAATCGCGCCAGAGCGCCACGGCGTCGTCCTGGTCGATGCAGGCGATGGTGATCGACCGGCCATCGCCTTCGTTCAGCGCGAGTTCGAAGCGCTCCTCATCGTCAGCGCCGGAGGAGATGGCCAGGCGTAGCGCAACCCCGCGCCAGCCCGGTCCCGCTCGGAGAATGCGGACGGAGCCGATGCGCTCGACCCGCGGCCGCTCTGCGGCGCCCGTCGCGTCGGTTTCTACGGTGGTCGTGTGTGTCGGGCAGCCGGAGAGATCTGGGCCGTAGCCGATCCCTCCGGCAGCCGGCGTGACGCTGGCCATCGGTAATAACGCCTCTCTTGTCCCTGCCGCATCGGAGCCCTCTGTGAAGTCCGGGGCTCTCGTGCTTGCCAGGCAAGACTGCGCCGCAGCCGTGTCCGAGCGCTTAAGGTGTTGGGTTAAAGGACTGTGATTGCGCCCGGATGGGGCTCTCCATGGCCTGTTTCCTGCTTGATGCTTGACGGAGTCTTTCGGCGCGCGGACGCATTTGCCCTTGAATGCGCCGCATCTGCAGCCGATACGAGGGGATCATGAGCACGCAACCATTGCCCATCGCGCCGGATCTGATGCCGGCCATCCGCGAGAGTTGCATCGAGGCGGGCGCCATCGCGCTCGATCTCTTCCGCCCGGGCGCAAAGACCGCGGCCCGGACCTGGTCGAAGAGCGGCGGTTCGCCGGTGACTGAAGCCGATATCGGCGTCGACACCTTCCTGCGCATCAGGCTCTCGGCCATGCTGCCCGAGGCGGCCTGGCTGTCGGAGGAGACGGCCGATGACGAATTGCGGCTGTCGCGCCGCTTCGTCTGGGTGGTCGATCCCATCGACGGCACGCGCGCCTATATGGCGGGCTCGCCCGACTGGGCGGTCTGCGTCGCATTGCTCGACGCCGGCAAGCCGGTGCTCGGCATCGTGCATGCGCCGGCGAGCGAGGCGACCTACACCGCCATGATCGGCGCGGGCGCCTTCCGCAACGCCCAGCCCATCACCGCATCCGACGTGACCACGCTCGCCGCGGCCCGCATTGCCGGGCCCAAGCCGATGCTTGATGCGCTGGCCCGGTTCGAGAGCTTCACCGCGGCCGACAAGATTCCCTCGCTAGCGCTGCGCCTGGCCCGCATCGCCGACCGCACGATCGATGCCGGGCTCGTCTCCCCCGACGCGCGCGATTGGGACATCGCCGCCGCGGAGCTCGTTCTCAGCGAAGCGGGCGGGCTGATGACCGGCGGCGATGGCGCAGCCACCGTCTACAACCGCAAGCAGCCCGTCCACGGCATGCTGGTGGCCAGCGCCGGCGGGCTGAGCGGCACGCTGCTGCAGGCGATGCAGCGCGTGCGGGAAAACCAATCGCAGCGCCCCTGAGGCCTGGACGCCCCGTCTTCACGCGGCTTTGCGTGAATCGCGCTGTTTTGCGCGTTCTGCACTCGCACCCGCCGCGCGGATGGCTTATCTGATGCCGCACCGCACACTAGGGCATGGCCTCGCTGAAAGGTGACATCGGCATGGAACAGGATCAGAAGCAGCTTCTCCACCTCGTCATCGGCGGCGAGCTGAGTTCGCTGGACGGGATCACGTTCAAGGACCTCGACAAGGTCGATCTGGTCGGCGTCTACCCGAACTACGCCAGCGCCCATGTCGCCTGGAAGGCGAAGGCGCAGGCCACCGTCGACCAGGCGCAGACCCGCTATTTCATCGTCCATCTGCACCGCCTGCTCGATCCCGCGCCCGCCAGCGCCTGAGCCAGGACGACGGCCGCCGCCAGGGCCGGCCGGGACGCACAGACAGCAGATCGGTTCAGTTTCGGATCATGGGTTTCTCCCTTCTCAAGACCCGCGTGGCGCAGGAGTCGCTGGGCCGGCTGCTTGCCGGCTATCTCAAGCTCGTGCGCCGCACCAACCGGCTCGTCGTTGAGCCGGCGGACATCTATGAGCGGGTGAGACCCGAACTGCCGCTGATCATCGCGATGTGGCACGGCCAGCACATCATGATCCCGTTCGCGCGGCCGGAGTGGATGCCGGCCTGCTCGCTGGTCTCGCGCCATGGCGATGGCGGCTTCAACGCGGTGGCGCTGCGGGAGATGGGCATCGGCGCCATCCGCGGCTCCGGCGCGCTGGGCAAGAAGATCAGGGAAAAGGGCGGCGCCAGCGCCTTCCTCGCCATGGTCAAGCGGCTGGCCGCGGGCGAGACGATGGTGCTGACCGCAGACATCCCCAAGCGCGCCCGGGTCGTCGGCCCCGGCATCATCCAGCTCGCCCGCGCCTCGGGACGGCCGATCCATCCGATCGCTGTGGTGACCAGCCGGCGCATCGATTTCAACAGCTGGGACAGGGCCTCGATCGGCCTGCCGTTCGGGCGCGGCGCCATCGTCGTCGGCGAGGGCATCAAGGTCGATCGCCATGCCGACGAGGCGAGCTGCGAGGCGGCGCGGCTCGCCGTGCAGGAGGGGCTCGACCGGGTGCATGCCCGGGCCTATGAGCTCGTCGGCGCGCGCGATCCCGGCGCCGGGCTGCGGGCGGCGGCC
>OFDN01001925.1_pt1 | contig 12480 bp, 11 predicted proteins | sample 1520971 | NCBI WGS metagenome assembly OFDN01 (sample SAMEA94257418, study PRJEB24077) | hot springs metagenome | biome: Aquatic biome; feature: Geographical feature; material: Water | place: India | collected 2012-06-12 | depth 5 m | reverse complement strand
CCGGCCGGCCACGCTGGACGAGGCGGTGGCCCATGCCGCCGCGCTGCTGGGGGCCAGCATGCAGCCGCTGTTCGGCGGCCTGGCCACCGACGTGGCCGGCGCCCGTGCGCTGTATCCGCTGGCCTGCGCCACCGGCGCCATCTGCGACGTGGCGGCCGGCACGCCGATGTTCGAAAGCCTGCGGGTGCAGCAGGACCGCGGCGGCTACACCACCACCCTGGCCGAGGTGGCCGAACGGGCGGACCTGCTGCTGCTGGCCACGCCGCACGATGACGCCGCGCCGTCCGACACCATGGCCGACCTGCTGGCACGCTGCACCGCGGGTTCACCCGAGGTGCTCCAGTTGCAGCAGGCTGCCGGCGCGGGCGCCGATGCCTTCGATGCGCTGGCCTGGCTGGCCGCGCTGGTGGAAGGCCGCGGCGCCGTGCGGGCCCGTGCGCCGCAGGCCCTGCGGGTGCTGTCCGAGCGCCTGAAGGCCGCGCGTTATGCGGTCATCGTCTATGAGACCAGCCGGCTGCCCGCGCATGGCGGGCTGCTGATCGAGGCTCTGCAGCGCGTGGTGGCCACGCTGAACCGCAGCACCCGTGCGGCCGCGCTGGGCCTGGGCGGCGGGGCCGGCTCCACCGCGGGCGCGTACACCGTCAACCAGGTGTTCACCTGGCTTTCCGGCCTGCCGCTGCGCAGCCGGGCTGCGCAGGGCGGGCTGGAGCATGAGCCGCTGCGCTTTGCCACCGAGCGCCTGCTGGCCGATGGCGCGGTGGATGCGCTGCTGTGGATCGCCACCTTCGGACCGCTGCCCGTGCCCACCGCGGCCGCCGGCCTGCCGCGCATCGTGCTGGGCCATCCCGATCAGGCCGCCGAGGGCGACACGGTGTTCATCCCGGTCTCCACCCCGGGCGTGGGCTCGGCCGGCCACCTCTTCCGCACCGACGGCTCGGTGCTGCTGCCGCTGCGGCCGCTGTACGCCGACAGCCTGCCTACCGTGGGCACGGTGCTGCAGCGACTGCATGCCGCCTTCCAGGAAAGCACCGCATGACCTCCACCACCGTGCTGCGCGGCGGCCGCGTGATCGATCCCGCCAACGGCGTCGACCAGGTGCGCGACCTCTACCTGCGCGATGGCCGCATCGTCGGCCCGGACCCTGCCGCGCAGGCCATCGACGCCAGCGGCTGCGTGGTGATGGCCGGCGGCATCGACCTGCACACCCACATCGGCGGCGGCAAGGTGAACCTGGCGCGGCTGCTGCTGCCCGAGGACCACCGGCGCGCCGATGGTTCGCCCATCGCGCTGCCCGACAACCCGCTGGAGCTGGCCAGCTGCGGCAGCTGCGCACCGGGCACGCTGGCCACCGGCTACCGCTATGTGGAGATGGGCTACACCGCCGCCTTCGAGCCGGCGATGATGGCCTGCAACGCGCGCCACACCCACATGGAGATGGGCGACATGCCCATCCTGGACCACGGCGCCTACGTGATGCTGGGCAATGACGAGCTCTTCCTGGAGATGCTGGCCCGGGGCGAGGATTTCCAGCGCATCCGCGACTACGCGGGCTGGACGATCAACGCCGCCAAGGCCATGGGCATCAAGGTGGTGAATCCGGGCGGCATCTCGGCCTTCAAGTTCAACCAGCGCAAGCTGGACGTGGACGAGCCGCATGTGCACTGGCAGGTGACGCCGCGCACCGTGGTGCACACGCTGGCCCGTGCGCTGCAGGAGCTGGGCGTGCCGCACCCGCTGCACATCCACGGCAGCAACCTGGGCGTGGCCGGCAACATCGAGAGCACGCTGGCCACCATCGACGCGCTGGAAGGCCTGCCCGCCCACCTGACGCACATCCAGTTCCATGCCTACGGCACCGAAGGGCCGCGCAAGTTCTCGTCGGCCGCGCAGCCGCTGATCGAGGCGGTGAACGCCAATGCCAACGTCAGCATCGACGTCGGCCAGATCATGTTCGGCCAGACCGTCACCGCTTCGGGCGACACCATGCGCCAGCATGCGCAGTCGGGCTTCGCCCATCCGCGCAAGTGGATGGGGGCCGACATCGAATGCGAGGCCGGATGCGGCGTGCTGCCTTTCCGCTACCGCGAGCAGAGCTACGTGAACGCGCTGCAGTGGGTCATCGGGCTGGAGATCTTCCTGCTGGTGAAGGACCCTTGGCGCGTGGTGCTCACCACCGACCACCCCAACGGCGGCCCGTTCACCAGCTACCCGCACCTCATCAAGCTGCTGATGGATCGCAGCTTCCGCGAGGAGCAGCTGGCCAGGCTGCACCCCGACGTGGCGGCGCAGGCGGCCCTCAAAGGCATCACGCGGGAGCTGACGCTCAGCGAGATCGCCATCATGACCCGCGCCGCGCCGGCCCGGCTGCTTGGGCTGAAGGACCGCGGCCACCTGGGCGTCGGCGCCGCGGCGGACATCGCCGTGTACCGCGAGGAGCCCGACCGCGAGAAGATGTTCGCGCAGCCCGAATGGGTGTTCAAGGACGGCGTGGCCGTGGCCAGCCGCGGGCGCGTGCTGGCGGTGCCCACGGGCGGCACCTGGTTCGTCGAGCCCGAGTACGACCGCAGCATCGAGAAGACCCTGCGCCGCCACTTCGACCGGCTGGGCTCGGTGCCCTTCGATGCCGCGGCGATCGGCCTCGACGAGCTGTGCAGCTGCTGCAACGGCGGGCGGCTGCTGCCGGTGGAATGCCTGGCCGCGGAGGCGACCTGATGGCCGCCGAGCACAACGGCGTCGCCATCGACGACGGCTTTGCCGAGGCCTTTCCGATGAAGGCCACGCGCATCCTCATCACCGCGCACAACACGCAGTGGGCGATGAACGCCGCCACCAGCGCCACCGGCTTCGCCACCAGCGTGATTGCCTGCGGCTGCGAGGCCGGCATCGAGCGTGAACTCGGCGCCGACGAAACGCCCGACGGCCGGCCGGGCGTGGCGGTGCTGATCTTCTCGATGAGCGGCAAGGAGCTGGCCAAGCAGGTGGAACGCCGCGTGGGCCAATGCGTGCTCACCTGCCCGACCACCGCGGTGTACGCGGGCATTGCCGAAGGCGAGGCCATTGCGCTGGGCCGCAACCTGCGCTTCTTCGGCGATGGCTGGCAGATCAGCAAGGTGATCGACGGCGTGCGCTACTGGCGCGTGCCGGTGATGGACGGCGAGTTCGTGGCGCAGGAAACCACGGCGGTGACCAAGGCGGTGGGCGGCGGCAACCTGCTGTTCATGGCGACGGACGTGGAGGCCGCGCTGACGGTGTCGGAAGCCGCGGTGGCCGCGATGAAGCGCCTGCCCAACGTCATCATGCCGTTCCCCGGTGGCGTCGTGCGCTCGGGCTCGAAGGTGGGCAGCAAGTACACGACGCTCAGCGCCTCCACCAACGACGCCTACTGCCCCACGCTGCACGGCCTGAGCGAGCAGAGCCAGATCACGCCCGAGACCCGCTGCGTGATGGAGGTGGTGATCGACGGCCTGACCGAAGCCGACGTGGCCGCGGCCATGCGTGCCGGCCTCCAGGCCGGCATCGACATCGGCCGCGAAGGCGGGCTGGTGCGCATCGCCGCGGGCAACTATGGCGGCAAGCTGGGGCCCTACCACTTCCACCTGCACAGGCTGCTGCCGGGGGTGGGTGCATGAGCGGCGTGCTGGTTGAACTCACGCTGCGACAGCGGCCACCGCTGCGGGTGGACCTGCGCGGGCTGCTGCCGGCCGCGCTGGCCAGCCTGCCGGTGGCGGGGATCGAACAGCTGCGCTTCGGCCATGGCCGCCATGCCGTGCCGCTGGCCGAGTGGTTCGGCGTGCAGCGCCGGGAGGTGGCCGACCTGCCGGATGGCAGCGCCGAGCTGCGGCTGGTGGGCGACTGCAGCCGCTTCGACCGCATCGGCACCGGCCTGATGGCCGGCCGCATCGTGGTCGAAGGCGCGGTGGGCGACTACGCCGGCGCTGGCATGTCGGGCGGCGAAGTGCATGTGCAGGGCCATGCCGGCCTGCTGGCCGCCTGCGAGATGGCCGGCGGCCTGCTGCGGGTGGATGGCGACGTCGGCGACTTCGCCGCCTCGGCCCTGCCCGGCAGCATGGACGGCATGCGCGGCGGCAGCTTCATCGTCGGCGGCAACGCCGGCCAGCGCTTCGGCGACCGCATGCGCCGCGGCACGGCGGTGATCCGCGGCGATGCCGGCGACCTGCTGGCCTCGCGCATGGTGGCCGGCACCATCGCCGTGGCCGGCAGCGTGGGCGCGCATCCGGGCTACGGCATGCGGCGCGGCAGCCTGGTGCTGGCCGGCCCGGCGCCGGCCATCGTGCCTACCTTCGTGCCGGCCATCGCCGAGGTGCCGGTGGCCTGGCAGCTGCTGGCGCGCAGCCTGGCCCGCCACGGCGGTGCCTTCGAGACGCTGCCGCAGCGGCGCATCGTGCGCCACCTGGGCGACCTGTCGGCCCAGGGCAAGGGCGAGCTGATGCTCGTCGAACCATGAACCCCGTGAAGGAAAGCAGACCGCGATGACCCAGCCCTATCTCTTCCATGCCGGCGAGGCCACGGTGCTGGCCAAGGAAGGCCAGTACACCGACGCGATGCCGGAGATCCTCATCGGCCGCACCGACGGCCCGGTGGGCCAGGCCTTCGCCAACATGATGGCGCAGAGCAAGGGCCACACCGCGATGTTCGCCATCCGCGCCTGCAACCAGCTCGTGCGGCCGGCCACCATCGTGGTGCCCAAGGTCACGCTGAAGGACATGGCCAACATCGACCTGTTCGGCGGGGTGGTGCAGAGCGCCACGGCCGATGCGGTGGTCGATTGCCTGATCGAAGGCATCATCCCCAAGGCGGTGGCCAATGAGCTGTGCATCATCAGCCTCGTGTGGATCGACCCGCGCTGCGCCAACGATCCGCAGCTGGACAAGAAGGACATGTACCGCACCAACTACGAGGCCACCAAGCTGGCGTTGAAGCGGGCGCTGAACAACGAACCGTCGGTGGAAGAGCTGATCGCGAACAGGCACACCATCAAGCACGACATGGACGACTGGAGCTAGATGTCAGCCTTGGGAGCGGCCCGGCGGCGGACCGGGGTACGGTCCCCGTCCGCCAACGGTTCATGCCGTCTGCTAACGTTTCTTCATGATCCTGCTGCCTGCCTTCGCCCTGCTCGACGACCGTGACGCGACGCGGGAACGGCCGACGAGCCGGCTGTACGAAGGGCTGGTGCAGACGCATCGCTGCAGCGATCCGGCCACGCTGGAGGCCACCTGGGCGCAGGTGGAGGCCGACCAGCGCGCGGGGCTGCATGCGGTGCTGCTGGCCGACTACGAATGGGGTGCGAAGCTGCTGCAGGCCGGCCACCAGGCCCTGCCGGCCGAGGACGGCTCGGCGCTGCGGGTGCTGATGTTCCGCAGCCTCGCGAAGCTCTCCCGCGACGAAGTGGACGCCTGGCTGGCCGGACAGGAAGGCCAGGCCGAGCCCGGTGCGGCCGGCGTGGCGGGGTTGCAGCCCAGCGTGGACCATGAGGCTTTCGTGGCCGCCATCGGCCGCATCCACGAGGCCATCCGCGCCGGCGAGACCTACCAGGTCAACTACACCTACCGCCTCACCGGCCAGGCCTATGGCAGTCCGCTGGCGCTGTTCCGCCGGCTGCGGCAGCGGCAGCCGGTGTCCTACGGCGCGCTGGTGGTGGCCGGTGATGGCGAGGTGGTGCTGAGCTGCTCGCCCGAACTCTTCCTGCGGCACGAGGCCGGCCTGTTCACCGCGCGGCCGATGAAGGGCACCGCCCCGCGCATCGCCGCGCCCACGCGCGGGCCCGAGGGTGACAGCGAGACGGCGCGGCTGCTGCAGCAGGACATCAAGAACCGCGCCGAGAACCTGATGATCGTGGACCTGCTGCGCAACGACCTGGGCCGCATCGCGCAGACGGGATCGGTGCAGGTGCCGGCGCTGTTCTCCATCGAGCCCTACACCACGCTGTTCCAGATGACCTCCACGGTGCAGGCCCGTCCGCGTGCCGGCCTGCGCCTGCCCGACGTGCTGCGCGCCACCTTTCCCTGCGGCAGCATCACCGGCGCGCCCAAGCACCACACGATGTCGCTGATCGCCGGCCTGGAAAGCACGCCGCGCGGCCTGTACTGCGGTGCCATCGGCTGGGTGGATGCGCCGGCGGCCGGTGCCACGCTCGGCGAGTTCTGCCTGTCGGTGGCCATCCGCACGCTCACGCTGGGGGCGCCACGGCGAGGCCTGCGGCCGGCCCGGCTGGGCGTGGGCGCCGGCATCGTGCTGGACAGCGTGGCGGAAGACGAATACGAGGAATGCCGGCTCAAGGCCCGCTTTCTCACCGGCCTGCCGCCGGGCTTCGAACTGTTCGAGACATTGCTGTTCGAGCCCGCCACCGGCCTGCGCCACCTGCCGCGCCACCTGGCCCGCCTGCGTGCCAGCGCACAGGCGCTGGGCTTCGTGTACGACGAAGCCGCGGTGAAGGCGGCGCTGGCACCGGCGCAGGCGCTGGCCGCGCCTTCGCGCGTGCGGCTGGCGCTGGCGCATGACGGCCGTCTCCAGCTCAGCCATGCACCGCTGGCCGCGCTGCCGGCGGGCACGCCGGTGGGCCTGCTGGTCAGCCCGCACCGGCTGCCCGACCACCAGCCGCTGGCCGCCTTCAAGACCACGCTGCGCGCGCACTACGACGCCGGCGTGCAGCAGGCCGAGGCTTCCGGTGGCTTCGACAGCCTCTTTCTCACGCAGGACGGCCGGCTGGTGGAAGGCGGGCGCAGCTCGGTCTTCCTGAAGCTGGCGGGCCAGTGGTGCACGCCGCCGCGGGCCGATGGCGCCCTGCCCGGCGTGATGCGCGGCGTGCTGCTGGACGATCCGGACTGGGCCGCCGTCGAACGCACGCTCACCCTGGCCGACCTGCAGGCCGCCGAAGCCATCGTGGTGTGCAATGCGCTGCGCGGCGCATTGCCGGCGCAGCTGCTGCCCGAGGCCCTGCCCGCGCCGGCGGCCGACCAGCGGCAGGCCGCCTGACCATGCCGCCGGGCCTGGCGCTGTTCGACCTGGACCACACGCTGATCCCGTTCGACAGCGGCATGGCCTGGATCAGCTTCCTGGCCGGGCAGGGCGCCCTGCCGCCCGAGGCGCCCGCCGACCACCTGGCCTGCTGCCAGCGCTTCGTCGCCGGCCAGGCCGACATCCATGACCTGCACCGGGCCACCGTCGCGCCGCTGGCCGGCTTTGCGCCGCGGCAGCTGCAGGCCTGGCTGCAGCGCTTCGAAGCGGACATGGCCACGCGGCTGCCGCCCGACATGAAGGCCCTGGTGGCCGGCCACCGTGCCAAAGGGCACCTGTGCCTGCTGGTCACCGCCACCAGCGCCATCGTCGCCGAGCCCTTCGGCCGGCTGTTCGGCCTGCACGAGGTGGTGGCCACCCGGCCTCGCCTGACTGCCACTGGCCTGCCCGATGGCGGCATCGACGGCCTGCCCTGCCACCGCGAGCACAAGCACGCCCACGTGGCCGCCGCGCTGGCGCGGCGCGGCTTTTCGCTGGGCGCGTTCGAGCACAGCTGGTTCTATTCCGATTCGGCCAGCGACCTGCCGCTGCTGCAGGCCGTCAGCCACCCGGTGGCGGTGCGGCCCGATCCGGCGCTGCGGTCCGAGGCGCGGTCCCGAGGCTGGCCGGTGATCGGCCAGCGGGCCGCCGTGCCGCCGCCGGTTTGATGTAACGCAAGCCCGCAGCACTTCGCCCTCAAGCGTCGCTCAGACCTGCCGACAAAGCCGTCACAAATGATGTGAAGGCAGATGCATGACCAGCAGCAGTAATGCGGCGCCCGGCCTGGGCGCCGCGCCTGGCGATACCTCCCACTCGCGCCCTGTGCGCACCGGGTTCTTCCAACATCACGGCATCTGGGCGCCCGGCGTGCGGTTGTTCAGGCGCATCGGCTTCAGCGGGAAGGCGATGCTGGTGTCGGTGGCCTTTCTGATGCCGCTGGTGCTGCTGATGGTTTCCTACCTGCAAGGGGTGGACGAGTCGCTGACCTTCACCCGCAAGGAGCTGGCCGGCGTACAGCTGCTGCACAAGATCGAACCCTGGCTGGTGGAAGTGCAGAAGCAGCGACGGCTGGTGATCGCCGGCCAGCAGGCCGCGCCCGACCTGCCGGCCATCGAGGCGCTGCTGGCGCCGGTGCAGGCCCTGGTGGCCGCCCGGCCGCAGGGTGTCGACGCGTCCGCCGCCTTGTCCACCGCGCTGCAGGCCCACCGGGCGCTGCAGCAGCAGGGCGCCGGTGCGCAGGGCCAGCGCCTGCAGGCCTATGTGGATGCGGTGCGCTCCGCTCGCGCTTCGGTGCTGGACGTGTCCGGCCTCTCGCTGGACCCGGAGCAGGCCACCTATTACCTGATGAGCGTGGCCGCCCTGGGCGCGCCCGACCTGGTGGAAGCCGTGTCGCGCAGTCGCGCAATGGCCGGCTCGCTGCAGCAGGCCGGCGCCACCACGGCCGGCGTGCGCGAGCTATATGGCGTCTGGTACAGCGGCCGCCAGGCGGTCGACGGGGTGCTGGACGGCCTCCACCGCGCCGCCGAGGCCGAGCCCCGCGTGAAGACCCGTGCCGACGGCACGGCCGCGGCCGACGCGGCCCGCCGTTTCCTGGATGAAGCCGCGCGGCCCTGGTTTGCCGATGCCTTCAGCCACGATGCCAAGGCGCTGGACGGCCACGGCCAGGCCGCGGTGGACCAGTTGCGCCGCCTGGGCACCGAGGGCACGCTGCTGCTGCAGGACCTGCTGCGCGAGCGCGAGGCGCGGGTGGTGCTCAACCGCAACCTCACGCTGGCCGTCACCGCGGGCTCGCTGGCCCTGGTGCTCTACCTGTTCTATTCGTTCTACCTGGTGATGGACGGCGGCCTGGGCGAGGTGGAACGCCACCTGAAGGCGATGACCGCCGGCGACCTGACCACCAGCCCGCGCCCCTGGGGCCGCGACGAGGCGGCGGCACTGATGACCACGCTGTCGGAGATGCAGGCCAGCTTGCGCGGCATCGTGGGCGAGGTGCGCCAGGCCTCCGACAGCATCGTGCATGCCAGCGGCGAGATCGCCACCGCCTCCAGCGACCTCAGCGCCCGCAGCGAGCAGGCAGCCGCCAACCTGGAGGAATCGGCCGCGGCCATGGACCAGATCTCGTCCACCGTGCAGCACACCGCCGACAGCGTCAAGCGCGCCACCGAGATGGCCGTGGGCAATGCCGACAGCGCCGGTGCCGGCGGACGCACCATCGACGAAGTGGTGCGCACCATGGGCGGCGTGCAGGCCTCGTCGCGCCGCATCGGCGACATCATCGGCACCATCGACGGCATTGCGTTCCAGACCAACATCCTGGCCTTGAACGCGGCCGTGGAGGCGGCGCGCGCCGGCGAGCAGGGCAAAGGCTTCGCCGTGGTGGCCAGCGAGGTGCGCAACCTGGCGCAGCGTGCGGCCGAGGCCGCCCGCGAGATCAAGCAGCTGATCGCCGACAGCCTGCAGCGGGTGGAGGAGGGCAGCAACGTGGTGGGCCACGCCGGCGAGCGCATGGGCGAGCTGGTGGACACCGCCGGGCGCATGCGCCAGTTGATGACGGAAGTGCTCACCGGCACCGAGCAGCAGAGCGCCGGCGTGGCGCAGGTGGGCGTGGCGCTGCAGACGCTGGACCAGCAGACGCAACAGAACGCCGCGCTGGTGGAGCAGACCGCCGCCGCCGCCAGCACGCTGCGCGACCAGGCGATGGCCCTGGCCGCGCGCGTGGCGCGCTTCAGGCTGCCGGCCTGAAGCCCACCGGCGCGGGAGAAACGCTCAGCCCGCGCCGGCGCTGCTGCCTTGCTGCAGCAGGTGCTCCCGCACCGCGGCCGGATCGGTGCCGGCGGCCAGCACGGCTTCCTGCAGCTGCTCCAGCGTGATGCCGAACACACCGCACCAGTACTTCACGACGCTGGGGTTGTCGGTGTCCACCGTGGTGGGAATCGGATCCTCGGGCGGTCCGTCGATGTCGGTCATGGGTGCTCCTTGATGCAGGGAGCTTCGGCAATGGCCGTGCCTTGGCAGTAGTGCCGGCATAGTCGGGGCCCCGTCGATCAAGCAATCACGCCCATGCCCATCTTCCAGGTCACACCCGAAGCGCTGCAGCCGCTGTCTCAGACAACCTTCGGTGCCGAGGGCATCATGGAGCGACGCGACCTCCAGCGCATGCTTCGGGAGCAGATCGGCGTTTTGGACGAGCGGCTGATGGTTATCGCCGAGGAGTTCGGCGACTGGCTGGACAGCGCCCGCCGCATCGACCTGCTGTGCATCGACGCCGAGGCCAATCTGGTCGTGGTGGAACTCAAGCGGACCGACGACGGCGGCCACATGGAACTGCAGGCACTGCGTTATGCGGCCATGGTGTCGTCCATGACCTTCGATCAGCTTGTGGACACTTTTGCGCGGTACAGCAGCCGTGCGCAGCCGGACATCGAAGGCGCGAGAGCAGCCATCCTGCAGTTCCTTGGTTGGGACGACGTATATGAAGACCAGTTCGCGCAGGACACCCGCATCGTGCTGGCCGCGGCCGACTTCAGCAAGGAGCTCACCACGGCGGTGATGTGGCTGAACGAACGCGGCATCGACCTGCGCTGTGTTCGCATGAAGCCGTACCGCATGGGCAACGGCACGGTTTTGCTGGATGTGCAGCAACTGATACCGCTGCCAGAGGCAAGCGACTTCCAGACCCAGCTTGGCGTCAAGAAGCTGGCGGAGCGGCAAAGCCGCACCGACCGCCACGACTTGCGAATGAAGTTTTGGGAAGGGCTGCTTGCCCATGCCAGAACCCGTACCGACCTGCATGCCAACCGCAGTCCCACACCCGGGGCCTGGCTGGCCGGGGGTATCGGCCGCGCCGGCTTCGCTCTGGGCTATTCCATCCGGCAGACCGATGCGCAGGTGGAGCTGTGGATCGGTCATGGCAGCGGGCAGGCCGAGCGCAACAAGGCGGCCTTTCGGGCGCTGCAGGCGCAGCAGGCATCGATAGAAGCCGACTTCGGGGCGCCGCTGGAATGGCAGGAGCTTCCGGGTGGGGACGGCTGCCGTATCCGACATGTGCTGGAGGGCGGCTACAAGTCGCCGCCCGACCAGTGGTCCGAAATCCATGCCAGGCTGGCGGAGGCGATGGTTAGCCTGGACCGCGCGATGCGGCCGCGGGTGTTGTCGCTGGCCGCTTGAGCGCCGCCTCGGCCTACCCCACGACCACCTCGCTCACCATCATCACCGGCTGCAGGTCGGTGTAGTTGGGGATGTCGCCCAGGATCTCCTGGGCCTTGGGGGCGAAGGCGGCTTGGAAGGCTTCCACGCTGTCGAAGAACAGCGAGCAGGTGCCCACGTAGGGCGGGGCGGAGCCCGGGGCGCCGCCGGACAGGCCCTTGTCCACGGTGTAGCTCAGGCAGGCCGGGCCCAGCCTGTCCTGCACCATCGGCATGTGGCGGTCGCGGTAGTAGTCGTGGTCGAAGCGCGCACCCGGCGTGTGCGGGTACATCACGGTCACCTTGATCATCGTTTGCTCCTGCAGGGCGGCCGGCATGGCCGCCACCCGCGCAAGGTAGGCCATGCGGCGGCGCGGCGCATCCGGCACTACCCGGCTGGCGCGGGCCGTGCGCGGTGGATGCCGACTCCTGCGTCGCCGGAAGACGACGCCCGCAATCTGCGGGCCGGCCCGGCCGTCCCTCTTGAGGCGATCTGTAGCGCGCCTGGATCGTTCGAAACCAGCGCGCCAGGCGCCTCCCGGCTAGGCCTCGATCAAGCCCCAGCGCAGTGCCACCAGCGTCAGCTCGCTCTGGTTGCTGGCGCCCAGCTTCTGCTTCACGTGGTACAGGTGGGTGCCCACGGTGCTGGGCGACAGCTTCAGGTTCTCGGCGATCTGGGCCACGCTCAGGCCGCGCGCCAGCTGCACGAAGACACTGAACTCGCGCTCGCTCAGGCCCTCGGCCGGGCTGGTCTCGCCGGTGACGGTGGCCAGCGCCAGCGCCTGCGCGGTGGCCGCATCCACGTACGGCCGGCCGCTGCCCACCGCCGTCACTGCGGCAATCAGCGCATCGGGCGCGCTGCGCTTGCCCAGGTAGCCCAGCGCGCCGGCCTTCAGCGCCCGCCGTGGATGGGCCGTGTCCTCATGGGCCGAGAGCACCAGCACCCGCGCCTTCGGATCCTGCGCCAGCAGCCGTCGCAGCGCCTCCAGCCCGCCCATGCCGGGCATGGAGAGGTCCAGCACCACCACGTCGGGCTGGGCCTGGGCATAGGCAGCGCAGGCCTCCTCGCCGGTGTCGGCCTCGGCCACCACCTCGATGCGGGCATCGGCCAGCAGCATGCGGAAGCCCATGCGCACCAGCGCATGGTCGTCCACCAGCATCACCCGCAGCAGCGGTTCCATCAACTCTCCACAGGCAATTGCACTTCCAGCCGCGCGCCGCGGCCGGGCTGGGGCAGCAGGGCAAACCGCCCGCCCAGGCCCTGCACCCGCTCGGCCAG
>OFDN01001924.1_pt1 | contig 12491 bp, 9 predicted proteins | sample 1520971 | NCBI WGS metagenome assembly OFDN01 (sample SAMEA94257418, study PRJEB24077) | hot springs metagenome | biome: Aquatic biome; feature: Geographical feature; material: Water | place: India | collected 2012-06-12 | depth 5 m | reverse complement strand
GGCTTCTTTCGTTTTTATCCACTAATTGTGGCTTAAAAATACGTGTACCAACCGTACAAGATGTCGTTCCATATACTCATCATCTTGCCGAGATATTCTAAATTTCATTTCAGTCAGAGGGTTGATTCTCAGCAACCCTCTGACTCAATGTTTATTCAGGTAACTTAAAGTCAGTTACAGACTCACGTAATGATTCAGCCATGCTTGCCAATTCAGAAACAGAACGAGCTGTATCGAAGGTTGCAGTAGTCGTTTGAGATGTAATTTCTTGAACGACGTTCATCGTAGTTGCAATATGACTTGCTGAAGCAGATTGTAGTTTTGCGGCATCAGAAATGCTTGCAATCAATTTCGCTAAGTCGCCAGATACCGTTTGAATTTCGTCAAGTGCGATACCTGCATCTTTTGCCAAGTTTGCACCGCGAACAACCTCTGCCGTTGTTTGTTCCATTGAAATTACGGCTTCATTGGTATCTGTTTGAATTGTTTTTACCAATCCTTCAATCTGTTTAGTTGCTGATGCTGAACGTTCAGCTAGACGTTGTACCTCATCCGCAACTACCGCGAAACCACGACCAGCTTCACCAGCCATCGATGCTTGAATTGCTGCGTTTAATGCCAAGATGTTAGTTTGGTCGGCAATATCGTTAATCAAGGCAACGATGTTACCAATCTCTTGTGAAGATTCACCCAAACGCTTAATACGTTTAGAGGTTTCTTGAATCTGCTCACGAATGATATCCATACCTTCAATTGAACGGTTTACAACGTCTGCACCATTCGATGCAATATGTACTGAACGTTCTGCTACCGCTGCTGATTCTTCAGCGTTGGCAGATACTTGGTCAATTGACATTGCCATTTCGTTAATTGCGGCAGATGCACCTGCAATTTCTTGCGCCTGATGCTCAGATGCTTCAGCAAGCTGGTTGGTAATGTTCTGTGTGGTTGCCGTATATTGTGCAACTTCGTGCGATGTTTCGTGAATACGCGATACAAGGTCACGTAATTGGTCAATTGCGAAGTTAATCGAGTCGGCAATTGCACCCGTGAAGTCTTCCGATACTGTTGCGTATGAACGTAAGTCACCATCTGCAAGGTCGGCGATCTCATCGAGTAACCGTAAAATCGCGTTCTGGTTACGGTCATATTCATCTTGTAGACGAACCACGCGAGCTTTATCGGCTTCACCACGTAAGCTTAAGAGTTTGAATACACAGAATAAGAACGCAAGTAATGCTGCAATTAAGCCAATTGCAGGAATTGCAATAGACCAACCTGAACTGCTAGACAATTTATTTAAATTGGTTAAAAGCTTATCTGACTGATCAAAAATAGAAGATGATGCCTGACGTACTTTTACAATTTGTGTTGAGTTATTTAAAACTGTTGCAGCAGCAGATTTCAATACATCTTCATATTCTGCTTGAATACCTTCTAATGAACTACGTAAATCTTCTTGAGTAATACGTTGTACACCAAGTTCCGCACTACCATTTAACTGTGCTGCCAAGTAAGCACCAAACGTTTCGGTATCGGCACTAAAGTCATCTGCAGATTCACGTGAACTGTCTGTACCTGTTAATACAGAACTGATTGAACGTAAAATACGTTCTGCAATGAATACTTGGTTCTTTGCAATAACCACCTGGCTACTTGGCATGTCTTGACGTGCCATTTGGTCAACCATCAAGTTATATTCAGCCTGAATACCCGGAATGGTTTCAGCAATTGCAATGTTGGTGTCATAGAGTTGGTTAATGATTTTTTGTTGTGAAGCAATCAAATCAATATTTTCAGAAACCGATTTCCACTGTGTTTCTACTTCACGCAAGGTATCCGTATTTGGGTGAATATCTTTCACTGTTTCTAAGTTTGCAGCAAAGGCTTTTTGTGAATCTGTTAAGTTTTTAATAGATTCAGGCGTACCTGATGCAGTCGCTTCAGTTGCTTGACGTGAAATGGTTTGTGACAACAGACGTAAATCACCCAAACTACGGGTAAAATCGTTATTACGCGGCACGCTATAAAAAAGGTATAACAACAGGAAAAGCGATAAGATGATACAAAAAGCTGCGCCTAAAATAAGTGGCTTAGATTTTTCTGTTTCGCCAAATACACTCGCAAACTCTTCTGTTCGCGCCTGTAATTTTGCAAAAAAACCTGGACCACTTGCTTTACGGACAGTTTCTTCGCCTGAATTTTTCTTTTTAAGTTTAAAGCCCATGCAGCTTCTCCCCGATTGACGCCTTCATTTTTTAGGTGCGCGATAGTTAATTTATAAATTTTATAGATGCGTTCATGTATTTTGGGTTTTGCAATAAACGACTAAATAAGAAAACATGCCATTGTTGGTTATGTTGGTGAAAATACCCCTGACAATATTCTTGTAAATTACTATCTAAATCATTGTGTTTAGAAAAGAAACTTTTCTTATTAAAGTGCTGTATACCCAAAACTTGATCTACAACTAAACCGACATAATGGTCATTATGACTAATACACATTACTTTTTGAGTAGGTGAATATTGGCTGCTTTGCCCAGAAACATAATGTGCCAAATCTGAAACTGAAAGTAATCTTCCGCGAATATTCGCTAAACCTACTACCCAAGGTTGGGTATTTGGCACTGGCGTATATTTCGGTGGATAAATAACCTCAGAAACTTCTCCTAATGGAGCAACGAAATATTGCCCCATCATCTCAAAAGCAATGCCTGACCAGCGGTTTACCTCATTTTCGGTACTAACGTAGTTTTTGTTTCCACGTTTAGATAACCGAAGCAATTCAATAAAACCATTTGCAGCCATAGCTTATCCTGCATTAAGGTGTTGATTAATCACATCAATTAATTGTTTTTCGTCAACAGGCTTAGTTAAATAATCGCTCGCACCTTGGCGTTTCCCCCAAACACGATCGGTTGCCTGATCTTTGGTACTCACAATTACAATTGGAATGTGTTTAGTGGTATCACCACGCGAAATTTGACGTGTTGCCTGAAAGCCATTCACGCCTGGCATAACCACATCCATTAATACTAAATCTGGTAATTCAGCTTGCGCCATGGTCACGCCATCTGCACCATTCGCTGCTTCAATGACTTCAAAACCATGCTTGGTCAAGATTTCTCTGAAGCGGAATGTTTCTGTAGGTGAATCATCTACAATAAGAATACGAGCCATTATTTTCCCCAATAAATCTAACTAACTAATAATTATGCTGTCACGTGGTTACGAATGGCGTTTAATAATTCATCTTTACTAAATGGTTTAGTCAGATACTCATCAGAACCTACTACACGTCCTTTGGCTTGGTCAAATAAACCATCTTTACTTGATAGCATAATGACAGGAATGTTTTGGTAGTTTTGCGAGTTTTTAATTAAGGCACACGTTTGGTAACCATCTAGGCGTGGCATCATAATATCTACGAATACGATATCTGGATTTGATTCGGCAATTTTGGATAAAGCTTCAAATCCATCAACTGCGGTAACCACTTCACAACCTTCACGCTGTAGAAGTGTTTCAGCTGTACGGCGAATGGTTTTTGAATCATCAATCACCATGACTTTTAGATTTTGGAATTTATCGTCCATTCAATGACCCTTCCCATTTTTGTTTGTACAAGCAACTGAGTAGAAAAATTTTACACATTGATCGTATTTTTAACATATCTTTACTTGTAGTTTCAATGAACATATTTAGTGTAAAGCTACACTTTTACACCATTATCACCAAACCGCTCACACTTTCGTGTGACCATTGATATTTTTTTATCGGTTGTATTTTTTTAATTCCTAATTTTGATCTAATATAACACTATTATTACGTGTAATTTAAGTAATTTAGTCAACTTTATTGTGGGGGACAACGTGAGCACTTTTTTTGCAAAATCACTCGCTGTAAAATTAAAACAAAATAAGCAGTCACTCAAATTGGGCATGCTTGCGTTACTGCTATTGCCCTCTGCCCCACTCATGGCTGACAGCCAGAACAAAGCGGTGTGGTATCGCTATTATGATCAACATGGCGTTGCAAATATTAGTAGTAATGTGACACCTAATCATATTCGTCATGGCTATGAAGCATTAGACCGTAACATGCAAGTGATTCAGCGCGCACGTCCATACAACACTGAAATGGATATTAAAAAAGCCCCACAACGTGCTGCTCAAGCGTATCAAATGGAATCTGATCAGCGTTTAAAAAAAGCCTATACCAATAGTCAAACCGCAATCACTAAACGTAATAACGCTTTAGCGCATATTAAAAAGCAAATTATTTTCCAACAAGAACAACTCAAACAGCTGCAAAACGACCGTATTACTTTTAAACGTCAAGAAATGGAATATTTACGCAAGGTCAAACCTGTGCCTGCACAACTAAAAACCAATTTGGACAATAACTTAAAAAACATCGAGCTAAAAAAAGATATGATTCAATCTTTACAAACAAGCTATCGAAATACACAAGCAGAATACGACAGAATTATTACTCGCTTAAAAGCACTTGAATAGTTGATTTGAATTACCTTGTCATTTTGGCAATCAATAAGGACAAATATGCATGCACATTGCACAGCGTATCGCAGTTAGGTTTAATCGGCAGCATTTACCCATTTTTCGTATTGGTGCAATCGGCTTATGTATTTTGCTGAGTGCCTGCCAAAAAACAGAAACTGAAAATAAAACAACAGTATCAGAAAAAATTGAACTCATTCAGCAAGATTTAGTGACACCACAACAAGGCAGCGCAATCAGTAAAACTGCCTTTACAGGCACAGTGCGTGCAGTCAATCAAAGTAGTATTCAAGCACAGGTGACTGCCACAGCAACTTCAGTCTATGTCAAAGTGGGCGATAGCGTACAACGTGGTCAAACCTTGCTACGCTTAAATAATCAGGATAATGCTGCGCGTTTAGCACAAGCTCGCGCCAATTTAGCTGCAACGCAAGCGCAAGCCAACCAAGCCCACAACATGATGCAACGAAAAAAACGTTTGCTCGATCAGGGTTTTATTTCACAAGTGGAATATGAGCAAAGTCAGTTAGATTATCGTGCGCAAATGGAAAATGTACGCGCCCAACAAGCCAATGTCGATATTGCACTAAAAGCCGATCAGGATGGCACGATTACCAGTCCAATTCACGGTGTCATTACCCAACGTCAGGTTGAGCCTGGGCAAACTGTGGCTGCAGGACAAACCTTATTTGAAGTCGTCGATCCGAACCAATTAGAAATTCAAGCCAAATTACCAAGCGACTTACAAGTCGCACTCAAAATTGGTCAAAAAATTGAATATCAACTCCAAGGGCAAGCAAACACATTTAATGCACAAATTAGCCGCGTTTCCCCAGTGGCAGATTTAGCCAGTCGTCAAATTGAGTTTTTTGCAACCCCGCTTGATCGTCTTCCCTCTTTAAGTATTGGGGCATTTGTGGATGGTTATATTTTAGCGAACACGACAATTTCAGGGCAAATCATCCCACTCAATACCATTCACGATATCCAAAACAAACCTTATGTTTGGGTGATTCGAGATCAAAAAATTGCCCGCGTGGATATCACAGTTTTAGAACAGCGCTATAGTGACAATACTGCTGTGATTCAAGGCTTACAGAGCAGTGATCTAGTCAGTCGAGTGGTGTTCAACCCCGATCAAATTCAGCAGCAGGTGATCATTCAAAATAACCCTCAATAAATTGAATTTCATCTCAATGCAGTAGTGCAGATGTCCAATAAATAAAAAATCAGGATCGTTGTTATGTGGTTTACCCGAGTTAGCGTCAAGTATCCCGTTTTTACCATCATGATGATGTTTTGTCTAATGGTGCTTGGCTTGGCTTCATGGCAACGTATGGGCGTGGAAGAATTTCCTGACGTCGATTTTCCGTTTGTAGTGGTTTATACCAGTTATCCGGGTGCATCACCTGAAACAGTTGAATCTGAAATCACCAAGAAAATGGAAGATCAGATCAACACCATTTCTGGACTCAAACAACTGGTTTCACAATCCAGTGAAGGGCTATCTACTATTATTGCCGAGTTTAATTTAGATGTTCCTTCGGCAGTGGCGGCACAAGATGTACGCGATAAAATTTCGTCTGTCAGTGCAGGCTTTCGAGATGAAATTCAAGACCCTGTGGTGGAGCGCTACGACCCAACTGCCAATGCAGTCATGTCGATTGTGTTTGAATCCTCACAAATGTCTTTGCGTGATTTAAGTTCCTATTTAGATCAACAAGTTGTACCGCAACTGCGCACTGTGTCTGGTGTCGGAACTGTTAATTTATTGGGTGATGCACAGCGACAAATTCGGATTGAGGTAGATCCACAAAAGTTAATGAGTTTTGGACTGGGTGTGGATCAGGTCATCAACACGCTCAAAGCTGAAAATATTGAAGTACCTGGCGGCACACTCAAACAAGCCAATAGTGAATTGGTGGTCGAAATCCAATCCAAAGTCATTCATCCTCTGGCTTTTGGCGATTTAATTATTGCCAATAAAAATGGTGCGCCAATCTTTTTAAAACAAGTTGCCACAATTCAAGACAGTCAGGCAGAGCTGGAAACCAGTGCATTTTTAAATGGGCAAACTGCGGTTGCTGTCGATATCTTGCGTAGTTCAGACTCTAATGTTATTGAAGTGGTTGATAACACCTACAAAACCTTAGAACGTATTCAGACCCAACTACCTGTAGGCATGACTGCAAAGGTCGTGGTGGATTCTTCTAAAGGGATTCGTGGCAGTATCCGTGATGTAGCGCGCACCATTATTGAGGGGGCGATTCTGGCAGTCCTGATTGTACTGTTGTTTCTTGGTTCATTCCGTTCTACCGCCATTACAGGATTGACCCTGCCAATCGCCCTACTCGGCACACTCACCTTTATTTGGGCATTTGGCTTTACCATCAACATGATGACCTTACTGGCGCTCTCGCTCAGTATTGGCTTATTGATTGATGATGCAATTGTGGTACGTGAAAATATCGTGCGTCATGCAGATATGGGTAAAGACCATGTCACGGCTGCTTTGGATGGTACTAAAGAAATTGGCTTGGCGGTTTTAGCAACTACCCTGACCATTGTGGCGGTATTTTTACCTGTGGCATTTATGGGAGGGATTATCGGACGCTTTTTCTATCAATTTGGTGTCACCGTCAGTACTGCCGTACTGATTTCCATGTTTGTCAGTTTTACGCTGGATCCAATGCTTTCTGCACACTGGGCAGAAAAAGCAAATCCGAATAAAAAACCTGGACGGGTAAAACGCTTCTTAAACTGGATTTCTAACAAACTCGACAATTTAAGCCATCATTATGAAAAACTTTTAAAATTGGCACTGCGATTTCGCGTTATTACCTTATTGATTGCCGTGGGTTCATTATTTGCTGCACTCGGATTATCCAAACTGATTGGCACAGAGTTTGTACCTGTACCTGACAAAGGTGAAATTCGGATTAAATTTGAAACACCTGTGGATGCATCGCTTGAATATTCACAAGCAAAATTAAAACAAGTAGATCAAATCATTCGTCAACACCCAGAAGTACGCGCGACTTACGGGGCCATTAACAGCGTGACAGATCGCGGGAAAAATCATGTTAACTTGCGTGTAACTGTCAGCCCGCGTAATGAACGTCAACAAACGCTAACCGAACTCAATAACGAATTCCGCCAGCGTCTACAAAGTGTTGCAGGCATCACCATCACCTCTGTCGCCTCTGCCGATGAAACGGTTTCTGGTGGGCAAAAACCTGTGATGGTGTCTATTAAAGGCCCTGATTTAGCAGAATTACAAAAAATCTCTGACCGCTTTATGACCGAAATTGCTCAGGTGAATGGTATTGTCGATTTAGAAAGCTCGCTAAAAGCCCCTAAACCTACATTAGGTGTTCATATTAACCGTGTCCTTGCAAGTGATTTAGGACTATCGGTGAATCAAATTGCCAATATTATCCGCCCACTGATTGCGGGGGATGACGTCACTACTTGGCAAGATGAACGTGGCGAAACCTACGATGTCAATGTTCGCCTTAAAGAAAACCATCGTAGCTTACCGAGCGATGTGCAAAATATGTATTTAACTTCACAAAAAACCGATACCAATGGACAAAATATATTAGTGCCTTTGGCAAGTGTGGCGAAGTTTGAGGAAAGTTTAGGTGCGGCACAAATCAACCGTCGTGATTTAGCCCGTGAAGTTTTGGTCGAAGCCAACACCGCAGGACGCCCTGCAGGTGACATTGGTGTCGACATTCAAAAAATTCAGGATAACTTTAAATTACCCGCAGGTTATAGCTTCGACACTCAAGGCGCCAATGCTGACATGGCTGAATCTGCAGGTTATGCGCTGACTGCAATTACCCTATCTATTGTGTTTATTTATATCGTTTTAGGTTCACAATTCAACAGTTTCATTCACCCCGCAGCAATTATGGCTTCCCTACCTTTATCGTTGATTGGAGTATTCTTGGCACTGTTTATTTTTAACTCGACCATGAACCTGTTTTCTATTATCGGTATTATTATGCTGATGGGGTTGGTCACCAAAAATGCGATTTTACTAATTGATTTTATTAAAAAAGCCATGGATCAGGGCGATTCACGTTATGATGCAATTATAGCTGCAGGGAAAACCCGTTTACGCCCTATTTTAATGACCACCAGTGCAATGGTGATGGGGATGGTGCCACTCGCACTTGGCTTGGGTGAAGGCGGCGAACAAAGTGCGCCTATGGCACACGCAGTCATTGGCGGTGTAATTACATCCACCCTACTAACATTGGTGGTCGTACCTGTCATTTTCACTTACTTAGATGATTTTAAGAATTTTATGTTACGCCAAACGCGTAAACTGATTTCTTAAAATCTCACGCAAAGTCACACAATCGTTCGGGCTAAATTTTAACGCAAGTTTAGCCCGATTTTTATTGTATAATCTGGCTTTGAAAAAACTCCATTTAACGCTTCACTTTTTAGGACAGTTTCCATGCGCGCGAGTCGCTTTTTATTTGCTACGTTAAGAGAAACCCCAAACGATGCCGAGGTGATTTCTCACCAGCTGATGTTACGTGCGGGTATGATTCGTAAATTGGCTTCAGGTTTATATACTTGGCTGCCAATGGGTGTGCGTGTGCTAAATAAAGTTGAAGCCATTGTTCGTGAAGAAATGAACCGCGCAGGTGCTTTAGAAACCTTTATGCCTGTCACTCAGCCTGCTTCACTTTGGGAAGAATCAGGTCGTTATGTGCAATACGGTCCTGAATTACTACGCTTTAAAGATCGCCACGATAATCCTTTTGTACTTGGCCCAACACATGAAGAAGTCATTACCGATTTGGCACGTAATGAATTAAAAAGCTATAAGCAATTGCCAATCAACTTCTATCAAATTCAAACTAAATTCCGTGACGAAATTCGCCCACGTTTTGGGGTAATGCGTTCACGCGAATTTATTATGAAAGATGCTTATTCTTTCCATACCGATCAAGCTTCTTTACAAGAAACCTATGATGTGATGTACGACACCTACTGCCGTATTTTCTCGCGCTTAGGTTTAGACTTCCGCCCAGTACAGGCAGATACAGGTTCTATTGGTGGTTCAGGTTCACATGAATTCCACGTTCTAGCTTCAAGTGGTGAAGATGATATCGCCTTCTCTACCGAATCTGATTATGCAGCCAATATTGAAATGGCTGAAGCTATTTTGGTGGGTGAACGTGCTGCGGCAACGCAAGAACTCAACATTGTAGATACACCAAACCAAAAAACCATTGCGGAAGTTTCTGCATTTTTAGGCACAAATAGTAACCAATCAGTCAAAGCGCTCTTGGTTCAAGGTGTTGCAGATGAAACAGGTCAAGTGCCTGTGATTGCATTATTCCTGCGCGGTGACCATGAACTTAATGAAATTAAAGCAGAAAAGCATCCACAGATTGCAGCACCACTTACTTTTGCAACCGATGCACAAATTGCAGCGTTAGGTTTAACTGCTGGCTTTGTTGGTCCACAAGGTTTGGTTGAAAAAGGCATAACTGTGATTGTAGACCGTGCTGCATCAGTACTGTCTGACTTCGTTGCAGGTGCAAACCAAGTTGATCAACACGCAACAGGTGTGAACTGGGAACGCGATGCACAATATACTGAAGTTTACGATTTACGTAACGTCGTTGAGGGCGATCCATCTCCAGATGGCAAAGGAACTCTACAAATTAAACGCGGTATTGAAGTCGGTCATATCTTCCAACTCGGTACTAAATACTCTGAAGCGCTGGGCTGCAAAGTATTAGGTGAAGATGGCAAACCGTTTACTGTTACCATGGGATGCTATGGGATTGGAGTCACACGTGTCGTTGCCTCTGCCATTGAACAAAATTTTGATGATAAAGGGATTATTTGGCCTGCAGCCATCGCACCATTTGAAATTGCGATTGTAGCAATGAACGCACATAAATCACCTCGCACATTAGAAGCAGCAGAAGCACTTTATGCTGAACTTCAAGCTGCGGGTTATGATGTATTACTGGATGATCGTAATGAACGTCCTGGGGTGAAATTCTCTGACCTTGAGCTTACAGGTATTCCGCACCGTATTGTGATTGGTGAGAAAGGTTTAGATGCAGGTACTTTTGAATATAAAGGTCGTCGTGATGCTGAATCTAGCAACCTAACGAAAGAAGAATTACTCATCAAAATTGCCAAATAAGATTGAACACTGAGTATAAAAAATCCCGCACAAGTTGCGGGATTTTTTTCATTTGGGATTAACAGAATTTCATACCACCATAACAGTTAGGGGTAACATTTTGGTTTTGTAAAACCTGATTATTAAGTGTTAATCTGGCTGGTTGACCCGTGTAATATCCTGTGTAACTACCAACATCGATATTCATTTTACGCTCGATTGGTGTACCAGCCAATGAACCTAATGCTTCTAACAAACTTACATCTACATTATGCTTATCTTGCATTAACTCAGAAGTTAATGCTTTTGCGACCTGTGGTAGTACTGCAGAAACATCTACCAAATCCGCAGTTGCCAAATAACCTAATTGCACTGGTTCCTTAAACGACATCCACCAACCTTGTTGTGCAATATCTTTTTCATCTGCACCCATCCACTGCACTGGCTTGCTTTGTAAAGATAAATATCCACCTGTTCCTGTCAGAGGAATATTGTGAATCATATTTAGGGCTTGGACAAAAGTAATATCCATATTCAAATTTTCTAGTGTAGAACCCTTACTCATTTTAAAGAATGAGTGATCACCAACAGAACCAAACAATAAAGGAGGAAATGTGACATATAACTGGTCTTTTGAAAAGTCAGGTGTTCCATTTACATCACCAGCATATGTCCCAGACTCTGTTGCCGCTAATGGAATAGAAGCTAATGTTGAACGGATACCTGTAACTACAGCGGATTCCATACGCTGACCAGTTACTACTGTTTCAGGCATTGTAAAATTAGCTCGCATCGATGGAACAGTAATCCCAGTATGTCCTGCTGCGCCAGGTTTACTTGTATAGACACGATCCTGCCCCAACGCAGTCAGTATCCCACTAATTTTTTGGTCAGAGGCATTACCAAATTTAGCTTCTTTAGTAAATGAATGCCCTTGCGTTTGTGCCATTTTCATATAACCACTGAAACTTTTAATCCCGTCATTTGGGTTTTGCACGTTATCTGTACCCAAAGTCAGTAGACCTAAAATTTCTTCAGCACCTAAGCGAAAACCAACCACTTCACGTGTTGACGCACTATTTCCACTAATCGCAAATTCAATAAATGGATTGGTAATTTGTGCACTGGTACCCGCACGTTCACCATTAAACTTTGGGTTACCTGTTGAATCATAGGATTCATTCAAACCACTTAACGAAATATTAGAAATATCAATATCACATCCCGCTTTACCACCAATCGCGTTATTTACACCGCCACAACCTAATTGTAGCGTTTTAATGTTGGCATTAAGCTCCATGAGTGCATCAACACTTAGTTTATAAAAATTTAACCCTTGCGATTGATCTGTCGCAGTCATCAGGTTCAAAAGTGCCTGACCTTGTACATGAGATAACTGATCATCATTTAAAGCCTGCATCGCTTGAGCAGAATTGAATGAAAAAGCTGTACTTAAAATAGATGCAACTAAAATTGTTTTTTTCATTTTATTTCTATCCTTTAGCGTGGCGTAATGCCCAATGTGCTGCGCATGGTTCCACCTGTAAGCACGACAGATGCGATTTTCTGCATATTGCCATTGGTAGACATTGCAAAGTCTGTTTTAAAGGGTTGAGCAATATCATTTTTATAATTAAATTTAACTTGATTGTCTAAAGTGACCGTATCTGCACTGACAACAACTTTTCCTTTAACACCTAAATGACCTTCCATTCGATTCAAGTTTATTGAAGAAGTTTGAACAGTTTCATTATTCACTTGATCTTCATTAATTAAACTAAAATAACTACCTAAGTTCTTCGG
>OFDN01001922.1_pt1 | contig 12500 bp, 9 predicted proteins | sample 1520971 | NCBI WGS metagenome assembly OFDN01 (sample SAMEA94257418, study PRJEB24077) | hot springs metagenome | biome: Aquatic biome; feature: Geographical feature; material: Water | place: India | collected 2012-06-12 | depth 5 m | reverse complement strand
ACCCGCCAACGAGTGACAGTGTCTCCCCCGCCCCCGCGGGGATCCACCCTCCCATAACATTACGCTATGGGATTAGATATGGTCTCCCCCGCCCCCGCGGGGATCCACCCGCGATGGCACACTGGATACCCTCGACGAGCTTGTCTCCCCCGCCCCCGCGGGGATCCACCGTTCGCTGATGTGTGTAGCGACCCTGCTGTCTTGTCTCCCCCGCCCCCGCGGGGATCCACCCCCAATCTCCATCGCTCAGCCCTCCGTCGCCGAGTCTCCCCCGCCCCCGCGGGGATCCACCCCTTCATATCAGCAACTCCGACCACGGGATGACGTCTCCCCCGCCCCCGCGGGGATCCACCCGTGTCGTGCATCAGCTCCTCGGCGTAGTGCCAGTCTCCCCCGCCCCCGCGGGGATCCACCCGATATCATCGGCAAGGATAAGCTCCCCAGCCTGTCTCCCCCGCCCCCGCGGGGATCCACCCTTCACCGGCACCGCCCCCGGCGTTCCGTTCGTGTCTCCCCCGCCCCCGCGGGGATCCACCCTCCATCGGGATGCAGAGGTGGACGAAGCCCAGGTCTCCCCCGCCCCCGCGGGGATCCACCCGAACAACTTCGCGCGCGAGATGGCGGCATCGCGTCTCCCCCGCCCCCGCGGGGATCCACCCGCTTGGTCGAGGCGGTGCGGACCGCGCGCGGCGTCTCCCCCGCCCCCGCGGGGATCCACCCTCTCGGTGTAAACGAGATGCTCTACCAACTGAGTCTCCCCCGCCCCCGCGGGGATCCACCCGTATCGCCGCGCACAAGCCGCCAATATTGCTTGTCTCCCCCGCCCCCGCGGGGATCCACCCGACTTCGCGGCGTCCCCCAGGTTGATGACGTTGTCTCCCCCGCCCCCGCGGGGATCCACCTTTGACGCTTTCGATATGACATTTCCAATAGCAGTCTCCCCCGCCCCCGCGGGGATCCACCCGACGGCGATCCGTCCTTGCGGAACTTGGGCATGTCTCCCCCGCCCCCGCGGGGATCCACCCGCGCTGGGCGGAGCGTCGACCATCGGCACCTAGTCTCCCCCGCCCCCGCGGGGATCCACCCGTTGCTCGCCAGAAGCGTGAGTGGGTGCGTGAGTCTCCCCCGCCCCCGCGGGGATCCACCCGAAGCGATCGACGTTGCCGATTTGATATCGTGGTCTCCCCCGCCCCCGCGGGGATCCACCCAATACCGGGGTCAAATTCACCTATGAGGAACTGTCTCCCCCGCCCCCGCGGGGATCCACCTCCTGCCCCGACAACTGCCAGCGCGACACGACAGTCTCCCCCGCCCCCGCGGGGATCCACCCAGGGCGGGCAGGTATATCAGGCCGGCCAGTCGGTCTCCCCCGCCCCCGCGGGGATCCACCCTGGAACGCCGGGTTCGCGTCGACTAAATATACGTCTCCCCCGCCCCCGCGGGGATCCACCCCATCCTGCGCGCGCGCCGTCACCTCAATGCCGAGTCTCCCCGCCCCCGCAGAGAACTGCTCAATTATTACAATACCAAATTAATACCGCCCCTTTACATGATAGCTGCAGGTATACACACTTCAACTCCGTCGCTGATTCGCGAATAAGGGCACCGAACACAAAACCGGCGGTGCGACAGAGGAGCAGACCATGGCACCATCGTTCCGGCATTCGACCGCGCTGGCGGCGCTAGCCATTGCGCTGCCCCAGTTACCCGGGATCGCGATGGCTCAAAGCACAACCGCCACGACTCCCGTCCCTGCCGGCGCCTCGACCGCCAGCGACGATCAGGGCGATGGCGAAATCGTCGTCACCGGGACACGCATCCCCACGCCGGGACTGGTGTCGAGCAGCCCGGTCGCGTCGACCAGCGAACAGCAGATCCGGTTGCAATCCGCGCTGACGATCGAGGATTTCTCGACCAAACTGCCGCAGTTGTCGGGCGGTGTGCGACAGGGGTCGCAGGGGAGCGATGCGTTCGGGGCGCAGGTGCTGGAACTGCGCAATTTCGGGCAGAGCCGGTCGCTGGTGCTCATCGACGGCACCCGCGCCGCGCCGTTCAGCTTCCGCAACTCGGTCGACGTCAACGCCATCCCTGCGTCGCTGATCAAGCGGGTCGACGTGCTGACCGGGGGCGCTGCCGCCGTCTATGGCGCAGATGCGGTCGCGGGTGTCGTCAACTTCATCCTGAACGATGAGTTCGAAGGGGTGCGCGGGACCGCCGCCAGCCGCCTGTCGGTGCGCGGCGGCGCGCAATATGGCGGGTCGGTGATGCTGGGCCTGGGCTTCGGCGACCGCGGCAATCTGGTGTTCGCCGCCGATTACACCCAGCGTGACGGTATTCTCGCGCGCCAGCGCGACTGGGCGGCGACACCGAACCAGACCATTCCCAGCATCGGCGGCGTGTTCACCGATGTCGCGAGCGGCCGCCGCTTCGGCTTTACCGATGCCGGCGCGTTCACCACCACGCCGTCGGCGACGTCGAACGTCTCAGGCAGCTACCCGCTGGTATCGCCGCTGAAGCGCATCAACCTTGCCGCGCTGTACAAATACGAGCTTGCCCCGGCGGTCGAGATTTACGGCCGCGCGATGTTCACCAACGCCCGCACCGAAGAGACCGGCACGCCCGGCGCGCAGCCGGCCAGCGTCAGCCGCACGGTTGGCATCAATGCGACCAACCCGTTCCTGACCGATGCGATCCGCAGCCAGCTGACCTTCGTGAACGGCGTGGCGCAGGTGAATGTCAGCCGCTCGCTGGCCGAACTGGGGCTCATAACCTATCGCACCGAACGCGACACGTTGCAGCTGCAGTCGGGGCTGCGCGGGCCGATCACGAGCGCGCTCCAGTGGAACATCTATGCGCAATATGGGCGGTCGATCGAAAATTCGCTGATCGGCGGCGACGGGCAGGTCGCCAATGCCAGCGGCGCGAACAATTTCGCATCGATCGTCAACACGGTCGATATCTTCGGCCCCAACCGCCCCGGCATCGCCGCGGCGCTGGGCAGCCCGATCAACGGCTTCAACCGCAAGCGCGACCAGTTCGTGACCGCGGCGACGGTCAGCGGGACGCTGGACGACCTGTTCACCCCGCCCGCCGGGTCGATCGGCTTTGCCGCCGGCGTGGAATATCGCCGCGAGACGGCGAGCATCCAGCAGGACAGCGCGCTGCTGTCGGGCAATACGTATCGGCAGGGGGTGCAGGCGGCCTATACCGGCAAGTTCGACGTGAAGGAGCTGTATGGCGAACTGCGCGTACCGTTGATCCATAATACGCCGTTCATCCGCCAGTTCGACGTCGGCGGTGCCTATCGCCTGTCCGACTACGACCTGTTCGGCACCCATGGTACATGGAAGGTCGAGGCGAACTGGGCGGTCGACCGCAATTTGCGGCTGCGCGGAACGTACCAGCGCGTGCTGCGCACCCCCAATTTCGGCGAGTTCGCCGCCAGCACATCGTCGCTGCCGTTCAGCAGCCTCGTCACGGTCGACCGGCTGCGCCCACGCTATGGCGGCGATCCGTGCGTGATCGGCACCGGCAACCGCGCGCAGTGCGACCGACTGGGTGCGCCGGCGGCGGGTTCGACCGATTCCCGTGCCGCCAGCTATCTGACCGGAAATTACTTCTACGGCGGCAATCCGGACATCCAGCCGGAAACCGGCTTTACCAAGACGATCGGCGGTGTGCTGACCCCGATCTTCCTGCCAGGTCTCAATGCGACGGTTGACTGGTATGAGTTGGACCTGCGCGGCGCGGTGGGCGTGATCCAGCCGATCGCGGCGATCACCAGCTGCTACATCACCAATCCGACTGCCGGCAACCCGCTGTGCAACCTGGTGACGCGCAACGCCAACGGGTCGTTCAAGGACGCGTTCGTCAACAACCAGAATCTCGGGCGCCTGCTCCAGCGCGGGCTGGACGTCGCCGCCAGCTATACGCTGCGGCCCGAATGGATGAACGGCGTGGGGCTGCGTGCCAGCTATCAGGGCAATATCGTCACATCGTACCTGATCCAGGCGAATCCGACCGTCAACGCGGTGCAGTGCAAGGGCACGTTCGGTGCTACCTGTTCCAGCGATGGTACGACATTGGTACAGCCGGACTACCGCCATACCGCCGGTATCGGCATCCTGTTCGATCATGGCGTGATCCAGTTCGACTGGCAGCGGATCGGCGCGGTGAAGTCCAGTGCGGCTGGATCGAGCGAGATCATCGGCGCGCAGGACACGTTCGACCTGTCGGCGTCGCGCGACTTCACCCCAGCGATCTCGATGAGCGCGGGCGTGTACAACCTGCTCGACCGGCGTCCGCCGCGCGTGTCGGCGGGTGGGGTCTTCAATACCTTCCCCGATACCTATGACATTCTCGGCCGCACGATCGGGTTCACCCTGACGGCCAAGATGTAAGCGCGATGCGCCTGCCCTTCTCGCTGGCCGACTGGCTGGTCATCGCCGCCTATCTGGTGCTGCTGGTCGCCGGGGGGTGGATCTTCACCCCCCGCAATACCGCGTCGGCGCATGATTATTTCCTGGCCGGCGGCAATGTGCCGGCATGGCTGGCGGCGGTGTCGGTGCTGTCGGCGACCCAGTCAGCGGCGACGTTTCTGGGCGGTCCGGATTATGGCTATGGCGCGGACCTCACCTATCTGACCGGCAATCTGGGCGGGTTGCTGGGCGCGATGTTCGTCGCGCATGTGATGATCCCGCGCTTCTACGCCATCCGCGCGACCACGGCGTACGAACTGCTGACGATGCGCTTCGGCATCCGTGCGACCCGCTGGGCGGGGGGCATGTTCCTCGTCGGGCGGGTCTTTGCAGGCGGTGCGCGGGTGTATCTGGCGGCGATCGCCCTCGCCATGGTCATCACCGGATCGGTCGATGCGACCGGCATATTGATTGCCGCCGCGCTGCTGGTGGTCGCCAGCGTGTTGTTTACCTTCATCGGCGGGCTGAAGTCGGTGCTGTGGAACGACCTGATCCAGTTCGTCGTATATCTGGGGTCGGCGATCGCGGTACTGGTGTTCCTGCGCCTGTCGATCCCGGCGTCGAACGAAGCGATCATCGACGCGCTGCGCAATGCCCCCGGCGGGGTCGACAAGCTGCGGCTGTTCGATGTTTCGACGGATTTGTCGCGGCCCTTCTCGCTGCTGGCGATCGTGACCGGGATCACCCTGCTCTACATCGCCAATGCCGGGATGGATCAGGACACGACCCAGCGGCTGCTGGCGTGCAAGGATGCGAAGACCGGCGCGCGCGGCCTGTACCTGTCGGTATTCGCGACGATCCCGACAGTCGGGCTGTTCATCGTCATCGGATTGTTACTGCACGTCTTCTATAACCGCCCCGACCTGATGGGCGGTGCCGCGGCGACCGCCGGGCAGGCATTCGGGGGCGAGAAGATCAGCATCTTCATGCACTATATCCTGACCCAGTTGCCAGGTGGCCTGCGCGGGCTGGTGACGATCGGGATCTGCGCGGCGGCGGTGGCGACGACCAATTCGGCGCTCAACGCCATGTCGTCGGTGCTGGTGCAGGACTTCTATCGCCCGTGGCGCGAGCGGCGCGGCACGGTGGCGGAGAGCCATTTCGTGAGTGCGGGGCGCGCCGGCATGGGCGTGATCGGTCTCGCCATGCTCGCGATGGCGGTCGCGTCTTATTACTGGCAACGGCATAGCAACATGGGGCTGCTGGAGTTCGCGCTGCAGGTGATGGTGTTCACCTATGCCGGGCTGCTGGGTGTGTACTTCACCGCGTTGTTCACCACTCGGGGTACAACGAACTCCGTGGTCGCGGCTTTGCTCATCGGCTTTGCGGTGATCGTGCTGTTGCAGCCGGGCATCGCCCGCGTGCTCGGCCTTCCCGGAGCGCTCACCGGTCTCGCCTTTCCCTTTCAGCTGTGCATCGGCACCTTCGTCGCGTTCCTCGTCTGCGCCGCTCCGGCGGGGGCGGCGGGGCGCGGCCAACCGGACGGACTTTCCGCATGAATACCGAAACGCTTGATCCTCGCTATCAGGGCGTCGAACGCTGGCCGACGCAGTGCGCCGTCGAGGCGATGCTGGAGGGACAGATGGCGGCGATCGCCGCGCTCCAGACGCAGACCACCGCCATCGCCGCCGCTGCGGACGCCGCTGCGGCGCGGTTGGAGAGCGGCGGGCGGCTGGTGTTCGTCGGCGCGGGTACGTCCGGCCGGCTGGCGGTGCAGGACGGGACCGAGCTGCATCCGACCTTCGGCTGGCCGGGCGAGCGGACGCTGTTCCTGATGGCCGGGGGCGCGGACGCGCTGACCAAGGCACGCGAGGGGGCGGAGGATGATGCCGATGCGGCGCGCGCCGAGGTTGCCGCTGCCGGAGTGGGTGCGCAGGACGTGATGATCGGTGTGGCGGCGAGCGGGCGGACGCCGTTCACGGTCGCGGCGATCGAAGCGGCGCGGGCGGCAGGCGCGCTGACCATCGGTATCGCCAACAATGCGGCAACGCCGCTGGTAGACGCCGCCGAGCATGTTGTAGTCGCGTCGACCGGGAGCGAGATCGTCGCCGGATCGACCCGGATGAAGGCCGGCACCGCGCAGAAGGCCGCGCTGAACCTGTTGTCGACCACGATCATGATCCGGTTGGGCCTCGTCTATGACGGTCGCATGGTGGCGATGCGGGTGTCGAACGCGAAGCTGCTGCGCCGCGCGCGGGCAATGGTGCAGGACCTGACCGGGGTCGCGCCGGATGCCGCCGCCGAAGCGCTGGAACGCGGCGACAATGATATCCGCCGCGCGGTGCTGATCGCGCGCGGCATGACGCCGGAGGACGCGGCGGCATTGCTCGACCGGCATCACGGACGGCTAGATGCCGCGATTGCGGCAGGCAATTGATGCGCGAAATCGCCTGGCCCAGCGGCGACAAGGACACGCCGCTCTATCTCCAGCTCGCGCGCAGCCTGCGCAACCATATCAGCGATGGCGGGATCGTTCCGGGCGGCGCCCTCCCCTCCGAACGCGACCTAAGCGAGATGGCCGGACTCTCCCGCGTCACGGTGCGCAAGGGCATCCAGCAGCTGATCGACGAGGGCATCGTCGTGCGCAAACAGGGGTCGGGGACCTTCGTCGCCCCCCGGATCGAGGCGCGCGGCGCACGGCTGACCAGCTTCAGCGACGATGCCCGGTCGCGTGGCGAAGCGCCGGGCGTGGTGTGGATCTACAAAAGCTATGCCCTGCCGACCGAGGAGGAGGCCCATGCGCTGGCGGTCGCGCCCGATACTCGCGTCGCACGGCTGGGCCGGGTGCGGCTGTCGGGCGGCGATCCGCTGGCGATCGAACATGCGGTGGTGCCGGCCGAATTCATGCCGGACCTCGCCCAGTTGCAGGACTCGCTCTACGAAGCGCTAGAGGCGCACGGCTTCCGCCCGGTCGGCGGCACGCAGCGGGTGCGCGCATCGCTCGCCACCGCGACCGAGGCCGGCATCCTGTCGATCGAGCAGCAGTCGGAGGTGCTGCGCATCGAACGTTGTACCCGGCTGTCCGACGGGCGGATCGTCGAGTTCACCCGGTCGGTCTATCGCGGCGACCGCTATGAATTCGTGACCGAGCTGAACGAGGTTTAGGGCGCGGGGTCGATCACCAGCAACAGGCGGCGCTCGCCGGTGGTCAGGATCGGCGGGGAACGGTGAACGATCGGCGCGTCGGGCGCCCAAGTCTTGCCCTTGAACATCCCGACATCGCCGGTGGAAAGCGACCGGACGACCAAGCTGTCGACCGCCGCCCCCTCGCCCAGCGCTGCTGCGTCGGCAGCTGTAAGCCACTGGGTTCCCGGCCCGACATAGGTGCAGATCAACCGGGCGGTTACATAATCGGCGTGGAACCGGCGGCACGCGTCGGTTTCCACCACGTCCAACCGGATCGATACCCGGGTCACGCCGACGATCGTCGCGAGGGCCGAAGCGAGCGTTGCGACGTCGGCCGCGAGCAGACGGGCGATCGCCGTCGGATAACCCGCCGTCGCGAGTTCGTCGGGCAACGTCGTGGCGATCTCCTCGACCGGCTGCACCATTGCTACGTCATCGACCGCGTCCAATATGACTTCGGCGATGGCGACATCTGGATACGATCGACGCCATATCGCCAGATTGACGTCCGCCGATCGGATGCAGCGCAACGCATCGATCCCGTCACCGATCCGGACGTGCGACGGCAACGCCGCGCTTGCACTCCCCATGCCGTCTTCGGGCGAAACACTCGACCGATCAGCGAGCATTGATTGGTTATGTAATAACATACCTTGTGCATACGCTCTCGCCTTGCGCTGGTCCATGCCAAAATCGGCTGCGCAAAGGGCGACTGACATTCGCAAACTGCATGATGTCTCGGGATGTCCTCCGCAAAAGATCGAACGCGGCCTTTGATCGCGCTGGTTCTACTGGTCACATTCGGCCGTCCGCGCCTAGACTGATCCGATGCAGCGGCTCGCCATCGCCATTGCCGGATGCGGCCCGGCCGGTCTCGCCGCCGCGCTGCTGCTGCACCGCGACGGTCATCGCATCACGCTGTTCGAACGGTTCGATGCGCCGCGCCCGGTCGGGTCGGGGCTGATGATCCAGCCAACCGGCTTTGCGGTGTTGCGGGAACTGGGACTGGCCGACGATTTGCTCGACCATGGCGCGCGGGTCGATCGTTTGCATGGCGAGGCGGGAAGCAGCGGGCGGATCGTCCTCGACGTGCGCTATGCGGCGCTTGGGCGACGCGCGGGGTTCGGCATCGGCGTGCATCGCGCGGCGTTGTTCTCGCTTCTGCATCGCGCCGTCGCGGTTGAAGGGATCGCCATTGAAACCGGCTGCGCGGTGACGGGTAGCGAGGCGACCGCCGGCGGGCAGCGCATCCTGCTGCTGCAAGGCGGACGCCGTGCCGGGCCGTTCGACCTGATCGTCGACGCCCTCGGCACGCGCACGCCGCTCGCGCCACCCTGCGGTCGGGAACTGGCCTATGGCGCCTTGTGGGGCACGCTCGATTGGCCGGACGCCGCCGGGTTCGATCCCACCGCGCTGGAGCAGCGCTATCGCCGGGCCAGCGTGATGGTCGGCGTGCTGCCGGTCGGCCGTCTCCCGGGCACTAGCCGGCAGCAGGCGGCGTTGTTCTGGTCGTTGCGGGCCGACCGGCTGGCGGAATGGCACAGTGCCGGACTCGAGGCGTGGAAAGCCGACGTCGCGACGCTCTGGCCCGCGACGCAGGCGTTGCTCGACCAGATCCGATCCGCCGATCAGTTGACCTTCGCCCGCTACGCGCATCGCACGCTGGCGACGCCGGCCGAGACCGGCATGATCCATATCGGCGACGCATGGCATTCGGCCAGCCCGCAGCTGGGACAGGGCGCCAATATGGCGTTGCTTGACGCCTATGCGCTCGCCCTCGCCCTGCGGCGATCACCGGATGTCGCTACCGCACTCACGCAGGCGGTCGTGATGCGGCAGCGGCATGTCCGGGTGTATCAGGCGCTGACCGCGCTGTTCACCCCGGTCTATCAGTCCGACAGCCGGCTGCTCCCCTTCCTGCGCGACCGGATCGTCGGCCCACTGTCGAAGCTGTGGCCGGCGACCCGTATCCAGGCGGCGATGGTCAGCGGCCTGATCGGCGATCCGCTCGGGCCGCTGTTCGGCGATCAGAAATCGACATTGGCCGACAGCCAGAGCCGTCGCCCCTCCTGATTGATCGCATAGGCCGGGGTGAACACGGTGTTGGCACCGCTGCGATAGGGTTCGTACACGGCATAATCGGTATCGAGGATGTTGTAGATCGCCGCCGATAGACGGAAGGTGTCGGTTACCTGATAGCTGCCGCCGACATGGAACAGCTCGTAGCCGCGGAAATCGCCGATCGCGCGCTGCTGTTCGTTGTTGCCGCGATAACGGCTGGAGCGGACTTCGGCGCGCGTCCACAGATTCGCCTTTTCCCCCAGCTTCCAGCGCAGATTGCCGTTGAGCATATGCCGCGGAATACCAATCAGCGGCAGGCCCCGGTCGGCACCGCTCAGCTGTTCGGTTTCGGTATAGGTATAGTTGGTGGTGAGCGATACGGCGGGGCTGAAGGCGAATGTGCCCGCCGCTTCGACGCCGCGTGCGCGGGCCTTGTCGATGTTGATCGACTGCGCGAACAGGTCGACCGCCGGGAACGGCCCCACGTCCAGACAGCCCGGCCGGTTCGGATTGCCGGCGAACTGGCAATTGGGGATGCCCGGTCCGGCGGCGATCTTGTCGGTGAAGTCGTTGTTGAACAGCATGACGTTGCCGCTGAACCAGCCATCGGCGTCGTAATAGACACCGGCTTCGTAGCTGGTGCTGGTTTCGGGAATGAGGTTCGGCGTGCCCAGCAACGGGGTGCGCCCCTGATTGCCGAAGCCGATGATCCCCTCGGCAATCTGTTCGACGCGCGGGGTCTTGAACCCGCGACTGACGCCGCCCTTCACGGTCAGCGCGTCGGTGACGTTCCACACCGCATAGGCACGCGGCGACCATTTATTGCCGAAGGTCGAATGATCGTCATAGCGCACGCCGCCGGTCAGGTTGAAGCCTTCAGCGAGGGTCAGCGTCGCTTCGGCAAAGCCCGCCCATTGGGTGAAGGTGAACGGTTCGGGCGCGACCCCCTCCACCATGCGGGCATGCCAATATTGGCCGCCGAGGGTGAAGGCGAGCGGCCCCTGCCGTCCGGCAAAGCGGGAATCGATAATGTCGTTGCGCGCCTCCAGCGTGCGCGGACTGCCCGCCACCTTGCCCGGTGTGCCACGCGGGATCAGGCGACCGATCGTCGCGGTTTCGTTGCGGGTCAGCGTCGTGTCGAGCGTACCCAGGCCACTGCGCCAGCTATGCGCGACGACATAGTTGGACCGGTTGAACTGCAATTCCGGTGCATAGCCGCCCGACCCCAGCGTGCCGAGCCGCCCTTCGCTATTGTCATAGGCCTGAGTGTTGCGATCCGCCTCGATCCAAAGATCATGATCCGCATGCGGGGTCAGCGACAGGCGGGCGCCGTAATTGTAGATATCGGCGCGCACCGGATTGCGGCCGAGGGTCAGCGCGGGATCGCCGGGGATCGGGATGTCCGATCCTTCGCGGTGGAACAGGCTGCCCCACAGCGTCAGGCCAATCAGGTCGCGGACCACCGGCCCCTGTGCGAAGCCGTTCACCGACTGGATATTGCCGAACCGGTCGTCCCCTTGGATCGTGCTTTCGGCGGTCGCCGTTCCGACCCAGCGGTTCCCGACCTTGCGGGTAATGATGTTGACGACCCCGCCCATCGCGTCGGACCCATACAGCGTCGACATCGGTCCGCGCACGACCTCGATCCGGTCGATCGCCGAGAAGGGCGGCAGGAAGCTGGTCGTGGTTTCGCCGAAGCCGTTGGGCGTGACGCCACCCGGCGGGTTCTGTCGCCGACCATCGAGCAGGATCAGCGTATAGTCGCTCGGCATCCCGCGGATCGAGATGTTCATCCCGCCGGTCTTGCCCGCCTCCCCGCCGACATCGATGCCCTGCACGTCCTGCAACGCCTCGGCGAGACTGCCGAAGCGCTTTGCCTCAAGGTTCGCGCGGTCGAGCACGCTGATGCTGGCCGGTGCCTCGATGATGCGCTGCTCATACCCAGAGGCGGTGACGACGATGTCGGGGGCCGCCACATCCTCGCTATCGCTCGCCCCGGCCTGCGTCTGCGCGACGGCTGGCGCGAGTGTCAGCGCCCAAGCCAACGCCCCTGCCGATACCCTGCGGCCCAATCCGATTGCCATGAAACCCCCTTATTACTCTTGCGAGTGATTAGCATTTGCGGGGCAGGTGCAATATCGGACGTCGGGGCGTCAACCCGATTGGGCAGAGACAAGAAATGTAACGTTCCGGAAAGATAACGAGCCGGTCAGGCGACCTTGACCGCAGCCATTAGCGGTGCGGCGCGCTTGATCGTCTTCATGCAAATGGTCGACGCAAAGCGCTGAACGCCGGGAAGCCGGCTCAGTTCGCTACGCAACAGTCCGTCCAGCGTCTCGACGTCGCGGGTGATGACATGGAGCAAATAGTCGCCGTCACCAGCGACCGTATAGCAGTCGAGTATGGCCGCATGGTCGAGCACGGCGGCTTCGAACGCGGCATGATGGGCGAAGTCGACCGATACCTCGACAAAGGCGCTAAGCCGCAAGCCGATGGCGTGCGGATCTATCGTGGCGCGATAGCCGGTGATGACCCGACGCTGTTCGAGCGACTGGACGCGGTTCCAGCACGGCGTTTTCGACAGTCCCACCTTGTCCGCGATTGTGCCGAAGCCCTGTCGCGAATCCTGTTCCAGTTCCGCCAGGATCGCGCAGTCGAATCGATCCATATCGCTTGCCCCCATATCTATGCACGAAGAACAGAATTCTACATTGCGGCCTCTAGCAGGACCACCTTTCTGCAGTCTCAGCGGTATCGGATGAACGCGGAACCCCATTCATCTGTCAATCGGCGTCCAAAAAGGACCCCCTATCGGCGTCCAAAAGGGACCCCCTT
>OFDN01001919.1_pt1 | contig 12508 bp, 10 predicted proteins | sample 1520971 | NCBI WGS metagenome assembly OFDN01 (sample SAMEA94257418, study PRJEB24077) | hot springs metagenome | biome: Aquatic biome; feature: Geographical feature; material: Water | place: India | collected 2012-06-12 | depth 5 m | reverse complement strand
CGCTGCCCATCAACGCCAGCGCCTGGCGCGACGGCCGGCTGTACCTGCGGCTGCGCGGCGCACGCGCCGCAGTGGCCGATGCGCAGCGCCGGCTGGGTGGCGAGCTGGTGCAGCCCGAGGTGGCCGAGCCGCTGTGGCTGGGCCTGCGCGATCACACCGGCACCTTCCACACGCGCGCGCTGGTGGCGGTGGAGGGCGGCCAGCAGCTCTGGCGGCTGTCGCTGCCGTCCACCGCGGCGCCGCTGCCGCTGGCCGGCGAGGTGCTGCTGGAGCATGGCGGCGCCCAGCGCTGGCTGGTGGGCCATCTCCCCGCGGCCGAGGTGCGCGCCGCCGCGGCCCAGGCCGGCGGCCATGCCACTTTGTTCCGCTCGCTCGACAAGTCGCCCGGCGTCTTCGCGCCGCTGGCCCCGCCGCTGGACAGGCTGCACCGGCAGCTCAAGCAGGCCTTCGATCCGCGCGGTGTGTTCAACCGCGGCAGGCTCTATCCCGGACTCTGATTGCCATGCAGACCACGCTGTCACCCGAATTCAAGGGCACGCCCGAAGGCGAGGAGGCCGAGGCCATCCTGCGCAAGTGCGTGCACTGCGGCTTCTGCACCGCCACCTGCCCCACCTACCAGCTGCTGGGCGACGAGCTGGACGGCCCGCGCGGCCGCATCTACCTGATGAAGCAGGTGTTCGAAGGCGCCGAGCCCACGCGCGCCACGCAGATCCACCTCGACCGCTGCCTGACCTGCCGCAACTGCGAGACCACCTGCCCTTCGGGCGTGCAGTACGGCCACCTGGTGGACATCGGCCGCAAGGTGGTGGAAGAACGGGTGCAGCGCCCCGCCGGCGAGCGCGCGGTGCGCTGGCTGCTGAAGGAAGGCCTGACCTCGCCGCTGTTCAAGCCGGCGATGAAGCTGGGCCAGATGGTGCGGCCGATGCTGCCCGGCGTGCTGAAGGACAAGGTGCCCGAACGCCAGCCACCGCGCGCCCACGAGTGGCCGAAGCGGGAACATGCGCGCAAGGTGCTGGTGCTGGCCGGCTGCGTACAGCCGTCGATGGCGCCCAACATCAATGCCGCCACCGCCCGCGTGCTGGACGCGGCCGGCATCCAGGCCGTGGTGGCGCCCTCGGCCGGCTGCTGCGGCGCCATCAAGACCCACCTGAACGACCAGGAAGGCGGGCATGAGCACATGCGCCGCAACATCGACGCCTGGTGGCCGATGCTGTCGGGCGGGCAGGTGGAGGGCATCGTCATCAATGCGTCCGGCTGCAGCGTGACGGTCAAGGAATACGGCCATGCGCTGCGCACCGACCCGCGTTACGCGGCCAAGGCCGCCAAGGTGTCCGCGATGACGCGCGACCTGAGCGAGCTGCTGCCCGAGCTGGCGCCGTCGCTGGCCGGCAAGCTGCGTGGGGGCGGGCCGAAGAACGTGGTGTTCCATCCGCCCTGCACGCTGCAGCACGGCCAGCAGGTGCGCGGGCCGGTGGAAACCGGGCTGGCGGCGCTGGGCTTCGAGGTGACGCTGGCCGCGCGCGAAAGCCACCTGTGCTGCGGCTCGGCCGGCACCTATTCGGTGCTGCAGCCCGAGCTGTCGCACACCCTGCGCGACCGCAAGCTGGCCAACCTGGAGGCCACCCGGCCGGAGGTCATCGTGTCGGCCAACGTGGGATGCATCCAGCAGCTGCAGTCGGGGACGCAAACCCCGGTAAGGCACTGGGTGGAACTGGTGGACGAAGCCCTCGCATAGCCGCGCTACCATGGCCCCCAAGCCCTCTAAAGGGCACGAGGAGCTTCGCCATGAAGGTGCTGTTGGTCGATGACCATCCCTTGATCCTGTCGGCCCTGCAGGGGGTGATCCGCGGGCTGGGCGACGATGTGACGGTGGTGGGCGTGGCCAGCGCCGCCGAGTTGCGCAACCACCTGCAGCACGATCCCGAGTTCGACCTGGTGCTGCTGGACCTGCAGCTGGGCGATGCCAACGGCTTCGACGTGCTGGCCGAGCTGCGCGGGCAGTACCCGGCGCTGCCGGTGGTGGTGGTGTCGGCCTCCGACCGGGCCAGCGACGTGATCCAGGCCATCGACCTGGGCGCGATGGGCTTCGTGCCCAAGCGGGCCTCCAACGACATGCTGTTCGAGGCGCTGCGGCTGGTGATGTCGGGCGGCATCTTCGTGCCGCCAATGTCCCTGGGCGGCGACTATGCGGCCGCGCCGCCGCCGCCGTCGGAACTCGACACCGTGCCCGACGTGATGCGCATCGGCCAGCAGGCCGAGGCCGCGCCCTTCCAGCAGAACGCCACCTCGCTGGCCGCGCTGGGCCTCACGCCGCGGCAGACCGACGTGCTGGCCCAGCTGCTGCAGGGCAAGCCCAACAAGCTCATCGCGCGCGAGATGAACCTCTCCGTGGAAACGGTGAAGGACCATGTGGCCGCGGTGCTGCGGGCGCTCAACGTCAGCTCGCGCACGCAGGCGGTGCTGGCGGTCAGCCAGATGACGCAGGGGCAGCTGCCCAGCTTCCAGGCCTGGAAGCCCAACCGCCGCGGATGAAGGCTGACCACGTCCGCGCGCTGATCGCGCAAAGCCCCGCGTCGCTCACCGGCAATGCGGTGGGCTTTGGCGTGGTGGTGGGCGTGTTCCTGCCGCTGGCCCATCCGATGGTGCTGGGCGGCTGGCTCGCCGCGGTCATGCTGCTGTGGCTGCTGCGCCTGGCCCACTGGTGGCGCTACCACCGGCAGGAACAGGCCGGCACGCTGGACGATGCCACCCTGCTGGGCTGGTATCCCAGCTACCTGGTGCTGGTGTTGCTGCAGGGCGCGCAGTGGGGCGCCACGGTGTGGCTGTTCTGGGAGCTGGGCACGCCCTACCACCGGCTGGCGCTGATCCTGGTGGCCTATGCCTACACGCTGGGCGCGGTGCAGCTGCTGGTCACGCAGGGGCCGGTGTTCAATGCCTTCATCAGCCTGGTGCTGGTGCCCACCATCCTGCGCATCGTCACCGACAGCTCCGAGCCCTTCCACTGGCAGCTGGCAGTGGTGCTGGGCGTGATCTTCGTGGCCACGCTGGTCATCGGCCGCACCCACCGCAGCGCGCTGGAGCAGGCCATCATGCTGAAGGCCCGCACCGACCAGCTGGCCGCGCAGCTGCGGGTGGAGAAGGCCGCCGCCGACGAGGCCCGCCGCGCGGCCGAGGCCGCCAGCCGCGCCAAGACCCAGTTCTTCGCCGCGGCCAGCCACGACCTGCGGCAGCCGCTGCATGCCATGGGCCTGTTCGCCGAGGCCCTGCGCCAGCGCATCCGCGACCCCGAGGTGGCCTCGCTGGTCAACAGCATCAACGAGAGCGTGGATGCGCTCGAAGGCCTGTTCGGCGAGCTGCTGGACATCACCCGCATCGACAGCGGCGGCGTGGACGTGAATCCGCATCCGGTGCGCATGAAGGAGGTGTTCACCCGGCTGCGGCTGCACTTCGAGCCGCTGGCCTTCGAGAAGGGCCTGGCGCTGGGCTTCCATGGCGACCGCCATGTGGTGCACACCGACCCGGTGCTGCTGGAGCGCATCCTGCGCAACCTGGTGAGCAATGCCATCCGCTACACCGAGGACGGCGGCGTGCTGGTGAGCTGCCGCAAGCGCGGCGAGCGCATGCTGGTGCAGGTGTGGGACAGCGGCATCGGCGTGTCCGAGGCGGCGCTGCCACGCATCTTCGACGAGTTCTACCAGGTGCACACCAGCCGCCCGCTGGAGGCGCACCACCGCAAGGGCCTGGGACTGGGGCTGGCCATCGTCAAGCGGCTGGCCGACCTGCTGCAGGCGCCGCTGCAGGTGCGATCGCGGGTGGACCGGGGCACCGTGTTCTCGCTGGAGCTGCCCATGGGCATCGAGCAGCGGCGGGTGGAGCGCGACATCAGCCGCAGCAAGGCGGCGATCGGCCTCACGCTGGAAGGCCGCCGCATGGTGGTGGTGGAGGACGAGGCCGCGGTGCGCGAAGGCCTGGTGGTGCTGCTGCAGGCCTGGGGCGCGCAGGTGGACGCCTTCGAGACGGTGGAGGCGGTGCAGGCCTGGGTCGCCCAGCCCGGCACGCTTCAGCCCGATCTGCTCATCGTGGACTACCGGCTGCCCGCCGGCACCACCGGGCTGGAGGCGCTGGCCGTGCTGCGCGGGCGCTGGCCGAAGGCGACGCTGCCGGCCATCGTGGTCACCGGCAGCAGCCTGGGCGGGCACGAGGACGAATCGGCCACGCATGACTTCCACCTGCTCATCAAGCCGGTGCTGCCCAACAAACTGCGGGCGATGATCGCCTTCAAGCTGGGCATGCGGTAGCCGCCCGGGGTGTGCGTGGCAATCCCTTGTCGCCCCCTGTCGCGGGCGGCGGGCTGTGGCTAGAGTCCAAGCCCAAACACCCGCAGGAGAAGTGCCATGACCGCCCCGTTCCGTGCCCGCCCCTGGTTGTGGGCCGCCTGCCTGGTGCTGGCCGCGCCGCTCGCCCAGGCCGCCACCAGCTTCAACGGGCTGTACATCTTCGGCGACAGCCTGTCGGACGCGGGCAATGCCGCGCTGGCGGTCGGCACCGATCCGGCGCAGGTGATCTCGTCGAATGCCTACGTGCCCGCGCGGCCGTACGGCAGCGGCACGCTGTCCAACGGCGACGTCTGGGCCACCACCTTCGCGCAGGCGCTGGGCCTGTCGGCTGCGCCCTCGCTGGCAGGCGGCACCAACTTCGCCTTCGGCGGTGCGCGCACCAGCGGCGGCGCCGCGCCCAGCCTGGCGGTGCAGGCGGGCGGCCTGCTGTCGGCCACCGGCAACCTGCTGCCGCCGGATGCGCTGTACGTGGTAGCCGGCGGCGGCAACAACGGCCGCGATGCGCTGGTGGCCATCGCCGGCGGCGCCGACGCCAACACCACCATCGCCACCACCGCGGCCACCTACGCGGCCGACGTCGGCGGCATCGTGGACAGCCTGCAGGCCGCGGGCGCCCGGCACATCGTGGTGTGGAACGCGCCCAACCTCGGCCTCACCCCGGCCGCGCGGCTGGCCGGCCCGGCGGCACAGGCCGGTGCCAGCTTCCTCACCGCGCAGATGAACGCCAAGCTGGAGGAGGAACTGGCCGGCGAGCAGGGTGTGTACACCTTCGACCTCTACGGCCTGGTGACGGCCGTGGTGCAGGCCACGCAGACCTCGCCCGACACCTCGCCCTTCAAGAACGTGACCGATGCCTGCGGCAACCTGGCTGCCGGCTGCGACCCGGCCACCGCGCTGTTCTGGGACGGCATCCACCCCACCACGCTGGGCCACCAGGTGATCGCCGGCGGCATGCTGGCCACGGTGGCCGCCATCCCCGAGCCTTCGACCTATGCGCTGATGCTGGGCGGCCTGGCCGCGGTGGGCATGCTGGCGCGGCGCCGCGGCGCGCGCGCGGTGCCTCAGCTGGGCGCGTAGGCCAGGCGCACGTAGATCGGGGCGAAGGCCTCGGCCTGCGTCACCTCGAGCAGGCGCTCCCGCGCCAGCTCCAGCATCGCGATGAAGGTGACCACCAGCACGGGCACGCCGCGGCTGGTGTCGAACAGCTCCTCGAACTCCACGAAGCGCTTGCCCTGCAGCCGGCGCAGCACGATGGTCATGTGCTCGCGCACCGACAGCTGCTCGCGGCTGATCTTGTGGTGCTGGTTCAGCCGCGCACGCTTGAGGATGTCGGCCCAGGCCTCGCGCAGTTCGTCGATGGACACGTCGGGGAAGCGCGGCTTCAGGCTCTGCTCCACCGTCACCTGCGCCCGCAGGAAGTCGCGGCCCAGCACCGGCAGCGCATCCAGCTTGAAGGCGGCCAGCTTCATCTGCTCGTACTCGATCAGCCGTCGCACCAGCTCGGCCCGCGGGTCCTCGGCCTCATGGCCGTCCGCCGACTTCTTCGGCGGCAGCAGCATGCGGCTCTTGATTTCGATGAGCATCGCGGCCATCAGCAGGTATTCGCTGGCCAGCTCCAGGTTGCTCTTGCGGATCTGGTCGACGTAGGCCAGGTACTGGCGCGTCACGTCGGCCAGCGGAATGTCGAGGATGTTGAAGTTCTGCTTGCGGATCAGGTACAGCAGCAGGTCCAGCGGGCCTTCGAAGGCCTCCAGGAAGACTTCCAGCGCGTCCGGCGGGATGTAGAGATCCTGCGGCATCGCGAACAGCGGCTCGCCGTACAGACGGGCCACGGCCACCGTGTCGATGACGTGCGGCGGCGCTTCCAGCACCGCGGGCGGCAGGGCGCCGCCGGGGGCGGGCGTGGGCTCGGACATCGGCGGCGCCGGGTGCGGGCGGTCGGCGGCGGGCCGCTTACTTGCCCTTGGTCTGGTAGACGTAGGGTTGTTGCGCCACGCGGGCGTCCTTGTATTCGGCTTGCGCCTGGCGGTCGATGGGCCGGTCCCACAGCAGGGAACGGCCGGCGCGCTGTTCGGCTTCCAGCGTGGGCTTCTGCGCCTTCAGCGAGTCGATGAACTGGGTCACGTCGGACTTGTAGGGCTTCCAGAAGAGCGGCATGGCGCGTGGACAAGAATGAGGCAGGAACTTCAGAGTTTACCCGGGGCACCCATGGACAACTGGACGATCAAGGCCGTGTTCGCAGCCGCGGCCGCGGTGGCCGGCCTGCTGGCCGGCTGCGATGCCGAGCGCATCGCCAAGCTGGAAGAAGGCGTGGCCACCGAGGCCGATGTGCGAAAACAATTCGGCGAACCTGCGGCCGTGTTCGACGAGCCCGACGGTTCGCGCACTTTCGACTATCCCCGCCAGCCCGAAGGCGCGGTCAACTACATGATCACCATCGGCCCGGATGGCCGCATGACGGCGCTGCGCCAGGTGCTCACCGCGCGCAACCTGGAGCGGGTGCAGCCCGGCATGTCGGCCGACGAGGTGCGCCGCCTGCTGGGCCGGCCGGCGAAGCAGCAGACCTACGCCCTGAAGCAGCAGACCGAATGGGACTGGCGCTGGCAGGACGGCGGGCAGGCCAAGGCCTTCACCGTGGTGTTCGATGCCGGCATGAAGGTGCTGCGCACCGGCATCGGCGACGACCCGCGCATCACGTCGCCGGGCTGAGCGGCTGCGCGGGCGCCCAGCGCCGCAGGGCCTCGTCCAGCGTGGCGGCCAGGCCACCTTCGCCGAGCGCCGTCTCGAAGCCTGCGCGGCGCACCAGCGACCGCGGCTGTGGATTCAGGTCGGCCAGCACCAGGCGCACGCCGCGGCGCTGCAAGGCCCGCTGCAGCTGCACCAGGGCGTCCAGGCCCGAGGCATCCATGGACACCAGCCGGTGCATCTCCAGCACCAGCACGCGGCTGTCGGCGGGCACCTGGCCGGCCAGGTCCTCGATCTTGCCCACCGCGCCGAAGAACAGCGCGCCGTACAGGCCGATGACCTGCACGCCGGCCACGCCCGACGGCACGGGCTGCGCCTGGAACAGCGTGCCCATGCGCCAGATGAAGAACACGCAGGCCGACACCAGCCCCACCTGCACCGCCACCGTGAGGTCGAACACCACCGTGAGCACGAAGGTGCCCAGCAGCGTGGTGCGGTAGGCCAGCGAGAACTGCCGCAGCCGGGCGAACTCGTGCCATTCGCCCATGTTCCAGGCCACGAACAGCAGGATGCCGGCCAGCACCGCCAGCGGCACGTGCAGCGCCAGCGGCGCGGCCAGCAGCACGATGGCCAGCAGCACCACCGCATGCACCATGCCGGCCACCGGCGTGGTGGCTCCGGCGCGCAGGTTGGTCACGGTGCGGGCGATGGTGCCGGTGGCGGGTATGCCGCCGAAGAACGGCGTGACGATGTTGGCCACGCCCTGGGCCATCAGCTCCTGGTTGGGGTCGTGGCGCGGAAAGGCTGACTGGCCCAGGCTGTCGGCCACCCGCGCGCACAGCAGCGACTCCACCGCACCCAGCACGGCGATGGTCAGCGTGGGGATGAAGAGCTGCTGCACCGTCTGCCAGCTGAAGGCCGGCAGCGCAAAGGCAGGCAGGCCTTGCGGTATGCCGCCGAAGCGCGAGCCGATGGTCTCCACCGGCAGCGCCAGCAGCGTGCTGGCCAGCGTGAGCGTGACCAGCGCGACGATCTGCCCCGGCATGCGGGCCGCCGCCTGGAACATGCCGGCCTCGGTCAGCCGGTCGGGCAGGTGGATGCCGGGCAGCAGGTCGCCGCGCTTGAACAGCCGCGGCCACAGCAGCAGCCCGCCGAAGCACAGCAGGCCCAGCACCAGGGCATGCGGGTTGAAGGTGTGCATCGCCTGGCCGAAGGCGCGCAGCTGCGAGAAGAAGTCGGCCGGCAGCTTGTCGATGCGCAGGCCGAGCAGGTCGCGCACCTGCGACAGCGCAATGAGCACCGCGATGCCGTTGGTGAAGCCGATGACGATGTTCACCGGCACGTAGCGCACCAGCGCGCCCAGCCGCAGCAGCCCCATGGCGAACAGCAGCACGCCCGCCATCACGGTGGAGATCAGCAGGTTGGCCAGGCCATGGCGCTCGACGATGCCGTAGACGATGACGATGAAGGCACCCGCCGGCCCGCCGATCTGCACGTTGGAGCCGCCCAGCGCCGAGATGATGAAGCCCGCGATGATCGCGGTGAACAGCCCCGCCTCCGGCTTGACGCCGCTGGCGATGGCAAAGGCCATGGCCAGTGGCAGCGCCACGATGCCGACGGTGAGGCCGGCGCCGGCATCGGCGAGGAAGCGGTCGCGGCCGTAGCCCTTCAGGCTGCCGAGCAGGCGAGGGCGGAAGCGGTGGAGCGGGATCGGGGGCATGCGGTCTCCGGTGGGCTGCTGTGACGGGAATGCCAGGCAGCGAGGATCGGAGGGCCGCAGTGATGCACACGCGCCATGAAGCGCCGCCTGCGCGATGGCGGCAGGTTCTGCGGGGCAGGGGCGGCATGTGTCACGCGCCGATTGTGGTGCGCTTTCATGCGCAGGTCATGGTCGGCCGCGAGCATGCGGCTCTTTCATTGCCTTCCGCAGGACACCGCATGACTCCCACGCTTCGCCCCCTTGCTGCGCTGATGCTGATGCTGGCCGCCAGCGCCCCGATGGCCGCGCCGGTCGGCCTGGACTACCTGGGCCAGGCCACGCTGGCCACCGGCACGCAGTTCGCCGGTACGCAGGTGGGCGGTCTCTCGGGCATCGACTACGACGCGGCCACCCAGACCTACATCGCCATCAGCGACGACCGCAGCCAGCTCAACCCGGCGCGCTACTACCGCATGACGCTGGACACCGCGCAGTTCCAGCGCGCCAACAACGCCAGCGCCGCCGGCGTGCAGTTCACCGGCGTGACCACGCTGCGCAACCTGGACGGCCAGCCGTTCGCCGCGGCCGGCGTCGACCCGGAATCGATCCGCCTGGTGCGTGGCGCCAAAGGCCCGACGCTGCTTTGGACCAGCGAAGGCCAGCGCAGCGCCGCCGGCCTGCAGAACCCCACGCTGCGCGAGATGCACCTCGACGGCACCCCCGTGCGCGGCTTCGACGTGCCCGCCACCTTCCTGCCGGCCGGCACCGTCGCCGGCAATGCCGCGGGCGACCGCGGCGTGCGCAACAACCTGGCCTTCGAGAGCCTGACGCTGTCCACCGACGGCACCCGTGCCTACGTGGCCACCGAAGGCGCCCTGGTGCAGGACGGCCCGGCCGCCACGCTGGCCGCCGGCTCGTACAGCCGAGTGGCCGAGTTCAACCTGGCCAGCGGCCAGGCCGGTGCGCAGTACGTCTACCGCACCGATGCCATCGTCGCCGCGCCCGCGCCGGGTGGTTTCTCCGACAACGGCCTGGTGGAGATGCTGGCGGTGTCCGAAGGCCGCTTCATCGCGATGGAGCGGTCGTTCTCCACCGGCGTGGGCTTCAACATCCGGCTGTACCTGACCGACACCGTGGGTGCCAGCGACGTGTCGTCGCTGGCTTCGCTGCAGGGCGCCAGCTTCAGCACCATGCGCAAGTCGTTGCTGCTGGACCTGGGCACGCTGCGCAACGACGACGGCTCCGCCCTGGTGCTGGACAACATCGAAGGCATCACCTGGGGTGCCGACGTCGGCGGTCGCAAGACGCTGATGCTGGTGGCCGACAACAACTTCTCGACCGGCGAGTTCACGCAGTTCGTCGCGCTGGGCGTCAACGGCGACCTGGCCCTGGCGCCGGTGCCGGAGCCTTCGACCTATGCGCTGATGCTGGGCGGCCTGGCGCTGATGGGCGCCGTGGCCCGCCGCCGAAAGCGCGGCGGCTGAGGCACACCGCCGACGCGCTCAGCGCACCCGCATGCCGGGTTGCGCGCCCGGGCCGGGCTCCAGCACGAAAATGCCGGGCTCGGCCTTCTCGTCGGCATGCGATGCGGCCAGCACCATGCCTTCGCTCAGGCCGAACTTCATCTTGCGCGGCGCCAGGTTGGCCACCATCACCGTCAGCTTGCCCACCAGGTCTTCCGGCTTGTAGGCCGACTTGATGCCGCTGAACACGTTGCGGGTGCGGCCCTCGCCCACGTCCAGCGTCAGCCGCAGCAGCTTGTCGCTGCCTTCCACGGCTTCGGCATTGACGATCTTGGCGATGCGCAGGTCGACCTTGGCGAAGTCGTCGATCTTGATCTCGGGCGCGATGTCCTCGCCGCCCGGCACCACCTTGGGCGCCGGCGGCGGGGCCAGCAGCTCGTCGAGCTGCTGCGTGTCCACGCGCTGCATCAGGTGCTTGAACTCGCCGATGCGCTCCACCTGCGAAGGGCCGATGCTGCGGTCGAAGCGCACGTTCAGGAAGGTGGCGGCCCGCGCCGCGGTATCCGGCAGCACGGCGGCCAGCAGGCGCGTCAGCAGCTCGAACGCACGCATCAGCGTGCTGCACACCTCGTGCAGTCGCTGGGCGGTTTCGGGCTTCTTGGCCAGCTCCCAGGGCTTGTTCTCGTCGGTGTAGCCGTTGACCACGTCGGCCAGCGCCATGATGTCGCGCAGGGCCTTGCCGTACTCGCGCTCGTCGAACAGCCTGCACAGCGCCGGCTGCGCGGCCACGATCTGGTCGTGGATGGCGGCATCGGCGGCCGGCAGCTCGGCCACCGGCAGCACGCGGCCTTCGAAGCGCTTGTTCAGGAAACCCGCGGCCCGGCTGGCGATGTTGACGTACTTGCCGATCAGGTCGGAGTTGACCCGGGCCACGAAGTCCTCGGGATTGAAGTCCACGTCTTCCACCCGGCCGTTGAGCTTGGCCGCCAGGTAGTAGCGCAGCCATTCGGCATTCATGCCCAGCTCCAGGTACTTCAGCGGCGACAGGCCGGTGCCGCGGCTCTTGCTCATCTTCTCGCCGCTGAGCTGCAGGAAGCCGTGCACGTTCACGTGGTCGGGCGTCTTGCGGCCGCTGAAGTGCAGCATCGCCGGCCAGAACAGCGTGTGGAAGTAGGTGATGTCCTTGCCGATGAAGTGGATCTGCTCCACGCTGGGGTCGGCGAAGAAGGCGTCGAAGTCGCGGCCGGTCTTGCCGAAGTAGTTCTTCAACGAGGCGAGGTAGCCCACCGGCGCATCCAGCCACACGTAGAAGTACTTGTCCTCGGTGTCGGGGATGCGGATGCCGAAGTAGGGCGCGTCGCGGCTGATGTCCCAGTCGGCCAGGCCGCCGTGGCCGTGCTCGTCCACCGCGAACCATTCGCTGATCTTGTTCAGCACCTCGGGCTGCAGTCGGCCCGGCGTGTGCGTCCAGTCCTTCAGGAAGTCGAGGCAGCGCTGCGACGAGAGCTGGAAGAAGTAGTGCACGCTGGTCTTGAGCACCGGCGTGGCGCCGGTCAGCGCCGAGTACGGGTTCTTCAGCTCGGTGGGGGAGTACACCGCGCCGCACACCTCGCAGCTGTCGCCGTACTGGTCCTTGGCGCCGCACCGGGGGCACTCGCCCTTGATGTAGCGGTCGGGCAGGAACATGTTCTTCACCGGGTCGAAGAACTGCTCGATCGAGCGCTCGGTGATCAGGCCGGCCTTGCGCAGCGCACGGTAGATGTCCTGCGCCAGCTCGTGGTTCTCGGGGCCGTCGGTGGAGTGCCAGTTGTCGAAGCCGATGTGGAAGCCGTCGAGGTACTGCTGGCGGCCGGCGGCGATGTCGGCCACGAAGGCCTGCGGCGTCTTGCCGGCCTTTTCGGCCGCGATCATGATCGGCGCGCCGTGGGCATCGTCCGCGCACACGAAGTGCACCTCGTGGCCCTGCATGCGCTGGTGCCGCACCCAGATGTCGGCCTGGATGTACTCCATCATGTGGCCGATGTGGAAGGGCGCGTTGGCGTAGGGCAGGGCGGTGGTGACGAAGATTTTGCGGTGGGTCATGGGGTGCACGCCGAGGCAGTGGGGCGCTCGGGGCGATCGGGGATTGTAGGAAAGGCCTCCTGCAGATGCAGGAGGCGGCGGCAGCGCCTCCATCAGCCAGCGGATGTGCTGCCGCACCGGGGCCGATGAGAGTGCGCCGGCGGCCCGCTGCGGCCGCTGCCTGCCGGCTGGATGTCCCGGGCCGCGGGCGCCCCTAGGAGGATCGCATGCCCCGCCCGCACACACCCGAGCCCCGCGCCGCC